>Ga0209536_100001818_pt1 | contig 35005 bp, 37 predicted proteins | sample DeeMarSeWOR28_12_FD_187461 | JGI IMG/M metagenome (GOLD analysis project Ga0209536, IMG submission 187461) | Marine sediment microbial communities from White Oak River estuary, North Carolina - WOR-2-8_12 (SPAdes) (version 2) | ecosystem: Environmental > Aquatic > Marine > Intertidal zone >...
AAGGCGACTCCAGAGCCTATGGCTACGTGGTTGCCGTCCGAGTTGTGGAAAGTCGTGAAGCCATGACCGCTAGCTTCGCCCAAATCCCTTATTCCGTCTTGGAGAAAATCTCCACAAGAATAGCCAACGAGATACCAGAAGTCACCCGTGTAGTCTACGACGTAACTCACAAGCCACCCGCCACCATAGAATGGGAATAAAACCTCGGCTGTTTCAGTCAATTCCTTGATAAACATATTTGGATCCTAATAGAAGTAGTGTACAGAAAACGGGGAGGGGGTCTACCCGAAGACTCTCCGGGATTATCTGCCTCTTTATATAAGGAGATATAGACTGTTCCCAGTGTAACATAACTCCAGTAATGCACAGGAGAAAACCTGAAAATGCACTTGGAAGATATGAAGAAGGAAATAGAGTCATTAGTATTAGAGAAAGGATTCTACAACAAGCGTGAAGATATTCCTAAAAAGCTACTTTTTGCTTTCATAGAACTAGGCGAAGCCAGTGACGCTTGGAAAAAAGGCGCAGCAGAAGAGAAAATAGCTGAGGAAATAATAGACGTTATCTTTTACCTTTTGGATGCAAGCCGCCTAGCATGCCCCTCAGTCAACATGGATGAGACATTTAAGAAAAAATTAAGCAAGAACCGTAGTAGACCCTACCAGTATGGCGAAGGTCACAGAAACAAATAACACATCTGAACTTCTGAAAAAAAACTAGTTTTTACGGAAATATCTGCTCCAACCACAGGTATGGCATTGAGCTGTTTTCAGTTTCAAATTAAAATCTAGCTTGCCGCTACAAACTGGGCACTTCATTCTCGACTTCATTCCCCTTTTCCTTTAAGAAAAACTGCGCCCTAATAACGGGTTATTCCGAACTTTGAAATATGTTCTAGAAAGATATTGCCAGAACGATGCCTGCTTTTTTATAACAGAACAGTTGAAACTTGAGTTCTAAGAGGTTTTTATTGCAGTTTAGCAGATTATAGCTTTGTAGAGATGAAAAGTGAACTTTGACTATCCTACTACAGTGCGTTTTCGCTGCATAAAATGCGGAATATGCTGTGGCGACACAAAAGAAAAGAATAGGCACATTCTCCTTTTAAGGCGAGAAGCCGAACAAATTTCCAAGGCCACTTCCCAGCCAACCTCAAAGTTCGCGGTTAAAATTGAGGGCAGGGCGCCTTACAGATATGAGATGAAAAAGACGGAAGATGGAAAATGCATGTTCTTAGGGAATAACCGCTGCACCATTTACTCGGTTAGACCTCTGATCTGCAGGTTTTACCCGTTTGAACTTAGTTCGTACAGCGGAAAGTACAGGTTTCTCTACACGGAAGAGTGCCCGGGTATAAACAGTGGTCAGGTTTTGGGTGAGGCTTATTTTAGAAGAATGTTCCGCTTGGCGCGCGCTAAACACAGGCCAACAACGGACTCAAGCGGAGAAAGCTGATTCAGTAGGCTGCAACTGAAAAGGTGGTTTGGCGCCTATAATTTATCCGGCTATTTTTTGGTCTGCTTGATATTAGTGGTCGTGTTTGCGTGTATCTGTATCCGCAGTTACATTCGAAACCGGAGATTTTTCCGTTTTTGCAGGATACAGGTCGCCATTTGCGGCTGCAACAGTTGTTGTTTTTCTTATGAATGTGCCGTAACACTGTCGCTCCGTCAAACGTTATTGCCACGTGGCTTTTTGGGGATGTTAGGTACCATACCAGGCAGCATGCGAAGGCTCCCCAAAATGCGGGTACGCTGATTAGGAGTATATAAGTCATGTTTTTCACTTTGTATATTTGAGTTCTACTCATGTACAATACGTCTGTTTTTAGACATATTATGAAATGAGATATATTTCATCTCAAGATATGAAGCTTCCTATCCCTTTCAAACCCGAATAATAACACTTAAGCCTCTAAAGCTGCTGCAACACATCCGCTTTCTCCAAAATGTAACCACAATAATGACACTTCAACAACAGCGGCTCCTCACTCTCAACATAAAACTTGGCTGCCGCAGGCTCGTTACTGTTACTTATGCAAGCAGGATTCACACAGTTTATTATCGCCTCAATAATCTTCGGCAACTTAACCTCCAACTTCTCCACCACCTTATACTCGCGGATGATGTTAATGGAAGCATGAGGCGCCACCAACGCAATCTTGTTAACTTCCCGTGCGTTAAGCGCACGCCCCTCAATTTTAACAATGTCTTTCACATTGAAACGTTTACTCGGAACGTTAACGGCAATCGTCATCACCCTCTTCTCTCGCCCTGTTATCCCCAAAATTTTAACAACATCCAAAGCGTACCCGCCACTTATATGATCAATAACAGTGCCATCCTTAATTTTCGACACCCGAAGTTCCTTCTCGCTCATTGCAAACCCCACAAAGCCTATGCCGCTAAGTAATAAATAAAAATTTCAGAAAAAACATTCCGCGAGCAGATCAGCAAAAATATAGCCGCTAATCCCGGCATATAAGACAAGAGCTGTTTTGGGAAAACATGAAGTATCAATAAACAAAAGCATACATTAAGAAAGTTTGACTTCATTTGCAGAAAGATGATTCTCCAATATTAAAAGAAAAACATCCACTCTAGTTATCATAGGTGGCTACGGCAGTTATGTCAAAGTCGAAGGCATTTATTCCGCTGATGCTTGGACTGACGGTTAAAGTTATAGTCACGGGGATAGTTGTATCTGCATCAAGTGTTTGACCGTTGTAGCTCCATTTCAAAGTCAGGTAGTTAGAAGCTGTTGACGGGTTCCAGTTAGATGTGGATATAGTCAGGGTTAAAGGCAAGGCTCCTTTGTTGCTTATGTAAACCGTGAAGCTTTTACTGGAGCCAGCCGTTAAAAATCCCCAATCAAGCGTGTTAACGATACGCGTTGAATCCTCATCCCAATAAACTCCGATTCCTATTGCCTTAAAGGTTCCAACGCTGGAGATTGTGCTGCTTGTCTGATAGAGTGACCTGACGTTGACAATAATTAGTCCAGAGAGAATTCCAGCTATTAGCATTACTGCAATTACTGCTGGCACGAGTCTAATCCATTTTTCTCGCTTTGTAATATCGCCCTGTTTTTTCAGTTCGTCAAATTTTCGCAGCTTTTTCCCCTTTCTCTATTTTTAATCTTAAGTTACTTTTATCTTATGTTACTTATATCTTTAAGTTTTTGAGAGGTGATTTTAAGTTATCTGCCAAGTTTGATGCAAAAATGCGAAGCGCTCTTTGCAAAGTTTACAAAGTTGAATTAACTAAATCTGAAGCCTCAAGCTAATGACGTTGTAACTGCAAACTTCAAAATATATCATGAATTCTTTGTTTTTCAGGCACAATCCAACTATCAGGTAAAAGGGCAGCAAAAATGCTTTGCCCAAGTTTCTTATAGAAGCAAGTGTGCGTAACACATTCTCTTTTCAAAAGAGCAGAGCGCGTGAAAAAGTAAGTTTGGATTACCTGAAGTTGAATTATTGGAGAAGATAGGACGCGTGCGCTTAATGCCTCGTAGCGTCTAATATTATGTAGAGAACGTTGTTTCCGCGAAGTAGAACGTTTCCGTAGTTTGTGAGCAGCTGTTCTTGCTTGCATTCAGTTGCTCCCTCCAGAAGTATGTTCATATGTCCATCACATTTAATCATCTTTCCCTTGTATTCACAGCCATTTTTAAGGACGACTTCAATGTTTCCATGTAACTGTTTAACGAGGACGTTCAATGGTTTTTTGCTCGGTTCCATTATAACACCGTGTTCCAATGGTCGATATATGCATATGCGAAACCTATCATATATAAAAGTTTTATCCATCAACAACACCCAAAACCAGAAATCTTTTTTGCGGAAGCTTTTGAGCGCCGTAAACATGTAGTGAACTTATCATTTCCGTCTTTGTATGCGGAGAACGTTGCTGTAAAGAGCACTATAGGTTTGGAAAGGTTTATTTTTAGGCGTGGTGCTAAAGTGTAAAATTGCAGGCGGACCAACTGTGTCCGTTGGGATGTGGCCCAAATTGGGCTGAACCGTAAGCAGTAGATTAGAGGTGTAAAAAGAAAGATGGCATACAAGTATATAGCTGAAGCGTGGGCTAAACCAGAAGCGTGCTATTTGGAAGAGCTTATAAAACAGAGGCTAATCGAGTGGCGAAAGCAGCCGGCTATAATCCGTCTGGAGAAACCCACGCGTATTGATCGCGCCAGAAAACTCGGCTACAAAGCCAAGCAAGGCTTCGTTGTCGCTCGCACACGTGTGAGAAGAGGTGGCTTGCGTAAGAAGAGGCCAAGAGCTGGGCGTAGACCCAAACGCATGGGTGTTGCCAAGTTCAAGCCTGGCAAGAGCTTAAGGCTAATAGCTGAAGAACGCACAGGCAAAAAGTTCCCAAACTTGGAAGTCTTGAACAGTTACTGGGTGGGAGAAGATGGGCGTTCGAAATGGTTTGAGGTTATAATGGTTGACCCGAATCATCCTGTGATAAAAAGCGATAATGATATAGGCTGGGTAGCCGAGAAGCAGCATCACCGCCGTGTTTTCAGAAGCCTAACGAGTGCAGGCAAAAAGGTTAGGAGTCTACGCAGGAAAGGCAGGGGTGCGGAAAAATTCAGACCCAGCAAACGCAGAGGCGCCAAAGGAACCAAGTGAAATGCATCATATAAAACCCACAATCAACAAGAAAGACGGTAAACAACGAAGCGGCAGAGGCTTCAGCCTAAAAGAACTTGGGAAAGCAGTATTGACTTTAGAGGAAGCGAAAAGACTGGAGATACCTGTAGATAAGCGCAGAACAACAATCCATGACTGGAACGTTGAAATTTTGAAAGCCTACATGCAAAAAATGAAAGCCGAAGCTAGACCGAAAACGAAGCTGCAGCTGAAGAAAAAAGATAAAAAGTGAAACTGCCCTAACAGAACGCGGTGCTGTTGTGTCTTCTAAACCGCCTATAGGCTACATTGATGTGCGAGTTTTCGCTCATGCTACTGAAGACTCTGAAAAAGTTTTGACTGCCGTCCGCAATCTTTTGCCTGTGGAAGCGGTTGAAGGTATTGTTTTCAGGAAAACTCGGTTGAGTGGCCATCATGGGAATCCTATTGTTCTCTTTGAGGCGAAGCTTGCGGATAAGCAGTTGCTTTCCAGTGTTTTGCAGAAAATCGGGGCTGGGTTAACAATGTTTGACAAGGAGCAGCTGGGTGGTAATATGAAGTTGCATTTGGAGAAGCGAAACCTTTTTCTTAGGTTTGACAAGCAGTGCGCTTTTCAGGGTAAAGTTAGGTTTTCGCAGAACGATCCGATACACTTCAAAGTTCACTTCAAAAATAAGAGTTTTGAAGAGATGCTGGCGTTTTGCAGGGATGCGGGGTTGTTGCCATGAAGCGGATTTTTGCGGATTTGCACTTGCGTGTTAACGTGAAAGACTCCGCTGGGATGTTGCGAGTGTTGAGTAAGGTTGCAGCGCTTGGTTACGATTTGGTTGGGGTGTCTCTTGCAGCGGAAACATGTGCTGAGGAAGTTGAGAGGTTGCGGGGTGTTTGCGCTGAGCTTGGGCTGGACTTCGTTTCGCGGGTGGATTTGCGTCCGCGAGGCTCTGCTAATCTTATACGACAGTTGAGGAGGTTGCGGCGTAAATTTGAGGTTGTCTGCGTCAGCTGTGAGAGTAAGGCGATTGCGCGCCAAGCAGCTAAGGACAGGCGTGTTGACTTGTTGAGTTTTCCTTTGCTGGATTTTCGCAGGAGATTTTTTGACCGTGCTGAAGCGGAGTTGGCGCATGGTGGAGTAGCGGGTTTAGAGGTTGATGTGAAACCTCTACTTGTTCTAGAGGGTCCCGCACGAGTTCGGTTGCTTTCTTATTTGCGCGGAGAAGTTGCGATTGCTAAGAGTTTTGGTGTGCCTATTGTGGTTTCTAGTGGTGTTTCACGGGAGTTAATGCTGCGGAAGCCGCGTGAAATGGCTGCTTTGGGTTTTCTTTTCGGCTTGGATGAGGTTTATGGGTTGGATGCGGTTTCTCGGATTCCTGTTACCCTTGTAAAACGTAACCGTGAGAAACTCAGCGATGGGTTTGTGGCGCCTGGGATTCGCCTAGTCAAGGAGGAACGGGATTGCTGAAACGATTTAAGCGGCGTTACTTGGCTTTACAGCTGGATTCTGAAGGTTTGCCCAGCAGGAAAGAGTTCATTGACGCGGTTTGGGGCGCCATCACAAAGCTTTACGGGGAACAAGGCGCAAGCCAAACAAGCCTAGTGCTGATTGATTATGACTTAGAGAAGAAAACCGCGATTCTCCGTACTTCGTTAATCACATTAGACTTAGTTAGAGCTTCATTAGCTACAATCACGTCAATAGCAAGTAAAGAAGCAGCATTACACATCACGGCAGTCTCAGGTACCATAAAAGCACTACGCAAAAAACTCGGTAACGGCAAGTCAACAGCACAAGGGAACTGACTCGCATTTTCTTGGCCTCCCTTAAAATAGAAACTATAAATAGTTATGGAGAAAATGCCCTACTTGAAATGTATCTACTATTCTTTGGATGCTTGCTTACTCATTTTTTCAACGAATTTCTTGATGTTCTCCGCGCTTCCGTGAACTGTTAGGAGACCGCCTTTTTCTTCTCTGAAGGAAAGGTTTGTTTCTTCTGCCAGTTGTTTCAGTTTTTCTGAGGGCAAGTTGGTTAATGGTTTAACGCGGATCCATTTCTGGTCGCGTGGGACACCAGTGACGAAGTTCGTTTCTGATTTTTCTGTTTTTTCGCTTTTCAATCTGCATGTTTGGCATGTGTCGCAGCTGGCTTCTTCTATGCGTTTGAGCCACATGTCGATGCGTGCGGGAGGAAAAATTTTTTGTGCTTCAGTGACTATGTAGGCTTCTACGCTTCCAAGGTACTGCTCAATTTTCGGTGCGGTTTCGCTATGGTCGCTTTCAGAGGCGTCTAGGACTTTCATGAGGATTTTCGCGGATTTCAAATCGTTAATAACATCAGTCGTTGTCTCTACGCCTTTTTTCCGAAGCTCAATAACTATTTCTTCCAGAACCTTCCAAACAGCCTCGTAACCCAAACCAAGCCCCACCACTTCCCTAACATCTCATGGTGTTATAAAGAGTTGCTATTCGTTTCAAGTTTACAGTAAGCGTCGTTTTACACAATCCATTTCTGAGTTTGTACATTTCATAAATGATAATAACCTTTTGCGGGCGTTTAGAACATACAAATCGACCGCTTAGCACTCCTCATGTCCGTACTCGTATTCATCGGGATTCCAATGATCCTAGGCATCGTCACAAAGAGAGCTATCAAAGCCAGAAAAGGCGAAACGGGGTTTCAAGAGACTTACAGGCCAGCCATAGGAAACGTTGCCGTGGCTGCTCTTTTAGCAACACTGGTTGTCTTGTTCTCGCTGAAGGGGCAAGTGCTAATACAACACCCAGAGGAGATGGTGCTGGTTTCAATCCCATTGCTGCTAGGCTGCTTCATAATTGTCGGTTTGAACCTGCTTGTTACACGATTTGCAGGACTCAAATACAGGGAAGGCATAATAGCGGTCACAATCGGGTCTTCCAGCCACTTCGAAATCGCCATTGCCACAGCCGTTAGCATATATGGTTTACGCTCTAAAGCCGCGCTGAGAACTACTATGGGACTGTTCTGGGAAGTCCCCGTAATGCTTGGTCTCGTATACTTGGGCAAAAAACTCGGAAAAAGAGGCTTCTGGAAGAGCAATTAGGTTGTCCAAAACGAGAAAACCTTCAAGTTCTCACCGAACTCACACTTGATGAAACGGATTACATCGTCGTCGGTTAAACAGCGAACTCCGTTCTCGTCTACGTGTATCTGGATGCCTGTTTCCCTCATCACGTTTTCCCTTCCTCGGGGAAAATCAAGGTAAACATGGTAGCCGCCTCGCGCGAGAAGAATCAACCTTAATGCCGTGAGCTCTTTCGTCTTCGACATAGCGTTCTGGTCGATGCTGTAGACGATTGACTCAGGCTTTAACTCCTTCACTAAACGCCTAAAGTCGGTCCACTTCCTGACTCTGACCAGATCACTCAATTCCAATCCTCTCTAAAAAAAGCTATTTTTTCTTGTTTTCTTTCGGGGTGTCCATCATTTTTTGTGCGATTCGCGGTTTCTTGTTGCTGGTTTTCGGCTTCAGTAATTCTTCAACTAGCTTGAATTGCCGTTGGTAAATATGGCAGTTCTTTGAGTGAAAAATAAGCTTCCCAGTCTCCAATTGGAGGTTTCCGCGGTTATTGATGTCTTTCACAAAAGCCTCGTTGAAAAGTTGCAGTCCCGCGATGTTGGCGGGCAAACCTGCGTACGCATCCCACGACCTGAAATAGCATGTTAAATTCATTTTTTCATTGAGAATTTCAGTGTCAATCAAACTTAAGCAGGGCGGTTCATGCCTTTTGGCACCGATGCTTTTCTTTATGTCCTCGGGTAATCTGATTGCCATAGTAACTTGCCTATCCCGCTGTTCCTGGACGTATCTGTCTACCGCTTCCTCTATCTGATTAATAGGATGATTTAGTCTGCTGCCGTAAGTGTATGTTTCATCCTCATGTTTCTCACCGCACCACAAATACTCCAACGCATAACCCTGAATATACTTGATGTCACAAGGCGCCTTATCGCTGACAAGTGGCCTTGTTTCTGGATGCTTAATCTCTATTGTTAAATTTAGCTTCTTGGTTTCAGTAGTCTCTGAGCCGTAGCCCACCTGAAAAATGTCACCCTCACTCCAAATTTGTTTTAACGCTTGGAACCATGCGTCTGGGCAGTCAAACGCCTTGATCTTCACATGTTTCATAACGACATTATCTCCAGGATTTTCCGCTGAACGAAACAAACTATTTTGTTCACTCCGCCCATATAAATTTGCAGTCTCAAGGCGTGAAAGTGGTTGAGCGCAAACTTTCAAATCATATGCAAGAGAAGACTCTGTTTCAAGCTATATGGAGGTAAGTTGGGTATTGCTCGAATTGGCATTAACTGTTGCGCTCATGGCGGTTCATAATCCCTTTATGTAGAAACTTGAACTCTGAAGAGCGTTGTCGGGTGGGTCCCTCCTCCCGTTTTCTGCATACATAAACTATTGGATCCAAATATGATGGCGGGTTCAGCTTTGTCTTTTTACCGGTGCGTAAGGGGCTGCTTCCTTGTATATCCGCTTGAGCATCAGAAGTGCTCTATATCAAAAACAGTGAAAGGCAATTTGAATAGGCTTGTTGGTTTCTGTTTCATTTTTTTGGTGGCTCTTTTAGGGAGTTTAATTAGGGGCTTATTATTCTTATTGTTACAGGTGTCTTCGTAAACGTGGGGTGCTGAGATTGCCTGTTGGGCGGTTGTTTGAGAAGGCTAGGCGGCTGGTGGAGAGCGGTAGGGTTGAGTCTTTAGGCGGAGGCGTTTACAACGTTGTCGGAGACCACGGTACTTACACGGTTGTTCAAGACTACACCGGCAAGCTGAATTGCAGTTGTCCAGGTTTCCTGCAGAAAGCAATGTGCTCTCACGTAACAGCTGTAATGCTGATGACAAAAGTGAAGCGAAGGCGAAAACCGCGGCAAAACAAAGTTTAGTTTTTCACACCCTTCATAAATTTTCCGCAACAAACAAGCTGTCCTGCTCCTGCGGCAATGCCTTCAACTTTGTTACAGTAGCTTTGACAAAGGTAGATCTCACCAACTTTAGTCATAGCTTCAACTCCTTTCCGCTAGGTTTAGTTTTTATCTAAGAAAAAAATGAAAGGTTGCCGGTTTATTCTTTTCTTGAGAGTTAGGCTTTTGCGGCTTTTACCCATGTGTATACTTCTTCGATTGTTGGTCTTTCAGCTTCTGCGATTTTTCCTTCGTCAACGTAGATTTTGCTGATCCCGTTTATTTTTATGCCGAGTTCAAGAGGGTCTTGATCAGCCAGTTCTTTCCTGTTCATGACGCCAGCTTCTTCTAGTAAGATTATGTCTTTTTCTTGTATGCCTGGGACCATGGCTAGCTGGGCTCTTCCCTGCAGTTTTTCAACAGTCTTCTCGGACATGTCTGTTTTATCCGCAATTAGTAGTGGGTCTGTCAAAACTAGTTCGCCTACATCTGTTATTCCAATTTCTCTCAGCTCATTCCCAGTGTTCTCTCCTATTCCCCTGACATCTTCTACTTTGCACTGGCTTGTCAACAGTGGTTTTGGCGCGACAGACTCTTCTTCCAACAGTTCCATCTTCGTTTTGATTTCTGCGATTTCTTCCTTCTGCTTCAGAATTATTTTTTCGCTCTTTCTGTTTCTTCGTTCATGACTCTCCATAGTGCCTGCCAGTCTTGCCAGCTGTCCTGCTAGTTCATCTTTGACTTCCGCCAAGTTTTTGTTGAATAGGTTGGTCAAGTTCCTGTTGGTCCTCTTTATCTCCTCACTTTGGCCATTAATTTGCCTAGTCATTTCGCCTTTAACAGCACTTAAATCGTTGTCAAACTTCTTAGCTAAGTTCGATTGATTTTTAGCTAAATTCGCTTGAACCTGTTTTAGCTCCTCTGCCTGCTTGGTAAACGCCTTTGCAACTTCTTTTCTCATGCCATTTACACTTTCGTCTACTAGGAATACCCTAGCCTGTAAGCTTTCTAGAACTTTTTGTTGGAGCTTTTGCCCGCTCTCTATAGTATTGACTTTTGAATTAATCTCGTTAAGCAGTGCTTTATTTGACAGTTCAGTTACTGTTTTGATGGAGGTCGCTCCAAGAAAAAGGAAGGTTGCAAGCACAGAAGCAAATAAATACACATATACTGGAATCCCACCAGTTAGACTGTCAATCAGGTACGGCTGAAATGTCCCCTCCATTCCCAGACTAAACGACATAAATATCGCGTTAATCGCATTCAACGCTGCCAGAAAAGTAAGAAAACCCAATATCCAAATAGTCTTTCCTTGCACAGTTATATACCTCAATTGTAGTGTAGTGAAACAGACAAATGTAGATTAATAGTAATATTTAATATTTATTAAGGAAGCTTAGTGGAAAAAAATCTGAATTGATCATATATATCCATGTATGGAGAGTAGGTAGGTCTTTTTCGGATAAACTTAATCCCAACAGTTCCTATCACTCTAATTGATCCGGTTTTCAGAAACCTAAACAACAAAGAAGCAAACACTGCAATTGGATAAAAGCGAGCTTTATTCCCTTCATGAAGGTCATAGATTATCTTTCAGAGTTGTCTTTTCTATTTTCCTGGTTCAACAGTTGACTCGCCAAACTTATCAAGAAAATCAAACTGAATACCAACGCAGCTATACCTATCTTGTAGGTGAATTCTATGTCGGAAAAGAAAAGCGCAAAAATGGACACTAGCATCAGCGCTAAGACTAGAACTTCTTGTACGCCAGTTAGGTTACGTAAGCCCAATCTAAGGCTCATTTTCAAATTTCCCCTTTACTCGCTTTTTCTCAGCGTTGCTTATTAGTTTTCTCTTTTACTTATCGTTTTTACATAACTGTTAAAACTTGATACGAACAATCTTTTATAAGCAATGTTGAAGAGATGATTAAGAGACGATGAACCGCTTCCAAAAGCGAGGGCGCAGATTGAATGCCCCACATTAAGAAAATAGAACTTAGAGGCTTCAAGTCTTTCGGACCGCAAAGAGTTAGAGTAACTCTGGATAAGGGTTTCACTGCCATAACCGGTCCAAACGGAAGCGGAAAAACCAACATCATGGATGCCTGTTTATTCGCTCTCGGAGAATTAAGCACGAGAAGAATGCGGGCTGAAAGCGCTGCTAAACTGATTTTCCACGGCTCGGAAAAAGCTGGGCTGGAAAAATCGAAGAGGGCTAAGGTTATAATTCAATTTGATAATTCAGACGGCGTAATGCCTGTTGACACAGTCACAGTTACGGTTTCACGGGAGGTTTACAGAAACGGCCAAAGTGTTTACAGGCTGAACGGCAGAAGAATCTCTAGGACTCACATACTTGAAATCCTCTCTATGGCCGCGATAAGCAGTGCAAGCCAAAACATTATTCCGCAGGGTACCATAACACGGTTAACGGATGTTAACCCGTCGGAACGCAGAAAAATAATCGAAGATCTTGTTGGAATCGCCCAGTATGACTCTGAAAAAGCTGATGCAGAACAAAAACTGCGGACAGCAGACATTTCAATCCGCACGGCTATGGGGCGAATAGACGAGGTGCAGAAGCGGCTGGACGACCTTGAACGGGAACGTAACGAACTTTTACGTCACAATTTCATCCAGAACGAGTTAAAAAAGTTTGAAGCAGTTAAAATCTCCCATGAAGTTGTTCAGCTAAACAAGAAGGTTGAGGAAGTCTCCGCGCAGTCTGACAAGGTACGGAGCAAAGTTGATAGGTTCCGCGAATTGCGCAACGACCGCAGAGCTAAAAGAAGAGCTGTAGAGGGCGAGTGGCGTAAACTTAGTTCAGAGATGGTTGAGGAAGGCGGCTCGCAGGTTCTGAAAGTGCAGATAAAAATCGGGGAGTTGAAATCGCGGCTTACTGAGATCACAACAAAAATAAGCGCGGGGCAAGCTAGTCTTGAAAGCCTGAAACGCGTAAGCGACAATAATCTGGAGCAGTACGAGTCTATCAGAAACGAGATTAAAGAAAACCGAACGCATATACGAAAGCTGCGACGTGAACACGAGCGCCTTCAGTCCCTGATTAGCGAAAAAGAGGGTGAGCATGAAGCACTGGCGCAGAAGACCGCTCAGCTTTGGGATGGTCTCGGAGAGAACAGCAAGAAAGCCCGCCAGCTCGAAACTCAAATCGACGCTCGTTATAGAAAACTCGCCTTTCTACGTTCTGAATACTTGAAGGAGCAGAATGCTATTACGCTCAGCTCTAGGCGTCTCAGAGAACTTAACGATCGCAAAGCAAGGTTCACTGCAACGCTTGAGGAAATTGAAAACTCACTAAACGAGCTTGACAAGGTTCAGAAGGAGCAGAAGGCACAGCTCAAAAGCCTTGAGATAACTTTGGAGCGGAGAATCGCTCAAAGAGAGGCTGTTGAAAAAGAAATTTCTGAAGCGGGGAAGATTGCGAGTTCCGCTAAGGAAGCGGTTATAGAATTCGTTACCCAGAGAGAGCTCGCGGAAACCGTGGCTGCTGAAGAAAAAGCGTTACAAAGTATAGAGGAACTTGGGGATTTAGGCGCCATCTCGGGTATCATTGGGCGATTGGGTAAGCTGATTAAAGTTGATAAGGGTTACAGGAAGGCAGTAATGGCAGCTGCGGCTGGGTGGCTTAACGCTTTAGTTGTCAAAGACATTGATGCCGCTTTCATGTGCACGCAAACTTTGAAGAAGATGAAGCTGGGAAGAATAAAGATTATCCCACTTCAAGGCGCTGCGAATCCTAATCCGTTAAAGGTGCCTCAAAGGCAGGGGGTTAGCGGAGTTGCCGCCGACTTTGTTAAGTGCACTCAGAAATACGCGCCAGCTATTAGCTACGTTTTTGGAGACACGATAATCGTGTCTAATGATAAAACTGCGTTCGCCCTCTCAAGTGAAGGCTACCGGTCTGTAACGGTTAGTGGAAACCTTTACGAGGCTGGAGGCGGCTTCGAAAGCGGCTACTATAGGTCTCCTATAGATTTTTCTAAGCTTATACCCAGCGAAAACGCCATTAAAAGCCTCGATGAAGCTGTTAAAGCCCTTCAGCAGCATCTTTCTCAGAGAGACACCGACATATCTGTTTTCGAGGAGGAGATTGAGCGCAAAAAAATCGAGATTGCTCGTTTGTCGGATTCCATAGTTACCCTTGACAGGGAAATAGTTCGGGTTAAGCGTAATGTCAGGCGGACTGAAGTTAACGTGCGACGCGTGGAGCGGTACTGTGCGAAAATTGAAAAGGAAATTGAGACTGGAAGAGAACATATTGGCTTGTATAGGTCTGAAAGAACCGCGATTCGGAAGGAAATTCAGAAGCTGCAGGTCAATTTAGGTGAGTTAAGGAAGAAAACCGATGTTTCCCACATTCAGGAGTTAGAGGTCAAGCGGGAAAGGCTTGCGGAGGAGATAATTTCTCTGAGGCAGAACCTTGGCACAGTCCAAACTGATATGTCTACGCGTCAATCTCAGTTTGACAATGTTCTGCGAGTTGGGTATCAAAATGCCAAGATTCAAGTTTCGAAGGTTAAGCAGCAGTATGGCAAAGTAGAAAAGGAAGTGGATGAGGCATTGCAAGAGCGTGAAGCTCTCAAACAAGAAATTGGTGATTTGGAGAAAAGCCGTGTTGAACTTTCTAAGGCGATTTTTTCTGCGAGGGAGGAAGCTAAAAAATTCACTTCGCAGATAGATACTATTGACGATGAGCTTCGTGTGCTTGACGCGGAGTACGAGCAGTCTGAGATGCTTTTGAATCAGCTTCAGTTGAACGTTCAGACTTGTCAGTTGCAGCTTCAGCAGTATCTAAGCCAGCTTAGGCAATTCGGTTATGAAGAGCCTTTGGAGACGGCGGATAAGCAGGTTGAGGCAGCTGAAACCTCGATGAGGATGATGCGTTTTGAGCTTGAACGAATCGGCGGGGTTAACCAGCTTGCCTTGTCGCATTATGAGGAGCAGATTTCAAGGTACCGCGAGTTATCTCTGCGTTTGAATGAGCTTGAAAGAGAAAAGCAAGCTATCGTGCAGTTCATGGATGAAATTGAAGCCAAGAAACGCAAGGTTTTCATGGATGCGTTTGAAAAAATCAACCTTAACCTTGAAACTTATTTCTCGAAGCTAACTGGAGGCGGCTCTGCGGTTTTGCAACTTGAGAACCCTGAGGAGCCTTTCCGCGGCGGCATAGATATGATTGTGCAGTTCCCAGACAAACCGTCTATAGTTGTCAGTGGTGCAAGCGGTGGCGAACGTTCAGTTTCTGCTGTCGCCTTTATATTCGCCTTGAAAGACTTTACTCCTTCATCTTTTTACATTCTCGACGAGGTTGACGCGCATCTTGACGCGTTTCACACAACTAAACTTGCTGATGTCTTGCTGGAGGAGTCTGGGAAAATACAGTTTGTAGTGATCACTTTAAAGGCTGAGATGGTGAGCAAGGCGCAAAAAGTCTATGGAGTGTACGAGCGTAAAGGAGTGTCCAGCATCGTATCAGCCAAGTTCTTGGAGGCAGCTAGTTAATGTCAACGGCGACAAGGAAGCCTTTTTACTTGCGACCTCCGTGGAACATCCTCTTCGAGATTAACAAACTTGAGAAGCTTACACCTTGGAACGTGAACATCTCTTACTTACTCAGGTCTTTCCTTTCGGAGATGGAGCGTACAGGAAAGGTAGATTTTAGAGCTTCAGGCGTTGCACTGGACTCCTCGGCGCTCATCTACTTGATGAAATCCAAACTTCTGCTAACTCTTCAGGAGCCACCAGCACCACCGAAACCTCCTCCGGATTTCATTCCGCCACCGTTGTTTTTGCCTCTGAGGCACGAGTTAACCTCGACGACTATAGAGCATTTATTGAGTGTTTTAGATGAGGTTTTGAAGGGTGAAAAACTGCATCGTATTGACAAGGTTGTTTCACAGCCTGTTCTTCCAGCGGCGTCAGACATTTTGCCTCAATTTGACGCGTTCTTAGCGGAACTCGATTTGCAGATGGAGAAGCTCTACAAGCTTCTTCGTGAGAAAGTCAAAGGTGCAGGAATAATCGAGTTTTCAACTCTCATTAAAGGGATTGACCGTATAGAAGCAGTTAACAAGTTTATTCTATTGCTATTTCTGGCACAAGATGGAAAAGTGAGTTTATGGCAGAATGAGGAAACTGAAGAATTATACATAGCTGTGGGGAAATTGAACGTTGCAAAAGACGAAAGAACAATCTGATAACTCGCAGGCTGAAGCTAAGCAGGCCCAAGAAGAGAAAATAAAGCGCCACCTGCGGCTCTTAGAAGCAGCCTTGTACGTTGCAGGTCGCCCTCTAACAATCAACGAGTTATGCTCTGTTTTAAGCACTAGATCGAAAAATAAAACAAAAAAATACACCAAAGCCCTCATACGAGAATATTCCACCAGAAACACTGCGCTTGAAATCTTGGAGCTTAAGGATGAACGCTACGTTTTACAGTTAAAAGCAGATTTCACTCCACTGGTTAGGAAACTAGTGAATAGACCATTGCTTTCCTCCGGACCTTTGAAAACGCTTTCTTACATTGCATATAGGCAACCTATCTCGCAAAAAAGAGTAATCCAAGCGAGAGGTCAGCACGCTTACGGTCACGTGAAGCTTCTAAGAGATATGGGGTTAGTTGCGGCTGAACATGCTGGGCGCTCTATGACTCTGCGGACAACTGACTATTTCGCCGACTATTTCGGGTTGACTCACGACACCTCAACCATGAAGCGAGAATTGAAACGTATATTCGGTGAAGCAATGAAGGTATAGGACGAATCCTGAACCGATACGTTAAAAGCGTTCCTATTATGCGTTACGTACTATAGTATATGAGAAAAGACCGTGACAATTGCGGCGTAATCTGTTCTTAAATGATATTTCCGGTAATGTGTTGTGGTCGTAACCGATGATATTGACTCTTGATTTTTTTCGCCTAAAATCGCTTAGAATGGCGAGAAGCTGCTGATTATTTTCCATTTTATGTGTGAGCAAACCGTTCAGCTGAAACAAGAAGACGGTTTAACAAGATTCGAAGCGTAAACGCGACGAAAGGTTCTTAAGCGATTGAGCATTCTTGTAAACGGCAAGAAAACCGACGCAGGCGATGCCTAGGTTTAAGTATTAGCTAGTTTCCTTTAAGGGGAAAGGTTGTATCAACTAAAAAAGTTAAAATAGTTGGATGAAGAGGTGAAAAGTATGGAAAACGTTTACGCCGCGATGCTACTTCATAAGGCAGGAAAAGAAATAAACGAAGAAAACGTGACAAACGTTTTAGCAGCGGCAGGAATAACTGTTGACGCTGTACAAGTAAAAGCTCTAGTAGCTTCTCTAAGTGAAGTTGACATTGACGAAGCAATTAAGGCTGCTCCGACAATGATGGCCGCTGCGCCAGCACCAGCTGCAGCTGCACCAGCTGTAGAGGAAAAGCCTAAAGAAGAAGACAAGAAGAAGAAAGCTGAAGAAGACAAAGCCAAAGAAGATGCAGCGCTAGAAGGTTTGGGTGCCCTGTTCGGGTAAAACATCATTTCCTATTTTTTGATCTATTTCCCTATCTTGCTGTTTTTGTTTCCTTGCACTTAATAGTTTGCAAGCCACTACAGGTACCCATCCCATAATAATCATCAAGGTGCCTGGAAAACCACCGATTTCCCGCTGAAGCACTGGTTCGAGCAAACCTACGACTTCAGGTAGAAAAGCCTCGAAGATAGCGAAAGAAGCGGTCATGGCTATTACTGCCGCGTAACCTGCTTGTTTCCCGAACTTCTTGAACGTCTGAAGAGCGAGAATTCCAGCAAAAAAGAAGTCGCCAAGCCCCAGCCCTCTGAAAAGAACTAAGCCTTCCGCTGAAAAAACAAGAGGTATATTTGGCAAATGAACCAGAACCGGAAGCCCTAACCCAGTGAATTGTTGTGCCGTTGTAACCATGGTGCCTGTGCCTAACACTAGAATTATATCCACTATGGTTAGGAGCACCGCAAAAACTAGCGTGGTTTTCCAAGTAAACAAAGACCCGAGATAAAGAATTATCAACACGGCGAAAGTCAAGGCAAAAATGTCCAATAGCACTGGAGCCCAAACAGGTGCCCCCTCATATGCAACGTTGAAGAATACAAAAAGCAACACGAATAACGCTGGCGGTTGAACCGCGACGTACCATCTTTCCTGCACTTTCGTCTTTTTTATATCAAGTATTATTGAAACGATGGCAAAAGCTGCCAAGCCATAGAAAGCCAACGTTCTGTATACCGCTAAGCCGTCAGCGAATGGCTCTAGCAGACTAACCGTTCCCGTGAATAAACCGGCAACAGCGAATCCCAGCGAGAATATTTGCGCTCTTCTTTGTTTCATGCCTGAGAAAAGATATGAAAATATGAAGAGTAGCATCGAATAAGAGAAAAGAAAAACTAATAGTATTATATTCTGGAAAATCTGTCCTGGATCCAGTATGGAAACGTAACCGACAAAGGAAACTGCTACAACAATCATAACCACAAGCATGACAACGTCTCGCGTGTGAAGTTCCCTTTCCTCAAAGGTCGCTTTCAACTTACCTTCAGTTCTCTTGTTCAAAAACAAAGCAGCAGTTGAAACAGCTAACAACGCAAGTGGCATTGCAATGTCAAGGTTCGCCATGAACAGCACATATCCAAACGGGCATTTATTTCTTTATCCCACATTCCCTTTAGCTGCATCAGTTTCGCAAAGGTCACCAGCTAAACTGCTCATTCAAGACGGCTAACGATGCGAATAGCGCCTCTTCAGTTCTAACAGTTTCTGTTCCCTGCTCAGGAACCATATTCACCACGAAATCCATGATGTCATTCAATTCTGCGCCTTCCTCTTCCACAATCTCATGCAGTCCACGCGCTGGCGCGCCAAACGCCACAAGAGTATACTCCGACTTCTTCCATCTTTTAGCCATGTCTCCAGCTACGTCCATAAATCTAGTGCCGATCTTGGATGTGGCTATTGTTAAATCGAATTTTCCGTTTTTCACAAGACTTCCAAAGGAGTGGTTTTCCGTAGTAACTATGTATCCCCAATAACCGGGAACTTCGTCTCTGCTTACTGCTTGGACCTCAACGCGCTCATCAGCCCTAACTATCTGCAACGTCAAACGCTTTCCCAAAGCCCACTGAGTTTCTCGAATAAGCGCGGGACGCTCCACGCCGATGTCCACGAGAACGCCCTCTATACTTTTGGACACGGTTACGCCTTCTCGGTACTCGCCCACCATCAGTTTCTTGGCTTTCCTATTTAGCGGATGATGCGGAGTTCTCAGCGGCGGCAGTATCCCAGCGTACTGCAAACGCGGGTTCAGTTTGAAAAATCGCTTCCGAAGATACTGCGGGGTCTCCAAATAAGCCAAAATCAGAGCTATCAAATCCGCTTCATTTTTCTGCTTGTCCTTTCCCGTTTTGTCAGGGTAAACTATGATTTCATCCACTCTGAAAACAGCGGCTGCTCTTCCAATCAAGCCTATCTTCGAGGTTTTTTCGCGTAAATGCGGAGTGTCCGAAATAACTGATGCAGGTACAGCTATGGCAAGCTTCTTTCTGTTCATTTCACCTTGCTCCTTTCACCGAAAAAACTGTTGCTTACGTTCAGCTTAAAAGTTGAGAACCGAATATAAAAGTGCGGGTGATTTGGTGAGTGAAGTTACAACGTCAGTCTTAGATGATGCGGGCATAATAAGGGAAATCGATAAGAGTAATATGCTCGCGTTCTGCGTGGATACGGCAGCGCACTATCAAGAAGCAGCGGAAATCACTGAGTCAGTCTCACTGCAATACGCTAAACCTGAAAACGTGGTTGTTGCGGGTATGGGTGGCTCAGCAATCAGTGGCGAACTGCTGAAAGATTGGGCGCGCGACAAGACGCAGGTTCCAATAGAAGTTAGTAGAGACTACATGTTGCCAGCTTACGCAAACGAACGAAGCCTTGTGTTAGTTATGAGTTATTCTGGGGAGACAGAGGAGTCTCTTAGCTCTTTCCTCGACGCCCTGAAAAGGCGTTGCATGATTTTCTGCGTGAGTTCGGGGGGTAGCTTGCTGGAGTTTGCTGAGAAACTTGGTGTGCCGTATCTGCGGGTTCCTTCAGGCATACCCCCTCGGGCAGCGCTTCCTTATATGTTTGTGCCTCTGCTCAGGTTGATGGAAAAAGCTGGTATTGTTTCGGGTGTTTCTGGGGAGTTCTCGGAAGCGGTAGAGCTTTTGGCGCGTGTTAGCGGTGAGAATTCGCCTGAATTGCCTGTGAAAGGAAATTTTGCCAAGATGTTAGCTTCGGGTATTAACGGAAGGGCTCCTGTGGTTTACGGATTTGGTGTTTATCGTAGCGTGGCGCAGCGTTTTAAGCAGCAGTTCAATGAGAACAGCAAGGTGCCTTCGAAGTGGGAGTTTTTCTCCGAACTTAACCATAACGAGATTGTGGGTTGGGAGAAAGCTGGGAACCTTGCAGAATGTTTTTCCATAATAATCTTGAGAGATAAGATGGAATCCGATGTGATTCGCAGTAGAATCGAAACGACAAAGGTGCTATTGCCTTCTGGCTCGAAGATGTTCGAAGTGTGGGGTCAGGGTAAATGTGCACTTGCGCGGATGCTGTCAACTGTGTGCATCGGCGATTTCACAAGCGTCTATCTTGCAATTCTTGGTGGTGTTGATCCTACTCCTGTTGAGAACATAAACTTATTGAAGGAAAAAACGAAGCTTGTTGGAGCTAAAGAGCGGGTGAAGCGTGAACTAGCCGAGTTGACTGGTTCACGTTGAAGTGTTTTCTTTTATAAACGTGTTGAAGGTTTTTTCTGCGGTTTCAAGCGGCATCATTTGTGGGGGTCGTTTGAAAGCGTATGCGCAGAGTGGAATTAACGCTCCTGTCTGTTTTCTGTTTAGGGCGATTTTTATGGCTCTTATCACGTCGAATAGAACTGAACCCGCGTTTGGTGCGTCGATGGTGCTGAATTTGAGGTCTATTTGCATTGGGGCGTTGCAGAAGTAGGTGCCACTGATCCAGAAGTAGCTGTCACGTTTGTTCTGCAGGAAGTCCACGTAGTCGGTTGACCCTGCTACTATTTCCGCCTTATACGGGAGCGCACTGGCTACGGATTGGGTTTTTATTATGCGTTTGGCTTCGCGCGTGCGGTCTAGTGTATCAAGTGATTCTGTTCCTCCGCCAACATCTAGCTGGTAGGTTTCTGTGATTTTCACGCCGCTGTCTGCGAGTAGCTTCAGCAGGGTTTTGTGGAGTGCGGTTGAGCCGACTTGGTCTACTAGGTCGTCTCCTGCGAGTGGTAGTTGTGCATTCTCGAATTTTTTTGCCCATGCTGCGTCGCTTGCTATGTATGTGGGCGTGGCATTTATGAAGGCGCAGTTCGCGGTTATAGCTTGTTCTGCGTAGTAGTGTGATGCGTTTGTAGCTCCGCTTGGGAGCATATTGACGAGGATTTCAGCGCCTATCGTGCGGAGTGCTTCTGCGACGTTTGCGTCTGGTTGGTTGCTGGGTTGGATAATGTTTTCTGCGCTTTTGCCTATGCCATCTAGTGTGGGTGCTTTTTTGACTGTTACACCAGTTTGTGGTATGTCGATTACTCTTGGGGCGTTGTTGGGCGGTGTTAATATGGCTTCAGCGAGGTCCTTTCCGACTTTTCGTTTGTCCACATCAAACGCTGCGACGACTTGTATGTCGCTGGGCGTAAAACCGCCGAGCTTCGGATTGCGTAGCCCAAATGGGTTTTCCGTGAACACGCTGTAGTAACGTAAACCTTGAACGAAGGCTGAGGCGCAGTTTCCCACGCCTGCCAATGCAACTTTAATTTTCGTCATCCTTGCCACCTTTTATGGGCTTTTCTTATCTGCGTTGTCCTTATAAAAACCATCGCTGCGCACATGCTGGGACCTGCATTAACTTCTGCGTGGTTTCCTGTCTATACCTTACTTAATATAGAAAACCAGTGCAGTTCTGAGGAAATTGCGGCGGATAGAGTCCTCCTTCTCTGCAGGCTTTTTCTAATAGGATTAGGGTCCAAATATATTTGCCACGGTTTTTCAACATGCAATCCCGGAAGGCAAACGCATTCTCGCTTGAGCGGGGATCGAAATAGGACTCGACACCGCATGGATCATATGAAGCTGCGCCTCTGCAAACCTGTTTCACCCATTGAAAGGCTTCAGACTCATAGAATTACTGTCGAATCCCGACGTCATTATCATTCTAAATCTGAACTTGAGGTACATGAGGCAAACACCAAAGGCTAAATTCCAGAATGAAAACTGGCGGGTTGCCGAGGTAACCTTTTAATCTGCACTTGGCACTTACCTAAAGGTTGGTAGAATTGAATAACGAAGATAAATGTGACAAGTTTGCTGCGATTAATGAGTTAGCTCGGCGAAGAGGCTTCTTCTGGCAGTCGTACGAGATTTACGGCGGCGTTGGAGGCTTCGTAACCTACGGTCCCCTAGGTGCACGGCTGAAACAGAACATCGAAGCTAAACTCCGCGAACTCTTCGTCACTAAACTTGGCATCCTCGAAATCGAGTCATCAGTAATCACTCCAGGCAAGGTCTTCGAAGCATCAGGACACGTAAACCACTTCAAAGAACCCATGGTCGAATGTGTCACATGCAACAAGCGATTCCGCGCAGACCACCTACTCGAAGAATACGCCAAAAAAAGCTGTGCAGAAACCGAAAAAATGGATCTCGAACAAATCCAGAAAGCCCTCAAGGCACACGGCGTCACATGTCCCGAGTGTGGCTGTGGCTTCAAAAACCCACAGCAGTTTCTAACAATGTTCCAAACCACCATAGGACCCTACTCCAACGCCAAAGGCTACGGCAGACCCGAAGCTGCCCAAGGCATATTTGTAGAGTTCAATCGCCTCTATGTCATGGCACGCGAAAAACTCCCCTTCGGAGTCATCCAAATCGGGCGCGCTCTACGAAACGAAATCTCGCCCAGACAAGGCTTGATTCGACTTCGCGAATTCACCATTGCCGACTTAGAATTCTTCTTCGATCCTGAAGAACCAGACTGTTGCCTGCTCAAGGACGTGGAAAACGAAACCCTGTGGATATACCTCGCGCCCGAAAGGCAAGCGTGTAGCGAAAAAATCGTGAAAGTTACCGCTAAAGACGCCCTGGCAAAGCAGATTATCTGCTCCGAGTGGCAAGCGTTCTTCATGGCAATGGCGAAGAAACTCCTAACCGAAATTGGTGTGCCAGCGGAAAACCAACGTTTCATAGAAAAACTCCCGTGGGAAAAGGCGCATTACGCCACACAATGCTTTGACCAAGAAGTGTACTTCGACCGCTGGGGCTGGATTGAAGTTTCAGGTCACGCGTACCGCACAGACTACGACTTAGACTGCCACACGAAAGCCAGTGGCGCAGACCTCCGGGTCTACAAAGAATATCCTGAACCTATAGAGGAAGAACAACTCGTCGTGAAGCCAGTGATGTCCAAGCTTGGGCCCATATTTAAAGGCGAAGCCAAAAAGGTTGCACACCTACTCACAAAAGTCTCTGCGCAAGAAGTTGCAAGTGCGCTCGAAAAAGACGGATACTACATGGCTAAAAACTACAAGTTGCTGCCTGAACATGTGGATGTAACCCATGAAAAAACGGTTTCACGCGGTAAACGTTTTACTCCTCACGTTGTTGAACCCAGCTTCGGCTCCGACCGCCTGTTCTACGCGGCACTGGAGTACGCTTACGGCTTGAAAGACGACCGTGTAGTAATGAGTTTCCCCAGAGCAATCGCGCCAATCCAGCTCGGCGTTTACCCGCTTGTAAGTAAGGATGGCATAGCCGAAAAAGCCCGAGAAATATATAAGCAGCTGTTAAACGAAGGATTTGCCACGGAGCTCGACGAAGCAGGCTCTATAGGCAGGAGATACGCCCGCGCCGACGAAGCAGGTATTCCCCTCGGCATAACCGTAGACTATGACACGTTGAAAGACGGCACAGTCACAATCCGCGACCGCGACTCGTGGCAGCAAGTCAGAAGCCTAATCAAGGATCTGCCTAAAATTTTGCACTCGTATTTCCAAGGGAAAACCAACTTTGAAGATTTAGGGACTTAATGTCAGTTTCTAATCGTTAGCTTTTATAATACACTTATGCTACTAAATGTTGGAAACATTAGCTATTTAATGAGAGGGGCGAGAACGAGCTTGGTACTTCCAGCTGAAACAGAACAACGCGTTAAACGCAGAGCTTTAAGAGCATGTCAAGATAACCTGCGCAAAGTGGTCGATGTCACTAGGAAAATTCCTCGGTTGGTTGAGCAGTTTTCAAAAGGTGAAAAAGAACAAGCAAGACAACTTTTCAGCGAAATCAGGAAAGGCGAAGAAGAAGTCCTTAAAGCTAGACGAATGGTCTCGCAGGAACTAGCCGAAATAGGCGCCATCCTAATCAGCAGAGAAGACTTCCTCAGGTTCACAAACCTTTCAAGCGAAATCGCAGATTTCTCCGAAGGCATCGCCTACTACCTTATCGAAATACTCGAGCATAACTGGAAAGTGCCAGACGATATCCGAAAGGAGCTGCTTAATCTTTCCGAAGCTGTATTCGATGCGGTGCTTAAATTAAGAGAAACAATGATGGTTCTAAGCTACGGACCAGCTAAAACATTGGAGAAAGCAAAAGACGTTGAAATCGCTGAAAGAACAGTTGACGAAATCTACCGCGCGCTGTCAATAAAAGTCATAAGCAGCAAACTCGACCTCCCAGTACTTCTACTCATGCGAGATATCCTCCAGCTTCTGGAAAACTCTGCTGACAAGGCTGAAGACGCAGCTGACACCGTCCGCACGCTCTCTTTCATAATGTAACCTGAGTGCGAAACTATCCATGGCTAAAACCAAAGTAGAACTAATAGAAAACTTCTTGGTAGTTTGGAACCCGGCAGAAGGCTCTAAACTTTACAAAAAAGGATTTTACGGTAAACCCCTCGGAATACCCAAACCGAAAATCCCCCAATTCGATGTTCCTCTACTCTTAGATTTGATGGAAGGCTTATACCTTGTTGAAAAGGGTAAAATAACGATTCACGAAGGCGCAGAGAAACGCAGAGTCGGACTCAAGAACCTCCGACAAAAAGCTAGACAACTATACGACGAGTTCGACGAGAAATACACGGTTTACCGTGACTTGCGGAACAGCGGCCTAATCGTAACACCTGGGATAAAATTTGGCTGTGACTTTGCCGTCTACAAGTACGGTCCAGGCGTTGAACATGCACCCTATATGGTTTCCGTGAAGCAGGCAGGCTCCGACATTTCAGCCACAGAAATCGTAAAGGCTGGGCGGCTAGCAACTACGGTGCGGAAACGTTTCATAATTGCCATGCCAGACTTGGAAGCGGAAAAACCTAAATACCTGATTTTCAAGTGGTTTAAAGCCTAGTTTGACATCAGAATTTGCTGCTTAAATTCTCCTCTAACTCGCTGATGCGGGTAGATTCTTGTTTCTATTAAGCTGCATCCTTCGTCAATGATGACGTCGTCGGCGACAACTGAAACAGCATCTATCTTAGTTGGTCTCCGCCTGCTTGAAAGTATTGTTGCGTGCCTGCCGATTATGCTTTCCCGCACTTCTGCTTTTTCTCCAATTATAACCCTGTCTAAAATCGCCGAGTTTTCTATAGTAGCGCCCTTCCCGATTCTCGTGAAGTTGTCTATGCAGGAGTTCACTATTCGCACGCCGTCGTCTATTTGACAGTGTCTGCCAATGAGCACGGCGCCTTCAATTTCTATTCGCCCCTGCTTGATTTTGCGAATAATTGTTTGTCTTCTCTGTTCCGAATCAAGGCTTTCTCCCTGAACCCACATTTTTTGGTCTTTGCTGGTTTTTCCGCCGAAATCAATTAGCATGCTGAAGCCTCCATGGAGCAGTTTCTTCATGGCTTCCAAGTAATTTTTGGGAGTGCCAACGTCAAACCAGTTTCCCTTCAACGTGTAACCATAGACTGGGTGACCTGCCTGCGTCAAGTATGGTATGAAGTCGTAACCGAAATCTAACCTGTTTTTCCTCTTAATTATCTGTTTGACTCCCTTTTCCTTGAAGACTTTTCTTATTTCGGGTGAAAGCACGTATAAACCTGTGTTGGCAAGGTTGCTGGGGGCGTCTTTTGGTGCTGGCTTCTCAACGAAGCGCCTGATGCGATTGCTCTTGTCGATGTCCGCGATGCCTAAACCTTCCACGTTGTCTACTTCCCTGAGGACGATGGTCATCAAAGCACCTTTTTCACGGTGGAACTGAATGAGGTCTTTCACACAGATTTCGAAAACGTTGTCGCCTTGCACCGCGAAAACAGGATTGGTGACATTGTAGTATTCCATGTTTATTCTTGCAGAGTCAGCGCTTCCCTTATCTTCCACGTTAGGCTGATATTTAATGTGAATCCGCGGTTTGATACCGTACCGCACGGAAAAACCGTAGCCTGAGCCAAAATAATCGTACAAGTCCCTATAGTTCGTGTAGCCTTTCACTCCAAAGATGAAGTTACAGATGCCTTGACGTGCAAGAGACAACAGCGAAAATTCCACCAACGGTCTGTTCAACAGTCTAAGCGCGGCTTTGCTTGTTGCTGCTGTCAACGGAAGAAGACGCGTTGCCTTTCCGCCAACTGGAATTATAACTCTTAGTCTTTCAGGGGCATAGTTATCGCCCACTAACGGCGCATAATTGGAACCCAAAAGATTTCACCAAAGATTTTGTTATTAATGCGTTTCAGGAGCGTATTAACTTTTTCAATTTGCACTGTAATTCAAACAACCTTGTTTATAATCAGGTCTTTTTGAAGGTCGGCAGTCTCAGGATATGTATGCTAACAGCAACTGCAACAGCTATCATAACTAGCTGTAGTGGCAAGACTAACTCGGGTGGTAAAAGACGGTGTAGCATGAAAACTGTTGAAAGGCTTATGGTTGTCCAGAGCACGATTAGGGCGGTGATTTTGGTTTTTTTCGGCAGTCCTTTGCCTTCTGTGTAGTTGCGTATGTACTCCCCGAACCATCGGTTGTTCAGTAACCAACTGTGCATTTTCTCAGAGCTTTTATAGTAGCAAGCCGCAGCAGCTAGAATGAAGGGTGTAGTCGGCAAGATAGGCAAAACCATCCCGATGGCGCCTAACACCATGCAGATTGTTCCTGCGATGAACCATAATGTTCTTACAAGTTTTCGCCCTTGCTCTTTGCATGTTGTCGCAAAAGATTTCTTTTCTCCCATGACACTTTCCTTTTTATACCGTTTTGGTTTTGTGTCTTAAAAACACTGCGTCAACCGACAACAAAACGCGGTTTTTAATGTTTTAAAGGAGAATTTTATAACTTAGTCGGAACAATGCTTCTCTATCAAAGGTTTGACTAGGATGGGGAAAGTAAGAGGCTTCATACAGCTAATGCGCCCAGTCAATTGTGTAATGATGGGTTTCGCAGTGTTCGTTGGCGCGGTTCTGGGGTATCCCCAATTCTCCAGCTTTAACTGGCTCGGCGTCCTGTACGGCTTTTTCACAGGTTTCACGCTGACAGCCGCATCCATGGTCATTAACGACTATTATGACCGGGCGATTGACGCTATAAACGAGCCCAGTCGCCCGATTCCAAGCGGTCTGGTCAGCGTCAGAGAAGCTTCGGCTTTTGTTTTTCTTCTTTCAGTGGTAGGTTTTGTGTTCGCTTATTTCACAAGTTTTCTCTGTTTGGTGGTTGCGGGGATCTCTTGGGTTGTTGTGGTGGCGTACGTTACGGTTGGAAAACGAAGCGGATTGCCTGGCAACTTTCTCGTCAGCACATGCGTGGCCATCCCGTTCATTTACGGCAGTATAATAGTACGCAATACTGTTCCGTTGAGCGTTCTGCTTTTTACGCTTATGGCCTTCCTTTCTAACACTGGTAGGGAAATCACCAAAGGCATCGTTGATGTCAAAGGTGACAAGGCTGAAGACATTAAGACTTTGGCGGTGCGTTACGGCGAGAAGAATGCGGCTGTTGCAGCCACATTGTTTTACGTATCTGCGGTTGCTTTAACCCCACTTACTTGGATTCTGAACTTGGTTTCTTTCTGGTTTGTTCCTCTCGTTTTAGTGACAGACATCGGGCTTGTTGTGTCTTCTACTCTTCTGCTAAGGGATTATTCTCGGGAAAGTGCCAGAAAAATCAAGAAAATAGTTCTTCTACTATTTGTTGTCGGTCTGTTGGCGTACGTGGTTGGCGTTATCAAATAAATTGAGGACTGGTACGACAAATCCTCAAATATTTGTTTATTTCAGCTCGTTTCTATGGCTAATCTTAGCCGGTAAAGTGTAGCTTGCACGTGCCTAGAGGCTCCACGTATATACGTGCATGTTTCGCTTATGTTAAAAATCCATAAGTATTTTCTGCACGCTTTTCAATGCGAGGATGTTAACATGTCTGAACGTTTTGCTAAAAAATGGGAAAGCAGAAAAGACGGAACATCATTTGTAGATAACATACGTGCAGTAGTTAGTCCACCGCCACCGCTGAAGCCACGCATGGATTACGCCATAAAACGTTTGAATCTGCAAATCCATAAGTTGGACCAAGCTGCTGATAGGTTCAGCCAAAAAGACAAAACCCTTTTTGGAAAGATAGTCGCCGCTTATGAGACACATGACACTGCACGTGCTAACATTTACGCTAATGAGCTGGCTGAAGTTCGCAAGATGGAAAAAATTGTTATGAACGCGAGACTAGCACTTGACCAAGTAATGCTTAGGCTGCAGACAGTGACTGAATTCGGAGATATAGTGTCTACGCTGGGACCAGCCATAGGCGTTTTGCGTACTGTCAGTGCAGGTCTCGTGGGTGTTCTGCCTGAGGCTGAGAATGAACTCGGTGACATCGGTAACATGCTGAGCGGGTTGATGTTCGATGTGGGTCAAAGCTCTGGACTAAATCTCAACTTCAATTCTGTTAATGAGGACACAGCTAAAATACTGACAGAAGCCGCAACGGTTGCAGAGCAGAGAGTAAACTCTAACTTCCCAGACTTGCCTTCTGGGCTCTCAGCGAATTTAGCGAAAGGAAAAAGCACCAACTGAAACACTTGAAATGTTTTATCACTTAGTCAAATCCCCACTCATTTTTCTAGCATAAGTGAACTCATAACAAAATCATTATATTCTGGCACAGTCACGTATTCAGTAAAACCCAGAGAGTACTTAGCGGTTAAAAATAAAAGAAAGCCGCACGCAGGAATAGCTCCCTCTTGGTAATGGAGTGTGAAAACAACGATGGGCAAGCTCAAAACCCTAGTAGCAGCCATCGTATTGGCAGTATCACTATCAGTGAGTTACTTTTTTCTCAGTGGAAGGGGCATTTTGCTTAGCGAACCAGACTTTGGTTGGGTTAATGTACTTTTCGTAGTCGTGAACATCATTTTCTTTTCCATTTTTATCTTTTTCATCCAATATAGAAAAAAGATTTCTCGACTTCCCGGAAGCGTTTACTTGGCGTTCATAGTTGCGCTGTATGTTGAAATGTATGGTTTACCTTTAACCATGTACGTTTTCATGGGTGTCTTTGGGTATAATGAAGTTTTTCAGTTGGAATTCCTTTTAATAGGCTTATTAGGAGAAGATCTGTTCTACCTTATTTTCAAGTATATAATATTTCCTATTTCAACAATAATAATTGTCGTAGGGATACTCTTAATCGTCTTTGGTTGGAGACAGATTTTCAAAGCGAGAAGCAAGAGTCAAGGTCAGCTTGTAACGACAGGGCTTTACTCGCACATTCGACACCCACAATACCTCGGCTTTTTGTTACTCACACTTGGCATGCTTCTTGAATGGCCAACAATCTTCACGCTTTTGTTGTGGCCTGTTCTGACAGTTGTGTATTATCGTCTCGCCAAAGACGAAGACAAAGAAATTGAGGCACAGTTCGGAGAAGAATTTCGAGAATATAAACGTACAGTTCCCGCTTTCTTACCGAGACTACGAACAACAACCACTTGAGGCGACATAAGTCCGCACTCCAATTAGGCAACCACAATCAATTCACATAACTTGCAACGATAATACTTCTGTTGCCTCGTATACGGCTATTTTTTTAAAAAATGATTGCCGTTTCGGGATTGGGGTTTGCTAGGGCTCTGGAATTATAATTAAAGGAGAATAGAAAAACTCAAGAATTTTGCTATATGGTGTTGAATCCAGCGTCCTTTCAGCCCCTCTGCTCCTCTAACCACGCGTGTATGCTTCCTGTAACACTTGCGCTTTATTGGTTGCTGTTGCACGCACTATTTTCTCATCTGAAAACGCTGTCTCAACTACTGTTATCAACTCTCACACGTATTGACGTTCAGAGGGCATTGTTCACAGGAAACGAGACTTTCATAAAAATTCTTTAAACACACTTTAGTTTTAGCTTGTGTGCATTTTGTTAAAGACTGCAATACTTGCTTGTACTTCAGTATAGCAACGTCAAATTGGGAAATTTCAGTTTTACCGTTGGATAACCATACTTCAAGAGTTTGGTTCTCAAGCAACTCTAGGATTGGTTTTGCTTCTTGTTCGCCTATGAGTGGTTGCATAATTGTCTTTCCGTCATTTTCGTATATAGCTACTGTAACGCATTTTGTTTTAGGGTCAATAGTTACCTCAGATGTAACAACAAGATCTTCGATTTGATGACGTGCAACCCCTTTCATGATTAAGCCTCAGACGAAATATAGCGCGTGCAATATATTCTGAGACTATTTTAGAATAAAACGGTTTTTGTAAAGATTTTTTGACACAAGAATTCACTACTATCTTTTTTTTGTCAATTTTTCTTGACTAAACTATTACTATCGCCAGAAGAACATTGTTTTTTAACAGTTAAATCTTCTAATACGAATACTACAGTATAGATTGTGGGTTGAAATGGGCGATTCTCTGGAAGAAAAATATTCAACTATGTTTAGTTCTTTAAAGCATCCAGCGCGTCGCAAAATTCTTAAAATGCTCTCAGAAAGACCAATGACTTTCTCAGAAATGCTTGACAAACTTGAAATCCCTGGTTCTCATCTGACATATCACCTTGAGACTCTCGGTGAATTTGTAGTAAAAAAGGAGGATGGTAAGTACAGGCTATCCAGCTTTGGGGAATCCTCGGTATCTTTGATGAGAGGGGTAGAAGAAGCGCCATCCGTCGAGACAAAGAAATTCTCATTGTTACCTTTAAGGTGGAAATCCCTTTTTGCGGTGTTCATGATATGTATTGTGCTTTTGGTAAGTGTTTCCTATGTTCAATATGCCTCTTTTAACCACTTGTTAAGGGACTATGAAATATTGCAAGCCGATTTTGAAAGAGTGAACTCACAGAATCAACAGCTGCTATTGAATGGTAGCACGGATAAAAGCTTGATTTTCCTCAGAGATGTTATCAGAATCGACCTAGCAAAGTACCAGGTAACTTTGATTAGCCGTACTGTGGAAGATCGCTCAGATTATGGGGATATGGTTGAGGAAATATTCAAATTCGCCCTCGTTGACGGTGATAGCAAACTTGACATAGTTTTAAGGTTTAGAAACAACCATTTTTCACTCTACCAACTTTCCATATTAGAAGGCTTTCCACCTTATGCCCCCGAGTATGTTCAGTCTGAATTGACAGATATCATAAAGGTCACCAGAGATCTGATCGAGAGATACAAATCCAATATAAGTGACCCCTACTTGGAAGAAATTAGCCAACTGTTAGCGTTAGCCAACGAGACAAGCAATGAGCTAACTGTAGGCAATACCAAGCTGAAAATATTAATTGACGGAGATAACGTAGAGGTCCTAATAATGTTCACTGCAAACGGCGTTGACTTCGCAGCCAAAAAACTGCACTTAATTTTTCATAATCACGCTTTACAAGAGCTGACTGATGATTGGTTCCTCTATGACATCGGCGGTACCCAAGTAAACGTTTCCAAAGAAGAGGCGATACAAATTGCGAGAAATGCTGCAGAAGATTTTGAGTGGAACGCAAGCGGAGTGCAAGTATCCGATTTTGAAATTCTTAATGAACCAGTCTCGGCTTTGTTCTTTCCTCATCCCAGAACAGACCCGTTGACTTTAATTCCGTACTGGTACGTAACATTGTATCTCGACAGAATATACGCAGGCGGAGTCAACAGCATAGCTGTCGGAATATACGCAGACACAGGAGAAGTCGCAAGCATCCAAGCGCTAAGCGGGCAACCAGTCACGTGACTAAGTGCACGGGGCGGTTATGTTTGAATAAATTTGATTCAATTTCTAAAGATGAAATTACTCGCTGAGAATTACTGTCTTAAATAGTTATTAGAACCCACGTACTAATAATTGAACACAAAAGAATAGTTTTAAGTGAATCAAAGTTTTCAAAAACTTAAGATGTAAATTCCGATGAGGTTCTCCTTCGAATTTTTTATGAACTTGGAACAAACCTGTGATACTTCTTTCTTTTTCTAAAGAGAAAAGCTGTGACTGCTTGCCTTTCTCAGAAACATTGCCACGACAACTCCTGCAGCAAACTCGCCTATTCCTATTTATAGTGCAATATACATCATTGTTGGTGTTTCTTCAGGATGTGCCGTTGAAGAGGGTAAAGGCGGAGCCGTGGGCAATGGTGATGGAAAAGGAGAGGCTGTGGGCGTTGGAGAAGGTGTCGTAATTGACTGAAATTCAACTTTTTTCTTTCTTTAGCCGCCTTTTTAATTTTCTGAAAAATCGTCTAAGCCATAAGACCGCGTCTGGGGTTCCGAATCGCTTAATTTCTATCAAGCCTTGATCGCATTCAACATAACACTCTAAGCATTTAGTACACTCAGCAGATCCTTTTGCCCTCCATGGGCCAATGCCTTGACTGCAAACTTTTTCACATTTTCTTTGGTCAATTTGGCATGTGTGTTTACCGCTTTTAATGGTTGGCTTGAAAAACGGATTGAATTTTGCAAAAAACCTCACCAGTGCTCCTAGCGGACAGATTTTTCTGCACCAGTATCTTTTCTCTCTTAAACTTAAGACAACGGCGATTGCTGGAATTGCCAGCAATTCGATCATAATGGGCATCATTAGAGGTGGAATTTGATTCCATATTTTGTGGTTAAATAATCTTGTAATCCTTGTCACCGATTTCAGGTGAAACATGCCTTGGGTTAGTATTCCTATTGGGCAGATGAAGCACCAAACGTTTACGCGAAGAATTGCGGCACCCACAAGTGCAGAAACTAAAATTCCATTTGCTACTGTGGCATTTTTGTTGGCTAATATTCTTCCAAAAGGACATGTTGGACAGACAAATCTGGATTTCTTTTCATTTTTCTCTCTGTTACGCTTTAACCGCTCTTCTCGTTTCATGTTTATCTTGGGCATGAACCGTTCTACAGCTTTATCGAAGCCATCTATAATTGTCCCCAATGGGCAGACCCAACTGCAGAACATGGATCCTGCAAAAAATGTTAAAACGAAAAAGAATAAGACCGCTACCGCGAGTGACAAGATAAGCCACCCCATATCAAGCCCAGCTTGGGGCACAATGCCCATTGTTAGTAGAACCTGCAAGCCTCCTACGGGGCAAGCTACCCATCCACCTGGTGTTAGAACCCAAGAAAACAACAAAAAGTGGCAGACAGATTGACCATAGGACAAACAAATAGGAGGCTGGTTCAATACTCCAAAAGTCAAGCTTGATATCGGTAATGAATATACGCCGGGATGCGCGAAATATCTGATAGGCATTACGAGAATTAATAGGATGATTATTTTAACTGCCCATCTAAAATATCTAAGAGTTTTTCTCCGAGCGCCTTTTTTTGGGCTCAAACTTATCACCCCCTTTCTTCACGCCTGTAATAAGAAAAAGGCAATTACAATATTTTATTGCGTTTTGCTTATATGAATTATGGGACATTTTTCTCCACCCACTTTTATTGGTAAAAACTCTTTACTGTAAAAAAGATAGCAACTTTTTCTTTGTTGGAAAAATTTAACTAAAATTGTTAACTGAAAAAATGTGTAAATGATTGAACCAAAGGGGTTCAAAAACCTAAGATGTAAATTCCATTATGCTTCACTTCTTCATGTTTGTGGCCATTTTGATGAAAAAAGAGGAAGTCAATCTAAACAGAAACACCAAATAATAGGTCAAAATTCAGCAAGCTCTAAATTCGAAACACGATTTGTACAATATTATAAGAACAAATTGTTCTAATGATTGGACTTATAAGTTCTTTATTGGCACTAATTATGTACGAGGCAGCTTCGTATTGAACGTGGATGATGAAACAAAACTCGAGTATGAACTTCGAGGCAAAGCGTGGAAAGTCTACTGGTTCCTTTTGAAGACAGGAAGTCCCCTGAGCGTGCGGCAAGTCCAGCGTGCCTTACACTTCAGTAGCCCAAGCGTAGCGCATCACCATCTTGAACAGCTACGCGATTTGGGTTTGGTTCAGAAACAGGACATTGGCGGACATTACGTCTTAGTCGGCGAAGTGAAAATCGGAGTGCTCCGTCACTACGTGAAACTGGGCAAACTGCTGTTCCCTAGATTTTTTTTCTACGCAGTTTTTTCCACCATTTTCTACGCCGCTTTTCTGCTCTTTCTAGCGCAGGACTTGTTAATGCGCGAGAATTTGTTCATCACAGTTTTCGGAGCGATCGTCTGCGTTATATTCTGGTATGAAGCGTACCGCGTGTGGACTATGCGCCCGTTCTAAAAACTGGAACAAAATGTTCTACAGCTTAGGATAATATCAAACGCCGACATAACCTTACATAGGTGAAAAAGAATGGTTCAAAAAGAAATCAAGAAGAAAACTCGTGTTTATGGAACAATCGCAACGCTCTCAGCCATAGTACTAGTTGCTTTAATCTACGTTTACGGTTCAACGCCAGGCGTATTCACGCCAGATACTCTACCAGAAACTTCGCCAATGAAAACCTTCACGTCCTACGACGAACTCAAAAACTTCTTAACCATCAACACCCAAGACGGCTCCAAATATTATGGTGGTGGTCCTTTAGACTCCCAGTTCTTCGGTTCTACACGTGAGACACTAGACGGCACACTTCCAATCCCCGCTCCTGCCACGCTGGGTGAAGGAGACTACTCCAGTAACTCTTATTCAACGACAAATATTCAGGTTGCAGGGGTTGATGAAGCGGATATGGTGAAAACAGATGGCGAGTACATTTATGTCGCTACTAACAATAACTTTCAGTCATCAAGCCAAAACAACGTGTATATTGTGAAAGCGGACCCGCAGGACTCGCGTGTAATCGCTGAGATAGCTCTCGGGAATAGCACGTATGTGGCAGGTTTGTTCTTAAGCCAAGACGGCGGCAAACTTGTGGTTATCGGAAGCCAGTATCAAATGTACGCTTATGAAGAAGCGGCGCAAGCCGAAGACATAATGATTTATCCCTACTACAG
>Ga0209536_100001819_pt1 | contig 34972 bp, 28 predicted proteins | sample DeeMarSeWOR28_12_FD_187461 | JGI IMG/M metagenome (GOLD analysis project Ga0209536, IMG submission 187461) | Marine sediment microbial communities from White Oak River estuary, North Carolina - WOR-2-8_12 (SPAdes) (version 2) | ecosystem: Environmental > Aquatic > Marine > Intertidal zone >...
GTGATTTTTGCATCCCCCCGTTTACGGCAGCCGTGGCCGTATAGTGACGCCTGTTGATCGACCACGCTGGCGGTGACGCCAATTTCTCCGCCGGCAGCTTGCAGCGTGCCGAAGTCGCCGGTGGTGGGCACGATCTCGGGCAGTGCTTCGAGCGGAACCCGGAACAGGTCGCAGAGTTCCTGGTCCCAGTTGCCGGTCTGCAAATTGAGCAACGAGGTACGCGAAGCCGTGGTGATATCGGTCACGAAGCGATTGCACAGGCGATCCAGAAAAAACGCATCGGTGGTGCCGAGGCGCAATTTTCCCTGCCGCAACAGGGGCCTGGCCTGCTCGCAGTGCTCGAGTATCCAGGCCAGCTTGCTGGCCGAGAAATAGGCGTCGAGGGGCAGGCCGGCCAGCTCCAGTACGCGCGCCTCGTGACCCTCGGCCTTCAACTGTTCGATGCGCTCGCCGCTGCGGTTGTCCTGCCAGACGATCACCGGGCTGATCGCCTGTTTGCTATCGGCGTGCCAGGCCAGGCAGCTCTCGCCCTGGTTGTCGATGCCGAGCGCCTGTGCATCAGCGCAGGAAGCGATGCAGGATTCGATGCTGGCGATCAGTTCCTCGGGGTCGTGTTCCACCCAGCCGGGTTGCGGATAGTATTGCCGGTGCTTGACGATTCGCGTGATCCGGGCGTTGCCGTCCTCGTCGATGCGCAAGGCGCGCGTGCTGGTGGTTCCCTGGTCGATCGCGAGAATGGACATGGCTACTCCGGTGTGCGACGGGTCAAGTGGAGAGACAGCGCCTCGCATTGAAACAGTTTCGCCAGCGGCAGTTCCAGCAGTTGCCTGGTTTCGGCGCGGGCCCTGAGATGACGACTGGCGACCACCGCATCGTCGGCGCGCAGTTCGAGCTCGCCACGGCTGGCGTCGCTGAAGCGCAGCTGCAGGCCGGGCGAGGCATCCGCCAGCGGCCCGAAGTCGCTGGCGCTTTGCGGTATGGCGATGCGCTGCGGGGTAAAGTAACGGATGTCGGCGCTTCCCGTTTCGATTTCGAGCAGGCGCGCGGTGGCCGGCAGTTTGCCGTGCAGGCCGGCGTGCACGAAAACCGCCAGCCGCCGTCCCTCGGACCAGCACCAGCCTGCCGTATCCACCGGGTGCAGGAGATTGCCGCCGGCAAAGTAATGCGGGTCGCTGCAGCGACCGTATTGATCGACGACCGGGCCGCCGCTGCGCTGGTCGATGTGCAGATGGCTCTGCCTGATCAGGCTCGACTCGGCGACGAAGCGTCCGCTGAAAATCACGCCATCGCAGGGAAGCGTCCTGACCTGCCCCGAGTGGTCTTCGATTTCAACCGCTGCAACGCGCTGCCTGCCGGCGATGGATTTTATCGAGCTGTTCAAAAACAGCGGCACACCCAGCGCGCGCGGCAGCATCGCCGCGATACGCAAGGCGGTTACGCGACTGCTGGAATCGACCATTGCAACCGGCTTGATGCCCGCGTGCCGGCATGTCAGCAACGCCGAAAACGACACCAGTTCGCTGCCGACGATGACCGGGTGCAGGAACGGCTGGAGCCGTTTCAGGTATATCATGGCCTGCAGTGCCCCGGTGGTCATGATGCCCATTGGCCGCGTGCCCGAAACCAGTCGCGCCGAACGCGGGGTTTCGCGATTACCGGTGCAGATCACGACTCTCTCGGCCTGCAGGCGCTGTTCACCGGCGGGCGTCGACAGGAGCAGCAGACCGCCTTCCCCGAGTTTCACCACGGTGGTGGTCAACAGCAACCTGACGCCGAGGTCGATGGCCTGCTGCACCAGGCGCCGGGCGTATGCGGGTCCGGACAGCAGGCGGTGAAATTCGCGCATACCAAACGGCGAATGCCCGCAGTGCCGCGGAATGCCGCCCGCCGCTGCCTCGCGTTCGATCAGCAGCACCTCCTGCACGCCCAGCTGGCGCAGTCGTATGGCGCAGGCCAGGCCGGCCGGACCGGCGCCGATGATGGCAACCTGGCAGCTCTGTTGTTGCATCAGAATTTCTCTCCAAGGGCTTGCTCGAACAGGCCGTTGGTCAGCTCGCTCAACTCGGCGGAACAGTAAAAGCCCTGGCAGCGTCCCATGGTGACGCGGGTGCGGCGCTTCAGTTCCGCCAGGCTGCCGGGTGTGATCGGCCCTTGCAGCGCCTGTTCGATTTCGCGGCGCGTGACCAGCTCACAGTGGCAGACTATGCCCCCGTTATCGGCCTGCTGCCAGCCGCGCTTGACGGTTTCCGTGATGCCCGGCACCCCGGGCCAGCGCGGGGCTTCGAGCGGATGGTGGCGGGCGCCGGCTTCGCCGTACTCGCGGAACACCCGCGCCGCGATTCCGAGCGCGGCGCTTAGCCCGGTCGAGCGGATACCGCCGACGCAACAGTAGTTGCGCTCGGGGTGCCACTTGATCTGGTAATCCTTGTGCTCGGTAGCGGGACGAATACCCGCATAGGTTGCGGTAACGCTGTGCTGCTGCAGCGCGGGAAGTATGGCGCGGCCCCGATCGATCAGCCTTGCCAGTGCGCCGCTATCGGTATCGGCGCACTCGCGGCTGGGCTGTTCCTCGGCGGTCGGACCCACCAGCAGGTTACCGAAAATGGTGGGGCAGACGACGATACCCTTGGTGGTTGCGGTGGGCACGGGTAGCAGAATCGAGCGGGTAAGGCCGGCGGCCGATTTGTCGAAAACCACGAACTGTCCCTTGCGCGGGCGGATTTCGAATGACGACTGGCCGATCAGCAGTTGATCGATGCGGTCGCCAAATAGCCCCGCGCAGTTGATCACATGGCGACCGCGCAACTCGCCCTTGCTGGTTTGCAGTCGCCAGCTGTCGCTGTCAAAACTCCCGCCCAGCAGCTCACAGTTTCTTTCCAGCCTGGCCCCGTTTTCGATGGCCTGCAGCAAATAGGCGTAAGGCGCGCTCCACGGATCGATTACAAATTCACCCGGAACATCGATGGCGGCGACAACCGCGGCGCCGATTTGCGGTTCCCTGTCGAGCACCTGCTTGCGGGTGATCAGCCGCGTCGAGCTTACGCCGTTGCGATGAGCATCGCGCAGAATCTGCTCGAGCATATCGGCTTCCTGCTGGTTCCAGGCGAGCAGCAGCGCGCCACACTCCAGCAGAGGCAGGTTCAGGCGCTCCCGAATTTGCAGATACTCGGCGTATCCCTCGGCGATACAGAGTTGCTCCTGCGATCCGGCTGGGGTCGCATCGAAGCCGGTATGCAAGATGGCGCTGTTCGCCTTGCTCGCCCCGTCCAGGGTATCGGAGGATTTTTCGATGACCAGGACCCTCGCGCCTTCCAGCGTGAAGCGGCGCGCCATCGCGCTGCCGACCACGCCAGTGCCGACGACGATAATGTCAAAAAAGTCGTCGCTAACAGTCATCGAATTGCCTCGCTGCGGAAGTCTTACCGGCCAGAGTCGCCTGGCCGGGAAGCGAAAGAATAAGAGCCTTTGCTGCCGATTTCCAGATGTATTGGCCGGGCCGAGAACTCGGCTCGCGGTGATTGCAGTGTTCAATATCGCCGTCGAGCCGCCATAAGACGACGGCGGGTGCCGCTTCAGCTACCCCGGCAAAGGCGCTTGATCTCGGCGAGATGTTCTGCTTCCGACTGGGTTGCCACCAGTGCCAGCGTGGTGCCGAGATTGGCCAGTGCCGGGCGTTCGACCATGTAGTCCACCAGGCCCCAGTTCAATGCCCGTTCACCGTGAATACGCTGCCCGCCAAGCAACAGTGCAGAGCCTCGACCTGATCCGATCAGTGAGCGCAAGCGCTCCATATCCCGGGCTCCGGGCAAGCTCCCTTCCTGCAGCACCGGGTAGGAAAAACGCGCCTGCGGAACGCCGACGCGGATATCGCAACCGAGCATCAGCGTCATCGCGCGCCCGATACAGTGCCCATTGATCAGTGCGATGGTCAGTAGCGGCAGGGCGTTCAGGGCTTCGCCGACTTCGTCCCACAGCACGCTTTGTATATAGGCCTGTCGCTTCGACTCGACCGTCTCCGCGCCCGAGCAAAAAACACGTTCACCGGTGCCGGTAAGAATCAGGGCGCGTAGCGTTGGCTCGTGCACCGCGGCGGCGAAATGGGCTTTCAAGGTTTGCAGCATTTCGACGTTGAGCATGTTGGCCTTGTCCGAACGATTGAGCGTGATCGTCCAAACCCTGTCTTTCTTATCGCAGATGATGAGGCCCTTATTCATTAAAACTCCAGAGCGGCAGGGGTTGTCGCCGTGCGCCGCGAGGCGGTCTGCCTGCGTGCAACTTGCAAGTTGTTTGTGTTGAATAACTAATACTAGATCATGTCCGTGTTCGCGCCGAAGTTTTGCCGGAATAATCGCGTCCGATTCACTGCGGGCGTCGCTTTCGCCGCCTGCCGGGCTATGCTAGATTGCTCCCTGTTCCAATCGTAATGAATCCGCTTGAACGAATACCTCACCACCCGCGAGCTGGCCGAACTGCTACGCATCAAGGAGCGCAAGGTCTACGATCTTGCTGCCTCGGGCGCGGTGCCCTGTTCGCGCGCCACCGGCAAGCTGCTGTTTCCGCGTAAGGCGATCGATGACTGGCTGGCGCAGAATGCAAGCAGCCCGGTGGCGAGCGCGACACGCCCGCAGGTGATCGTCGGCAGCCACGATCCGCTGCTGGAATGGGCCTTGCGCACCTCGCGTTGCGGGCTGGCCAGTTATTTCGACAGCAGCCTCGATGGGCTGATGCGTTTTGCCGGCGCAGAGGGGATCGCCACGGGACTCCACCTGTATGACGCAGCTACCGATAGCTGGAACATCGAGCCGGTGGCGTCGAGGTTTGCGCGCTCACCGGTGGTGCTGGTCGAGTGGGCGAAACGCGCACGCGGCATCATTCTGCCCCCCGGTGAGGCCGCGGGATGCGCGGGACTCGAGGATTTGCGCGCCAGGAAAGTAGTACCGCGACAGGCCGAGGCCGGCAGCCAGGTATTGCTCGAAACCCTGTTGCGTTCAGCCTCGATCGACCCCGCGGCGATCCACTGGGCGGCGCCCGCGCGCAGCGAAGTGGATGCGGTCGTCGAGGTCGTCGAGGGCAGGGCGGAAGCTACCTTTGGCCTCGCGACACTGGCCAGTCAATACCGGCTCGACTTCGTCGCGGTGATCGACGAACGCTACGACATCCTGGTGCAGCGCCAGGCATGGTTCGAGCCGACCTGGCAATCCCTCGTCGAGTTCTGCCGATTGCCCGAGTTCGAACAGCACGCTGCCGAACTCGCCGGCTATGATGTCGGCGGCCAGTTCCACGTGCATTTCAACAGTCGCGTATGATCGTCGCCGTTCAGCCCGTATATTTCACCGTTGACGCCGGCTAATTCGCGTTCGGAAAGAATAGTTGCTGACCGTCGAGCTGATAAGCGGCGATTGCCGCCTGGCCTTTTTCCGATAATACCCAGTCGATAAATTTTTGTGCCGCATCGCGCTTTACGGCGCTGCACTTTTGCGGATTCACCATGATAATGCCGTATTGATTGAACAGTCGATCGTCGCCTTCGACCATGATGTTGTAATCCTGCCGGTTTTTGAAACTGATCCAGGTTGCACGGTCGGTCATGGTGTAAGCGCCGCTGCCGACCGCGGCGTTCAGCGTGGCGCCCATGCCGGAGCCCGTTTCCAGGTACCAGTCGCCGCTGCCGGTTGCGGGGTCGATGCCGGCCTGCTTCCACAGCGCCATTTCCTTCTTGTGGGTGCCAGAGTTGTCGCCGCGCGAGGCAAACTTCGACTTGCTGTCGGCAATGGAGGTCAATGCCTCGAGCGCAGAGCTGCCGCCAGCGATGCCGGCGGTGTCCGCCGGCGGGCCGACGAATATGAAGTCGTTGTACATCACGTCATGGCGTGACAGGCCGTAGCCTTCGCTGACGAATTTCTCTTCCGCGGCTTTGGCGTGTACCAGCAACACATCGCCGTCACAGTTCATGGCGTTCTTGATTGCCTGGCCGGTACCGACCGCGACCACGTGCACGACCACGCCGGTATCCTTTTGCACCTGCGGCAGCAGGTGATCGTAGAGGCCTGAATTCGCGGTCGAGGTCGTTGATTGAACGATAATCGAATCGGCGCTCACTGAGCTCGAGGCAACTAGTGCGACTAAGATACAGGCGGCTACGAGGGCTTCGCGAGGAGTTATATTCATGACGGTTTTCTCCGTAAGGTATAAAAATCGGGTCGCCGGATCACAGTGCTATTCGACCTTCGAGGTAGGCGCGCGCGGGCTCGCTAGCCGGCGCGGCGAAGAATTCCTGAGCCGGCCGATGTTCGAACAGTCGGCCGTTGTGCATGAAGAGGACGTCGTCGGCCAGGCGGCGCGCCTGGCCGGTGTCGTGCGTGACCATGATGATCTTCACGCCACGATCGCGCGTTTGCCGCAGCAGCTGTTCGATCTGCAAGGTGGCGCCGGCGTCGATACTGGCGCAGGGCTCGTCCAGCAACAGCACCTCGGGCTCGGTGGCAAGTGCGCGCGCCAGCGCCAATCGCTGCTGCTCGCCACCAGACAGCAGGCGCGCGGCCTGGTCGCGCTGGCGCAGCAGGCCGGCCTGCTGCAGCAACTGGTCGCGCTGCTGGCGGCGTTCCCTGCCCTTGGTCCGCAACACGAAATCGATATTGGCGGCGACCGAGCGGCGCATCAATACCGGTTTCTGAAATACCAGGGCCTGGCGCCGGCGCGTCGCCAGGTCGAGGTCACGCCCGTTCCACAGGATATGGCCGGAGGTCGGCTCGAGCAGACCGTGAAGCAGACGCAGTAGCAGGCTTTTGCCGGCGCCGTTCGAACCCATGATGACGCTGATGCCATCGCTTTCGACGCATAAATCGATATTGTCTACCAGTGTTTCCTGGTTGACACGAAAGCACAGCGAATGGACCTCGAGTGGCAGCAGAGAAGCCTGTGGTGATGGCAACACCGGTGAGGACGCGTCAGGCATAGGCCAGCCGCGCCGCACTCGCGCGCAGTCCGTAGACCGCGGCGTTCACCGACAGCGCCAGTATCAGCAGGATAATGCCCAGCGCAAGCGCGAGGGAAAGTTCCCCCTTGGAGGTTTCCAACGCGATCGCGGTGGTCATCACGCGAGTCAGGTGATCGATGTTGCCGCCGACGATGATCACCGCGCCGACTTCAGCGATCGCACGGCCGAAACCGGCCAGGGCGACCGTCAGCAGGCTGTAGCGCGCGTCCCAGATGAGCGCGGCGATGACCCGCCGCGTGGGCAGACACAGCGAGCGAAACTGTTCGTCATACTCACGGTGCAGGTCTTCGAGCAACTGGCGCGAGAGTGCCGCTATGATCGGCGTGACCAGGATGGTTTGCGCGATGATCATCGCCGTTGGCGTGTACAGCAGGTTTAGCCAGCCGAACGGCCCCGCGCGCGAAATCGTCATGTATACCAGCAGCCCGACGACGACCGGCGGCAAGCCCATCAGCGCGTTCAGCAGCACCGCGATCACCTGGCGTCCGCGAAAGCGCAGCACCGCGATGAACGCGCCGAGCGGCAGCCCGATCAGCGCCGAGAGGACAACGGCGGCGAGGCTGACGCGCAACGACAGGCCGATGATTTCGACCAGGTCTGCATCCGCGCCCAGGATCAGGGAAAACGCGAGAGTGAAGGCTTCGGAGAAGTCCTGCATGGATTAATATGTTATTTACTGCATAATTTACCAATATAGTATTTAAATTCGTAAATTATGCAATTAAAGGGTTGGATTTAACCTTAATTTGGCAGGTATTTCGGCTATTGGCGTTGCAGATAGTCCCGCAGGCTGGATTCGAGTTGCGTTTTGCGCCCGGCGTCGGCGAAGCTCGCCGCGATGGCGTTGAAACTGAATTGCGCGATCTCCTTGCGGCTGAGTGCATGGGCGGCCGCGAGGGCGAGGAAGTTGTCGTTCATGTAACCGCCGAAATAGGCCGGGTCGTCCGAGTTCAGCGTCACGCAAAGCCCCTGTCGCAGCAACTCGACGACATTGTGCTGGCGCATATCGACGAACACGCACAGTTTGACGTTGGATAGCGGGCAAACCGTGAGCGGCATGCGGCTGGCGACCAGTTCGCGCACCAGTTCGGGGTCTTCGACGCACCGCACGCCGTGGTCGATGCGTGCTACCCCGAGCAGTTCGATGGCGTCGCGAATGTAACTCGCGGGGCCTTCCTCGCCGGCATGCGCCACCGTCAGAAATCCGGCGGCGCGCGCCGCCGCGAAAACGCGTTCGAACTTTTGTGGCGGGTTACCCGCTTCGGCCGAATCGAGACCGACGGCAATGATCTTGTCGCGGTGCGGTAGCGCCAGTTGCAGCGTCGCCAGCGCCGCGTCCTCATCCAGGTGGCGCAGGAAACACAGAATTAGTTCACTGCTGATGCCGAGCTCGCTGCGACCTTTTTCCAGCGCGCGATGCAGGCCATCGACGACCGTGGCGAATGCGACCCCGCGCTCGGTGTGCGTCTGCGGATCGAAGAAGATTTCCGTATGCAGCACGTTGTCCTGCCGGCAGCGCAACAGGTAAGCCCAGCACAGGTCGAAGAAATCCTGTTCCTCGATCAGTACGTTGGCGCCCTGGTAGTAGATGTCGAGGAAGGATTGCAGGTTGCTGAACTGATAAGCGGCGCGCACCTCGTCGGGCGAGGCGAAAGGTATTTCGATGCGGTTGCGCTGCGCCAGTTCGAACATCAGCTCAGGCTCCAGGCTGCCCTCGATGTGCAGATGGAGTTCGATCTTGGGCAGGGCGCGAATGAAGCTTTCCATGGGTGGCAATTTTCGCATATATGTGCCCGGCAAGAAAATGGAGCGGGGTACGAGATTCGAACTCGCGACATTCAGCTTGGGAAGCTGACGCTCTACCAACTGAGCTAACCCCGCCCGGGTCTGAAAGCAGAGGATACTCTAAATCGGGCGCAAAACAACGTCACCTTTATCGGCAGTATCACTGATATCGAAAACCCTGTCCTCATGCCGGGAGAGGGTCGTGCCGAGTGTTCAGGGATTCAACAGTTCCTGCTTCATCGCGTCGTAACCCTGTTCGCCCCAGTCTCCGTCGCAGCGCGCGGCGCGTTCCAGCAACCAGCCCTCGGCATCCGCGTGGCTGATCAGATCGATACCGAAATCCTGTGCCAGCATCGGTGGGGTTCCGGGTGGAAACGGCTTGTCGAACATGCTTGCCGCCATCATCAGACCCGCCGTCGGGCGTGGGTGGCCGTCAGGGCGATAGAAATGGCTGGCCTTGACCGGCGACAGCACGCCCTCGAGCGTCACCATGTTGGCGTAGGCAAACTGGAAGTACTGGATCCGGGAGACGCAGCTGCGCTGCTTGCGGCGCAGATAATCGAGCGCGGCCAATTCCCTGCTGGCGGTGACATCGCAGGATTGCTTGTACATATGGGTAGGGGTGAAATAGGCGTAGATGTCGACGCCGTTTGCGCAAAATCCTTCGATCAGAATATCGAGTTCTTCATCCGGTATGACTCCTTCCTGCGGTTCGGTGTACCCTGCGGTGGTTCGCCGCGCGCGCTCCGGGTCCGGGAAGATGCGGTCGCGCAGCGGTTTCATATTGCGCCGGGTCAGATTGCGTTGCTCGTAGGATTCCAGGTAGTCGGGCCGGGCGACCCCCCGATCGCGCGCGAGGATGGTGGAGATGAGCTTGACGTTGGCGCCGACCGCCCAGCCGCCCAGCGCCAGCGAATAGGCGCGGCGTAGCCCGACGAAAGGAGTGGGCCGGTGTTCGGCATCGACGTTAAGAATCGATTCGTCGAAACCGTAGCGAAAGCGCGCCGCGGTTTCATTGCGGAAAAATGTGTCGAGGTTGACGATGGCTGCCTGCAGGTTCGGATTGCCGAGCGCCGAGTCGGCAAAGCGTCGCGTTTCATAGGCGCTGCCGCCGGAGACGCCATGATTGAACACACGTCTGCCGAGCAGCTTGCCGGTCTCGATCGGGTCGAAGCCATCCCGCGCCCAGGAAGCGCCGAACACCGCGATCTCGGGTTTTATATCGTCATAGAGGATAGGCTTGTAGATTCGTCCCCAGCCGGACAACAGTTGCACGATGGCCTGGTTTTCCTCGGCCAGCATGTAACGCCAGGCAACCAGGTTGATGCAGGCCACCACGCTGGCAATCGTGACCACTCCGATCGCCAGGATGCGCAGAAAACGACGTCCGGCAGCGCGCGCCGGGCTGTCGTCGGAAGGCTGATTCGTATCGATATCCACGGCGTCAGAACTGGAAGTAAATGAACGGGCTCAGGTTCGATAGCGCGAACCAGGCACAGATAAACACGGCGGCAGTGATTGCAGCCCAGCGGGTCGACAGCTCGAATTTAAGCCAGCCCGGGCGCAGCGGCCTTTGCCGATCGTCGCGATATTGTTCGATGTGCAACGCGGCCCTGCTCGCCTGGAACAGCTCCATGGTGTTGGGCATGAACCAGACGATCAACAGGTAGAGCGGAAACAGCGGCACGATCCCGCGGGTGATCAGAGCGACTTCATGCCAGCCGCCAAAGCCGAGCATGGCGGATGCGAGGCCGAGCGCCGCGTCGAAGTCGGAGGCGCGGAAGAATACCCAGGTAAAGCTGACCGCGAGAAAAGTAACCACCACCGACAGTGCGTGCAGCGGCAAGCGCAGCCAGCGTGGCCGCTGCCGGGATTCGCTCGCCTGTCCGCGTCCGCGTGCAACTAGCGCGCGCCAGAAATGATTCACCACAAGGTAAGCGCCGTGCAACATTCCCCAGATGACAAAGGTCCAGCCCGCGCCGTGCCAGAGGCCGCCGAGCGACATGGTGATCATCAGCGCGGCCACGGTGCGCATCATGCCGTGGCGGCTGCCGCCCAGCGGGATGAACAGGTAGTCGCGCAGGAAGCGCGACAGCGATATGTGCCAGCGGCGCCAGAAGTCGCGAATGCTGTGGGCCTTGTAGGGTGAAAAGAAGTTTACCGGCAGGTGCAGGCCGAACATGAAGCCAAGCCCTATCGCCATGTCCGAGTAGGCGGAAAAGTCGAAGTAGATCTGGAAGCCATAGCCGATACCGGCGATCCAGCCATCGACAAAACCGAGCGCGTCGCCGGCCGCGGCCGCATCGTAGACCAGGTCGAGGTAAGGTACGAAAGGGTCGATGAGGACCGATTTCTTGAACAGTCCAAAGGAAAACAGCGCGATTCCGATGGCGATGTAATCGGCGCGCAGCCGCCAGTCGGTGCGCGCCGCGAGTTGCGGCAGCATTTCGTCCTGGCGCACTATCGGGCCGGCGATGAGCTGGGGAAAGAAGGCAATAAACAGCACGTGGTCCCAGAAGCGCAGCTGCTGCACGCGGCCCCTGTAGGCATCGACCAGCAGGCTGATCTGCTGGAAGGTGAAAAACGAGATGCCGATGGGCAGGATGATGTCGGGAACATCGAAACCGGTATGCAGGGTCCAGTTCAGCGACTCGACGACGAAGCCGGCGTACTTGTAAAACCCGATCAACGCGAGGTTCAACGCGATGCCGAGGACAGTGAGCATGCGCCTCATCTGCGGGGCCGGCCCGGCCATCAGCGCACGCGCGATGGCGTGATTGAACAGGATCGAGGCGACCAGCAAGACCAGGTAAGCCGGGATCCAGAATCCGTAAAATATGAACGAGGCAACGATCAGGATCGGCTTGCCCCAGCGCGCATGGTGGCGCGCGGCTAGCCAGTAGACGGCCAGCAGGATCAGCAGGAAGGCAAGGAAAGAGTGCGATGCAAAAACCATGGGCTGCTGTTCAACCTGGCTTGTCCCGTTTTGGCGGCCTGCGTCGCAAATAGCAACTCATCGCCAGCATGTATGTTGACGAAGATTCTGAATTTACAATGGCGAGCTGCAGCCGGGATTACGTCAGTCTTTTCAGCCTCCCCTGGTTGTTCGCGAGAACATGGCGCACAAGGGACGAGCCCATGCGTGCAAGAAATCGAGCAGGCTCGTGTATAACAAGATCTGATCGCGCTGTAAATCGATTGTAGCAGCGGGCATCGAATCGGGTCGGCCCCGACTTCTGGCGATCCGACAAGATTGCTTTATGGCGCCGGCCCTGCTGCGGTTGACAGCCACGGGCCGGCTATGAACAATCGTCAGGCGCGACGCGCAGACCATAGAACCAGGGACAAAGTGACTATGCTGGATACATTTGACGAACAGCGCCTGCAGCAGCTGCAGCCGGACGAGTTGTCCGATTCGCTGGAGCGCGGCTCGATCGTATATTTCCCGCAATCGCCGATAGCGTTGCCGGCCGCGGACGACCTCGAGTTTTTCCGCCAGGAATTACCGCGGCGGCTGAAGCTGAAAAACATCAGCTATCACCCCGAAGAGGGCAGGACACGCGGGCTCGAAGCCGACGATGCCGAGATGCTGGAGCGCGTCAACCGGGTGCTGAAAAATATCAGCGACGCGATCGCCGGTTTCCTCGCCAAAACCGCGCCGCGGCTAACCGGCAACTGGACCGTTGGTACCTGCAGTTTCCGGCCCATGCAGGAGCGGGGCCGGAACCTGTCCGCGCACGCCAGCAACGAGCTGGTTCACGTCGACGCGGGCGCCTACGGCGCGACCAATGGCGATCGGATATTGCGTTTTTTTATCAACGTGAACCCACTCGAGGATCGCGTCTGGGTAACCAAGGGCGCCTTCCCCGAGCTGTTTGCCGAGCACGGTGAGCGCGCCCGGCTAGGCTACCGCAACGCCGGAGCGGGCTATCTCGAAAAAGGGCCGCTGGATCATTTGCGCAGTGGATTGATCGACCTCGCCGCGCTCGGTATCCCGGTGCTCAAGGTGCTCGATTCGTCACCCTACGATCGCGCCATGCGCAAGTTTCACAATTACATGAAAGACACGCCGGCCTTCCAGCAACAGCGCGAGGGCCACCGGGAATTTCGCTTCCCGCCTGGTTGCGCGTGGATGGTTTTTACCGACATGGTCAGCCATGCCTGCCTGTCCGGCCAGCATGCCTTCGTTCACACCAGCCTGGTGCGGCTGGAAAACTGCCGTCTGCCGGAAATGGCGCCGATCAATATCCTGCGCAACGCGGCGTTGGCCGGCTAGGATTCGAGCGCCGCGCCGGGACGTTCGCTAACCCCGTCGGCCTCCACCAGGTCCCTTACCCCGGGATGCACGATGCGCGCGACCCGGCGCAGCTGTCTACACGCGCGCGATATGGTGACGGGTTTTTCAGCGATTTCTTAAATTGAATTAACCTGGTTTTCTCGAACCGGGTTGACGCTCACCAATGGCGACAACTAGTCGCGATACTGGTGACAACCGACGCAACTGCCTGTCAGCCGGCCGAGCGCGAAGTAATTCGGCGGGTCGGCGCGGGCGTCACGAATGGCGGAGGTTACATCGATCTTGAATTGATCGATATGTTCGTCGATGACGAGGTGATTGGTCGTTATGCCGCCGCCGAGTTCAGCCGTGACATTATAGGTTTTGTTCAGCAGGTCGAGGATGCGTTGCTGCTGATCGCTGCCGACGATCGAGTCATCCAGCATCACTTCATCGAGCTGACGCATGTAGAAACTGAGCAGTGCCATCTTGCTCCTGAGCTGCTTTCGATCCAGGTAAACGTAATCGCTCGGATAGGTCACCTTGCGAACCTGGGCGCAGCTGAACACCAGGCCGGCGCAAAGCAGTGCGATTAACGCCAGTCGCAACTTGTTGTTGCCGCCTGGATTCGGGGATCCGGTAGGATTCAGGTTGTTGTATTTCATGTCGTTGCTGCTGACTCCGCAATTGGAGGCCTCGGGTTTGTTGCTCGTCAATTGATTTGCTATTGGCCCAGTTGATCACCGCGGGCGATTCATGGCATTGACCTGAATCATGATTGCGTCGATCCGTTCCGGATCGACGAATTATGGCGACAGCTGACTGAAACGAAGCAACTCGACTCCCCTGAAATAGCTTCACTGTTACCGGCGCTACACCCGCGACTTCAAGCCCATTAACAGTCTATATAACTCTTTTAATAATCATTATAAGTTTATTTAAACAGATTTTATGGTGTCTTATTGTAGGGACCGATTTGATTCCGTTCATTGAACAAGGTGGCCAGGGTTACTCGAATCAGGTTAGCGGTCACCAATCGCACACCAGCGGCGGCAACTGCATCGGGGCTATATGGCAATCTATATAAAGCTCTTAAAATTTATTAACGGCTTATATAAATATATATATCTAAATTCGACTATTGCGGGACGATTTGCTGGCAGTTTAACAAGTTGACCCGGTTTCCTCGAACCAGGTTAACGATAACTAATGGCACGCCAGCGATGATAAGGGCATCGTGAATCAATAACGCGCTGTATAACTGTATTAAGGGATTTTAAAAGTTTATATAAACTTATGATGATACTGGCATACTTCTTTACAGGGAGCTCAAAAAAAGTGTGCAGGTTTCGAGAATTCCATCTATATAAATTGATAATTATCGATTGACGTACTATATAACGTGTTTTAAACGCGATTCGCACGATGCCGAGAAGCTCACTCTCCTATGCCTTGATCAGCGATGCAGCCCTGGGTTCGCTGGCTGCTCTCGGCGCGCGCTTGAAAGAAGCCCGCCTGCTCAGAAACTGGACCCAGGCGGACGCGGCCGCCAAGGCTGGACTTTCCGAGAGCTCGATCAGAAAAGTCGAGGCCGGCTCCCTGCACATCACGGTCGGCGCCTACGTCGCCCTGCTCGACGTGTTCGGGTTGCCAACGGCGTTCGATCGGGTTATTGCCCGGGGGGACGATACCCTGGGCGAGGCGCTCGGTCGTAACGCCGTGCGCAAGCGTGCGCGCGCTCCCGGCGCGCCGAATGCCGACGAGTTTGACATCTGATGGCGGAGAAACTCTACGTCCACGTGGACCTCGGCGATGGTACGACCATGCTTGCCGGTCAATTGATTGTCGATGACAAGCTTGGCCGTTTCAAATATGCGAAAGCTTATATCAACCATCCGCAGGCATTTGCCCTGGACCCGATCAACCTGCCCTTGAACGCCGACATCCACGCCAAGCAGCGCACCCGCGACACGCCCGCGATGTTCGGCGTGCTGATCGATGCGGGGCCCGACGAGTGGGGCAGGCGTTGTCTCACCAAAACCCGCCGGCCGCCGCCGGTCACGCAGGTCGAATTCCTGCTCGCCGCTTCGGGCGAAGGCGTAGGCGCATTGCACTTTACCGCGGAACTCGGTGACCCGGTGCGGCCGCCGCCCGAGCGGCCGTTCGAGAACCTGGTGCATTTGCAGCACATTGCCGCCGATATCGAAGCCGGCAAGGAGGTCGACCGCGCGTTGGAGCCCTTCTTCTTCCACGGCAGCGGCCTCGGCGGCGCGCGGCCCAAATCACTCGTCGAAAACGATGGCTGCGACTGGATCGCGAAATTCAACCGCGACTCGGACCTGGTCGACATGTGCCGGGTCGAGCTCGCATCGATGCGCATGGCGCTCGACGCCGGCATCGAGGTGCCGAGAGTAGCGCTTACGGAAACCGATCGCGGGCCAGTGCTACTGGTGGAACGCTTCGACCAGTCCCCGGGCGAGCAGCATCACCTGGTCTCGGTGGCCAGTCTCATCAACAAATTCGATATCACCGAGATCGATGAATCGACGATGTCGTATCCCGGCATTACCCAGCTCGGCAAGCGCATCGGGCATCTGACCAGCGATCTGGGCACGATAGTGTTTCGCCGCATGCTATTCAACATCGCGATCGGCAACACCGATGATCACCTGCGCAACCACGCCTTCATGAAGCGGGCGTCTGCTTCGGACTACTCGCTTTCGCCCGGCTACGACATCGTGCCGCAACTCAGCCTGCAGGGTTCGCATGCCATCGCGATCGGTCCTTTCGGCAGCACCCCGAGCGCCGACAATATCCAGGCTGCAGCGCTGCGCATGGGTGTAGTCGATGAGGTCGCGCATGAAATCGCCGGCGCGGTGCTCGAGGTGACGGCTACCTGGCGCGACTATATGGCCGAAGCGGGTATCGGCACATCCGATTTAGCCCTGCTCGAACGTTGTTTCGAGCTGCGCGGTGTCGTCGAGCGCTGGCACAACAGGGCTGCGAAGCGCGTAGCTGATTAGCCAGGCTTACTGCGGCGATAGTCCGAGCCTGGCTGCTGCAAAATCCGGATTAATGCTTTAGCGCCGCTTCGAGCCTGTCGATCACCTCGTCGACTTCGACCAGGTCCATCACCCCGGGCTGCTCGATGCGCGTGCCCCAGCGCAGTTGTTCGGGCTCGGCGTTACGGTAGCGGCGCGCGGCTTCGGCAAACTTGTCGACGCAAAGATCGAGTGAATTATACGGGCCGCTGCGCTTCGACCAGGTGCAGGCATGCAGGCCGATGACCGGCGTGCCGAGCGCGTTGGCGAGGTGGGCAGGGCCCGAGTCGGGTGACAGCACCAGGTCGGCACGCTGCAGCAGGGCGACCAGCTGCGGCAACGTATCCTTGCCGATCATGTTCAGCAGCGGTAATCGCGCCGCTGCCTCGATAGCGCTTCCTACCTCAGCTTCCAGCGCCGAGGGACCGCCGGACAAAACCACCGTCATGCCGTGCTTTTCGCTGGCGTAGTCGGCAACCGCCGCGTAGCGCTCGGCGCGCCAGTTGCGGTGCACGTGGCTGGAACAGGGCGATATCAGCAACACGCGCTGCTGCGAGGGTATCAGTGTATCGACAAAGGCAGTCGCTTCTTCGCTGACGGGGAAATTCCACACCGGTTCGCTAACCTCGAGCCCCATGGTGCGCGCAAACGACAAATGCCCCTGCAGCTGATGCTCGAAGCGCGCTTGCGGAATCGAGTGGGTCATGAACAGGCGGTGAAAATCGCGCGCTCTCAGCTTGTCCCAGCCCAGCTTGATATCGGCGTTGACGACCGCCCCGGTGAAATTGGCGCGCGCCGAAGTCTGCATCTGCAGCATGATATCGAAGCGCTCGCCGCGCAGCTGTCGCCACAGGCGGTAGTAACCGAGCCAGCCGCTTTTCTTGTCGACGACGATGAAGCGGATTCCATCCAGCGCGGCCAGCAGCTTGTATTCCAGCGCCGCGCAGATCCAGGTGATATTCGTCTGTGGCCACTGTTGCTGAATCGCGCGCACCACCGGCACCGCGTGGGTAACGTCACCGAGCGCGGAAAGGCGCAGGATGCAGATGTTGTCGGGCGGTCTGGTGAGTGGCAGCATCGCTCTGGTTGGCGTCGGCAAAGGCTTCGGCGAAAAACAAACGCGTAGTGTACGTTATCGCGCGCGGATCACAATCCGCGCCGGTTACAGTCCGGCAGGCCTGCCGCGAATAAGTGTAAGATGGCGCGCAGCCAGGATAGATTTCTGTTATTTTCGCAGCGATGGGCAGGAACGCTAAACAGGGTTTTGACTACATAATCATCGGCGCCGGTTCGGCCGGCGGTCTGTTGACGCTGCGCCTGTCGCAGAACCCGGATAACCGCGTGCTGCTGCTGGAAGCGGGCTCGGGCGAGCATCACTGGTCGATACGCATGCCGGCGGCGACGCGCAACAATTACAGTGGCGGGCCGCGCAACTGGTGCTTCGAGACCGAGCCGGAACCCTTCATGGACAACCGACGCCTGTTCCAGCCGCGCGGCAAGGTGATTGGCGGCTCGTCGTCGATCAACGGCATGGTCTACGTGCGCGGCCACGCGCGTGATTTTGACGGCTGGGCGGCTGCCGGCGCCGCGGGCTGGGGTTATCGGGATGTCCTGCCCTGTTTCAAACGCATGGAAAGCTACCTTGCGGGCGCCGACGCGTTTCGCGGTGGCGATGGCCCGATCGGCGTCCAACGTCTGTCCGATCTTCATCCGATCGAACAGGCTTTCCTCGAGGCGGCCGAGCAGGCGGGTCACGCGCGCAGCCGAGACTATAACGGTACCGACCAGGAGGGCGTGACGTGCTTCGATGTCAATATCGAAAATGGTTGCCGCTCCGCGACCGCGGCGAAATGCATTCTGCCGGCGACGCGGCGCGCCAACGTCAGCCTGCGCAGTAATGCGCGGGTGTTACGCATCCTGCTCGACAACGGGCGCGCCATCGGCGTCGAGTATCTGCGCGACGGTAAACGTGAAACCGCTTATACCGAGGGCGAAGTCATCCTCAGCGCGGGCGCTTTCCAGTCGCCGCAACTGCTGATGCTGTCCGGTATTGGCCCGGCCTTGGAACTGCGCGCGCACGGTATCGAAGTGCTGCAGGATCTGCCCGGCGTCGGGCAGAATCTGCAGGATCACCTGGAAGTGCACGTGAAACACCGCTGCGCTCCCGGCCTCGCAAAAAACCGCCTGCTGCGCCCGCATCGCATGCTGGCTGCCGGCATCCAGTGGTTTCTGAGCCGCAGCGGTCCGGCGGCGACCACGCACAGCCGGGTCGGTGCCTTCCTGCGCACTGACCCTGGTGTCGATTATCCGAACCTGCAATTCCATTTCTGGCCCTATTTTCTCGAGGGCTGGTCCCCGCCGCCACACAAGGACGGTTACTGTTTCGATGTCGGCCCGGTGCTGAGCGACAGCCGTGGCTGGGTAAAACTCGCCGGCGCCGACCCGTTGCTGCCGCCGCGTATTCTGTTGAACGGGCTGTCTAGCGAACGCGATCGAATCGAGTTCCGTCGCGGTATCGAAATGACGCGCGAAATCGCCGCCCAGCGGGCGTTCGATTTTTGCCGCGGGCCGGAAGTATCGCCAGGTCCGGCGGTTAGCAGCGCTGCTGAAATCGACGCTTACGTGCGCGCCAATGCCAACAGCGCCTACCATCCCTGCGGCAGTTGCAAGATTGGCAGTGACGCCATGGCGGTGGTCGATCCCGCGCTGCGCGTGTACGGCATAGAGCGTTTGAGAGTGGCCGATGCCTCGGTGATGCCGCGCATCACCAATGGCAATATCAACGCCCCCAGCATGATGATCGGCGAGCGTGCTGCGAATCTGCTACTGAACGGGGACAATTGAAATCGATGGGCCCGGTCACAATTTACTGGCACCCTAATCGATTCGGATAGTGAAGATGCAAACGAAAGACGAAGACAGACAGGCGGGTTTGCAGGGACGAATTCGCCGATACCTGGAACAGCCGAGGGTACAGCAGTTCATCATGCTGCTGATCGTGATCAACGCGATAATACTCGGACTCGAAACCGTGCCGTCAGCGATGGAACAATATGGCCCGGTGTTACTCGCTATCGATCATCTTATCCTCGGCGTATTCGTGGTCGAGATCTCGTTACGCATCTATGCCCACCGACTGGCTTTTTTTCGCGATCCCTGGAGCATTTTCGATTTCAGCGTGGTCGCCATCGCGCTGGTGCCGGCGAGCGGCCCGCTTGCGGTGCTGCGCGCGCTGCGCATTCTGCGCGTGTTGCGCCTGCTGACCCTGGTGCCGTCGATGCGTCGCGTGGTCGGCGCGCTACTGGGCTCGATTCCGGGTCTAAGTTCGATCGCGCTGGTGTTACTGTTGATTTACTATGTGTTTGCGGTGATCGCCACCAAGCTTTTCGGCGGCAATTTTCCGCAGTGGTTCGGCAGCATCGGCGAATCGCTCTACTCGCTGTTCCAGATCATGACGCTGGAGAGCTGGTCGATGGGCATAGTGCGGCCGGTGATGGTCGAGCATCCCCAGGCCTGGATATTCTTCGTGATCTTCATTCTGATCGCAACCTTTACCATGCTCAACCTGTTCATCGCTATCATTGTCAACGCGATGCAGAGCTTTACCGAGCAGGAGAACCGCGAGCGCAAGCACGAGCTGGACGCCGCCCGCGACCACATCGAGGCCGACCTGCACCGCGAACTCGCCGCGTTGCGCACGGAAATATCCGAACTGCGCCAGTTGTTGAAAAACGATCCGCGAATCGGGTGAGTCAATTGCCCCGGACAGGCGCGATGTCATCCGCATGTGATAAACATATGCTTATCTAAAGGGGGCTTTACCTGGTTGATTTCTAAGGCATAATGCAGCAATGGGAGACGCAAAGATTCTCAGATTGAACAAGACCGGCACGCCTATCGACTGGCTGACGCGCGAACAGGCCGCGACCCTGGTAGTCAAGGGGCAGGTAGTCTGGGCGCTGGGCGAAAACGCGTTTCAAATACGCGGTGGTATCAATCGGCTCGGGCGCCAGTCGGTGTTGTCGCTGCCCAGCATCCTCGCCAGCGACGGCAGCGTCAAGTTGAGTGACTTCGTTCCGCCGCTGTTGAACGATTACCTGTTTCGACGCGATCATTTCCTGTGCATGTACTGCGGCGGCGACTTCGATGCCGCGCAGTTGTCGCGGGATCACGTATTGCCGGTGTCGCGCAATGGCACCGATAGCTGGACCAACGTGGTGACCGCCTGCAAACGTTGCAATCACCGTAAGGCCAACCAGACGCCAGAAGAAGCCGGCATGGAGCTGATCGCGATTCCATTTGTGCCGAATCGACATGAGTTTTTTTATCTTGCCAACAAGAATATTCTCGCCGATCAGATGGAGTTTCTGAAATCGCAGTTTTCGCGCAACGGTACCTGGCACTAGCCTGCATTGATCACGGCTTTCCTGTTGTATGCTAGAGGCAAGGAGCGCTTACTCTTCAGTGAGTTAAAATTCTACGCTCGTCTATACTCCGTCATGGCCTTTATGCTGTAATGGCGCTCGTTCGAGAAACGGATAACCTGACACTGAGAATGGAAGAATTATTCCAGGACATATCAAAGTATTACGCCGCTAATATCGTCGACAACGTGTTGACGATCGGAAAGATTGTGCACCGTGATGGTGCGTATATCTTTGACCGCGACGATGTACAGGGTCCCTTCCACCTCGTCGAGCCCGATGCTGACGTGACGCGCATGATTCACGTGATTGGCGAGATTCATCCGATCACCGCGCTGGAGAAAATCATGGCGGTCGATGTCCACTCCTGCCTGTACCTTAACGAAAACGACGACACCAATGAAATAGAGGTGCGTTCGATTCACAAGGGCATGGGGACTTCGATTTTTTCCAAGCAGGAATGTCCGCTGATACTGTGGAATCCGAGCTATCAGAAACACCGCTATTTTGACGTTATCGACGTGCAGAACGTGTTTGCCAACAGCGGCCTGAAGAACAGTTTTATCTCCATCCTCTCCGAAAGTCTGCGCGAGTTCGAATTGTTTCCCCCCCTGCTACATCTGAAAAAGTGACAGAGTCGACCCGAAGGCCCGACGCCGTTATCCCCCGCAGCGTCGGCATGGCCCCGGTCAGATAAGAATCCGGTACCGCGCGCGCAGCTGGGCATCCAGCGCGGCGTCGAGGTAGTCTGGCTGGTGCTCCGCCAGCACCCGGCGCACCTCGCGGTTGGCGCGTTGCCAGGCATCCTCCGCCCCAGCTTGCGCCCAGCTGGTCGGTTCCAGTCGATCGCCCAGCCTGGGATAAAAGTAATCCCGCTCCATCGCTTCCATGGTCTGGGTCTCGCCGATGAAATGACCTTCCCCGGTAATGACGTTGCGCATCGCCTCGAAGGCTAGCGTATCCTCGCTGACCTCGATGCCGCGGATCATGCGATAGACGTGCGACAGCATCTCGTTGTCGAGCACAAAGGCCTCGAACGAGGCGCCCAGCAGGCTTGCCATCATGCCCGAGGATTCATACACCATGTTGGCGCCGGACAGGCCGCAGGCGAGCGCCGACAGCGCTTTTTCCATGCCCATCTGCGCGTCCACCGCCTTGGCGTCGGACATGCTCGACGCCACGCCGGAGGGCAGGCCGCAATGGTTGGCGAGCTGCGCCGCGGCCGCGTTGAGGATCGAGATCTCACCGCCGCCGCCGCAGAAGGCCCCGGTGCGAAGATCGATTACGAACGGCCAGTTGGAAAAAATCATCGGATAGCCGGGTGCGAAAATATTGACCATCACCAGCGCCGCCAGGGTCTCGGCAAACGACGCGGCGAGCATGCCGTCGATGGTGGCCGGCGAGGTAGCGCCCGACATCGCGGCGATGATGGCGTTGATCGGTACGCCGCGGCGAATGCAGGCCATGGCGACATCGAAGGCGTCTTCGCCGTAGCGCATCGGTGAAATGATCGGGCTGATGTGCGCCTTGCAGAAGGGTTTTTCGGCGAATTTTCCCGGTCCACCTGCGATCGCGTCGAAGATGTCGACGATCGGATCGACATGCGCGCCGAGGGTGAAGCTGGTGCCCACCGGTTTCTGCGTGTAACGCATCAGGCAGTACACTGTGTTGAGATCGAGTTCGAAGATGTCTGGCACGTCGGTGGCCACGCAGCAGCGCGTGAACCAGGAAATGTTCGGCAGGGTATCCACCAGCCGGGTGAAGTCCGCGAGGTCCTGTAACGTGGACGGGCGGTATATGTGCGAGTCGAGGTCCAGAGTCTGTACCGCGGCGCCGCCGGTGCCGAAGTAGACGCGCTCGCCGCCGACCTCGAAGCTGTGGCGGGGGTCGCGACCGTGAAACACGAACGACCTGCAGGCGCCGTCGATGATGTCCTCGACCATGTCGCGCGAGTAACACAGGCGGCCGAGCTGGTTGATCGTGGCGCCGCATTGCAGCGCGCGCTCGGTCAGCGCCGGCGGCGCCTGGCCCATGCCGAGTTCGGCCAGCATGCGCAGCGCAGTGTCGTAGATCTGCCGCAGCTGGGTATCGGTCAGAGGCCGGTACTGCCCGCCGACCGGGCCGGCCGGCGCCGGGTTGATCGCCGGCGGCTTGCTGCGCCGCGCCTGCATTGCCGCGCGGCTGCCACCGCGGCGTTTTCTGCCGTGCCCGGTTTCGTTCATGAGCGCGGCAGCCGGTTTTCGGGATCGTACAGTATCGGTTCGACCACGACGGCGTCGTAGCGTTCGCCGAGGATGCCGACGCCGAGCCGAGTGCCGACCCCGGCGCTATCCGGATCGACGTAGGCGTAGGCGATGTTCCTGCCGACGCGATGCCCGTAGCCGGCCGAAGTGACTGATCCGACCTGGCGCGCGCCGGAGAATACCGGATCGCCGCCGTGGGCTGGCGCGATCTCGCAATCCACCGTCATCGACACCAGGCGCTTGTGCATGCCGCGCTCCAACTGTTTCAGCAACGCCGCTTTTCCGATGAAATCTTCCTTGTCCAGGTCAACGAATCGATCGAGCCCGGCTTCGAACGGGTTGTGCTCGACGATGAGGTCGCCCTTCCAGTGCAGGTAGCCCTTTTCGAGGCGCATCGATTCGGTCGCGTAAAGGCCGAAATAGCCCAGTGAAAATGCCTCGCCGGCCTCACTCAGGATTTTCCATACCAGGTAAAGCTGCTCGTTCGGCACGTGCAGTTCGTAGGCGAGTTCGCCGCTGAAGCTGACCGTCATCGCCATCACCTCGGCGTGGCCGACGAACATCGGCCGCGCACGCAGCCACGGGAAGGCCTCGGCCGACCAGTCACAGCGCGGTGACACCGATTGCAGCAGCGCTCGCGACTGCGGCCCGGCGACCGCCAGGATGGTGTGACTGGCGGCCATTTCGGTGATCGTCACGCTATCCGGCCGGTGACGGTTCAGCCAGTCGCGGTCGTGCCATTCGGCGGCGGCCGCGGAGCCCCACCAGTATCGATCTTCGCCGATCTTGACCAGGGTCGCCTCACTCAGGATATTGCCTTTCTCGGTGAGCAGGTAACACAGGCCGAGCCTGCCGATCTCGCGCGGCAGCTTGCCGCAGATCATGCGGTCGAGGAATTCCTCGACGCCCGCGCCGCTGATTTCGTAGCGATTGAAACCGGACACCTCCATGATGCCGACGTGCTTGTGCAGGTGCTCGATCTCCCCGGCGACGACATCCCTCGTCGGTGTGAAGCGGTAACCGTGCTCGTCGACAAAGTCCGGGTCCGGCTTGAAGAACAGTACGCGTTCCCAGCCGTTGACCACGCCCCACTCGGCGTGCAACTGGTCCAGCGTCGAATACAGCGGCGTGGTTCGCGCCAGACGCGCCGCCGGGCGGTGCTCGTGCGGCTGGTGGTAGTGAAACTCGTTCTGGTAGTCCTCGATCGCCTTCAGGCAGGTGACCTCGGTGTTGGCGTATTGTGTGAAGCGGCGTGGGTCGAGAAACCAGGCGTCCCACTCGCATTCGCCGTGCACGATGATTTGCGCGAGCAGCTTGCCATGGCCGCCGGACTCGCCGATGCCGGCGCGCAGGCCGATCGCGCAATAGGCGTTTTCGATTCCCGGGATGGGGCCGATCAACGGCGCGCCATCGATGGTGTAGGTGATCGGACCGTTGACCACGGTGTGGATGCCGGCCTCGGTGAGCGCGGGAAGGCGTGCGAAGATGCGCTCCATGTTGTCGAGACAGCGATCCAGATCGGAAGGGCACAGCGCCTGGGTAAAATCAGGATCGATGCCGTCCATGCCGAAGGGTTTGCAGCCCTGCTCGTAGACGCCGACCAGCAGGCCTTTCTTTTCCTGGCGGCTGTAAAAATCGTCGCCCGGATCGCGGATGATGGGCACGCGGAAATCGAGTGCCTCGAGCTCGGGCATGGTATCGGTCAGAAAATACATGTGCTCCATTGACGTCACCGGGTGGATCACGCCGAGCATCCTGCCGACCTCGTTGACGCGATAGCCGGTGGCGTTGACCACCTTTTCGCAGGTGATGTCGCCATGCTTGCTGTGCACGATGAATTCGCCGTTGGCCTTGCGCGTAATGCTTTCCACCGGGTTGAAACGATACACCTCGGCGCCGGCTGCGCGCGCCTGGCGTGCCAGCGCAAAGGTGATGCCGGCCGGGTCGATATCGCCGTCGAGCGGGTCCCACCAGGCGCCGAGCAGGCCGTCGGTGTTCATCAACGGGTGACGGCGGCCGACCTCGGCGGCGTCGATGAATTCCATGTCGACGCCCATGCCGGCGGCCATGCCGATGAAGTGTTTGTAGGTATCGACCTGTGCCGGGGTGTGCGCGAGGCGCATGCCGCCGGTGATGTGGTAGGAAATGGGGTTGTGGGGGTCGGCGGCGAGCTCGCGGTAGAGATTGATGCTGTGGCGCTTGAGCCCGACCATGGTCTGGTTGGCGCCGAACTGCGTGACCTGCGCCGCGGCGTGCCAGGTGGAACCCGAGGTCAGTTCGTCACGCTCGATCAGCACCACGTCGCTCCAGCCTTCGCGGGTCAGGTGGTAGAGGGTCGAGCAGCCGGCGATGCCGCCGCCGATGACGACCACGCGGGCATGGGACTTGAGCGCTTTCTCTGTCATTCTGAATGGCCTCGACGATTTCTAACATGATCGCCATTCGGCGTGATTTGACAATCGAAATTAAATCCGCATAGTTCAGTAAAATTAAACCATATTGTTGTAATCATCGACTCTTTATAAATTCCGCTGAAAAAATACTGAACCATACGTCGCGATGAAACACGCATTACCGGCGCTCGATGCGCTCAAGGTTTTCGAGTCGGCCGCGCGCCAGCTGAGCTTCAGCCAGGCGGCGCGCGAGCTGTGTATCACCAAGGGTGCGGTCAGCTATCAGATCCGCCGTCTCGAAGAAACGCTCGACTGCGCGCTGTTTCAACGCAGCGTGCGCCAGGTCTACCTGACGCCGGCCGGCCAGCAACTGTTGCAAACCACGCAGCGCACTTTTGCCGAACTCGGCGCGACCCTGCAGCAGATCAGGCCCGGTGACCAGGGACACGACGTGCTGGTCGGCGCCACCACCTATGTTGCGCTACGCTGGTTGTCGTCGCGAATCTCCGGTTTCAATCACAGCAATCCGAACACCTCGGTGTTGCTGCAGCACTCAGTCAACTCCGAGAATTTTCGTATTCAGGATGTCGACTTCGCTATCCGCTGGTGTCGCATGGAGGGCCGGCTCAGCGAGCGCCGCCCGCTGGAGTTGCCGATGCCATTGTTTCCGGTGTGCAGCCCGCGCCTGCTCGAAGCGTTGCCCCGCTTACCTCGCGAGCTGCCGGCGAGCGCTATTTCGATGGCGCCCCTCGCCAGCATTCCATTGCTGTGTGAAGAAGACCGCTCGCTCGACTTGTGGCAGGCCTGGTACGGCAAGCAGGCGCAGCCGTTGACCAATCCACGCCGTATCATCGCCGATGCCAACGTGCGCACCCAGGCGGCTGTCGACGGGCAGGGCTGGACCCTGGCCGATGCGCTGATGCAGCGCGAGCTCGATGCGGGCGACCTGGTAGCGCCATTTGCGCATCGCCTCGATGGTTACGGTTACGCGCTGCAGAGTTCGCCGGCACGCTATGTCAATCGCAAGGCGCTGGAACTGAGAAACTGGCTCATCGAGCATGCTTGAAGCGGCTTCTTCGTTATCGGCGCCCGACGGTGTTACCATGCGTGCAATACCCGTCAATCATCGAGGTCGACGAATGAAAGCCGTTCTCTGTTTCCTGCTGGCGCTCGGCGCCGCGGCCGTCGCCTGGGCCGACGTGAAGATCGAGTACCGGGACATCACCGGCACCACCAGCACCATGCTCAGCAACGGTAATCGGGTGCGCATCAACGGCGGCCAGATACCGGGTTACCTGCTGGTCGACGGCGCCAGCGGCGAGTTTTTCATGGTCGACTCGCAGCGAAATGAAATCCTCCGGGTGGCGCCGGACGAGATGGGCGTCATGGCGGAAGCCGGCGCCCTGAACGTTGGGCTCAAGGCACGCGGCGGCAGTGAACGGATTGCCGGCTATGCCACCGGCCGTTACGACCTGCTCGCCAACGGCGAACTGTGCGGGACGATCTACGGCTCGACCGAATTGATGGAAAACGCGGAGCTCAAGCGTATGTTCAAGGCAATGCAGGGCATGCACAAGATTTCCCACAGCATGAAGGCGAGGATCAGCAGTTACCTGACGGATTGCCAGCGCGCCAACGCGCGGCTGGCCGAACTTGCGAACACCAGCGGTTTCGTCCTGCGCGTCGACGACGACAAGGGCAAGCGAACCTTCGAAGTGCTGTCGCTCGACACCGACACCAGCATCGAGCCGGGCGAATTCGAGCTGCCGCAGGGGATGCCCGTCGTCGACTGGCGCGAAAAGCTGAAGGCGACCCCGCAGCAGATACAGCAGATGAAGCAGCAACAACAGCAGCAACAGATGCAGAAGATGAACGAGATGATCAAGCAGCTGCAGCAGAGCGGCGGTGAAATGACCCCCGAAATACAGCAGCAGATGCAGAAAATGATGGAGCAGATGCAAAATTTGCAGCAGCAACCGCAGTAGTCGCGGCGCCCCTCGAGCCCACTACTGTCCGAGATGGATTTCGATCGCGTGTAGAAAGCCCGGTGCTGCCCGGTTATTCAGGCAACGCAGAATGGGAATCCCGATATCAGTATTGAATAGTCCCGTCATATCGGGCTTGACCCGGCATCCATTGCAACGCGCCAGGCAGGCGGCCCGGGCATCGCCCGGCCGCCTTTCAGCGCTCTGCAGAAATGGATTCCGGCCTGCGCCCGGTCCGACGCCTCGGCAATGACCTCATCCGAGGGCGGCGCAGGCCTCGTCGACGATGATGTCGCCGATGGTGTCCATGTCCTCGACGCTGAAGGTGAGTGGTATGCGCAGGTCGAAGGTGGTCGCGAGGATGGCCAGGGTGTGCGGCAGGTGCTGCTGTTCCTCGATGTAACGCCAGCTGTCGTAACGGCTGGTGAAGCCGTGCGGTTCGGCGCCACCGAACCACTTCAACTCGACGCCGCGCACCGCGCAGCCGGCAATAAATGCGCCGACCTGGTCCGCATTCAGCGCCTCGATGCGAAACTGCAGCGAACTGCCGACGTAGGACTCGGCCGGCGGGCGCTGCGGCAGTTGAATCTGCGGGCAACTCGCCAGGCGTGTTTCCAGGGCCTGGTAACGTTCGTTCCAGCGGCGGCAGTTGTTTTCCAGGCCGGGTAGCTGGGCCAGCAGCAGGGTCGCACGCAGGTTGTCCATGCGGCCGCTGTAATTGGGCGTCTGCAGGCGCACCTCGGCGAAGCGCTCCGGTGGCGGCAAGGTGCCATGGCGTTCGTAGAGCATGTAGGAGCCGGAGTAAATGATCGCGCGCGCGATGATGTCGTCGTCGTCGGTGGTAAGCAATCCGCCCTCGCCGGAATTCATGTGCTTGTAGGTTTGCGTGCTGAAGCAGGCGACGCGGCCGAAACTGCCGGAGCGGCGCCCGTTCCAGCGCGCGCCCATGGTGTGCGCGCAATCCTCGATGAGGATCACGCCGTAGCGCTCGCACAGTTCGCTCACGGCATCCATGTCGGCGATGTGCCCGCGCATGTGCGACAGCATGAAGAAGCGCGCGCCGCTTTGCTGCATCTGGGTTTCGAGGTGGTCGAGATCGACGCAGTAACTGTCGTCGATTTCGACCAGCAGCGGCTTGCCGCCGGCATTGTCGATGGCGCCCGGCACCGGCGCCAGCGTAAATGCGTTGCTGAGCACCTTTTCACCCCGCTTGAGTCCGGCCGCGCGCAGCGCCACGTGCAGCGCGTAACCGCCCGAGGTGCAGGCCAGGCAGTAGCGCTGGCCCATGTACTCGGCAAACGCTTTTTCCAGCAACGCCGCCGCGGCGGTTTCGCCGGTGACGGTGTTGTAGCGGTGCAGCCGGCCGGTCTGCAGCAATTTCACGGCCGCGTCGATGCCCTGCTGCGGAATGGCCTCCTGCTGGGTAAAGGATTTGTCGAAGCGGGCTTTTTTCATCGTGGTTACTCGACGTACCCGGGAAGATCGAAAATATTCGGGTAGGCAAACAGCGAAACGCTGCCGCCGGTGTGCAGGAAGACGACGTTTTCGCCCTTTTTGAAATGACCCTTGCGCACCAGGTCGACGAGACCGGCGAAACCCTTGCCGGCGTAAACGGGGTCGAGCAGTATGCCTTCCAGTTGCGCCAGCATTTTAACTCCCTCGACCATCGACGCGGTCGGTTGGCCGTAACCTTCGCCGACGTAATCGCCGTTGGCAACCACGCTCTCGCGCGTCACGAGGTCCGGTTTCAATCCCATGAAATCGAGCGTGCGCCCGGCCAGTGCAAAGACTTTTTCCTCCTGTTCCCGGCCTGGCCTGCTGACGCAAACTCCGTACACCGGAATGCCGCTGTTCATCGCCTGCATGCCGACTACCAGCCCGGCCTGGGTGCCGGCGCTGCCAGTTGCATGCAGCAGGTGGTCGATGCGCAGCGAGCGCTCGTTTGCCTGGTGCACCAGTTCGAAGGCGGCGTTGACGTAACCGAGGGCGCCGGTTGCATTCGAGCCGCCGCCCGGAATCACGTAGGGATGCCTGCCGTCGTCGCGCAGCTGTTGTGCAAGCCGCTCCATCTCGGCATCCATATCGCTGTTTACCGGCCGCAGCGAAATGCTGGCGCCGTGCAGCTGGTCGAGCAGGACATTGCCGTTATGCGCGTAGGCCTCGTCGTGGTAGCCGGTCCGGTCTTCGAGCAATATGTGGCATTCCAGATCGAGCATGGCCGCGGCCGCGCAGGTCTGGCGCGCGTGGTTCGACTGGGTGGCGCCCTGCGTGATGATCGTGTCTGCGCCGCTTGCGACCGCCTCGGCCATCAGGAACTCGAGCTTGCGCGTCTTGTTGCCGCCCGTGGACAGGCCGGTGCAGTCGTCGCGCTTGATCCAGATGTCGGGGCCGCCGAGATGTTTCGAAAGCCGCTCGAGCGGTTCCAGCGGTGTCGGCAGGTGCGCGAAGTGCAGGCGCGGAAAGCGGGCAAGGTGCATGTTGTTCCCCGGGTTGAATAAGCGTGATGATTACATATCCTGTGATGCGATAATAATGCAATTTACCCAGGCCACGTTATCTTGTTTATCGATGCACCATGTAAACACCTGTCCCGGACCGGCGCGACAACGAGCGCGAGCCCGGGGTGGTTGTCGTGACGCCGGGATTCCTGCTGACACGGCAATGGGCCGACGACCGTGACGGCCTGCGCCTCGATTTCTGGTTGAGTACGCCCGACGGCCCGATGGCGGTCTCGATCCACGGTCAGCAGGCACTGTTTTTCATTCATCAGCGCGATGCCGCGGCAGCCGCCGAACTGCTCGGCACCAGCGCCGGCGCCAGCGTCAAGCCGCTACAGTTGCACAGCTTCGCCGGCGAGCCTGTCAGCGCCGTTTATTTCGACTCGCAACAGCAGCTTTACCGCGCCCGCGACCGCCTGGCGCAGCAGGGCATCGCCTGTTACGAAGCTGACATCCGCCCGACCGAGCGCTTTCTGTGCGAGCGTTTCATTACCGCCGCTATCGATATCGATGCCGATTACAGCGAGCAGGTGCTGCATAACGTGCGCCTGCAGCCGGGTGACTACCGCCCGGACTTCGAGGTCATGTCCTTCGATATCGAATCCGACTACGAGAGCGATGCGTTGTTCTCGATTGCCTTTGTCAGTTCGCGGCTGCGACGCGTGTTGATGATCGGCGACGGCGACGACGACGAACTCATCGAGTATCTCGCCGACGAGCGCAGCCTGCTCGAGCGCTGGATCGAGTGGCTGACGCGGCTGGACCCCGACATCCTGATCGGCTGGAACGTGATCAATTTCGATCTGCGCCTGCTGCAGCAGAAGGCCCAGGCGCTCGGTTTACCGCTCGCGATCGGCCGCGGTGGCGCGCTGCCGCAGTGGCGCCAGTCGCAGGCCGATCGCAACCACCACTTCGTGCTGATCCCCGGACGGGTCGTGCTCGACGGTATCGATACGCTGCGCGCGGCGACCTACAATTTCCCCAGTTTTTCGCTGGAAGCGGTGGCGCGCAGGCTGCTGGGACGCGGCAAGTTGATAAAGGATCGCACGCAGGCCGACCCGCTGTACAAGGCAAAGCAGATTCGCCGCCAGTTTGCAGACAACAAGCCCGAACTCGCGGCCTACAACCTGGAGGACTGCCAGCTGGTGTGGGATATCTTCGAACACACCGGGCTGATCCGCTTCGCCGTCGAGCGCGCGCAGCTTACCGGGCTGGAGATGGATCGCGCCGGCGGCTCGGTGGCGGCGTTCGATAACCTGTACCTGCCGCGGCTGCATCGCAAGGGTTACATCGCACCCAATATCGGCGATTACCAGGGCGAGTTGAGCGCCCCCGGCGGCTACGTCATGGATTCGAAACCGGGCCTGCAGGATTCGGTGCTGGTGCTCGATTACAAGAGCCTGTACCCGAGCATCATCCGCACCTTTCGCGTCGATCCCTACGCGCGCGTGGCCGCCGCGGACGCGGACCCGTCCGAGGTGGTCCCCGGTTACGACGGCGCCAGTTTTCACAAGACCGAACACATCCTGCCGCAGATTATCGAATCCCTGTGGGCGGCGCGCGACCAGGCCAAGCGCGACGCCAACGCGGCCCTGTCGCAGGCGATCAAGATCATCATGAATTCGTTTTACGGCGTGCTCGGCACCCCGGGCTGCCGCCTGCACGACTCGCGCCTGACCAGTTCGATCACGAAGCGCGGGCACGATATCATCATCCAGACTGTCAAGCTCATCGAGGCCGAGGGCTACGAAGTGATCTACGGCGATACCGATTCGGTATTTGTGTCGCTGAACGGGCGTTTCGAAAATCACGCGGCGCGGGAAATCGGTAACCACCTGGTGGCGACCATCAATCGTTACTGGCGGGATCATTTGCAGGCGCAATACGGCATCGAGTCCTGTCTGGAAATGGAATTCGAAACCCATTTCCGCCAGTTCTTCATGCCGACCACGCGCGGCTCCGACCAGGGCAGCAAGAAGCGTTACGCGGGCCTGGTCGATGACGAACAGGGTGAGCGCCGTATCGTCTACAAGGGGCTGGAGACGGTGCGCACCGACTGGACCGAGCTCGCGCGCGAGTTTCAGCAGACCCTGTACCAGCTGATTTTCGCCGGCGCCGACCCCGCCGATTTCATCCGCCAGACGCTTGTCGATCTGCACGCCGGCAAGTTCGACGCCAAGCTGGTGTATCGCAAGCGCCTGCACAAGAAGCTTGCCGAGTACCAGAAAAATATCCCCCCGCACGCGCAGGCGGCGATCAAGGCGGAGGCCGAGTTTCGCCAGCGCAGGGAACCGCCACGCTATCGCAATCGCAGCTGGGTGGAGTACGTGATGACCGTGGCCGGGGCGCAAACGCTGGAATGCCAGAACGCGCGCCTCGACTACGAGCACATCGTCGAACGCCAGTTGACGCCGATCGCCGATACCATTCTGAACGCCATCGGCAGCTCGATGGATGCGATCACAGGCCAGCAGCAGGACTTGTTCTGAAGGATTAGCATCCCGCCAGTGTGAGCCGCTTTAGGGTGCGGCAATATTCCACGGCAGGGAAAGACGCGTATTAGGCGCAGGCCGAGGTGGATTGCTGCGCTAGTCGCGCGGCTTGCGCGGCGGTAACTCGTCGTAGTGCGGCAGCGACTCGACGGCTTCGCGCCAGGGCGCGCGGTCTTTCCAGTGGATGTTCTGTATCGGCCGTATCCCCGGATCCTCGTCGAGGGTGCCCGCCGGTATCACCAGCGCCGCGCCGCTTTGCGATTTCCACGGCAGCGACGAGCCACAGCGCTTGCAGAAACAGGTGGCGAAATGCTTCGCCTCGGGGTGTTCGAAACGGCCGACCTGGTCGGCGCCGCTCAGCCATTCGAACTGCTCGGGCGCGACGATGATGTTGCTGGCATGCGCGCTGCCGGTAAACTTGCGACAGCGCGAACAGTGACAATACTGAAACACGTATTCGGGGCCGTGAAACTGGTAGCTGACGCTGCCGCAGAGGCAGCTGCCCTTGATCGTCTTAATCATGTTGCGTTACCCGTTGCCGACCGCTGAATGCAGCCAGTGTAGCCCAGCGCTTATTCGCCGAGCAAATCCGGCGCCAGCTGCTCGAGCGTTTCGCGCAGGCAGTCGTCCGCCAGGTTGTGGCGGAATAGAGGCGCGTCACATACCTCGAAACTGCCGTGGCGAATCACCAGGAAACAGCGCTCGCTGTCGCGGTCGATGAGTTCGATCAGCGCGAAGCGCTTGATGCACTGGCGTAGAAAGCCGAGATTGTTGGCGACGCGCAGTTGTTCCGCGGGCGCGGCGACCTGTTCGGGTCGGGTAGCGAGCACGTTGATGCGCTGGTAGCGATCGATATCGATCAGCGAATGCAGCTGGTAGATCTGCATCCTGCCCTGGGTGCCGCGCGCAATCAGCGTCGGGTAGGTACCCTTGGGGACACTGTTGTCGAGAAACTCGAAAAAATAGGTGGGTGTCCTGTTGGAGGTCCATTTGAACAGCAGCTTGGGCATGCCGGCATAGGCCTCGATGCAGTGCCCGAGAAAGTCCTCGACGGCCTTGTAGCGGCCTCGCACCTGGCCGCGTTCCCAGCCGCGTTCCACCGTTGCCTCGGGCGGGGTCACGACGAAGTACATGTACATCGTGTCGATGTAGCGCACGTAGGTCCTGTGCAGCACCCGGGTAATTTTCTCGCTGGCGAAACTGTCGAAGCGGAAGCGATCGACCATCAGGTGCGGGATCGATTTGCGCGCATCGGCCTTGGCGCGGATGTAGTGGTCGAGCCTGGTGTCGATGATGTTGACTTCGTGGCTGGTGAAGCGGCCGGCATACTTGTAACTGTCCCCGAGGGCATCGTAGTCAATCAGCATGCGCCTCCAGATATCCGGGCTGATGGTGCCGTAGCCATGCGCTTCGATGCCCAGTTGCGCCATCATCTTCTGCAGCATCGGGCGCAGCGAACTCTTGCCCGCGGCCGAGGCGCCCTTGAGGCTGATCAGTATCGGTTTTTCGGCATCGGCGATCCGAGCGTAGCCCTCGGTCTCGATTGCCTTGTCGACCAGCGCGCCGACCTTGCGGCCGATTTCGCGACTGCCGAGATAATTGCAGGCGTGGCGCACGCAGATGTTCTGCAGGTAGGCGGGGTCGTTGCCGATGAATCCGCGTGTGGTGGCGATCGAGCCGAGTATGCGGTACAGGCTGCGATATACCGCGGCCGCCAGCTCCTCGTCGGCGCCGAGTCCCTGTTGCTTGAAGCTGTTGACCAACTCGAACTCGCGCTCCTGGCGAGTCTGCGCGGCAATCTTTACCGGTTTCGCTTTTGCCTTGAACAGGCTCGACCACAGGGATGGCTTCGACTTTTCGGGCGCGGTTTGCACGGTCAATGCGCGTGCCAGTTCCGCCACGGTCATGTCCTCGATGCGCGTGCGCATGGTGTCGAATTCATGCTCGATCTGCATCAGCGCGGGAATGATGTGACGGCTGAAGATCTGGTTGGCGATGTCGCGGAAATGGATGCCGAGATCTTCCTCGTTCTCGCCTTCGCGCACGACGATGTCGGCGGTGATGCGCACGATCAGTTCGTGCAGCACCAGCCGATGCGGGCGGAAGGCGATAAGCTCTTCCGGGCTCAGACCGGTTTCCACCGACAGCTGGGTGACCTCGCCCAGATCGGTGAACACATTGGCGGGGTTGTAAATGGTTTCCAGGTGACGAAATTCCGGCGGGATCTCGGACTCGATACCCGGGTTCCATGCCGAGTATTGCGTGTCGCTCACGTCGAGCCTCGGGGTCGGTCAGGAAGCATCGTTTTTTTCACCAGCTGAACACCGCTGTACATTTGTGTCTGATATCAGGGTTGTTGGCTGTGCTCATGGTTGTGTCCGGTTTGGTGCGTTGCTCCCGGTCTCGGGTTATCATTTCAACGAGTCGTGCCCGATAACCTCGGACCTGGTGCACAATAGAAACCATGGCGCGTGGAGTCAAGCTGGAAACCCTTAGTTGGCAGGACGCCGAGCGTTACTTTGCGGGCAAGCCGGTGGCGGACAATAACGCGGAAGCCGTTTATACGGTCGGTCTGGAGGAGTGTGGCAAACGGCGATGTTTGACAATGTAGGGCAATCGCTCGACACACTTGGCTTGGGCCGCTATGCGGGCAACTTTGCCGAGCATGAAGTCGGCCTCGAACTGTTGCCAGAACTCGGCGATGCCGATCTCAAGGAAATGGGCATTAGCGCCCTCGGCCACCGTAAAACCTGCTCAAATCGAGGCCGCGAGCAACGGTTTTCACCTCAGCCGGCGCGCGCTCGACGCGGCGCTGGCGTCGATTCCCTAGTGCAGCGT
>Ga0209536_100001820_pt1 | contig 34971 bp, 36 predicted proteins | sample DeeMarSeWOR28_12_FD_187461 | JGI IMG/M metagenome (GOLD analysis project Ga0209536, IMG submission 187461) | Marine sediment microbial communities from White Oak River estuary, North Carolina - WOR-2-8_12 (SPAdes) (version 2) | ecosystem: Environmental > Aquatic > Marine > Intertidal zone >...
CGGAAATGACAGCGCGCAACGGCGTAAATTCTGACTGCAAGAGGCGAGTTGATCGGGAGCAACACCATGGCTAAGAGGAACACCGGCAAGTACGCACTGCAGCGGCGCGATGTCGTGAAGGCGCTGCTTTCCGAGCGGGGCGATCTTCTCGTCGTCGGCGGTCTCGGGGCGCCCGCCTGGGATATCACCGAGGCCGGGGACCATCCGCTGAACTTCCCCTTGTGGGGGGGGATGGGCGGAGCCGTCATGATCGGTTTGGGGTTGGCGCTGGCGCAACCGGAACGCAAGGTGCTCGTCATCACCGGCGACGGTGAAATGCTGATGGGGCTTGGGTCGCTTGCGACGGTTGGCGCCGTGCAACCGGCAAACCTTTCTGTCGTCGTGCTCGATAACGAGGTGTACGGGGAAACCGGGCAGCAGCAGACCCACACGGCGCACGGCGTGGACCTCGCGGCAACGGCTCGCGCCTGCGGCTTTGCCAGTGCGACTCTCGTTACCGAGGTGTCCGGGGTCGCGCCGTTACGCACGGCCATTCATGCTGGCGAGGGACCGATGTTCGCGCAGATCAAGGTCGCGGCGGAACAAATGCCGCTGGTATTGCCGCCGCGCGACGGCGCTCACCTGAAGAACAGGTTTCGTGAGGCCTTGCTCGGTGCCGCCGCGCACACGGCAAACTAGGATCAGGAACAGGGGAGACAAACAAAACGATGCGACCGTTGCAAGGCGTTACCGTTGTTGCGCTGGAACATGTCATAGCCGGGCCTTTTTGCACCCGGCAACTCGCCGATCTGGGCGCGCGCGTGATCAAGATCGAGCGGCCCGGTGTCGGCGATCCGGCGCGCGCGTATGACGAAAGGGTCGAGGGGCTGGCCTCGCATTTCGTCTGGACCAACCGCTCGAAGGAAAGCATTACGCTGGACCTGAAGCAGGACGATGCGAAGCGAATCGTGTTTGAACTGCTCGAGAACGCCGACGTGCTGGTGCAGAATCTGGCGCCGGGCGCGGCTGCGCGCATGGGGTTTTCCTTTGATCTCCTGAAAGACCGTTATCCGAGATTGATCGTGTGCGACATATCGGGATACGGCGCCGACGGTCCGTATCGCGACAAGAAAGCCTACGATCTGCTGATACAGGCCGAGTCGGGATTGCTGTCGGTCACCGGCACGCCCGATACCCAGGTCAAGGCAGGCTGTTCGATCGTGGACATTTCCGCCGGCATGTACGCCTACACCAACATACTGGCCGCGTTGATCCAGCGCGGAAAAACAGGGAAGGGATGCCGCATCGACGTCTCCATGCTCGAGAGCATGGCCGAGTGGATGAGTTTCCCACTCTACTATGCGTACAAGGGCGCGCCGCCGCCGCCGCGCACCGGCGCGTCGCACGCGACCATCTATCCGTACGGGCCGTTTGAAGTCGGCGACGGCAGCGCGGTTATGCTGGGATTGCAGAACGAGCGCGAGTGGGCGGCTTTTTGCGACAAGGTCCTCGAGAAACCGGACCTGAAATCCGACCCGCGGTTTTCCTCGGCCACGCGCCGTTCCGATGCGAGAAAGGATTTGTATCGCATCATTGTCGAGGCATTCTCCGGCTTGACCGGCCCGGAGGTCGTGGCAAGGCTCGATGCGGCGAAAATCGGAAACGCTGCGATGAACAATATGCAGCAGGTGTGGGAGCATGCGCAGCTCGCGGCCCGTCACAGGTGGGCTGACGTGGACACGCCCGCGGGCAAGATCAAGGCGATGCTGCCGCCGGGCATGCCGGAGAGCTTCGCGCCGCGCATGGACCCGGTGCCTGCGATCGGCGAGCATACCGACGCGATTCTGGCCGAGTTGGGTTACGGCGAAGATCAGATCGCGAGCTTGCATGAAGCTCGCGTTGTCTGAAGAGATCTGACGGGCGCCGCCGGCATTGTCCGGCGGCGTGCAAGAAATGTTTTCAGGCGCACCGAATGGAAGTGCTTCGGCGCCGGATTTGTTGAAACGATTTGACGGAATACCCTGATGGAGGAAGCATGACCAAGATGGAAATCGAATCACACGCGCTGCTGATTGACGGCAAGCAGGTCGCGGCAGCCAGCGGCGAAAGCCTGCCGATGATCGATCCGTGCAGCGGGCAGACCTTTGCGCATATCGCTGCCGGCGGCGCCGAGGACATCGATCGCGCCGTGCGCGCGGCGCAAGGCGCGCTGGATGGCGCCTGGGGAAAGACGCCGCCGGTGGAGCGAAGCCGCATCCTGCAGCGCTGGGCACGCCTGATACTCGATAATTTCGAGGAGCTGGCGATGATCGAGTCGCGCGATACCGGCAAGCCGCTGACCGCCGGTCGCGCCGACATCACGGCGACCGCGCGTTACTTTGAGTTCTATGCTGGCGCGGCCGACAAACTCCACGGCCAGGTGATTCCGTACCTCGATGGATACAACGTCAACGTGCACCGGGTGCCGCATGGCGTGACCGGGCACATCATCCCGTGGAATTATCCGGCGCAACAATATGGCCGCACGGTGGCGGCGGCGCTGGCCGTCGGCAACGCCGCAGTGGTGAAGCCTTCCGAAGACGCCTGCCTGTCCACCATCAAGATTTCGCAACTCGGGATGGATGCCGGGCTGCCGGCCGGCGCACTCAATGTGGTCAGCGGGCTGGGCGAGACCGCGGGGGCCGCGTTGTCGTCCCACCCCGGTGTCAATTTCATCAGCTTCACCGGTTCGCCGGAAGTCGGCACGCTGGTGCAGCAGGCAGCGGCACGCAACCACGTCGCCTGTACGCTGGAACTCGGCGGCAAATCACCGCAGTTGATCTTTGCCGACGCGGATCTGGAAAAAGCCCTGCCGGTCGTCGTCAAGGCCATCATCCAGCACGCCGGGCAGACGTGTTCTGCCGGAAGCCGCGTTCTGGTCGAGAAGAGCATCTATGACGGTTTCATCGGCAAGGTCGCCGACGCATTCTCGAAGCTGCGTGCCGGCACACCGGAAATGGACCTCGACTGCGGTCCGTTGATGAACGCAACGCAGCGCGACAAGGTCGTGCAATTCACCAAAGAGGCGATCGAAAGCGGGGTGCCGTTGCTCGCCGAAGGCCAGCTCGCCGACGGATTGAATCCCGGCGGCTACTGGGTGAAGCCCGCCTTGTTCGGAAACGTGCCGCGTGACCATAAACTCGCTTGCGAGGAAGTGTTCGGCCCGGTGCTTTCGGCGATTCCGTTCAGCGGCGAGGAAGATGCGGTGAGGCTCGCCAATTCGACCGACTACGGCCTCGTAGGATCGGTATGGACGAGCAATGGCGACCGGCAGCAGCGTGTCGCCAGGCGCATGAATTGCGGGCAGGTGTTCATCAACAACTTCGGTGCCGGCGGTGGTGTCGAACTGCCCTTCGGCGGGATGAAGAAAAGCGGGCATGGCCGCGAGAAGGGATTTCTCGCCCTCGAGCACATGACCACGACCAAGACCATTGTTCATTTTCACGGTTGATGCATGAGTCCGGCAGCCGCGCAAACCCATGAGTGAGATAGACGTCGATCACCTGCGGCAATGGATTGGCCGCAGCGAAACGCGCCATGACCTGGTGGCGGCAACGCCGGTGGCGGCGATGTCGGCAACACTCGATCGAGACGATCCAGGGCCCAAGCCGGGCGACCCGGTGCCGCCGTTGTGGCACTGGATGTTTTTCGTGTCCCTGACGCGGCACAGCGACGTGGCGCCGGACGGTCATACCAAACTCGGCGGTTTCCTGCCGCCGGTGCCGTTGCCGCGGCGCATGTTTGCCGGCGGGCGCTTCGAGTTCGACCATGCCTTGCGTGTCGGCGACGACATCGAGCGTGTGTCGACGGTAAAGGACGTGACCGCCAAGCAGGGGCGTTCGGGTCAGATGGTATTCGTGACCGTGCGCCACGACATCAACGACGCGCAGGGTCTGGCGATCAGGGAAGAGCACGACATCGTTTACCGTGAGCCGGCAAAGCCCGGCGAAGCACAACCGCAGCCAAAACCGGCGCCGACCGATGAGGCCTTTTCGCGCGACATCAATCCCGATCCGGTATTGCTGTTTCGCTACTCGGCGTTGACCTTCAATGGTCATCGTATTCACTACGACCGTAGTTACGTCACCGAAGTGGAGGGCTACCCCGGGCTGATCGTGCACGGTCCCCTGATCGCGACGCTGCTGGTCGATCTGCTGCGGCGCAGCTTGCCGGATGCGCGAATGACGCGGTTCAGTTTCCGCGCCGTTCGCCCGCTGTTCGATACGCACGGATTTACCGTTTGCGGGCGGCCGGAAGCCGGCAACAAGGTCGCGTTGTGGGCGCGCGATCACGACGGCTGGCTGGCGATGCAGGCGAGTGCCGAACTCGCAACATGAGCGCAACCGGGAGAGCATGAACGCATGAACGATGCCGCAAACCAGTATCAGGACATTCGCGACGGCGTGCGCGCCCTGTGCGAACAGTATCCTGACGAATACCATCGGGGCGTTGATGCCGAGCGCGCCTATCCGGAGGCGTTCGTCAACGCGCTCACCGAAGCGGGCTGGCTGGCGGCCATGATTCCGCAGGAGTTCGGCGGCTCGGGTCTTGGCCTCGCCGAAGCCTCGGTGATCATGGAGGAAATCAACCGCTCGGGCGGCAACGCCGGCGCCTGCCACGGACAGATGTACAACATGGGCACCTTGCTCAGGCATGGCTCGGATGAACAGAAGCGGCATTATCTGCCGAGGATCGCGAGTGGCGAGCTGCGCTTGCAGTCAATGGGTGTGACCGAGCCGACGACGGGCACAGACACCACCAGAATCAAGACCGTCGCAGTCAGGAAGGGCGACCGTTACGTCGTCAACGGCCAGAAGGTTTGGATCTCGCGCGTGCAGCACTCGGATCTGATGATCCTGCTGGCGCGCACGACGCCGCTCGCCGAGGTGAAGAAAAAGTCCGAGGGCATGTCAATCTTCATCGTTGATTTGCGCGACGCGGTGAAGTCCGGCATGACGATCCGGCCGATTCCCAACATGGTCAACCATGAAACCAACGAGCTTTTTTTTGATGATCTCGAGATTCCTGCGCAGAATCTGATCGGCGAAGAAGGCAAGGGATTTCGCTACATCCTCGACGGACTCAACGCCGAGCGCACGCTAATTGCCGCCGAGTGTATCGGTGACGGCCACTGGTTTGTCGATCGTGCATCCAGGTATGTAAAGGACCGCGTCGTGTTCGAAAGGCCGATCGGTCAGAACCAGGGGGTGCAGTTCCCGATTGCCGAGTCGCATATCGAGGTCGAGGCGGCGGACCTGATGCGCTGGAAGGCCTGCCGCCTGTTTGACGCGAACCAGCCGTGCGGTGCCGAGGCCAACATGGCGAAGTACCTGGCGGCGAAAGCGTCGTGGGAAGCAGCCAATGTCTGCTTGCAGTCGCATGGCGGTTTCGGTTTCGCCGCCGAGTACGACATCGAGCGCAAGTTTCGCGAAACGCGGCTGTATCAGGTGGCGCCGGTTTCCACCAACCTGATTCTGTCCTACATCGCCGAGCACGTTCTCGGGCTACCGCGGTCGTTCTGACTCGCGATTACATGCAAGCAAAGTGTTGCACGACGCAATGTGCCGAACCCGTCGCCGGGTCGATTAACAGGAGATAAAGAATAATGCCCAATGGAATTTTTTCACTCGAAGGAAAGGTTGCGCTGGTTACCGGCGCAAACAGCGGCATCGGGCGCGAACTGGCGCTGGCGTTACGCGACGCCGGAGCAAAGGTGGCAATCGGCGCGCGGCGCGCCGAGCGCAATGCAGAGGTGCTGGAACAACTGGGTCCGGAGGCTTCGGCTTTTGAGTTGGACGTCAGCGACGAACAGTCGGTTGAAAAAGCGATTGCCGGCGTTGCCGGGCGTTACAAAAGGCTCGACATCTTGATCAACAATGCCGGTGCGGTAAACAAGAAATCGGTGATGGAACTCGACAGATCGGCCTGGGATCACGTGATGGCGGTCAATGTCACCGGCGCGTTTCTTTGCACCAAACATGCGGCCCGCCTGATGAAGGAACAGGGCGGAGGGAAGATCGTCAACATTTCCTCGGTATACGGACTCACGGCGCCGAGCAAGGGCTTGCAGGTTGCATACACGGCGTCGAAACACGCGGTCATTGGCCTGACCAAGGTGAACGCGGTCGAACTCGCGGAGTATGGCATCCAGGTCAATGCAATCGCTCCGGGTTTCTTCCTGACCGAAATGACGGCCGACATCGGCGGCTCGCCGATGGAACGGGCGCTGATCCGGCGCACGCCGAGCGGACGTCTGGGCGAGACGAAGGATCTGGTCGGAACCTGTATTTACCTGGTGTCAGAGGCGTCGAACCACGTGACGGGGATGTGTATCGCGGTGGACGGCGGGTATGTCGTTTCCGACGGGATGGAGCGCGGCTAGCAGGCTGTTGAAAAGCTACTGCGCGGCCTTGATCCGGGCTTGCTCCCGTATTGATTGAAACCGGTGCTCGGAATCCTCATGTACTGCCCGTGTACACTCCGGTTCCTGCGCTCCGGTTCTTTCCAAACAGTGCGCACCCGGCTGAAGGCCGCTCGCGACGCTTTTCAACAGCCTGCTAAAGGCGGGTTGCCGGGCGAACCTTCAGGATTCGCCCGGCAGGTCTTTTCGGACCGTTTTCTCAGTCCTGCCTTAACTCAATCCGAGCAGCGTGGCGGCGTCGGTTTCCTTCCAGCACGGCAGGTCTTCCACCCGCTTGATCCACGCGACAAGATTGGGGTGCTGGTCCAGCGGCAGCTTCTGCCATTTGTGAAGATGCATTGGCGCGGCGACGGCGATGTCCGCAATCGTGATTTTGTCACCGCACAGGAAGGGATGCTTCTCCACCGCCTTGTCAATGATGTCCGCAAGCTGGTGAAATTTCGGTGCGGCGGCCTCGAGGATTTTCTGATCGGGTTTTTGTTCCAGCAGGGGCTTGACCACATTCTCGACCAGAAACGTGTAGCAGCTCGGGAACCACTGGTTCGCTTCCCACAGCAGCCAGCGATTGATGTCGGTGCGCGTTTTCAGGTCCTTCGGGTAGAACTTGTCCTTGCCATCCTTGTCGGCGGCGTACTGCAGAATCGCATTCGATTCCCAGACGATGAAACCGTCATCGTCGATTGCCGGCAGTGACTGGTTGGGGTTGATTGCCGTGTACTCGGGGCTCTTGAACTGGCCGGTGAAATAATCGACTTTTTCCTCGTCGTACTTCGTGCCCATGAGCTTGAAGCCGGCAAGTACCTTGCGGCAGTTGACGGTAATCGGATCGAAATAGAGTTTCATCTGTCTTCCTCCTCCTTGCATTTTTGGTTGGCGATTGCCGCGGGTATTTGGTGCCGGTTGTCTGCTCCGGCGCGCCAGGCAACCGGCGCCGGCAATTGGTTTCGGGCCGGGGGAGCAATGGGCCAATCCGGTGGCCCTTTGTCGTTGTATTTCCAGCCCGGCTTGTGGACTCTAACAGCATTGTCGCGATGCCACTATAGGTGCCAGGCGAAAACCGTCCGGGGCAGCAGCTTGCCCGCAATGCCTGCAGCCCAGGTCCGATATCGAAGCTGGATCGGGTGCCCGCACCGCGGTCATGACCGGTGCCTCGAATGGTATCGGCGTCAGAGGAATGCAAGCTGCGCATCGTTTCTGTTGCGATGCAGAAAGAAGAGCCGGTGCCACCATCGGGTTGGCGGCGCTGGCAGCCGGCGGGCTTGTGACTTTTCTCGAGTCAGGCACTGAAATACGGTTCCGTGAGGGAACGCTGGCGCGATCTTGCCGCACGGATGCCCGGCAAGTGCCGGGGTTTTCCCGTTCGCGGCGCGCCGGACCGGTGCGCTGCCCGGGCGCAATCGCGATACATACCGGCACTGCATGAAGGCAGCCGCGTGCCGGTTCGAAATTAATGGAGTGCCCGCCTTTACCGGTTGCGTCGATCGTGTCAGTATCGCCACGAGGAAGTTGACAAGAACACAATAACGAGGAGGCGATCCGCCGCCACGGTGTGAGGCACCGTGCGGGGCGGCCAGGACATGACGATGAACGAGGCCGGCACCGCCGCCATTCCCGCCATGAACGCAGCGCAGCAAGCCGGCTCGGCGTTATTGCGGGTGTCGGGCATTACCGTGCGCTTTGGCGGTATCGTCGCACTCGACGACGTTTCGTTCGACGTTCGCCGCGGGGAGATCGCCGGGTTGATCGGACCCAACGGTGCAGGCAAGACAACCCTGTTCAACTGTCTGTCGCGCCTGTACGACTGGCAACAGGGTTCTATCGAGTTTGACGGCTCGGATCTCGCCAGCGTCCAGCGGTACCGGATCGCGCAGTTGGGAATCGGCCGCACATTCCAGAACCTGGCGTTGTTCAGAACGATGAGCGTTCGCGACAACATCATGGTCGGCGCGCATTGCCGAAGCCGTGGGGGGTTTCTCGCAAATGCCTTGCGCCTGCCCCTGGTTCGTCGCGAGGAACCGCGGATTGGCGATCACGCGCGCCGTCTGATTGACTTGCTGGAGCTGGGGCCAGTGGCCGATGTTGCGGCAGGAGACCTGCCGTTCGGTACGCAAAAACGCGTTGAACTCGGGCGCGCACTGGCGGCGCAACCTTCACTGCTGTTACTCGACGAGCCGGCAGCCGGTCTCAATCACAGCGAAGTCGAGACTTTCATCGAGCTCGTCCAGCGCATACACAAGGAACTGTCGCTTACGGTTCTGCTGGTCGAGCATCACATGAATCTGGTGATGCGGGTTTCCGACCGGGTATTCGTGCTCGATTTCGGGCGCAAGATTGCCGATGGAACGCCTGACGAGGTCCGGCAGAACGCGGATGTCATCAGTGCCTACCTGGGCAAGGCGGACTGATGCCGCTGCTTGAGGTCACGGAACTAACGGGCGGTTACGGCGCGACCGATATACTGCATGCGGTGTCGTTTGCAGTCGAAGAAGGTGGCATCACGACGATTCTCGGCGCCAACGGCGCGGGGAAGACGAGTGTCTTGCGGGCCCTGTGCGGCATGCTGCGGGTGTCGAGCGGCAAGATTGCTTTCTCGGCACAAACGCTCAATGGCAAGGCGACCGAATCGATTGTGCGACTGGGCATTGGTCATGTGCCGGACGGCCGTGGCACCTTCCTGAACCTGACCACCGAGGAAAACCTGCGGGTCGGCGCGATGACGCGGCGCGACAAGGCCGGTGTGGCCGAAGACTTCGAGCGGGTTTACGGCTACTTTCCGAGGCTGAAGGAAAGACGGAATCAACAGGCCGGCACTCTTTCGGGTGGCGAGCAGCAGATGCTGGCGATTTCACGTGCACTGATGCTGCGCCCGCGCCTGCTGTTGCTCGACGAACCGTCATTTGGCCTCGCGCCGCTGGTGGTGCAGGACATTTTTCGCATCATGCGCGCCATCAACAAGGAGCAGAAGGTGGCGATACTGCTGGTCGAACAGAACGCCAGCCTCGCCCTCGAACTTGCCGACACGGCGTATCTGCTCGAAACGGGAACGGTCGTCATGTCCGGTCCCGCCGACGAGTTGCGTCAAGCCGAGTCGGTCAGGCGTTCATACCTCGGATATTAGCGATGGAAGCATTCCTGCATCAGGTTTTTTCGGGTCTCGCCAATGGCGCCATCTATGCCAGCCTCGCGCTGGCACTGGTGATGATCTACCAGTCGACGCACCACATCAATTTCGCGCAGGGCGAAATGGCGATGTTCTCGACTTACCTGGCGTGGGCAATGATCAATGCGGGCGTGCCCTACTGGGCCGCGTTCGGGTTGACGGTTGTCGCATCGTTCTTCATCGGCATGATTATCGAGCGCGTCATCGTCCGGCGTGTTGCCGATGCCCCGGTGCTGACGCTGGTCGTCGTCTTCATCGCGCTGCTGGTGATATTGAACAGCATCACCGGGTGGATATTCAGCTACACCATCAAGGTGTTTCCGAGTCCGTTTCCGGAGCAACCGCTGTTCGGCCCGTATATCTCCTCGCATGAGGCCGGGGTGGTCGGCATTACGCTGTTCGTCCTTCTCCTGCTGTTTCTGTTCTTCCGCTTTACCTCGCTGGGACTGGCAATGCGCGCGACCGCCGAAAATGCCGTTTCCAGCCGACTCTCCGGTATTCGCGTCGGCTGGATGCTGGCGCTTGGATGGGGGCTTGCGGCAGCGATCGGCGCGATTGCCGGGATGATGGTTGCGCCCATCGTTTACCTCGACCCGAACATGATGTCGGGCATATTGCTCTACGGCATTGCGGCAGCACTGATGGGGGGCATCGACAATCCGTTTGGCGCCGTAGTCGGCGGGTTGATCGTCGGGGTGCTGGAAAATCTGATGGGGGCATATGTCGTTGGCACTGAACTGAAATTGACAGTTGCGTTGCTGGTGATCATCGGCGTGCTGATCTTCAAACCGACTGGCCTGTTCGGGCGGTCTTTCGTGACGAGGGTCTGATGCACGGAATGCATGCAAACCGAATGCGCTGGATGCTGGTTGCGATTGTCGTGATCGCTGCCTGCCTGCTGCCTTTCGTGCTGAGCAGTTACCGCGTGTTCCAGTTCAACCTGGTGCTGGTCTACGCCATCGTGTTGCTCGGGCTGAACATACTCACCGGGTTCAACGGTCAGATCTCGCTGGGTCATGGCGCCTTCTATGCCATTGGCGCCTATGTCGCGGCGGTGCTGATGGATCAGTGGGGCGTACCTTACTGGGCGACAATTCCCGCGGCCGGCATCGTCTGCTTTGTCGCCGGCTTCCTGTTCGGCTTGCCCGCCTTGCGCCTGCATGGGCACTACCTGGCCCTGGCGACTTTTGCGCTGGGCATCTCGATGCCGCAGATCCTCAAGTACAAGGGGCTGGAAGAGTGGACCGGCGGCGTGCAGGGCATCGTCATCCTGAAGCCGCACGCGCCGTTCGGGCTCAACATCAGCCAGGATCAGTGGCTGTACCTGTTTACCCTGATCGTTGCGCTGCTGATGTTCTGGCTGGCGTGGAACCTGTTGCGCGGGCGGATCGGCCGTGCGATGGTGGCGATTCGCGACCATCCCATTGCCGCGGAAGCGATGGGTATCAATGTCGCGGCGGTGAAGACGCTGACCTTTGGCGTGAGTGCGCTGTACGCCGGTGTGGGCGGTGCGCTGGGTGCGATCGTGGTTCAGTTCGTTGCGCCCGACAGTTTTGTTGCGCTGGTTTCGATCAGTTTTCTCATCGGCATCGTCATCGGCGGGCTCGCGTCGATCAGTGGCGTCATTTACGGCGCATTGTTCATCCAGTTCGTGCCGAACATAGCCGACGAAATATCGAAAGCCGCGCCGTGGGCGGTGTATGGAGTGTTTCTGCTGGCATTTGTATTCCTGGCCCCGAAGGGCGTTGCCGGTTTCGTGCAGATCCTGTGGGGAAAATTGCTGAACTCCCGAACTCGCGACACAAAGCGTTCAGCGACTGTGCAGTCCTAATCTAGCGGAGGAAACGATGTTATCTAAACGCGTGTTCAGGGCAATCGCCGTTGCGGCGATTGTCAGCGGCATGATTGCCGGATGCGGTGAGCAGCAGCAACAAAAAAGCGCTGATCCCGGTGTGACCGACACCGAGATCAAGATCGGCAATACCAATCCTTACAGTGGCCCGGCATCGGCGTACGGAACGATCGGACGGGCATCGGCCGCCTATTTCAAAATGATCAACGAGCAGGGCGGAATCAACGGCCGCACGATCAACTTCGTAACGCTGGACGATGGTTACAGCCCGCCAAAGACCGTTGAACAGATCCGCAAACTGGTCGAGGAAGAGCAGGTGTTCTTTCTTGCGGGAACCCTCGGCACGCCCACAAACACTGCGATTCACAAGTACGTGAACGCGAAGCAGGTACCGCACATCTTCGTGAACACGGGAGCTGCGAAATGGGCCGATCCCGAAAATTTCCCATGGACCATGGGGTTTAACCTGAGCTATCTGAACGAAGCGAAAATTTACGCCCAGTATCTGCTCAAGAACAAACCCGATGCCAAAATCGCCATTCTTTACCAGAACGATGACTACGGTAAGGACTATGTGCATGGCCTGAAGCTGGGGTTGGGAGACAAGGCCGACTCCATGATCGTGGCCGAAGTCAGTTACGAAGTCACTGATCCGACTATCGATTCGCAGATTGTGTCGCTGCAGGCATCGGGGGCAGACACGTTCTTCAACGTCACGACACCGAAGTTCGCGGCCCAGGCCATTCGCAAGGTCTATGACATCGGCTGGCGGCCGTTGCACATCCTGAATAACGTGTCGAGTTCCGTTGGCTCAGTGCTCAAACCCGCAGGGCTGGAAAAGTCGCTTGATATCATCACTGCGGTCTATCTGATGGACCCCATTGATCCCCAATGGGCCGACACCCAGGCCGTAAAGGACTACAAGGCATGGATCGAGAAGTATTTTCCCGACGGCAACATCGCGGACGTGTTCAACGTCAACGGGTATGTCATCGCGTACGGTGTGGCAGAAATTGTCCGGCGCTGCGGCGATGACCTGACGCGCGCCAATGTGATGAAGCAGATGGCGTCAATCAAGGACTTCGAAGTACCCATGATGCTGCCCGGAGTGAAATGGAATACCAGCGCATCCGATTTTTCCCTGATAGAGTCCGCGCAACTCGCGCGTTTTGACGGCGCGGAATGGAAGCTGTTCGGCGAAATCGTCGGTAACTGAGGACGGCCGATGCCGGCGGGACGTGTGCGTTCTGCCGGCACGGGCTCGATCTGATCAGAGCGATCGAAGGAACGCAATCAGCGCGTCCCGATCGTCTCTCTCGAGATTTGCGTAAGCGTCGCGCGATATCCGGGCTTCCCCGCCGTGCCAGAGAATGGCCTCTTCGAGTGTGCGGGCGCGGCCGTCGTGCAGAAAGTTGTTCGCACTGTTGACGATTTTCGAGAGTCCGATGCCCCACAATGGCGGCGTGCGCCAGTCACGCCCGCCGGCAAGATAGTCCGGGCGGTTGTCAGCGAGTCCCTCCCCCATGTCGTGCAAGAGCAGGTCGGTGTAGGGCCGGACAACCTGGTTGGCTGCTTGCGGAAACGCGTCGAAGTCGCCGGTTTTCAGTTCCGGCACGTGGCAAACCGAACAGCGCGCCGAGTCGAAAATCTTTTCGCCGTGCTCAACCTGCGGATCGTCGACATTCCGCCGTGCCGGCACGGCGAGTGCCCGTAAATACATTTCGGTCGCGGCGAGACGCAGCGGCGTAATTTCGGGGCGGGCGAACAGCATTTGTTCGTCACAGCTTTTCTGGATCGGCGGGCAATTCTGGTCGGGATACAAAGGGCTGCTCAGGCCGATGTCGTTGAAGAATGCAACGGCGATCTGTTCGCGCAAGCTGGGATGATTGGCCTTGAGCCCGAACCGCCCGGCAACAGTCTGCCGGGTTTCCGGATCCCACACGTAATTCACGTGTCCCTTGATGCCGTCGGGTTTGTCGCGCGCGGCCAGTTCGTCGATGGTGGCTTGCGGAACAGCTTCGAGCAAGCCGAGCCCGAAGACGGGGGGCGAGCGGCGCAGGCCGGTCATCGCGCCGTCGCCCAGCGGGCCAAAGGCGAGATCTGTGATTACGATTTCGGGTGAGCGTAGTTCAACCTCGGTGCCGTCTTCGAGGATGACTGAGTGCTTTCGCCATTCGACTTCAAAACCCGCTTCGGCCGGCACCACGCCCTTGACACCGAATACCTGAAGCTGATCGCCATAGTGCGGATGAAACCGAGGACCGTTGTTTTCGTCCGTCCCCGGCAGGCTGACGCGAACGACCGCGTTCGGTGCGGGTTCGAAAGGAACGGTAATGTTCTGATCGAGTTTCTCACCGTCCGGTTTGATGACTGCTGCATCACCCGGCGCCATCCCCCTGCCGTTGCCGTCATGGCAGGTTGTGCACGCCTGGGCATTGGATGTCGGACCCCTGCCGAAGATCGCATTCTCGAACCAGAAAAAAGCCCAGCGGTTGTGAAACATCTGGTGGCCGAGCGAGAACAACTCGGCCTGTTCGGTGGTCAGGTCCGCGACCGGATGTGAGTAGGCGGTCGCGGTTGCGTCGTTGGCGGTGAGGGCGCCACCGGACAGTGCCCGTTCATCGAGAACGGTTTCCGGCGCCAGCAGCGCCGTAGCCGGCAGCAGCAAGGCTACTGCAAGAGGAATCGGCGAAACTCGTGTCCTCGCCGCCAACCGCGCGCGTGCAGGCATTGTGCGTCCTCGTTAAGCGCTGCTTCCGTTCAAAGGATTTTCTCGCCGAACTTGGCGACGGCCCTTTCGGAAAGGCGCAGGCCGAGTCCCGGATCCTGGTTCAGGGTCAACCAGCCGTTGGAGATATCGGGCGGGTTCTCGAACAACTCGGCTTGCAGGGGGTCGCGCTCCGGGTCGGTGAAGGATTCGACGATGCAGCCGGCCGGGCTCGCCGCGACGATATGTGCATGAATGAAGCAGTCGTGGTGCGGCGCGACCTGCACGTGATTCAGTTCGCACAATGCGGACAGCTTGCGGCCCTCGGTAAAGCCGCCGGTCATGGTGCAGTCGAACTGCAGGATGTCGATCGCCTGTTCGTCGACGAGCGCGCGGCAGCCCCAGCTGGTCAGTTCGCTTTCGCCTGCCGAAAGCGGAATACGCGTGCGCTTCGACAACAGCTTCAGTTCGCGCCGGTCGTCCGCCCAGCGCACCGGTTCTTCCAGCCAGCGGGGGCGCAGCGGTTCGAGCAGGCGCGCGCCCTCGATGGCTGTCGCGAGGTCCCAGCCCCGATTGACGTCGACCATCAGATCCTTGTCTTCGCCGATCACTTCGCGCACCAGTTCGAGGCGCTTCATGTCTTCGCTCAGCGGCACGCCTCCGGCCTTTGCCTTGAAGCCCTGGTGCCCCTGCGCCTTGAGCATCTCCATTTCGTCGCGCAATTCGGCCAGGTCCTTGCCGTCCCGATAGTAGGCGCAGGTCACGTAACAGGGAATCTTTTCGCGGTAACCGCCGAACAGGCGGTACAGCGGTAATCCGGCTGCCTTGCCGATGATGTCCCAGCAGGCGATGTCCACTGCGGCCGAGATTCGCATCAGCGCTTCGCGCGACCAGCCCTTTTCGTGGCCGAGCCGTTGCGACGTCAGCGCGAACAGCTTCTGGAAGAGTTGTTCCGGCGCCAGCGCATCGGCGCCGATTACCAGTTCGCCGATACCGGTGCGAAATGCATGGATCGCTGCCTCGATCGGTGTGTAACTGGTGGCGAGGCCGAAACCCTCGATACCTTCGTCCGTCTGGAGCCGCACCAGGATTTCGTTGGCCCGCGGCACGATGAAGTGGCTGACCCAGTGTGGCCGGCCAGTGTCCGGTGCGCGCAGGATGAATACTTCAAGCTTGGTGATTTTCATTGGCGATGGTCACGGTGACAGAACAAAGCCAGATGATACCGCGAGCCCGCAGCGCCCCGGGGCGATTGCCATGAGCTCCGGGGCCAAAGGTCCGGCAATCCGGACCGGGATCAAGCCTGTACGGAGTGTCTTCGAAGATATGCAAGCATGGTAGCGCGTGGCCGCGTTTTCCGTGTTGCATGGCTTGCCTTGGGCGCTGCAAGAGATTTCTACCTTTCGGCCTATGTAAAGCAGATAATGGGGCGGGTTTGCTGAAATCGCACAACCTCGAGGCGGCGCACCGCTGTAATGTTTCCAGGAGCCTCCATGTTTCGCAAAGCGACAATGACCGCCGCGGTACTGTTCCCGATTTGCGTTCAGGCTCAAGACGCGGCGCTGACGGATAGTGACAAGTACAAGGCGATTTTCGAGAATGACTGTGTCCGGGTACTTGACTACCAGGATGCGCCGGGCGACGTGACACACCAACATACACACCCTGCCTTCGTTCTTTATGCCCTCGCGCCGTTCAGGCGATCGATCACGCTGCCGGATGGGAAGGTACTGCAGCGTCAGTTCGAGCAGGGCGAAGTAATGTGGTCGAACTCACAGACACACGTTGGCGCCAACACTGGCGACACGCCTACGCATGTCATCCTGGTTGAACTGAAAAGCGACATCGGAGCATGCGCGAAAAGGTGATGTCGGCAAGCAGCTGGCAAACGCGAAGGTCAAGCGCTATGGACACCCGTTCGCCGCTATTGCGAAGGGCCGTGGTCCCGGTCTTGATTCGAACGGCGTGCCGGAATAAACAATACGCGACACGGTAAAGAGGTGACGAGAATCATGGCCAGAGATATCGGGCACATTCATGGCTATTACTCCCCGAATGATTTGTATAACAAGATAATCGACAGACTCAATAAACTCGGCAAGGATTTGTCGAAAGTCACGCTGGATGATCTTCAGCCTGTCGACGAGTTCCATATCCGTGGCGACGCTGCAACCAGGGAGCTGATCAAGCTCGCCGAATTCAGGCCGGACATGCATATCCTGGATGTCGGTTGCGGAATTGGCGGTTCGACGCGTCGCTTGTCGCATGAAACGGGCTGCCGGGTGACGGGTATCGATTTGAGCGATGAATACATAGATACCGCGGAACGACTGACGCAGTTGCTCAACATGCAGGAGCGGGTCAGGTTTCATGCATGCAGCGCACTGGAGCTGCCCTTTGCCGACAGTTCGTTTGATGGCATCTGGTCGTTGCAGATGAACATGAATGTCGAAGACAAAGTGGCGTGGCTGCGGGAAACCATACGTGTACTCAAGCCCGGCGGACGTGCCGTTTTGTACGAAGTCTGTGGCGGCAAGAACACACCGCTGTATTTTCCGGTGCCGTGGGCGCAAGACGCCACCATGAGTTTTTTGGTGTCTCCGGAATCATTCCGCGACGCCATGATGTGCGTTGGCTTCGAGATTCAGGTCTGGAATGACAAGACGGATCTCGCACAAAAAGCGTTTGCGAACGCGAAAGAACCCGTGGGCAAGCCAAAGCTGCCAGTTCTCGGTGTGTATCTTCTGGTGGGTAACGATATCCAGACAAAAGCCTATAATCTGCACCGCAATCTGGACGAACAGCGTGTCAGTCTGATCGAGACCCTGGCGGTGAAACCGAATATCAGCTAGACCGTGCGCCGGGCGTCGCGTTCCACGGACGTTTGCGAATTCAGAGATTCGGGACCGATACGCCGATCTGTTCCAGTATCCCTCGCGGCGCCCCCCCGACAACCGGTTCGGGAAAAATGAGCGTGAGCTGGTTGCCCGCAACCCGGTAGTAAAAATAATGCGGCGGGATTTTCACCTGCTTTCCAGTGGGCGCAATGGGCGCCATGCCTGGAAGCGTCCAGGTCCCTGTGTGGGTTCCGCTCTGGTGCCACTTGATCGCGTAATTGCCTTGTCTGCGGTCTTCGATGCCTTCGTGCTCGTAGTGCCAGTCGGGGAACGCGGTGTACAGCGCGTTGAGCACCGCGAGAAACCCGGCTTTGTCGAGAATACGGGTGGCGCTGATAAACAACAGCTCGTCCGAAAGCGTCGTGGCGACCTTGTCGACGTCGTGCGTTTCGAGCCCGGTAACGTATGCCTTCAGAACTGCAGCGATTGTCCTGGTCATTGAGTGGATACGGCCTATCCCGCCGTGAATGCCGTTAACTAACCCGGCCGGCGGCCCCGTGCCGTGACGACAAGGTCGCGGACGGTCACGATTGCCGCGACGATCAGCAGCACCATACCTGTCCAGACGACTGTCCTGTTTGGTGTTTCGACATTTTCCATGACTTCCAGCGAAACCGTGGGTGCTGACTGTACGTCGCCGGTCTCTTCGAGCACGAAAAGATAGTCGGCGGGATAGGGAATTTCCATCGGCCCCACATCGACCGATTGTGTTCCGGGACGCCTGGCGTCTAGGGTGATCGGGCGTTCGAGAATCGTGTGGTCGAACTGTGCGAGCGACGCCTGATACCGTCGTACCGTTTCGTTTTCCCTGCCAATTGTTTTGTCGCCGAACGAAAAATGCAGGCGCAATGCGACCCGGTTCATCCCGGGTGTCAGGGTCAGCACAACCGGCTTGTACGCGACACCATCCGCGAAGCGAAGAATGCTGCCATCGGGCGTGACCCAGCGCGATGCCCGCTCCGTCATTTCAACCGTCTGCGACGTGCGGCCGCTCAGATACAGGCAGTACGCGTAATAACCCGGCCCGAGCAGCAGGCCGACCATCAGCAGCAAGGCAACCGTCGGCCGCATGCTTCAGAGGCTCGCCGCTACCGTTTCTTGCGGTTCTTCCACTTGCTGGCGCACTGCACCGGAGTGTTGCGCACGAGTTGTTCCTGCAACTTCGCGTCCGCCCAATGTATGACGTTATGGCTCGCGCCGCTGGTGAGATTCTCCAGTTGTGTCTCGACTTCCGTCATGCTGCCGGATACCCGGTCGCCCACATTCGGCAACGGCAGTCCGCGCGCGGAGAACAGGCCAAACTTTTCGGGCTCATCCGACGGCGGCAGTTCGACGACGAAGTAGCCGCAGGTCGGGTCAAGCCAGGTGACTTCGACCTCTGCTGCAAAAGCGCCTGGCAGATGAATGCAAAATGCCGCTGCCGCAGCAATTCCTATAAGTCCTTTCATAACGTCTTCTCTCCCGCTTGACCGCAACAAAATTAAAAAACCGCAGTGCCGTGTTGCGCACATGTCCGCGCTTGCGCGACACCATGCTGTTGCATTGCAACACAACGAGGTGCTTGACTTACCCTCCGAGCATAGTACAACGTATGTTCCGGCAGTCGGGAGTTAGCGATACAAGGTGGTGCGGTCGCATACGCGGACGGCAGCAAAGCCGTGACGCGACCTGGCATGAGCCACGTGTAAGGTTTGGTGATGTCGTGCAAGTACGGTGATGTCGTGTAGGTATGGCGATGTCATGCCGTTTCGGAATCAGGCGTGGTCGGTGATTTGGTCAACGGCTGTCACGAACGGTAGCGTTGAACCTGTCTCCCGTTGTTTCGGTTTGATGGTTTGTTTCGCAGTTCGACCGGGAAGATTGTTTGGCAACATAACAATACTCACCCCACGCGCCCGGGCTAGGGGAATGGTTCATCGAGAACTTTTGGAGGAGAGCAAACAATGCAGCAGTTGAAATTGAAAGGCGTCATCGCAGCCATGGCCCTGGCCGGTTTCGCTGGCCTCGCGCAGGCGGGTGGTCCGGTAACCGACAAAATGCTGTCGATGGATGCCGGGGACGAGTGGTTGCATGCCAACGGCAACTGGGCGGGACACCGTTACAGCACACTCAACCAGATCAATGCACGCAATGCCAAGAAGCTGAATGTGGCGTGGATGAAGTCCATCGGTGCCAAGACCGACACCATGGCCACGCCTTTGTATCACGACGGCCTGCTGTTCATCCCACAGGACAACAAGGTGTTCGCGCTCAGTGCCGATGACGGCTCCATCGTCTGGAAATACGAGCACACGCTGCCCGAAGACTGGGGCGGTTACAACGTACCGTTCTTTACCGGCAAGCACCGCGGCGTGGCCATTTCGGGCATGTACGTGTTCTTCCTGTCCAACGACAACAAGTTGCACGCGCTGGACTACAAAACCGGGAAGGCAGCATTTGTCAAGGATTACCAGGACCAGGGATTCCCGTATCCAAAGGACTTTTCACAGGCGGGTGATTCCAACGGCTACGTCAGTACCGTAGGCCCGCTGGCAATTCCGGGCGCGATTCTGTTGCCGATGAATGCAACCGATACCGGCGGTTTGCCGGGCTATGTGGTGGCGGCCAACCCGTCTAACGGAGACGTGATGTGGAAGGCCAACATGATTCCCGGACCGGGCGAAGAGGGTTACGACACCTGGCCCGAGGGCAGCCACGAATACGGTGGTGCCGGCCCGTGGATTGTGGGTTCCTATGATCCCGATCTGAAAATGTACTTCACCGGCACGGCGAACGCCTACGAATGGAATCCGAAGAACCGCGGTGGCGGCGAAATGGATAACGTTGGTGCGGCCAGCATCGTCGCCGTCAATACCGGCGATGGCAGCGTCGCATGGCGCTACGTTGGCGTTCCGGGTGACCCCTGGGATTACGACCTTCCGCAAACACCGTTGGTGATCGATATCGATGGCAAGAAGACGATTGTGCAGCCGAACAAGACAGGCTACATCCATCATCTCGATGCCAAGACCGGCAAATTCCTGAAGGCGGACAAGTTCATCGATCAGGTGAACTGGATCAAGGGCTACGACAAGAATGGCCGGCCGATTGACATGATTCCTCTGCCGGAGGAAGGCGGTGATCCCGTTCTGGTCCAGCCAGGACTGCTTGGTGGCGTGAACATGTATCCGTCGGCATACAATCCGAAGACCGGGTTGGTCTACTTGCCTGCTGCCGAGTCGGGAATGATGTATGGTTTTGAGGAAATCAAGATCATCAGCAACGTACGTCACTTCGGCGCTTACCAGGAATTCGAATGGGGGCCGGAAGTCGACAAGGCGGTCAACGTCAAGACCGGGGAGGAAGTCTGGCGCGATACGCAGGAAGGCGAACCAGGCTATGCCGGTGGCATGCTGACCACGGCTGGCAACATCACCGTATATACAACCCAGGCCGGCAAGTTCACGGTAGCCGACGCCAAGAGCGGCAAGATTCTCTACCGGCTGAACATGGGTGGTGCTGCCAAGTCAGGCCCGATGACCTACAAACACAAAGGCAAGCAGTACATTGTCCAGGCTTTGGGTGGTGTGGCGCAGTTTGGCCGCGACGAGCCGCTCAAGAACGAGTTCGCCAGTGTGATTGTGGCCTTTACCCGTTGAGTTCCGTTGTGTAGAAAACCCTGATTCAACAGGGTCGGGGCGCGCACTGAGAGGTGCGCGCCCTTCTTTTGTCGTGATCGCGGATCGCTGAGGATCAGGTCAACTTCAAAGGGTTCAGTCGCGTTGTGACTGACACGAAAACATTGAGGGAGTGCAGATGCAAATAACGAAGTGGCTTTTGGCGATGTTTTGTGCCGCAGGCTTGTGGATGGCGCTTGTGCCGGCCGGCATGGCTGAGGAGTACGAAGTACCGGAAGCGAATCCTTATTCGGGCGACAAGAAAGCCATACGTTCCGGCCGCTCATGGTACCGGAACGTCTGCAGTCCCTGCCACGGCGGCCGCGCCGACGGGCAGGGAGAGCGCGGAACCGGTGCGGATCTGCGCAAGCAAAAACTCGGTTACAAGGGTTTCGTCGAGGTTGTGCTCGACGGCCGCAAGGTACAAGGCCGGATCCAGTTCATGCCGGGCTGGCGCAATGTGCTCAGTATGAAAGACATACTGGAGATCACTGCATATGTGGAGACGCTGGCACTGCCGGAAGCGAACTGGGAGTGATATGTACGGATGCAGCGGGGAGGGCGGGCATGGCTCGCATCCGCTGTGTCCTTGTCCTCGTCGGCCCGATGCGCGAGTAATCTCGCGGTGCGCAGGGGCTGTGCGTGAGTGCTCGGTGCAACCTGACTGATCTCAGGCGGGTTGGGTCGCCCTCACCGAGCGTTCGCCGACGCCGACCGCCGCTGCCAGTGCGATGAACTGGAATAGGCCGATCAGAACGAATACCCAGCCAGGATGGCTGGTGTCCATGAGTGCGCCGAAGATCGGCGGCGAGATGGCAAGGCCGATGTCCAAACCGGAGTAGACCACGCCGTAGACGCGCCCCGTTGCGCCCCTCGGAGCGGCCGCCCGCACCAGCAGGTCCCGCGACGGCCCGGCAAGCCCGGCTCCGAAACCGACGACGGCAAGCATCGGCATGGCCGTCCAGCCGGGCAGGGCACCGAATGCCACCAGCGCAGCCGTGCCGCCCGAGATGGTAAACGCCACGGCGATAACGCGATCGTGGTATTGCGTTCTCGCCGCTGCAAAACCACCGGCGATCAGGCCGGCCGCACTGGCAAGCATGTACGCGGTAATGCACGCCGTAGCGAACGTAAACGGCACCGAGTAAAGATCGCGCAAGGCAGCGGGTGCGAAACTCTGAATGCCGCCGAACGACAGCGCTGAAATCAGGAAGAAGACAAAACACATCCACACCGCGGGTTGGCGCAGAAAGGTCAGGGACCCGTCGGAATCCGCGCGGCTGGAGGGCTGTGCCACGGACGCCGACAGTTCGCCCGGGTCCAACAGCTCGCGCCACACGAACAGGACGGCCAGCACGACGAACGCCAGTGCGGCGGCTGCCAGCAGGGCGATCCTCCAGTGAAACAGCGTCGCCAGCCCCGCCAGGAACACGGGAGCCGCGGCCCAGCCCAATGCTCCGGATAGTCCGTGCACGCTGAAGGCATGTCCCAGCCTGCGCGTCGTGACACGCCGATTGAGTACCGTGAAGTCAGCCGGGTGAAACACGGCGTTGCCAAGTCCTGCCAACGCGGAAAACAACATCAGCACCGTGTAGCTGTTGCTCGACGCCAGCCCCAATGCGGCAATACCCAGCAGCGCAATTCCGCCCAATAACACGGGCAATGCGCCGATACGGTCGACGACGAAACCTGCCAGCGCCTGACCGGCACCCGAGACCACGAAAAACATCGTCATCAGCAGCCCGAGTTCGGCATAACTCAAACCGAACGCGTCCTTCAACCAGGGGAACAGCGGCGCAAGGAGCAAATGAAAGAAGTGCGAGGTGCCGTGGCCCAGTCCGACCAATCCGATCACCTTGGCGTCGTTGCGCAGTGTCTGCGTCCCGGAAGTCATCGTCATTCAATCAAGTATTGAAAATACTCCGTGCGTGCGGCATTCATGGCCGAACATGCACGGAGGCGGCTGATTATAAGCCCGTCTAGTTCAGGGTACGCTGGGCAGGGATGTCGTCCGTGGGGGGCGCATCCAGTCTCGGGACCTCGAGCGTCAAATCCCACTCGGCCTTGGATGCTGCGTCCTTGATCAGCTTCATCAATCCATGCAGCAGGTTCTCGCCCAGAGACAGGTCCAGCCCGTTGCCTTCCTTTGGCTGCATGGAGAGTACGGTCTGCCCTTTGGCATTGCGCCGCGCGCGTATCCGTGTAACCAGAAACGGCGTGTCGCCGAGGGGATGTTCGCGCTTCGGTTCCTTGGCTGCTTTCGAAAACTGGACCTTCTTGAGCGCTTTTTCGTGCTCGAACCCGAGCAAGGCCTGACGCGCTTCCGGGTTGGCCTGGGACTGGATCTCCGGCCGCGACTGCGCAATCTGCAGTAATACCGGCCAGAAGCGCTTTACCAGTCGTCGCGTCATCCAGAACAGGATTTCAGCCGACCCCGAGAAACACACATGGACAAGCAGGCGGTCGTCTTCGGGCAAAAACTCGACGGTAATACGCTCCAGGTTCATGGTTCCAGTTTACTGGAAGCCCGGTGAATTTAGAAACCTTCCACCATGGAGCCATTGGCCGCGACCTCTCCCGCAACGCTATCGCAGCCGTGATCGCAATGCGCTGCGCCGGCTGCAGGTTATTACGGCGCGGGAACCCGCCGCGATGACGACTAGGCGCAGAAGACGGGTCGCGGAATGGCGGCCCGGGATGTTGAAACGATGATGCGTGCCGCGTTCAATCGACGCCGGTATCGCGCGCTACCCGGCGAACACCCTTGCTTCAATCGTCATGCTGCGCCGGCTTGTGTTCGGCGACCAGTTGTTGCTGGACGTTGGGCGGTGCTGCCTCGTAATGACTGAATTCGATGCTGTACGAGCCTGCGCCCCCGGTGATCGACTTCAGCCGCGACTGATAATTGTCGAGCTCCGCGAGGGGAACCTTGCCCGTGAGCTTCATCATGCCGCCGGACAGCGCATCGTTTCCACTGACTTGCCCGCGCCGTGATGCAAGGTCGCCGCTGATATCGCCGATTGCCTCCTGCGGTACCGTCACCTCGATGTTGACCACCGGTTCGAGCACCACCGGCCTGGCTTTTCCCACCGCGTCGAGAAATGCCTTGCGGCCGGCTGCGACAAACGCCACTTCCTTGGAGTCGACACTGTGATGCTTGCCGTCGTACACGGTGACTTTTACATCCTGCATCCTGTGGCCTGAAAGCGGTCCGGATTCCAGCATCGCGCGAACGCCTTTTTCCACCGCCGGAATAAACTGGTTGGGAATCACTCCGCCCTTGATCTCGTCGACGAACTGGAAGCCGGCGCCGCGCTCCAGCGGCGCAATACGCAGGTACACCTCGCCAAATTGCCCCGCACCGCCGGTCTGCTTCTTGTGGCGGCAATGCCCTTCGGCAGTGGCCCTGATGGTTTCCCGGTAGGGGATGCGCGGGGGGCGCGTTGCGACCTGGAGACCGTAGGTCTTCTCCATTTTCTCCATGCTGAGGCGAAGGTGCAGTTCCCCCAGGCCGCGCACCACGGTTTCGTTGAGCGTCGTATCCTGTTCGACAATCAGCGTCGGGTCTTCCGCGCACATCCGGTGCAGCACGTCGGCCAATTTCTGCTCGTCGCCGTGGCGCGTTGGTTCGAGAGCCAGTCCGAATACCGGTTGCGGAAAGTCGAGTGGTTCGAGGTGAATGTGATTGTCTTCCTGGGAGTCGTGCAGTACCGCGTCGAAGTGGATGTCGTCGACTTTTGCCACGGCGACGATGTCTCCGGGGACCGCAGCGTTGACTTCGACGTGATTCTTTCCCTGCAGCCGGTACAGGTGCGATACCTTGAACGGCTTGCGCGCATCGCCGATAAACAGCTGTGTGTTCGGCGTGACCGTTCCCTGATGCACGCGAAACACGCCTAGCTTGCCGATGAACGGATCGATTTCCACCTTGAAAACGTGTGCAAGAACGTGCTTCGACGGATCGGGTACGGCCTCGAGCGGTTTCGCCTCTTCGCCTTCCCCGCGAAGGAAATGCGGCGGGTTACCCTCGGCGGGGTTGGGCATGAGTCTGGAGAACGTGTCGAGCAGCAGGTCGACTCCGGCGCCGGTCTGAGCCGATACGAAGCACACGGGCACCAGATGCCCCTCGCGAAGCGCGCGTTCGAACGGTTCGTGAAGTTGCTCGGGCGTGACGTGTCCCTGATCCAGGTATACCGACATGAGTTCTTCGTCGACTTCGACGACCTGGTCGACCAGTGAGGTATGGGCCTCTGCAACCGGCATCAGATCGGACTCGCCATCCGGGCGGAAGAAACAGTCGATCACTTTGCTGGCGTTGCCGGCCGGCAGGTTGATCGGCAGGCATTCGCTTCCGAACTCGGCCTGTATCTCGGCCAGTAACCCGGCCAGATCGACACCTTCGGCATCGATGCGATTGACGATGATGATCCGGCAAAGGTCGCGCGACTGCGCCCAGTCCATCATGCGGCGCGTCATCAGCTCGATGCCGGACGGCGCGTTGATGACGATGGCCGCCGTTTCGACCGCGGACAGGGCGGAAAGGGACTGGCCGACGAAGTCGAGATAACCCGGCGTGTCGAGCAGGTGGATCAGCGTGCCGTCGTGGGAGAGATTGGTTACGGCGAGTTTGACCGAATGGCCATGTTCTTTTTCTCTCGGATCGTAATCGCACACGGTGGAGCCGCGCGCGATCGATCCGGCTGCGCCGATTGCGCCGGTGTGCGCAAGCAGGCTTTCGATCAGCGTCGTCTTGCCCGAACCGCCCTGTCCGACGAACGCAATGGTGCGAATGTTCCCGGTGTCGAAGTTACCCATTGTCTGCCTCCCAAGATTCTTGTTCTGCTCGCGTTGGATACCCTCGTATCAGTATATGCAGCTCATGGCGGGTTGCAATACGAGGCGCCGCGGTGCCGCGGCGCAGCATCCCGATTACACTGGCATCACGTTGCCGTGCAGTGGCGCAAACCTTGTTGTGCTTGATCGATCAGCCGAAGCGGCGCTTGCCGGACGAAATTCCGAATTTTGTTTGCTGCGGCGCAGACGGGGCCGTGCAGCGGCCGCTACAGACCGGTTGCGGGCCGGCACGGCGAACAGCAGATATGCTGACGGTGGCTCGCATGCGAACACGAGGGAAGGAATTGATATGAACCGATTTGCCACGACGCACGCAAGGCGCGTCAAGGAGGAGAGGGCGCCGGATGGTTCGAGTGTCTTGCCCTTGCTGTCGCTGCAGTCCGGCGCAATGGCGTTATTCGAATTGCAAGCGGGCGAGGTGTCGCGGGCGATCAGGCATCGCAGTGTGAGCGAGATATGGCTGGTGCTGTCGGGTCGGGGCTTGATGTGGCGGCAACAGGACGAACGCGAGGAAATCGTGGCGCTCGAGGAAGGCGCGTGTGTTTCGATACCGGTCGGCACCGCGTTCCAGTTTCGCAGCAGCGCTGACGCACCGTTGCGTGTCGCCGCGGTAACCATGCCGCCCTGGCCGGGTGAAGACGAAGCCGTCTTCGTCCCCGGCAAGTGGGCATGAGACGCACTGGAGCTTAGCGGGCGGTGTCGTACTCGGTAATCAGCGCGCGCACTTTGCCAACCATTTTTTCACCCCTCAGACCCTGCTCATCCAGTGCCTTGACGCGTTTGGCGATCGCCGCCTCGGCGGCCAGATTCCAGCCGGCGAGATCACTGCCGGACAGGTTGCCGATCGTGTCGCCGCGTTCGGCCGCTCCCTGGCGCGCCCTGGCTGCGGTCTCGTCCAATACTTTTCCGATCCATGCTGAAACGTCGATGCCGCTGTTTGCTCTGACGATGGTCTTGAGATCGTCAGCGAGACCGCGATAGGCATCGGGGTTCATCAACAAGGCCGAGATCTCGGCGTACGCCCACGGCGCCCCCGATGGCGCGGCGACGTGGGTCTTGACCAGACTGCCGAGTCCATACGTTTCCAGGCTGCTCCACGAGAGCAGTACGCCGTCAACGCTGGCATCGCCGAGCGCCTTGCCCATTTCGGAAGCGGGCATGACGAGCGGTGAGGCACCCAGTGCGGCGAGAAACTCCCGGCCATCGCCGTTCGGCACGGCGATCTTCAACCCGCTCAGGTCGGATAACGAGGCAATCGATTTTTCGCGCATGTGAAACAGCGGCGCATCGTGCCGGCTGGCTGCGAGTATGCGGAGTTCCTTGAATTCCCGGAAAGCGAGATCGTTGACCTCACACCAGTACCACAGGGCCTGGCTCGAACCCGCGGAGGAAGACCCCGGCAGAGCCGATCCAAAGATGCTGAAGCGAGGAAATTTCTCCGGGGCGTTCGCATGGTCCAGCCAGACAACGTCGGCAGCCCGGTCCTGTGCAAGCTGGAACAAATCCGCTGCCGGCGCGGTTTGTTCCGCCTGCGCGCCAAGCAGATTGATTCGTCCTCCGGACGCATCATGTATCTGTTGCGCCCAGGGGCTGATAAAGTGCCGCGTCAACGCCGATTCGGAAGGCTGGGTGGATTGCAGCTTGAGCGTCACACCGTGCGCGAACGCGTTGTCCGCCAGCGCCATGAACAACATGGCAGCAAGAACCGGAAGCCTGTGGGCAGCGAAAACCGGGTTTCGGATGAAAGAATAAAGTGGCACGGTTATGATCCTCCTGTAGAGCGTGTGCATCGCCGGTTTTTGCAGGCGCGTTTGCCTGGCGGCCGCTGCGGCGGCGGGCATGCCGATATTGGCGTTTGTGCGTTTCTTTTAATTGGGCTTACCGGCGCAAGTTTAGCAATGTATCGCGGGGACGCATATCTGCCGTCCTGCTGCTGCGCAGGCGGTATTGACAGTGATCCGGCAGGGGGGCGAAGTGGAGACCGCAAGTACGATTCTCCGGTTCTGGTTTGGAACCGCAACGGATGATCTCGATGTGGCCGAGCAGTGCGGCAAGCTGTGGTGGAAGAAAGACGCGGCTACCGACGCCCGGATACGCGAACGCTTTGCCGGCTTACTGGACGATGCCGTCAACAATCGATGCGACGACTGGTTGACAGACGCACGCGGGCGTCTGGCCATGATCATTCTGGTCGATCAGTTTTCGCGCAACATGTACCGCGAAACCCCGCGCGCCTTTGCCCACGACCATCTCGCGCTCAAGTGGTGCAAGGATGGGCTTGCGGCAGGCGTCGACCGCGCACTCAGGCCGATTGAGCGCGTCTTTGCCTATCTTCCGCTCGAACATTCCGAAACCTTGGAAGATCAGGATCGTTCGGTCGATCTGTTCACGGAGCTTGCCAACGGTGTGCCCGAAGAAAAACGCAAACTGTTCGCCGGGTATGCCGACTATGCCGAGCGTCACCGCGATATCGTGCGCCGCTTCGGAAGGTTTCCGCACCGTAACAGGATACTCGGCCGGTCGTCATCGGATGAGGAGCTGGCGTTTCTGAAACAGCCGGGTTCGTCATTCTGAAGCGCGGAATCACGCGCGCGGCCGGGGCCCGATGACCGTACCGGGCGGGCGGAAATGGCGTTGGACGGAGACCGAGGTAGACTGTTCGCGGATCGGCGATCCGGGTCACGCATAACAGGTTACGCATACGCGGCCGGCGCAAACAACACATATCGTACGGGGGAGGGCGAACAGGATGGATCTCAAACTCAACAACTTGCGGGTCATCGTCACGGCGGGGGCATCGGGTATTGGATTGGCCGTTGCCGCAACTTTTGCCGCGGAAGGCGCGCGCGTCTATGTCTGTGACGTGGACAAGGACGCGCTTGCCAGGATGGGAAAGACACACCCGCAAATCATTACCGGCGAATGTGACGTTGCCGACCGCGATGCCGTATCGGCAATGTTTGGTGATGCAATCGCGAAACTCGGCGGTCTCGATTGCCTGGTCAATAACGCAGGCATTGCCGGCCCGACCGGACCCGTGTACGAGATCGAACCCGCTGATTGGGACCGCTGTCTGCAGGTCTGCCTCACCGGACAGTTCAACTGCACGCGGCTTGCTGTCGAGCATCTGAGAAAATCGGACAACGCCTCGATCATCAATTTGTCCTCGGCCGCAGGCAAATTCGGCTTTCCGAACCGCTCGCCTTATTCGTCGGCAAAATGGGGTGTGGTCGGCTTTACCAAGTCCATCTCGATGGAACTCGGGGAGTTCGGTATCCGTTGCAACGCGATATTGCCGGGTCCGGTCGACGGCGCGCGCATCCGGAGAGTGATCGAGGAGAAAGCACAGCTCGCGGGCAAGACCTTTGAAGAGTTCAAGATGGGCTGGCTTGCGCATGCGTCGATCAAGGAACTCATCGACCCGCAGCAACTCGCCGACATGATGGTGTTTCTTGCCTCGCCCGTTGCCCGTACCATCTCCGGACAGGCGATCAGCATCGATGGAGACATGCAAACGCTGGTCTGACCGGAATCCGTCGGATCGCGACGAGGTTTTGCGAAGAATCCGGAGCGAGTGCCGCAGCGCTTCACCAGAGAAACAGCAGGGAGAAAATTGGATGACGTATACCGGACCCGTAGTCAGCACCGAATGGCTGGCGGCGAACCTGAAAACCGAAGGTGTTCGCGTGGCGGATGCGACGGTGCATCTTCCCGATACCGGGCGGGATGCGCGGGCGGAGTACCTTGCCGGTCATATCCCCGGCGCGGTTTTCTTCGACCTGGCACGGGTCGCCGATGCAAACAATCCGCTGCCGCGCAAGTTTCCCCCGCGTGAAACCTTCGCCCGGGAAGTGGGCGCGCTCGGCATTGACAACAACACGCACGTGATCGCCTATGACACGCCGGGTCTGTATAGCGCCGCGCGCGTATGGTGGCTGTTTCGCCAATACGGATATGACCGGGTGTCGATTCTCGATGGCGGATTGAAGGCCTGGCAGGCAGAGGGACGTGAACTCGAGCAGGGGGACGTGACGCCGAAGCCGGCCACATTCTTGCCGGGCAAGGAACGTGATCTGTATGCCGGCTGGCGGGATGTGTTGAACGTTTCCGGCAACGGCGGAGCGCAGATCCTCGATGCCCGCACTCCCGGGCGCTTTGCCGGCACCGAAACTGACCGGTATCCCGGCGCGCGTCCCGGCCATATCCCGGGCAGCCGCAACCTCTACTGGGCGGAGTTGCTCAACAAGGAAACGCGAAAGCTGCTCCCGGTCGAAGAAATTCGCAAGCGCGTCGAAGATGCCGGCATTTCAGCCGAACAACCGCTTGTCTTGTCGTGCGGTTCCGGGCTGACGGCATGCATACTTGCGCTCGGGCTACACCTGAGCGGCCGCGACGATTGGCGTGTCTACGATGGTTCGTGGGACGAGTGGGGGCGCAATCACGAACTGCCCGTGCAGACCGGGGTACCGGACTAGCCTGGGGCCGGAAACGCCTGCGGTGTCATTTGCGCAGCCGGTGTGCCTGACGCTTCGTGTCGTGTGGCGACGGGCCTGGGGTCAATAAGGCAGCCCGACATAGTTTTCGGCCAGCGCAGTTTGCGCGGCACGCGACTCGAACAGATAGGCGAGCTCGGCGTGTTGCAGTTTCGGACCGATGTCGCCGGTCTCGGGCAACCGGTGGAGCAATGTGGTCATCCACCACGAGAAGCGTTCCGCTTTCCAGACGCGCGCAAGGGCACGGCTGGAATACTGATCGAGTCCGGAGTCGTCACCGTTGCGGTAGAACTCGATGAGCGCGGCTGACAGGTAATGAATATCGCTTGCGGCGAGATTCAGCCCCTTTGCTCCCGTTGGCGGAACGATGTGGGCAGCGTCGCCGGCGAGGAACAAGGACCCGAAACGCATCGGTTCGGCCACGAAGCTGCGCAACGGCGCGACGCTTTTTTCGATGGACGGTCCGGTAATCAGCGCACTGGCAGTTGCCGGATCCAGACGTGATTTCAGTTCGTCCCAGATGCGTGTGTCGGGCCATTGCTCAACGGTGTCGGACAGGTCGCACTGGACGTAGACCCGGCTGCGTGTTGGCGAACGCATGCTGCAAAGCGCGAATCCGCGTTCGTGATTCACGTAGATGAGTTCCTCCGACGCCGGCGGCGTATCCGCCAGTAACCCGATCCAGCCAAAGGGGTAGACGCGCTCGTATTCGGTAATTGCGCTGCCCGCCACGCTGGCCCGGCACACGCCATGGAAGCCGTCGCATCCGGCAATGAAATCGCTGGTAACTTCGTGTACTTTCCCGTCCCTTGAATAGCGGACTACGGGTTTGCCGGTATCGAAACCGGAAATTTCGACATCCTGCGCTTCATAAATTGTCTTTGCGCCGGCAGCTTCGCGCGCGTCCATCATGTCGCGGGTGATTTCGGTCTGGCCGTAGATGACGACCTTCTTGCCACCGGTCAAGGCCGACAAATCGACGCGATGCCGCGCGCCTGCGTAGCAGATGTCGAAGCCGCCATGTATGAGTCCTTCCCTGTGCAGGCGATGGCTCACTTTCGCCTGGTCGAGCAACGCAACGGTGCCTTCTTCGAGCACGCCGGCGCGCACACGTCCGAGCACGTACTCACGGCTTCGGCGCTCGATGATGACGGCGTCGACGCCCGCGAGGTGAAGCAACTGACCGAGCAAAAGCCCGGACGGCCCTGACCCGATGATGACAACCTGGGTCCGCATACCAGTGCCCTTCGAATATTCTCTACCAACCGCAAGCGTAACGGCAGCGCCGCCGCTTGCCAATGGACAGTTCGGGCGGTGAGTAAGACAATCGGTACATGCGCAACGCGCGCCGCGTGGCGCACCGCAGGTTGATGCGGGTTCAAATTGCGCGAAAAGCAACGGCGGGGACGACCGGGGGAGGCCGGATGATGGAGTCGATTCTGCAACTCTACGGCACGGCAATGGTGGTTTTGCCGGTTGTTGCCTTTGTCTCACTGCGCAAGAGAATCCGCTACGGCGCGTTGTCGAAACGGGGTGCGCTGTTTCGTTACGCCGGCATGGTCGTCGTGCCGATTGCAGGTTACGCACTCGCGTTTGGCCTGGCCCTTGGCGCTGAAGCCGTATTTCCTCTGTCCCTGGTGCCGGAAGAAGTCGCCAGAAGCTTTGTGCTGGCGGTCGTTCTCGGCGTGCTGGTATGGCTACTCGCATTGGCAACATTCTCGTTGGGTTTGTTGTTCGTGCGGACTTCGCACGGCCCCGATCAGTGCCAACGGTGATCGGAAGGGAGAAGATGGATAAAGCCCGGGGAAGTGATGGAGGGTCGCAGTTGAAGATCGTCGCGTTTGCATCGTCCCACTCGAACGCATTTCGCGACCTGAATCTGGACTGGATCGAGGAATATTTCGCGATAGAGGAGCTGGATCGCAAACACCTGAATTTTCCGCGCGAGAGTTTCATCGACAGTGGCGGCGCAATCCTGATGGCGGAAATGGACGGCGAAGCCGTCGGATGCTGCGGCTTGCTGCGCCACGGTGACGACGTTTACGAAGTATCCAAGATGGCGGTAAAGCGCGGCTACCGGGGGTGCGGCATTGGCGCGGAACTGCTTGGCGCGATCATCACCCTGGCGCGCTCTCGCGGCGCCCGGCGGCTGGAAATCATATCGAGTACCCGTCTGGAAACTGCGCTTCGCCTTTATCGGCGCATGGGTTTCGTCGAGGTGCCGCTGGATACCGATGTCTATGCCCGCGGCAATATCGCGCTGGCGCTGGATTTGACCGGATAGCAACCGGACCGCGGTGTTCGCGGGCGTGCAAAATCCGGATAGTCTGCATCCGTCGCGGTGATTAAACTGTCCGTCAATCGAATGTCGATTGCAATGTTTCTGGAGCACCAGCATCCATGAGCGAATTCGGAGTTACCAGCGTCACGGAAGAGCCCGTTGAGCGGGCCTGCCGATTGATCGAGCGAGCCGGGACGGTGCTGTCTCTGGACCGGTTGGCCAGCGAGGCAGGCATGAGCCGGTACCGTTTCTATCGCATGTTCATCAAGGCGCTCGGAGTCACGCCAAAGGCTTATGCGATCGCGCTCCGGCGCAAACGCCTCCAGCAGACGTTGCCGCGGGCACGCGGTGTGGCCGACGCGGTGTTCGACGCAGGATTCGGCTCGGGCAGCCGCGTGTACGAGAAGCCGGAAGCACTGCTGGGCATGACGCCGGCGGTGTACCGCAAGGGCGCACCGGGCGTGCGAATAGGTTCCGCGATCGCGCGCAGTGAACTTGGCTGGCTGATGGTGGCGGCCAGCGCCAGGGGTATTTGCATGATCGAGTTCGGGGCGAATCGGCGGGCGCTCGAAAAAACGCTGCGTCAACGATTTCCCAAAGCCGCGCTTGAACCGGCCGATGACGTTCTGGATAGCTGGTTGCAGCGCATTGTCGACTATTTGCGTTTGCCGGAAGGTTCGCTGGATTTGCCCCTGGATGTGCAGGGCACCGCATTCCAGCAACAGGTCTGGCAGCTGTTGCAGACGATCCCGGCGGGGCAGACGGTAACTTACACCCAGGTCGCGGAAAAAATAGGGCGGCCGGATGCCGTGCGCGCCGTGGCCGGCGCGATCGCATCGAACAAGCTTGCGGTGGCGATACCTTGCCACAGGGTCGTTGGCAGCGACGGCAAGCTGCGTGGCTATCGCTGGGGACTCGAGCGCAAGCGAGCGCTGCTGCAGAGGGAGCAGGAAGCCGGCAAGAAAGTGGCAAGGAATCGCCGGCGCTGAGCGCGCATTGCTGATGCGGCGGGTGTTCCTGCTACCGGCTTTCGGTCAGCAGCGGATCGACATGTTCCCGAAACCAGGATGGCATCTTCGCGCCACGGCTGCGGGACCGCAGTATGCCCTCACGGTCGATGACGAAGGTCGTCGGCGTGGCGTAACGCTTTTCGAAGCCGCTTTGCTCGAGTTCGTCGGTCATCAGGCCATCCAGGTTGTATATGTCCAGCATGCGTTCCACCCGGTGACGGTCTTCCAGCCGGTCGACACCGACCATGATAACCGTGAATCCCTTGTCCCGGTTGTTTTCCAGGTAGGTTTCGATGTTTCCGATTTCGTACGCGCAGAACTTGCAGTAACTGGAATAGAAATTGATGAGCACGACCTTGCCGCGTTGTTCGGCAAGGTCAAACGATTTCCCTGAAAACAGCGGGCCCCTGAGTGCCGGCGCTGGCGCGCCGACCTCTACTGCCGCGTGGGTATTGCCGGCAAGCAACATCAACGAAAGGCAGAACAGTGCGAGTCTTGCGTAACGGGTAATCATCCATGTGGCCCCAGCGAAATTGGCAATGGTAGTGCAACGGCGTACAAGGGCGAACCGCGCCCCGCTGCCCGTCATCCATTGCAATCCTAACTCTTCCCGGGCTGCTGTCACGTAACAAGGGTTGCAGTCGGGGAGAAACTTCAGCAATCTGTAACCTTCGTTACGCAGGAAAGCCGATTCATGGATTCAGGAAGAAGGGCGTTCATCCGTAACGCCGGCAACGCTGGCGTGGTTGCACTGCTGGTCGCAAACGGCTTTCTCAGGCCGGAAAGCGCCAGGGCTGCCCTGTGGAACAAGCCGGCATTCGACGCCACGTCTCTGGAAGAAGCGCTGGCAAAGGTCGTAGACGGTCCGTTGACGGAAGGTGCCGATGTGACAATCGTTGCCCCCGATATCGCCGAAAACGGTGCGGTTGTGCCGGTCGGCGTGATCGCCTCCATGCCCGGTGTCGAGTCGATCGCCATCCTCTGCGAGAAGAATCCTCACCCCCTGGCCGCCATTTACGACATTCCGGCCGGTACGCTTGCCGACGTCAAGACGCGCGTGAAGATGGCGGGGACCTCCAACGTGGTCGTGCTGGTGCGGGCCGAAGGAAAATTCCACATGGCCTCCAAGGAGATCAAGGTTACCCGGGGCGGTTGCGGCGGTTGACGGAAAGACGATACAGGACCTGAAGATGGCGAAACCAATGAAATTGCGGGCCCGGAACGATGGTGAGATCACCGATGTCCGGATCTTGATGCGGCACGACATGGAAACCGGGCAGCGAAAGACGCAGGATGGCGACCTCATCCCGGCGCATTACATTCAGAATGTCACCGTTCGGCACGGGCAGCGCGTGGTGCTGTTTGCGCAATGGGGGCCGGCGGTATCGAAGAATCCGTTCCTCGGGTTCAAGTTCCGTGGCGCAGCCGCAGGCGACCGCCTAGAAGTCACCTGGGTGGACAACAAAGGCGATTCGCGAACAGATGAAACTATTATCGCGTGAAGTCTGTTCGCGAATTGCCTTTGTTGCGGCGCAGACTCACCTTCAGGTGAGTCGGAGGCACAACCAGCGGGTTTTGCAGGAAAGGCTCGCGAACAGATGAAACTATTATCGCGTGAAGTC
>Ga0209536_100001821_pt1 | contig 34969 bp, 31 predicted proteins | sample DeeMarSeWOR28_12_FD_187461 | JGI IMG/M metagenome (GOLD analysis project Ga0209536, IMG submission 187461) | Marine sediment microbial communities from White Oak River estuary, North Carolina - WOR-2-8_12 (SPAdes) (version 2) | ecosystem: Environmental > Aquatic > Marine > Intertidal zone >...
CCTGACGTTAAAGATCATGCTGGTGGTGGTCCTTCTGTTCGTGCCCATCGTGCTGGCCTATCAGATCTGGACGTACCATTTTTTTAAGGGGAAGGTTACTGAAGAGGAAATGGTATACTGAAGTTGCCATCCGGAAATGGCCCTTTTTCTCCCGCCGATGGCGGGATTCTCCGCGGGTTTTAGCCTTCGACGTACCAGTAGTACGCCTCAGGCAAAATCCCTTGTGAGGCCGCGCTCATCGAAAAAATCGCTCATCTCCGGAAAGGAGACTGAATATCAGGATCATCAGAACCGATAGTGTATAAAAAGGAAAGCAGCGCCGGTAATACCGCCCTGCTTTCCTTTTGTACCGCAAGGGCATAAGTTTCGTTTGAGCCGGCAAGCGGCTCAACGCAGCTTTATCTGTTGGGATATTCTATCCAATATTAGTTCAAGGCTTCGTCTTTCCAGTACTTGGTGCCTTTGACGGTGGCCTGGAGCGCCAGTCCGCTTTCGGTTAATTGATAAATGGTAATGTCATCCAGCGAGACGGCGCCGCCGACAGCGGCGCCTTTATCCGTGGCCTTGGCGGCGGCATCCGCGTGCCCGCCGAATTCCCAGCCTTTGTTAATGAAATAATTCATCGTCGCGGCATCATGGAAAATGAATACGGCCCGGAAATCTTTGGCACCCAGGCCCAGCCCGACACCGAGCTCGCCCATTTTCATGTAGGTGTGTCGGCCGGTTCTTTTGTTGTGGACAACGCCATAACCGCCGCCGAAGCTGGCGAAAATGATGTTCACATTGGCGTCGCTGAACACCGCATAGCCAGGTGCCCGTGCAATTTCCGATCTCGCCTGGGGCTCTATCTTATACAGGTCTCTCAGGGTCTCTCGTTTCATGTCAAGAATGGCCCGGCGTTTATCGCTGGGCGTGGTCCCCTTGGTGGTCGCACAACCGGCTAAAAGAATACCGCAAAGAAATAAGCCTAGTCCAATTTTTACAAGCTTCATTTTTCTCCTTCCTTCATATTGCTGTCGGTTTAACCTTTTGAATATTAAACGCATCACCCATTTGAATCTTCACTATCTTTATCGGCACCACCGTTAAAATTCTTTAATTGCCAAAGCCGGGGCAATTCGGCGCAAAGGCCCCTATTTTCCCCAATGATCCCTTGACCCCAAATTTTCTATAAGCTATGCTTCTGACTTACGGTCCGTTAATTACCGACGCCTACCCAGAAAACAATTAACGCCGATTGGTTTCCGCCGATTGGCAGCGGAGCCGCTAATGGAAGCAGGTGCCTCGAATCACTGCCAACCCCGGTTCAGAATCCTGGATGATGCTCAAATCAAGCGCATTCATGCTGCCGTCCTGGAGATTCTGGACGAGGTGGGCGTGCGTGTCAATCATCCTCAGGCCCTCGACCTTCTCTCAAATGGTGGGGCCCGGGTGATGGGCGGCGGTCTGGTCCAATTCCCATCCGCCCTGGTGGAGGATGCCATTGCCTCGGCGCCTTCCCATCTGGTCATATTCAACCGCAACAAAGTGCCGGTCATGGATCTCGGAGACCGCCGGACCTATTTCGGTACCGGCACGGACTTGCCCAAGACCGTTGATCTGGAAACCCGTGAAATCAGGGACACCCGGGCCGATGATATCGTCACCAGTACGATCATCAGCGATGCCCTGCCCCATATTGATTTTATCGGCTCATACGGTCTGCCCATGGATGTCCCGGCCGGGTTGCATTACATCCGCTGTTTCCAGCTGGAGGCCGCAAACAGCATCAAGCCGATCTTTTTTACGGCCGGGTCGGTGGAAGATTTAGCCGTGATCTGGGAGATGGCCTGCGCCATCGCCGGCGGACCCGAAGCCCTGTCCGCACAACCGTTTTTGATCAGCTACAACGAGCCCACATCACCCCTGACGCATTCCAAAGAAGCCCTGGGCAAGCTGATGTTTTGTGCTCAAAATCAAATACCGGTGAATTATGCGCCGGCGCTTCTGGCAGGAACCACCGGGCCGGTAACCATGGCCGGGGCCCTGGTGGTCGCGGTGGCTGAAGCCCTGTCAGGCCTGGTAATTCACCAGCTGACCCGCAAAGGTGCGCCCATCAGCACCGGGGTCGCCGCCACCACCATGGACATGCTGGAGGCGACCGTTTCGTACACATCGCCGGAATTTCGATTGACCCACAGTGCCTGTGCCGACCTGTTTCACCATTACGGTCTGCCGGTGTGGGGAACGGCCGGCTGCAGCGATTCCCAGTATCCGGATTTGCAAACCGGTGCGGAGTACGGCTTCACGCTGTTGAATGCCGCCCTTGACGGCGCCAACCTCATTCACGATTGCGGTTACCTCGGCCAGGGATTTGTCGCCTCTCCGGAACTGATTATATTGGCCGACGAGACCATCGCTATGGTCAAGCGCTACATGCGCGGTTTTGACATCGACAGCGAACATCTGGCCCTGGATGTCATCAGGCAGGTGGGTCCGGGAGGCAATTTCATGCAGCAAAAACACACCCTCGATTTTTTCAAACAAGAGCACTGGCAGCCCGGTATTTTCAATCGCAAAAACCTTCCGAACTGGATAAAAGACGGTCAAAAGAAAACGGACGACAAATTACTGGAAAAGGCCCGGGAAATCCTGGCCACCCATCAGCCGGAGGCCCTGGCTGCCGACATTAAAAAGGAGCTTGACCGCATCTGGGAAGACGCCCAGCGTAAAACGAGGCAATAATCTATAATCGGATTTCTTCCGATTTGTCACGCCCGCGAAGGAGACAGGGTGGCAATTCTGCAAGGCCACAAATACATCCGGATCGTCATCCCGGGCTCGACCCGGCATCCAGCTTTTTTTCAACGTATTACACCGCTGGATGCCGGAGCAAGTCCGGCATGACGATCAGAAATCAGCCGATTGCTGACCTTCTGACGCAGTCTGCTTCGCGGCAATGACTATCACCAGCCATATGGTTAAAATTTAAATGGTATTCTATTTTTTGAAGGTAAAGGAGATCTGCTGTGGGAGTTCTTGAAGATGTTTATAATGCGGTTTTAGACGGGAAGCTGGATGATGCCGCCGCCAATGTCGAGCGGGGATTGAACGAGGGCATCGCCGTTGATGACATTTTGAAAAAAGGCCTATTGGCCGCCATGGACCTGGTGGGGGTGCGATTTGGTGAGGGTGAAATGTTTATCCCCCAGGTGATCTGGTCGGCTAAAGCCATGCAGGCGGGGATGGATCTGCTCAGGCCCCATTTTACCGAAGGCCAGCAGGGGAAAAGTGTCCGGATCGTCATCGGAACCGCCGAGGGTGATATCCATGACATCGGCAAAAACCTGGTCGGCATGATGCTGGAAGGCGCCGGTTTCGAGGTGGTCGATCTTGGCGTGGGGATCAAACCGGAACAATTTATCGAAAAGGCAGTCGAAGAGAAAGCTGATATCATAGGTGTCTCTGCCTTGCTGACCACCACCATGATGTGCATGGCCGATGTCGTCAAGTTAAGAAATGAAAAGGGCCTGTCTGCGCTTAAAGTGATTATCGGAGGGGCACCGCTGTCCCAGCGTTTTTGCGAGGAGATCGGTGCCGATGCCTATGGCGTGGATGCCATGGATGCGGTGGTTAAGGTTAAGGAACTGATGGGACTTTAAGGGCGTTAGTATTGGAAAGTATTTTCGGTTTCTATATTGCGTTTTTAAATTCCAAACCCTAATACCCAAATTATTTACCCTGTTCAATAATGCTTCGCATTAAATCTTCGATTTATTGAACAGGGCAGGTAAATCTCAAAATACAATGACCAAAATCACAAACGCCCATGTTTCGGTCATTGGATATTGATATTTGAGTATTATTTGGAATTTGTTATCCGGTGCTTGGGATTTCAAAACAATGCTAACAATTACCTCTAAAGGATATAGCGATGTCCAATCCCATTCTGGAAATAGTTAAAGACAGGCCCTTACTATTCGACGGGGCCATGGGGACCATGCTGATGAAAGCCGGGAAGGTTGCCCTTAAAACACCGATCCTGCTCAACCTGGATGAGCCGGATTTGGTGACCGATATACACCGGCAATATTACGCGGCCGGAGCAGATGTGGCCATTACCAACACTTTCGGCGGAAGCCCATTGAAATTGGTGGCCGACGGACTGGAGGAGCAGATGGCGGCACTCAACCGGGCGGCCGTCAAACTAGCCCGGCAGGCCTGCCCCGACGGCAAATATGTCGGCGGTGATATCGGGCCCAGCGGGAAGATGCTAAAACCGCTGGGAGATGCTGCGCCGGAAGATGTGCAGGCCAGTTTTTTCTCCCAGGCCGAGGTGCTGATTGAAGGCGGGGTTGATTTGATCATCATCGAAACCATGTTTTCACTGGAAGAGGCGCTGGCTGCCGTGCGGGGGGTCAAAAAGGCCGGCGATATACTGCTGCTGGCGTCGATGACCTATACCAAGACCCCGAACGGCTTTTTTACGATGATGGGCGAGACGGTTTCCCAGTGCACAGCAGCGCTGGAAGAAGCCGGCGCCGACATGACGGGCGCCAATTGCACGTTGAACAGCACGGACACCATCGATTTGACCAAGGAGCTCAGGGCCGCAACCGACCGGCCTATATTGATCCAGCCCAATGCCGGCAAGCCGGTGACCAGCGAGGGAGTCACCTACTACGAACAGACCCCGGCCGAGTTTGCCGCTGACGCCAGGAAAATACACGCAGCCGGGGCGGACATGATCGGCGGCTGCTGCGGGACGACGCCGGAGTTTATCAAGGCTGTTAAAGAGGTGTTAGCTGATGGCTGAGCTGTTGCCGAATATTTCTATACCAGGCATCAGGGATTAAAAAGTTCTGGGTTCGGCGTTCAGCCTTCAAAGGTTGAAAAAGATTGCCGTCAAGCTGTTGCACTCAATAACCCTGAACGTTGAAAGCTGAACCTTTGAACCCTTTAACCTGACAGGAGGGTTTCGTCCTTGAGTGTCTGCCCGAACTGGGCCACGATTTCGGCCACCGTTAATTTCGTCTTCTCTTCACCCTGTATGTCCAGCTGGACCTTGCCTTGATGCAGCATGACCATCCGGTTGCCGTATTTTAATGCCTGGGTCATGTTGTGGGTGACCATCAGGGTGGTCAGGTTGTTTTTTCGAACCATGGCATCGGTCAGGTCCATCACCTTGGTGGCGGTGCGCGGATCCAGGGCCGCTGTGTGTTCATCGAGCAGAAGAACTTTCGGCATGGCCAGGGTCGTCATGAGCAGGGTCAGGGACTGGCGCTGGCCCCCGGACAACAATCCGACGGCTTGTTTCAGCCGATCCTCCAGCCCGAGGTCCAGGACCTGGAGGACTTCCCGGTAACGGGCTCGCCGGTCCCGGGTGACCCCCCATCTGAGGCCCCGTTTTTTACCCCGCAATTCCGCCATGCAGAGGTTTTCCTCGATGGTCATGTCCCCGGCCGTACCCATAGTAGGGCTCTGGAATACCCGGGATATGAATTGGGCCATCTGAAAATCGGGCCATCTGGTTACATCCTGGCCGTCCACCATCACCTGCCCCTCGTCAGCCTCGATGGTCCCGGCGATGACGTTCAACAGAGTGGTTTTGCCGGCACCGTTGGAACCGATGATGGTGATAAAGTCACCCCCGGCGACCTCGAGGCTGAAGTCATCCAGGGCTCGCTTTTCATCCTGGGTGCCCTTGTTGAATATTTTGGTGACGCCTTTTAATGTCAGCAAGTGGTCGGCCAAGATTCAGACTCCTCTGAGCTTTAATTTCTTTTCCCGTTTGCCGCGGATGGCCGGAACTGCCAGGGCAATTACGACCATCAGACCGGTGGCCATTTTAAGATCCGTCGGGGCCAGCCCCAGGCGCATGCCCAGTGCAATGATAAAGCGATAGACAACGGAGCCGACGGCCGCGGCCAACGTAAGCCTGACAACCGTGGTGGGTTTGATCAGGGCCTCTCCGATGATGATCGATGCCAGGCCCGCAACGATCATCCCGATCCCCATGCCCACATCGGAAAACCCCTGATCCTGGGCGATAAGGGCGCCGGCCAGGGCGACCATGGTATTGGACAGGCCGAGGCCGAAAATAGTGGCTTTATCCGTATTGACGCCCAGGGACCTGATCATTTGTTCATTATCACCCGTGGCCCTGAGGCCCAGCCCGTACTCGGTGTGCAAAAAGATATCAATGACTATCTTGCATACCGCGGCTACAATGAAAAAAAAGATGATCACCGGGATATCGCGGGACATGTCCAGGGTTTCCATTGGTGTGAACAGGGTTGACCGGTTTAGCAGCGGAATATTGGCCCTGCCCATGATCCTGAGGTTGACGGAATAGAGGATGGTCATCATCAGGATGCCGGCCAGAAGGGAGTTGATCTTAAATTTGGTGGCGAAGATACCGGTCAGACATCCGGCCACGAAACCGGCCGCCATGGCGATAACGGTTGCGGTGACCGGATCGAACCCGTCGAATATCAGCCTGGCAGCTACCGCACCGCCCAATGGGAAGCTGCCGTCGACCGTGAGATCCGGGAAGGATAATACGCGAAACGTCAGTGCAATGCCAAGGGCCACCAGGGCATAGGCCAAACCCTGTTCCAGGGAGATGGGGATGATATGGAGCATGGTGATCCTTCCGGAAAGAGAGCTTCTATATAAACCGCGCCCGGCTCTATTCTAGCGGGCGCGGCCTGGTTGATTAAAGCGCTATTTTACGACTTCATCAGCCATTTTGATATATTTGGCATCCAGCATAAGCCCTTGATCCTCGGCTGCTTTGGGATTGACGACCAGGCGCAGCTTCTTGGTCAGGCTGGAGGGGACGTCTCCGGGCTTTTTGCCGTCTTTCAGAATTTCCACCGCTTTCAGCCCGGCCGTGTAGCCCACCTGGAAATAGTCGAAACCGAGGGCCGCAATCGCGCCGCGCGGCACGGATTCGGTGCCGCCGCCAAAAAGGGGCTTTTTCTTGTCATTGCACACCTTGACCAGGGACTCGAAGGCCGAAACGACGGTATTATCGGAGATGATAAACACGGCGTCGACCCGATCGGCCAGCGACTGGGCCGCCATATGAACCTCGGCTGAGGTCGAAACGGTCACCTCGATGAATTCGAGTCCGTATTTTTTCATCGCATCCCGGGCCCAGGTCATGCTTTTGACCGAGTTGGCATCGCCGGCATTATAGATGGTGCCCCACTTTTTGGCGGAAGGCACCATATCGCTGTGGAGTTTGACCTGGCGGTCATAGGGCCAGGCATCGGATACGCCGGTCACGTTGCCACCGTCGGCGTCCATGGTTTTCACCAGGCCGGCATCCACCGGATCGGTTACCGAGGAATAAACTACGGGAGTTTGGGTAATCACCTTGACCATTGCCTGGGAGGTGGGCGTGGCAATGCAGTGAATCAGATCGAGGTTGTCGCCTTTGAATTTTCTGGCAATCGACTGGGCATTGGCCATATCGCCCTGGGCATTCTGGTAGTCGTATTCGGCCTCGATGCCGGCATCTTTCAGGGCCTGCTCAAAGCCCTTTTGATCGGCTTCCAGGGCAGGGTGGGCGACAATCACCGAGACACCGATTTTAAAGGTCTTGGCCATGGCCGCCCCGGGTACTGCCAGAGCAGCGATCATTGCAGCTACACCCAACCATTTCAATGTTTTTTTCATCTGTGCCTCCTTTCGTGTTTCCCGTTGTCGTGATTGAATTTAGGTGAGAAGCGATCTCAAAAGATGGATGCGGGTGCAAAATTCCGTCTTCGCCCAAAGGCGACGCCGAGACACGCGCAGTGGGGTCCGGTGTCCCGGCCTATCGGGATGACGCACCGATGCTTGATTATCAGAAGTGCGCTTTTTGAGATGGCTTCTGCACGATGATGCGTGTCAAACCCCATTAATCCCGTGAAGTTTAGGTGAATAAGCCGGTTGTGTCAAGAAGTGGTTTCAAAGCGGCATTTGAGGACCACCGTTCCGCCTTCGATGGTCGTATCCGTCCGGCAGGGAAATTTTTAAACAGATTGATCATGCCAAATTCGCTGATCACAGCGGAAACATAGCCGTTGGGGATAACGATGGAACCTTCGCTCGAATTCAGCCTTATTCTGCTGGTTTGGCCGTCCAGGCTTCTGGACGGTATGACAATAATGGATCTGCCACCGGAAGACATGCTGGCACCCATTACAAAATCGAGCATGCCGGTGACCCCGGAAAAATGGTTCTGAGGAAGGGCATCGGCGTATACCTGGCCGCTGAGGTCCATAATTTGCGCAAAGTTAACGGCGACCATCTGACAGTTTTAAGCAATAATGGCGGGATAGAAGGTTTTAATTTCGGGCGTATTGTTCCTTTTGTGTCCACGTCTCGGTGTGCCGGAAGATAAACGAGCTGGCCGCCGGGTACGATGTGGACGTAATGGTTATGCCATATACATTCCATTTGATGCCGTTTTTCCCCTCGTTTTCACCCGCTCCGAACTTGGCTTCTAAAAGGCCTTGCATTTTTTTTGCTTGTTGCGGGTCCCAGATAAGAAAATCTATCCCACAGAGTCTATTCTCGAAAAAATGATAGGCCAGGTTCGATATCCTGCTGTGGGTATAAACATCCCACTTTTGCAGTCGCTTTTTCTCATAAAGCGAAATGTCGGGCAGGCTTTCAGGGGTTGTGTTCCAATCCACTTTATTATCCACAACCTTTTTAAATTCCGTGAATCTCGCCAGATTTGAATCCACTTTTTTCCTGTATTCCTGTTCGGCGATAAACGTCTCCATATGGACAAAATGAAATCTATGCATTGCAGTTGCGAATTCATATACAACCCTAAGCGGGCCCTGATTCCAATAATAGAATTTGCCTTCAGGCTCTTTTTCACCAAATTTGCTGTCTAAATATCCAATCCACTTTTTGGCTTCACCCGGATCTTCAAGGTTTATGGTTGATTGACAGAGCTTATTTTCAAAATAAAAAAATTCCACCACCAGACCTGAATCCTCGATGGCATAGCCGGAATGACCATATTTGTCTGGATCGACATACTCCTGTAAATTCAATATATCCTGTGGTTTGGTGCGCCATTTTTGTTGAATGGTTTCCACAAAATATTTGAATTCTGCGAATTTATCATTGGCAAAATTAAACGGCATGATAAGAGTGGTGAGCTCTCTTATACCGATTTTCGGTTCGTCTTTGGTCGGAATGCCAAGGGCAAGACAAAGAACCACTATTCCGACAATGATTGCCGATGTAATAACCCAGGGTTTTGGTGCTTTTGCTTTAGCGGTTTTCCGTGATTCGGAGGATTGATCCGTCATCTTTACGATCCCATTAAATTCATTATTTATTCAAATATCCGGTTACGTTCCCATAACCACGTGTAATTGATATCGTCCAAATTTTTGAAAACCTTAATTTTTAAACCGGCGCCTCGAGGAGGGCAGCGCTGTCGTCTAAAGGAGTCGCCAATATTTTCCAAGCTTCAACTTTCCCCCCAAAAACAGGCCCGTCCCCTGTCTGAATTACCCGCTACAATTTGTTACAAACTGTTACACCCAAGAAAAGCAATCCCCGGCAATGGCGGTTAGTATCTAAACCAGTGGGAAGCGGGTTTACTTTATTAACGCACCGTGTTGTTTTACAACAAAGGAGGACTCATGGTAAAAAAAGGATTGTATCTTTCAGTCATTGCGGTTTTGGTGTTAGGTATTGCAGGGCTTGGAGGCTGCCGGCGCCATTCGCCCCAGCAAAAGGCGGAATTCATCATGGATTATGTGTCCGAGAGCCTGGATTTGAACGCCGGCCAGCAGGCTCACCTGGAGCAGATCAAGGATGAACTGATGGAAAAAGGTCTTCAGATGCATGCCGATAGGGCCGCCATGCACGAAGAATTCGTTGCCCAGCTGCGAAGTGAGGAAATCGACCCGGATCGCATCAAGGCCATGGTCGCCGAACGCAGAGCCAAGATGGACGAGTTGATCGACCTCGGCATCGTGCGGCTGGCCGAATTTCACAAAACCCTGACGCCGTCACAGCGCGAGAAACTGGTGGCCAAACTGGAAAACTTCAAGAAATGGCATGGGCATGATCTGGAATAGCTGACTGGTCCCTGGCTGCTGGTTTCTGGTCACGGGTCAATATCGCTACTGACAGTTAAGGCGGGTGGTTGATTGAGTTGATTGGGTTGATTAAGTTGATTGAGTCGTCTGCATAGGCGCAGTTATTTAAATAGATTAAATTCCCTTGACTTAATCGACTATTCAACCCATCAACTAATCAACTAATAATGGTGACTTAGGGGATGGGAATGATTATGGTAATTGTCATATTGGGCTGCAAATTTTGACAGGAGCAGTAGCAGATATGACCCGCAGAAATTTTATTCTAAAATTACTAATGACCCTGAAAAGTTGGATGATATTTAACCTGATGCCCGATGTAGCCGCAGCGGCGGTTTCCGCCGGTTCCGATAAAGATTTGCTGCATTACACGCCCTTAAACGGGCGCAGGCTGCGCGATCTGGCCCGGTCCGGAGAGCATCACGGATCCGACGGTTTCGTCAATCCCCTCGGTCCGGGGCGCCAGGGGCGGTTCTGGCAGGTCATGAAATGGAAGTTTTTCAGCCCCAACCGGTTTAAAAAATATTTTGACGATGAACCGGTAACCTCCGTATCCATTGACTGGGAACCGCTAAACGCTCACAAAGGTCTTTCGGTGACGTTTCTCAAGCATGCCAGCGTGGTGATCAATGAGGGGGGCCGTTTCATCATAGTGGACCCGGTGTTTGCCGATATCTTCTGGTTCATCAAGGATTTTTCGCCGCTTGCCTTTGATCCCCGGACCATTCCGGCCCCGCAGCACGTGCTGATCACCCACGGCCATTATGACCACCTCGACACGGCATCACTGGCATACTTCAAAAAAGACACCCACATCGTCACTCCGCTGGGATACGACCAGAATTTTAAAGAACTGGGAATGTCCAACCGAACCCAGCTCGACTGGTACAACCGGTATCGAGATGGCGGGCTGGAGATTACACTGCTGCCATGCAACCATTGGACCATGCGCAATCCGATCACCGGGCCCAATCGGTCCCTGTGGGGGTCCTACCTGGTCAGAACCGCCGGTGGCTACACCATTTACATTTCAGGCGACACGGCCTATTTTGACGGGTTTGAGCAGCTGGGCAAGGAATATGATATCGATCTGGCCATTTTCAATGTGGGCGCATATGAGCCGCGCTGGTTCATGGCGCAGAGCCACATCAATCCCCGCGAAACCGTGCAGGCCGTTAAAGAGTTAAACGCCCGCAAGCTATTGGTCGTCCACTGGGGCACTTTTCGCCTCGGCAACGAGCCGGTGCATTTCCCACCGATGCAGGTCAAACACGAGCTTGAAAAGGAAGGGCTTCTTGACCGCCTGGTGGATCTCAAGCACGGGGAGACACTGTTTATATGACAGGGACAGAGGTCAGAGGGCAGATGACAGCTAACTGAAGTAGGGCGGATTACCGTGTCCGCCTAATTCAGATCATCGCGAGTCACGGAAACGGCCGGCACGGCGGCCGACCCCACATCCGAAACTATCATTCGGCACAGGGCGGGCGCAGGGCGCACGGCCAAAGATATTGTCTTCTCAGCTTTCCGCCGATTCCTTTGCGCCTTGCGCCGTGAGCCTTGTGCCATGATTTACCATCACCGAGAATCGAGTATGACCACCATATTAATCATCGATGACGACCAGAAGTTGAATGAGCTTTTGAAAGGCTTTTTGAGCGATTTTGGTTTCAGAGTTCTGGCGGCGACCCATCCCGACAAGGGGTTTAAAAAGCTCAAGCAGAAAGCCCCGGACCTGGTCATCCTGGATGTGATGCTGCCAGGTATGGACGGGTTCGAGGTCTGCAAAAAAATCCGGCAGCAGTCAGCCGTACCGATCATCATGCTCACTGCCCGGGGCGAGCTGATGGACAAGGTAGTGGGGCTGGAACTGGGTGCGGATGATTATTTGCCCAAACCGTTTGAGCCCCGGGAGCTGGTGGCGCGAATCCATGCGGTCCTGCGCCGTTCGAAAAAAATAGATGATGCCCGGCCGCAGGTCTTCGGTCCCCTGGAAATTGATTTCCCACGGCAGACCGCCAGCCTTGACGGCCGCAACCTGGAGTTGACCACCAACGAGTTTGCGGCCCTGGCGCTGCTTGCCGGCAGCCCCGGCAAAGTCTTTGATCGCGACCAGATTCTGCAGGAGCTGCGCGGAATTGACTGCGATGCCTTTAACCGCTCGGTGGATATCACCATGAGCCGGTTGCGCCAGAAATTAAATGACAACCCCCAAAAGCCGGTCTTTATCAAAACCGTCTGGGGTACAGGGTATGTTTTCATTGGAGAGGCTTCCGGGGATGCGGAAAACCTGGCTGAATAAAATATTAAGGTCGGTCTTTACCAAACTGTTGATCATCATCCTTTTCACGGGAATCGCCGTCAACCTGGTGGCTGGCGGGTTTTTCTGGATTCATCGCAGCGCCGCCGTGCGTCCGCTGAACCAAAATATTTTACAATATGCCAACTATATCATTGCCGACCTGGGAACACCGCCCAGCCTGGAGCGGGCCCGGCAAGTGGCCGCCAAGGCGGCCCTGCAGATATATTTTGAAGGGTCCGACCAGAGCTGGGCGACCGCCGATGAAATTTATGATTTTAAAAAGGCTTACTGGCGGTTGTGGGGTAAAAATCCTGCCGTTAGCGTCGGCCGGTATCATGGGCATCATTTTATTGAAATCGACCATGAAGCCGGCCGTTTTGTTTTTGGACTCGACAAGAGCTTTGAAATGGGCCCGGAGCGCATACGGCTGGTCGTCATTCTGCTCTCTCTGTTGACGCTGATATTTATCGGCGCCTTCCTATCCATCAGGTGGATCATGCAGCCGGTGCGATGGCTGGGCGAAGGCGTGCGGGAAGTCGGCCGGGGTAACCTGAAGCACCGTGTGCCGCTGAAACGCTCCGACGAATTAAGGGAGCTTGCCGAGGCGTTTAACGACATGACCGATCGCATCCGGGCCATGATGCACGCCAAGGAGCAGCTTTTGCTGGATGTCAGCCACGAACTGCGCTCACCGCTCACCCGGGTAAAGGTGGCCCTCGAGTTTTTACCCGAAGGCAAGGCCCGGGACAGCATCGCCAACGACATCTGTGAAATGGAGAAGATGATCAATGCCATCCTGGAGACCGCTCGCAGGCACCATTTGCACGGCGATCTAAAGCTGCGGCCAACAGATCTGGTGAGCCTTTTAGGCGAAATCCTGCCTGATTATCAAAATCAGCCGCCCGGTGTTCGATTGGAGGCATTCCCGCAAACCCTTTTCGTTAACGCCGATCCCGAGCAGGTTAAAACGGTATTCAGAAACGTTCTGGCCAACGGCATCAAATTTTCCGTTGCCAACAGCGATCCGGTGCGCATATCTTTGAAATCCGAACCCCGTCAAACGGTTATTGAAATTGCCGACAATGGCATCGGCATACCGGCAGAAGAGCTCGCCTTTATCTTCGAGCCCTTTTATCGGGTTGACAAATCCCGTTCCAAGGCCACCGGCGGGTACGGATTGGGTTTGAGTTTGTGCAAGACCATTATGGAAGCCCACAACGGAAAAATCGAGATCGCCAGCAAACCGGGTGAGGGAACCACGGTATCCCTGTATTTTCCTGAATAGCGCTGAATTCGTAAAAAGCCGAATTCACCGGGTCTTTGGTTACTCGTATTTAGTATTTTGTCTGGCTTATTGATCGTCATCTTGTCTCAGCGATAAGCCAAACACTGAACACTAAATACAAAACACAAGGCCGGTGGCTAACCGCCAATTCTTTCCAGAGAACCTTATGGAATTTTAAAACCCGTTAAGTCATTATTCAAACACAGCTACCGGCCTAAATTGACAATCTTTCTATCAATTTTATATTATTATGGTATGATTTATGGAGTACAGATCTGAAATCCAGCTGAAAGGGGCCTATCCCCATTGAATATAAAGCCTATAGGCGTCATACTAATTATCGCTTTATGTCTGTTCCCGGCCTTTTTTGAAGACGCCACCGCGGTTGAAAGCATCAACTGGCGATCCTATGAAGAAGGACTGGCGGTAAGCAAGGTTGAGAAAAAAAAGGTTTTTCTGCACTTTTATGCGGACTGGTGTGTTTTTTGCGGGAAAATGGCCAAAGAGACGTTTCAAAATCCCGACGTTATTGCCTATCTGAACAACCATTTTATTTCTGTCCGAGTGGATACTGACAAAAGGCCCGATACCGCCATGAAATACGGTGTCATGGGGCTTCCCTCCTCCTGGTTTTTAACCGAGATGGGAGAGGCCATCGGAACTGCCCCGGGGTTCATCGGGCCGGATACCCTGCTGTCGATGCTCAAAGAGGTCAATGGCCTTGATACGGGCAGCTGATTCTCCATTGGCTATAACCAATGGAGAGTTATTCGGTATTGGAAATCGATAGCCATTTTGTGTAACAATTCAGTGATCAGGCAGATATGTTAAGAGATTTTTCGCCGCCTATCCCATTCAACTAATGATGTCTGCCGGATACGCCCCAACAGGTTCATTTTTCAATTCACTCTCTATTAACCGATAACCAATAACAACTAACGAATAATTGCTAACCATCTGTGAGAACCGCAAAAGAAATAAGCATCATTCTTGGTGTATCACTTCTAATTGCCTTCATCTTCAATTATTGTCACTCCGCCGGCATCGCGGTGGTGGGTCAATGGGATACCGCCCAGGGTGTGGTAACGGCCAGGGCCAAAAATGATATCGTCATCGCGGGTGTTGAAATCGAAAACGTTGACCAGGCCAAGAAGTTGTATGACAGCGGCAACTATATATTTGTCGATGCCCGTTCTGTGGAGGATTATGAGACAGGGCACATTCCGGGGGCCGTATCTTTGCCGGTCGGTCGGTTTGAAGAAAACATCGCCGCCTTCTTAGAACGCCATCCCCCTGAAGCATCCATCATCACCTATTGTTCGGGCCGTACCTGCCAGGACAGTCACCGGCTGGCAGAAAATCTGTTGGCGTTTGGCTACGACAATGTAAACGTTTTTATCGACGGTTTTCCCGGCTGGGAGGCCGAGGGGCACCCCATTGAATAATCCTTTGTTAAAAATATTAACCAGCAGCTGGGTTGAACTGGTTGCCCGCTGGATTCTCGGCGCAACCTTTATCTATGCCAGTTACAGCAAAATCCTGGCACCGGCGGTCTTTGCCAAAATTATCTATGGATACGATCTTTTCCCGGCGATCCTCATCAACCTGTTTGCCATCACCCTGCCCTTTATTGAACTGATTGCGGGGCTGGCTCTGCTTGTCGGAGTTTATCCCCGCTCCGCCGCTCTGATCATTAATGCCATGCTGCTGGCATTCATCATCAGTCTATCCATCAATATCATCCGCGGGCATGAATTCGATTGCGGTTGTTTTGCCATAGACGCCGGCAGCCAAGCGACCTTTTCCGGGCCGCTGCTGATTCGCGATTTTTTCTATTTTGCCCTGGGAATTTACGTCTTTTTATTCAGAAATTCACGACGGTTGTGCCTGACGGCAACTGCCAAATGAGAGATTTAACCGCGGAGGAACGCGGAATTTCACCGAATGATATGAAGATGTGTTGGAACCAATATGCAATTCACTCGGCGGGTGTCGACCATATTTTGAAATTTGGAGATTGTTATGGATAGCAACAATGACGGAAAACCGACCGGTGCCGGCAAAAGCAGCTATGACCTGATCGATGTCGACTTATTGTTCAAAGAGCTGGACCTTCAAAAGGGAGCCGCCTTTCTGGATCTGGCATGCGGGAGCGGCGCATACTGCCTGGCGGCATCCGCGATCGTGGGGGAAAAGGGCCGGGTCTACGGTGTGGATCTGTGGGCCGAAGGCATCGAACTTCTCAAAGATGAGGCTGCCGACAGGGACCTGACCAATATTGAAGCCATGGTCAGCGATGCCGGCAAGAGATTTCCTTTAGATGACCATCTGATAGATGTTTGCCTGATGGCCACGGTGCTGCATGATTTTGTCGAGGACAACATTGATCAGGCCGTCCTGCATGAAACTGCCAGAGTGGTCAAATCGGATGGTGTGTTAGCCATCATGGAATTTAAAAAAATAGATGGCCCTCCGGGACCGCCTCGACACATCAGGCTCTCCCCGGGTCAGGTTGACGACCTGCTAACCCCTTTCGGATTTAAACAAATACACTTCGCTGAAGTGGGGCCCAGTAATTACCTGTTGCTGTATAGAAAAGTATGATGGGTGTTATAAATTTCATCCATGAAACGAGTTGGAAAGACCTGCCTGAAGATGTTCGCCGTCAAGCCCGACGCTGCCTGCTGGATACCCTCGGGGCGGGAATCGCCGGAAGCCGGACCCGGTTGTCCCAAATTGTCCATGACTTTGCTGCTGCTGTTTTTGGAGGTCGAGACGCCCATCTCTGGCTTGACGGCCGTGAAGTGTCACCGCCCGGTGCCGCCCTGGCCAACGGAATGACCATCGACTCGCTGGACATTCATGACGGCCACCCCCTCGCCAAAGGCCATGCGGGGGCTGCGATTGTACCCGCTGTCTTTGCAATGATACCGTTAAAACATCCGAAGAAAATTACCGGCGCGGAGATGTTAACGACTGTCGTCATCGGCTACGAGATTGCCTTGCGGGCCGGTATTGCCCTGCATGCCACGGCCTGTGATTATCACACATCGGGCGCGTGGAATGCTTTAGGCAGTGCGGCAGTTGCAGCTCGCAGGTTGAAATTGAGCAGGGAAAAAACAAGACATGCTTTAGGAATTGCCGAATACCACGGACCGCGCTCCCAGATGATGCGCGGCATCGACTATCCCACCATGCTCAAGGACGGCTCCGGTTGGGGCGCCATGGCCGGCCTCAGTGCGGCCTGTCTGGCAAAAGAATCATTTACAGGCGCTCCGGCTCTGACGGTGGAGGCTGAAGAAGTGAAAGGTTACTGGGAAGACCTCGGTCAGAATTGGTTAATGATCGGCCAGTATTTCAAACCCCATGCGGTTTGCCGCTGGGCCCAGCCGGCTATCGAAGCCGCATTGATGCTCCAGCAAACCCATCGGCTGACCCCGGACAACATAAAACAGGTTGAAGTACATACCTTTCGTGAAGCTGTGCGCCTGAACAGCCGATGCCCTCTGTCCACTGAAGAGGCGCAATACAGTTTGCCGTTTCCATTGGCCACTGCATTGGTTAATGGCCATTTAGGTCTTCACGAGTTGAATGAGTCCGCCTTGACGGATCCGATTGTCTTAAAGCTTTCCGGTTGCATAGAGTTGATTGAAGACAATCGGTTCAGCTCTCGGTTTCCGGCCCAAAGATTCGCACGTGTCATCATCGAGACTCAAGATGACAACCGCCATGACTCCGGTGAGGTCGAAGCTCGCTGGGATTCCGTGGATCCGCCTTCTGACCGAGAGCTGAGGGAAAAGTTTCGCCGGCTGGTGCAGGGAGCATTATTGGCTGATCGGGCTGAGCAATTGGAGGAATTAATATGGCGGAGTTCGGATTTGCCTGATGCTGCGAGCCTGCTTGATGCGATGTTGAAATATGATGAACGGGACGGGCGAGGATAAGGCCCGCCTTAAATAATTTAGATCGATGGGTCATTTAGCTATGCTGGGAACCCCGCCCCTACTTTTTTCAAAGGTTTTCGGCGTATTTACGTCCCACCAAACTCGGTACAATTTATTAAAAAATGCTTCTCGACCGGGACACTAAATTATAGAAAAATTCAAGGTGAAGATTAAACAGAAACGTTGGCCAGCGCCGCGGTCTCCTTTTTATTAATCTGGGATTCCAATTCTTTAACTTCCTGCGTCAATTCCTCTACAAACCGCTCATCATCAATGGCGCCCAGATTGATCTTGACGTTGTAAATGGCCGCCAGGGCACCTGTGCGCGCGTTCATGGCGGCCACGGCTCCGTCGGAAGCAGCATTCTTATTGCCCTTGTCAATGGCCTCGCCCGCCAGCTCGATGACCGCCACCGCATCCCTGGCGACCTCCAGGGGGACGAGGGCCGCGTGCTTGATGGCATACTGGATTTTTTGTTTGCGAACGGCGGTTTCCGCATCGGTGGTTTTTGGGAGCTTGAAAGCAGCCATAACTCCGGTATAGGCATCCGCGTCTTTGTCAATGGACCCGGTCAGCTTGATCCTTAATTTTGCTGCCCTGTCAGCCAGCGCTTTCATATCATCTTCGGCGGCCTCATACCCTTTTTTCCCGATGGTCAAATTGGCCACCATTTCGGTAAGGCCGGCCGCCAGAGCCCCATTCAGCGCCGCCACACTCCCACCCCCCGGAACAGCCGTCCCCGCAGCGGCTTTATCAAGATAGTCTTTAATGGTGCAATCTGCTAGCATGGTTTTTCTCCTTTATCCGATGCTCGTTGCTTTGATGACCCGGCACAAGGCGCAAGGCCCGCGGCTCAGGGTTTTAAACGGATAAGATCAGTGACCTTGGGCCTTGCGCCGCGAGCCCTGTGCCTATAAATTATACCATCCACCGTCCACCTTTTACCCATGTGACCAGTTTTGCTTATTCGTAAATTCGATACTCTAACACCTGCTCCATGGAAAAGCCTTCCAGCCGGAGGTAATATGCGGCCGTGTCGATCAGTGCCTCCATGGGCACCAGGCCGATGACTTCACTGCCGACCACGTTGACGCCGTAACGGCGGGCTTCAATCCGAATCAGCTCAAACACCCGGTAAAGAGCGGTTTTGGTGTAGTCCGTCATATTCATCGAGACCTGCACGATGCCCCGATCCTTGAGCTCGATGCCGATGCCTTTGCAATAGCGCAGCCCGCCACTGATGTGTCGGACTTTTTTCGCGATTGCATCGGCGATCTCAAATTGATTGGTATCCAGGTTGACATTGTAGGCCACCAGCGGCATGCGGGCCCCCATGGCCGTCACACCGGCTGTGGGGTGAATCTGTTGGGGTCCGAAATCCGGCTTCCACTCCGGTTGGGCGAGTTTTTCGGCCATGGCCTCGAACTGGCCTTTTCTGATGGCTGCCAGGTTTTGTCTTTCCGGCCGGGAGGCCGACTGCTCGTATAAAAAAATCGGCAGCCCGTATAGGGTTGCGGCTTCTCTGGCCGCTGCTTTGGAAATCTTCACGGCATCTTCGACGGAAACATTTTTTACCGGTATAAAGGGTACGACGTCGATGGCCCCCATCCTGGGATGCTGCCCCCGGTGGGAATTCATGTCAATGAGTTCGACGGCAACTCCCATGGCCTCGATGACAGCGGTCTTAAGCGGTTCGGGCTCCCCAACCACGGTAACCACCGATCGGTTGTGGTCTTCGTCATTTTGATAATCCAGCAGCTTAACACCATCCCGGCCGCGAAAGGGCCCAACGATTTTTTCAATTTTTTTAAGATCACGCCCCTCGCTGAAATTGGGCACGCATTCGATAATCTTTTTCATGGCAGTCATATTCTTCTCTCCGGCCGGTTTGCCGGTTGCCGGTTTAGCCGGTTAAGAAGACACCGGCTAACGGGCTAACGGGCATACCGGCTACCCATCAATGTTATATTTTTCAAATGCTTTTTCGACCTCCGCAGCGACCATTTTGCCATCGGCGATGAACGGCAGGGTGATGTGATCCGAGCCCGGGCGGGCTTGATTGTAATTGATACTGGTTTCGATCGAGTTTTCATTGCGGGCCCAGGCGCGTCTGGCGACGCCTCCCATAACATCCCAGGGGATGGCCTGTTTGATGACGGCGTCGATCCGCTCGCTGCCGTCGAGCACCAGGCCAAAGCCGCCGTTGATGGCATTGCCGATGCCGACGCCGCCGCCGTTATGCAGTGCCACCAGGCTCATGCCCCGGGCGGCATTGCCGGCAAAGCACTGGGTCGCCATATCCGCCATGATATTGCTGCCGTCTTTTATGTTGGCGGTTTCTCTAAAGGGCGAATCCGTGCCGCCGGTATCGTGATGATCCCGGCCCAGCATGACGGGACCGATGTCCCTGCTGCGCACCATGGCGTTAAATTTGAGCGCGATGTTCATCCGCCCCAAAGCGTCCTGGTATAGAATGCGGGCTTTGGTTCCCACCACGAGTTTGTTTTTGGCGGCATCTCTGATCCAGATATAGTTATCACGGTCTTGAAAGCGCCTGTCCGGATCAATGCATTCCATGGCGGCCCTGTCGGTCTTCTGCAAATCATCGTCCTTGCCGCTCAGGCATACCCAGCGGAAAGGACCGTATCCGTAGTCAAACAGCAAAGGACCCATCAGGTCCTCCACATAGGACTGGAAGATAAACCCATCCAGAGGGTCCTTGCCGTTTTTGCAAATTTCGTTGACGCCGGCGTCGTAGACGGCTTTTAAAAAGCTGTTGCCGTAGTCAAAAAAATAAGTTCCCCGATCGGTAAGGGTTTTGATCAACTCGTAGTGCCGTCGCAGGCTGGCATCGACCATTTCCCTGAAGCCGGAAGGTCCGGATTTTAAAAGAACGGTGCGCTCCTCGAATGAGATCCCCTGGGGACAGTAGCCGCCATCGTATACGGCGTGGCAGGATGTCTGGTCCGACAGCAGGTCGATTTTCATATGGTGGTTGACCGCATACTCAATCAGATCGACCGTGTTGCCGTAAAAGGCGATGGTCATGCTCTTTTTTTGGCGCTGGTATTCAAGGGCGACCTTGAAGGCCTCGGCCGGACTATCGGCCATTTTTTTGATCCAGCCCTGATCCAGCCGGGTTTTTATCCGCGAATAATCGACTTCGGCTATGATGGCCACACCGTTGGCGATTTCCACGGCCTTGCCCTGGGCACCGCTCATACCGCCCAGTCCGGATGATACGAACAGGTAGCCGGCGAGGTCCTTATCTGCCGGGATGCCGAGCTTTGATCTGCCGGCGTTGAGGATGGTGTTGTAAGTGCCGTGCACAATGCCCTGGGGGCCGATATACATCCACCCCCCGGCGGTCATCTGACCGTAATTGGCGACCCCCAGCGCCATAGCCCGGTGCCAGTTTTCCTGATCGTCAAAGCAGCCTACCATCAGCGCATTGGTGATGATGGCCCGGGGCGCCTGCTCGGATGATGCAAATAACCCGAGCGGATGGCCGGATTCCATGACCAGGGTCTGATCCCGGGTCAGTTCCTCCAGATAGCGCTTGATCAGTTGATACTGCATCCAGTTCTGGCAAACCTGGCCGGTTTCACCGTAAGTAACGAGTTCATAGGGGTAGAGGGCAACATCAAAATCCAGGTTGTTGTCAATCATGACCTGAAACGCCCGTCCTTCGATGCAGCTGCCCGTATAGCTGTCAATGGGCTTCCCCTTCAGGGGGCCCGGCGGCCGGAAGCGATAGCCATAGATGCGACCCCGCGAAACGAGTTCTTCCATGAATTCGGGTGCCAGGGCCTGATGCCATTTTTCCGGTATATAGCGCAGGGCATTTTTCAGGGCCAGTTCGGTTTCTGTTTGGGTGAGATTAAAGTGTCTGGCAGGTGCCCGGCGGATCCCATCCTCGAAATCCGGTGAGGCCGGCAGATCCTCGAAAATTTCTCCCAGGTGGATTTTCATTGCTTGCGACACATCGGTGTTCAGTATCATTTTGCGAATGTCCTCCTGAAATCCAGCTGATGTCTTCTTCGATTAAAGATAGTCAACAGCGCTGATGGCGTGCTCCCCTCATGGCTGATTATCATAACCGCTTTGCTAAAAGCAACAGGAGGATCTAAAAGACTTCCGCAGCGGTTGCTTTTTTGTCATTCCGGGCTTGACCCGGAATCCAGTGCCGGTTTATGATCACGGGCTCCGGATGCCGGATCAAGTCCGGCGCGACAGTTATAAAGCAGGTGTTTTTTTGAATTCTGGCATTATCTGATAAGCAGGCTTCCGAATGCTTGAGTGCCCCCCAGGGGCGGACAAGCCGCCGGCGCTCAAGCTGCTGTCTCCGAGCTATCCTATAAGATCTTCGAAGGAGTTTCTGACGATGGTTTTGTTTTTATTGGTGCTGCAAGCGGTATTCGTATCTGCAATTGTCTTGTTTACCATTGCCTTTTTCATTGCCAGCTTATACGAGAAGGAGCCTAAAGCCGCCTGGATGGCCGGGGCGGTGGTTGTTTTACTGACAGGCCTGGAGCTCCTTATCTGCTGGCTGTATGGCCTGGGTTTCTTTTTTCACCCTGCCGGTTTGATACTGCTGCTGGCCGGCCTGGCTGTAATTGGTTATGGGATTTATTTTTTCGGCCGGCACACCGGGCCGAACGCAACGGCTCTCAAGGGGGTTGAAGGTCTCATTGTCGGAAAGGCACGCCGTTTTGATGAACGGGAGCAGGTTTTTGCCAGGGAGCGCAGTATTCGGCCGGACTCGGAGCAATACGAAGCATTTTATCGTTCGCATCCCGAGCTGGCGCAATTGGATTCAGAAAGAAGAAGGGCCGGCGGTCTTCTGGGAACACCCGGCGCCATCGATCGTCCCGGTGAGCGGCCGAATATCGCGGCAATGGAAGCGGCTTTTTCGATTCCGCCCCATTTCGGTAAACAGAAGAACCACAGCCCGGCAGTGCGGCTGAGCGAGCAGGACCGGCCCGCTCTCAGCCCGGCAGATGCCGCCCGGCGGGTCAAAGGCTTTGCCCGGCAATTGGGAGCCGGGGCGGTGGGGATAACCCGGATCAATCCCGTGTGGGTGTATTCCCATCGCGGGGAGATATTTTATGATAACTGGGAGCAGTGGGGCCAGGAAATAACCGTCGAGTCTGCGTATGCGGTTGTCTTTGCCGTGGAGATGGACTGGAAAATGGTCAGCACTGCACCGCACACCCCCAGTGTGGCGGAGAGCGCCCTTTCATATTCAAAGGGCTCCTGGATATCGACGCAGCTGGCGGCCTACATCGCCAACCTGGGTTACGCGGCCACCGCCAACCACAGCCGCCACTATGATCTGCTCATGACCCCGGCGGCCATTGATGCCGGCCTGGGAGAATTGGGCCGTTTCGGCTATTTGATCACCCGGGAATTGGGCCCCCGGGTAAGGATATTCGCTGTGACAACCGACCTGCCGATGGAATGCGATCAACCGGTGGATATCGGTGTTGAGGATTTCTGCCGCTTCTGCAAGAAATGCGCCCGCTGCTGTCCCTCGGTCTCGATTCCCGATGGCGCGCAGCAGGAAGTCAACGGCAGCCTGCGGTGGAAGCTGAATGCCGAAAGCTGCTTCGGTTACTGGGCCAGGGCCGGCACCGATTGCAACGTCTGTATGCGGGTCTGCCCCTGGAGCCATCCGCGCACCTTGCCCCACCGGATCGTTATTTCGCTGGTGGTGCGCAACAAATGGGCCCGCCGGCTCTTTTCGCTGATGGACGACCTGTTTTACGGCAAAAAGCCCAAACCAAAAGCGCCACCCGCATGGGCCAGGTTCAGCTGAGTCGCCGGGTGAAGACTCTAATAGCCATAGGAAAAAAAGCGGCGGTACATTGAAGAAATAAAAATCTCAAATTACGAGCACCAAATCTCAAATATATTTCAAATTTCAATTTCCAAAGTAATTACATTAAATAGTTAAACAGCATACTATTTGCCTAATGACATATCCTCCTTGACACTCCCTATCTGTTTCTTTATATTTAAAACTTTCGATAAACTATTGCCTTCTCAAGGTTATATTTTGCCGAAGGGGTAACATCAGAAAATGTCGTTTCTAGGACGGATTCTTGAAATTGATTTAAGCGCCGGAAACTGGAGCTATCAACCCTATCCTGATGATCTCCTGTGGAAGTATCTGGGCGGCCGTGGTTTCAACGTCCAATATCTCTACAACCATATGCCTGCCGACCCGGACCCTCTGGGTCCCGACAACATCTTGATATTTTCCTGCGGCCTGCTCACGGGCACGGCGGCACCGGCCTCGGCCAGGCTCCACATCAATGCCCGCTCGCCCCTCACCGGGATGTTGGGCAGTTCCAACATCGGCGGCCATTTTGGGGCCACGCTTCGATCCTGCGGGATTCAAGCCTTGATCATCCGCGGCACATCACCCGAACCCGTCTATCTCTGGCTGGACGGCGACAAAATTGACATTCGCAACGCAAGATCCATCTGGGGCCTGGATACCTGGGAGACCGATGATTATCTCAAAAACAAGCTGGGAAGTGCTAAACTGGAGATTATGACCATCGGCCCGGCCGGTGAAACCGGTACCCTGTTTGGCTGCATCATGGCGGACCGGGACCATGCCGCCGGTCGAACCGGCATGGGGACGGTCATGGGCTCGAAAAACCTCAAAGCCATCGTGGTCAAAGCGCCCAAAACGAAAACCTTGTTCCGGACCGGTGAAAACGGGCATGAAGCCATTAAGCGCTACATCTGGCAGATGAAAAATTCTCCCCACTACAAGGATATCAAAACGCACGGCGGTGCCGGTTATGTCCAATGGGCGGACGACCTTGGAATTCTGGCGACCCGCAATTTCCAGGAAAATACCTTCGAGGCCGCCGGCCAAATCGATGGCAAGAATCTGGTGAAGAATATCACCCGCAAGCACGGTTGTTACCGATGCCCGGTGCAATGCAAGGCTGACCTGGCCTTTGATGAAGGAAGATTAAAGGGGAAAAAAGCGGTCAGGCCCGAATTTGAACCCATGCTGTCCCTGGGTTCCCGTTGCGGGTTGACGGATCTGGACACCCTGGTTTACCTGGATAACCTGTGTTCCCGCCTGGGCATGGACAGCATTTCCGCCGGAGGCGTCCTGGCCTTTGCCATGGATCTTTTTGATCGGGGAATCCTCACGGAAGCGGACACCGGTGGCCTCGATCTTTCCTGGGGCAATGGCGAGGCCATGGAGATCTTGATCAAACAGATGGCCGACGGCGAAGGGTTGGGTGGCATTCTGGCCCAAGGTGTCCGCCGGGCTGCGCGGATCATCGGCCGCGGAGCCGAGAACCATGCGCCCCATGTCAAGGGGCTTGAAATAGCCGGTTATCATCCGGACAACATCATGGGCACGGCCCTGGGATATACGGTTTCCAACCGGGGCGCTGATTTCAGTGATGTCTATGCGACACTGGAGTATAAATGGCTGCCGGATGAGAAGATCGAAGAGTTCGGACTTCCCAAAACCATCGACCTCAATTCCATTGCGGGCAAAGCGGCCCTGGTCAGGCAGTGCATGATTGTCGGTATGGTTATGGATTGCCTGGGTTTGTGCAAGGTGCCGTCGTTGTGCCTCATCTGTACCTACGATCTGGTGGCTGAAGCTGAGCTGGCCTCGGCGTTGACGGGGCAAACCGTCGCCGTTGGAGATTTATTTTACGCCGGTGAGAGAATTCTCAACCTGGAAAGGCTTGTCAATCGTCGATTCGGTTCAACCCCAATGGACGATCGCCTGCCGGATATGTTCTTTGACAAGGAATATAATGCCGGCAAACAGCCGTCCAAGCCTCAGGAATGGATGGAGCCCATGATACAGGAATTTTATGCCGTCATGGGCTGGGATCAAAACGGCCGACCCACAGAAAAAAAACTGGCCCAGCTTGGACTCTTACCTGCCCAGAACCGTTCAGATTCAGCAGCCTAGTTTGTGAGTTCTCAGCAAACGCTGCACCAAGTATTATTTTACCTTCTTTAGGTATTTATAACCTTTCCAGGTTTCAGGTGTCAGGTGTCAGTGTTCAGAGGAAATTCAGATCTGTCAAACCTGACACCTGAAACCGATTTATCGAGCTTCATCTACCGAACACCCAACACCAAATGCAATTATTCGAAATAGGGAATCCCAATGGCATCATCAGAAGAAATTGCCTTCAAACCCACCATGACCTTTCTGTCACGCGAAGATAAGGAAAAGATTCATCGATCCGTTCTCCAGATCCTGAGTGAGATCGGCATGAAAGTTCATCACGACGAGGCCCTGGAATTACTGAAGGGTGCCGGCTGCGTTCTCCGGGATGACGGCATGGTGAATATTGCAGAAGACCTGGTGCTCGAATCCATTGACAGCGCCCCCGCCAATATTGCCATCTACGACCGCGAAGCCAGGCACGTCATGGACCTGGGGGGACACCGTTCTTATTACGGCACCGGATCCGATCTTATATACGCACTGGAATCCGAAACGATGCAGCGGCATCCCTGTACGCTCGATGATGTTGCCCGGGCAGCCCGGGTGGCAGACGCCATGCCCAATCTGGATTTTATCATGTCCTTTGCCCATCCCTCGGATATCCCGGCCTCCCGGGCCTATTTGTACAGTTTCCAGGCCATGGCGGCCAATTCCGTCAAGCCCGTCGTCTGCACGGCGGCTGACCGCAGCGACCTTGGCGAGATGTGGGAGATCGGCCGGATTTTAAGAGACGGTGAAGAAGCGTTGAAAGCCAAGCCGTATGCAATCTATTACGGTGAGCCCGTCAGTCCCCTGCAGCATGCCGCTGAGAGTATGGACAAGCTCCTGTTTTGCGCCGAAAAATCCATGCCCGCAATCTATTCCCCGGCGCCCATTGCCGGATCCACCGCCCCCATGACCGTTGCCGGACACGTGGCCCAGGGTCTGGCGGAATGCTTCTGTGGGCTGGTGATTCATCAGCTCAGGTCCAAAGGCGCACCGTTTATCATGGGTATGGGCCCGGCAGTTTTAGACATGGCGACGGCCCAGTGCTCCTACAATGCCCCCGAATACCTGCTGTCCTACATCGCCATTATTGAGATGAGCCATTTTTACAATCTTCCCAACTGGGGGTATGCCGGTACAACCGACGCCCAGATACCCGACGAGCAGGCCGCCTTTGAAGCCGGGCTGGAAACCTTTATCGCCGAAATGGCAGGCTCTAATTTAAATCACGACGTCGGCTACCTGGATTTTGGCCGTACCGGCAGCCTGGACATGATCGTCATCCTCAATGAAGTCATCGACCAGGTGCGCCGGCTTTACAAGGGCATACCGGTCAATGACACAACCCTGGCACTGGATGCCATCCGGGAAGTGGGGGCCGAGGGAAATTTCCTGGTTCACCCGCACACCCTGGAAACTATGCAGACCACCCAGTGGCGCCCCGAGTTGCTCAACCGTATGGGATATGACAAATGGCAGGCAGCCGGCGGCACCAGTTTATTGGAGCGGGCCCAAAAGAAGCGCCAGAGGGTGTTGCGGGAGCACCAGCCGGTTTCCCTTCCCGCAGACAAGGCCGGGCGAATCCGGGCGCTTGTAGATCAATTTCAGCCGAAATAATTTTAAAATGAACACAGAAGAATCGGGGAATTTAAGGGTTCTGAATTGGCTGTTCAAGCCGGCCGGATTTTTGATGGAGAGCAGGCTGCGGCAGTGGCTCATGAACCCTGTGAAAACCTTAGAAGGCGCCGGTATCGAGCCCGGACAGACCGTTCTGGAGGTGGGGTGCGGTACGGGGTTTTTTACCATACCGGCAGCGAAGCTGCTTGGCGATGAAGGTCGCCTGGTGGCCATGGATCCGCTGCAGGATTATACCAGGCGGGTATCAAAAAAAGTTGAGTCCGCCGGTCTAAAAAACGTTCGCGTAGTAAAACGGGATGCTCTGAATACCGGCTTAAATACGGCCAGCATGGACATGGTGCTGTTGTTTGGCGTGATTCCCTTCCCCTCGTTGCCCTTGAATCGGCTGCTGCCCGAAATGCACCGCGTACTGAAACCGCAAGGGAGCCTGGCGGTTTGGCTGTTTCCGGTTTCGGGCCTGGTACCCAAGTGGATTCTTGAACCCGGATTATTCACATTTGTCGGCAAACGAAACGGTGTTTACAATTACAGGCGATGCTAAGCTCTCAATAATCTGATCTTATCCGGCCCGATTTCAGCAGTCATTTTTCAGGCTTTTCCAATCTGAACAACGATCAGCGTGACATCATCCTGGAGGCTGAGGCCCTCCCTGAAGTGACCGAGAGCCTTGATGATTACCTCAAGCAGCCTGTCCGCATCCGCATCTGCGTTTTCTCGAATAATCTGGTGAAGGGCTTCTTTCCCGGACAGTGTCCCATCCGGGCTTTGGGTCTCCCAGATGCCGTCGGTTCCCAAAACAATGATGTGGCCCTCTTCAAGCCCCTCTTTCGGGTTTGTTTCATAGGTATATTGACCGTCTATGCCCAGCGCCAATCCCGGCCCGGCCAAATCCTCGAAAAGATCCCTTTCGGGATCATAAAAAATTCCCGGGTCATGGCCCGCCCGCACCCATTCAAGGCACCGGCTGTCTTGATCAACCATCATATAGAAAAGGGTCATGAATTGTCCGGAGTCTTCCACATCCCTTACAATCTGGCGATTGACATCCGCGATGACCTCGGAAAGGCTGCCCGGCAGATCGACCCGCTGCCGGATAAAGGCGCGCGCCGTTGCCATAAGCAGGGCGGATGCAATACCGTGACCGGACACATCCCCGACTACAATGGCGATATTTGTACGCCGGCCTTCGTTAAGGGTAATAAAGTCACAATAGTCACCGCCGGTATCACAATCCACATCAACACGTTTGCGGGAATAAAAATGAAAGGAATATTCAAAAGCCGCCTTCTGGCTCTTTCCTGCAGACCTTCGGGGAGGCTTCCACCTTTTCTTATTATCTTCAGATATTTGGAAATGGGCTTCAATATGATGCTCAGCACGATCTGGAATGAGACACATATCACCACCACACCCGGCAGGGGGACGACTATCAGCGTCAAGTAAAATTTTAATCCGTCGGAATAACCTGTGATCCGGGACAGGTGTGCCAGCCCGTCGGCGACAAACCTCAGCGGTGTCGCCATGTTTAAGATGCCGACAATGACCATACCGATGGCGACCGAGACCAAACCGATGACATAATATCCTTTAAGGGATAAATCCTCGGGTTGAAAATTTTGGCCTCGGGTGGGTTGATTGATATCGTCGTCTTCTCTAGTCATCTTTTATTTTAGGGAACGATCTCTATGTTATTAAATAACGAGTCAAGCAACCTTGATGACGACAAGCGTCACGTCGTCCTCAGGTTCCGCACCCATGCGAAACTTTTTATTTTGTTCGATGATGGCCTTCATGATAGCGTCGGCCCCGGCGCTTGAATTGTTGCGGATCGTGTCGCAGATGGCCTCGCGGCCGAGCATCTGACCGGTCTCATTTCGGGTTTCCCAAACACCATCAGTGCCGATGACGATAATGCCTCCGCCGGGTAAATCATCTCTGCGATTATCCTCATATCGAGATTCCTCGGCGACGCCCAAGACCATACCGGAACCGGCTAGCTCAAAAAACGCGTCTGCCGCCGGATCGTAAAAAATAGCCGGCTCATGTCCGGCACGCACCCATTCCACCGTGTTCCCGGCCGGATCCAGTGTCATGTAAAACAGGGTTGCGAATTGGCCTGAATCCGATAGGTCTTTGGCCAGATGGTGGTTTACATCGGCAATAATTTGAGAGATGGGTCCCGGTAAAGCCGAGCGCTGGCGGATTGCCGAGCGCACGGTTGCCATGAGCAATGCGGATGAGATGCCGTGTCCGGCAGCATCGCCCACAATCACGCTTAATTTCTCTCGGTCATTCTCTTTTAATAGAATAAAATCATAATAATCGCCGCCGGTTTCATCGCAATAAATGCTTTTGCCGGCAACATCCAGTCCGGCAATTTTGGGATTTTCCCTGGGCAACAGGATCTGTTGAACTTCCCTGGCCAATTCCAGCGAATGGCGCAGCCGATCCCGCTCTTTTTCTCTTAGCCGCAACTCTTCTTCGGCCAGTTTCAATGCGGTGATGTCTTCATGGCTTACCACCACCCGAACCGGTTGCTCCCCGGCTACCCGCACGGCTCTCACATAGTAGAAATGACGACCGTCCGGACCGTCGCAGGGGTAATCATACATAAATTCCTTAATTTCGCCTCTGATCACCGCGCGGATACCGGCGGCAACTTTGCGCGCATCCCCGGCCCCCTTGCCGGTGGTGGCGTCACAAAGCGCCAGGTAGTTGACGCCGATGGAATCATGGGCCCCTTCCATTTGATTGACGTTGGCGTAGTCTCTCCAGGCCTGATTGGTTTCAAGTATGACCCCTTTTTCGTCAACAATCGCAATATTGGCGGAAAGGGAATTAAAAACCGTTTTGACCAGAGTGCCTGAAAAATCAACGGGCGCTGTTCTCGGATGATTATCTGAAGCGTTATTGTTCATTGTGATCCCTTTGAATGCCGAGTACTTCCCGACAATAGCGGATACTGCGCCGGATGGTGTCCAGTTCCATCTGCAAAGCTTTTTGCATATCGTCAAGGGGGATGTCCATTTCCGTTTCAATGTTGATGCGGCGCATGCTGGAGCGGTTCTTTATAATTTCGTAAGCCCGTTTCATATCGATGTCGCCCTTGCCGACAGCTGTCCCCGTAAGCTTGAACCCGTAGCGCTGAAATTCGATGCGATCGTCCCTGAAGTGGTTCGTAAACGCACGTGGTGCCAGGTTTTCGATGGCCTGCATGGGATCTTCCATGACCATTAAGGCATTGACGGTATCGATGCAGGCACCGACCGCCGGATGATTGACGCGATCCAGCAGCCAGACGATCTCTTCCGAAAAGCTGTCGCAATGGTTCTCGACGGCGATTTTGATCCCGGCATCTTCCGCCGCCGGTGCCGAGACCGTCAGCTTTTCGGCAAAGGACTTCATCTGTTCAATAACCTCCGGATGAAAACGGCTGGCTGACACCGGTCGCGGGCGAACCAGATCCATGCTGACCTTGACAACATCTGCCCCCAGAGAGTTGGCCGTGGCGATGGCTTCATCGAGGTCATGTTGGATGCCGATGCCCATACCGCCCATATCCATTGAAAAATTGTATTCCAGGTACAGGTTACGCTCTGAAGCTGCTGCGCATACTTCCTGCAGGTAACCGGGATCCAGCTTTTCCAGAACGCCGTCATCCAGATGCAGCCCGTCAAGGCCGAGATCAACTGCCAGGTCAAAGAGTTCGAAGGTTGTCAATTGACGGGGCCAGGGCAGCTTGAAATCTGCCCATGCCTGGCCGATGCCGTGCAGATATAAACTGTAGGTGTGCAGACCGAGTAGCATCGTTTCATTCCTCGTGACGACGCTTAACCAAACGCCCTAAATGAGTCAAATTCTTCTCGTTGCTAATGTAATGCACAGGTAACCCGCGTTGGGTTGATTTGGTCGCCATTGAAATAAATCCCCCTCGGTCCCCCTTTATCAAAGGGGGAAGATTTGACAATCAGCTAATTGCTTAAATCCCGATCGGCTTGGGCTCCCCCCTTTTGAAAAGGGGGCAGGGGGGATTTTCTATATGCTTTGACTCGATTGGAGCAGCGCTTTAATGTGTCCTGAGAAGTTAATTTAAAGCTTGGCTCACAAGCATAGGATTACTAGTCGCCGGCCAGTTCCTTCTCACCGTTCTCCCTAATTTCACTCAGCGCCGCCAGGGTTTGGTGGGGAAGCGGCGGGGCTTGGTGATTTTCAATGATGTCTTCAAGTTTTTCCTGGATCCGGGTGGCCATATCTTTAGCACCTTGATTGTACCACTCGTCATAGGCCGAGCGCACCATCAGATCTGGCATCCAGCATTCACTCCTGAAATGGTCATAGGTGTGGTCCTGATCCAGGTAATGCCCTCCGGGGCCGACTTTTGCGATTACCTCCAGGGCCAGGCTTTCGCGGTTGACCTCAATGCCGCGGATAAAGCGCTTGGCCATGCCGATACTTTCGTTTCCCAGCACCAGCTGGGCCGTGGAGCAGGCCATGCCGTTGTCGATGTAGCCCACGTCGTGGATTAAATTAAGCCCGGCCAGTCCCTGGGCCAGGATGGAAAACGTCGATTCGATACCGGCCTGGGCGTCTATCAGTTTTGAGTCGGTTGATCCGGCCAGTCCCCAGGTCGGCAGGCCGAAGGATTGGGCGACTTCGGCCTGGGCGGCGAGGGCCAGACTCATTTCCGGTGAAGCCATCGACAGCAGTCCGTTGGCCATATCAAATACGCTGAAATTACAGCCCAGGCCAAAGGGACACCCCGGCTTGCGCAGCTGGGCCATCACCAGACACATCAAGGCTTCGGCGGTGCCCTGCACAACGGCCCCGGCCAGGGTGACCGGACCGGTGGCCCCGAATTGAACCGTCGGGCCCTGTATCTGAGGCAGGGAAAGATCGGCGCCGACAAACAGGCGATCGACGACATCGGCCGGCCAGACAAGCGGCGAGATCGGTTCAGGATACAGAATGGCGAAGGGACGCTGCTGAAGATTGCCGAGTCCGCCGGCCACTGCGGCAGCCATCTCAAACACCAGCTCGACCCCGCGGGGCGTGTAGCCGATAAATACAATGGGTTTGGTGGTGTGGGTTACGACGGCCTCGAACTCATGCACATCGGCCGCCTTGGGCGGGACATCCTGGGAAGAGCCCATCGGCATCACCCAGTCGATGTTCTCCAGGGCGTCGGCAACCTGCGCACCGGTAGCAATGTCGGCCACCCGGGTGGGATGAATTTCACCGGTCAGGGCGTCTTTGGTCCGTGGACTGGCGGTGGAAGTGCCGTAGTAACTCTTGCGCCCTTCCACCGCCATCGCCCGGCGACCTTCGCGGTCATAGATGGTCCACCCCTTGGGGGCGGTTCGCAGGCACTCGGTCACCACGTGCTCAGGTACTTTCACATTTTCGCCATTGACCAGGGCGCCGGCCTGTTTGAACATCTTGCGGGCACCTTCGTGCAAGACCCTAAAGCCCACCTTTGACATGACTTCAAATGCCGCCCGCTTGATTTCCGCTATCTGGTCGTCGCTTAATACCCTGAACCTGACGGATCTTTTTTCGGTTGCGCCTGTTTGAATCATGATCCCTCCTTCCGGCTATTTAATGGCCTCCGGTTGCTGGTCACCAGCCGCTGTTTGCCCGAGGCTCGCTGCTGGTCTCCGGTGTCTGGTCGCTGATCTCTGGCAGACTCGCCCGAGCGCACAGTTGCCAGAAGCCGGCGGCAAGCAGCCGGCGACCATGAATCGAGTATTGAGAATCACGTGATGATGATCAAGAAGAAACAGCGACAAGATCTCGTCCCAAGGGCTCGCATAGCAATCTTGTCCCCAAGGGTATTTTACGCTCCCAACTTATTTAGCGCATAAATAAATCGCCGGTAAAGGGTTATTTTGCTTTTTAGGCCTTTTCTGATAAACCCTGAAGTCTGGGCAATGATCGTTAAGCCCGCCTGCACTTATCTTGACAGGTGCCGGCGAGTTCTATACATTTCCGGTACCGGTCAATTAGAAAGATCATGCCTGTCCATTCCAACGTGCAAACCCGAAAGGAGAATACCATGAAGATTCTCGTGGGGTATGATGGCTCCAAAGTAGCTGAAGATGCGCTGAAGCTGGCCCGGGAGCATGCCAGGGTTTTTCAGGCCGAGATTCATTTGTACAGATCTTTACGCCAGAATTCCGGACTGCAAAAAGAAGATATCGAGGAAGCCGAAAGCAAACTGGACGATCTAAGGCTAAGCTTTGGTTTCGATAAAATTCCCTGTGAGACCTACGCTTCCGTTTCCTACCTGACAGCCGGAGAGGATCTGGTCCAGTTTGCCAAAGAAAACGCCATGGATCTAATTTATATCGGTGTCAGAAAACGATCCAAAGTCGGTAAAATGGTCTTCGGCAGCACCGCTCAGTATGTTATATTGCAGGCGCCGTGTCCTGTCGTTACCGTCAAGTGAAAGTGGTTTCAAAAGGAGATAACGTGAGTTACAAAGGATTATCCGGCGGGCAGTACAAGCCGCTTTCGGATAATGAAGTAGAAGCCGTCCACCAGGCTTCCCTGGATATTCTGGAAAAAACAGGATTTACATTCGAGTCGGGGCTGAATGATACCCTGGTCTTACTCGAAAACGCCGGGGCAACCATAGACCGGACGGCTGAGCGGATTTATTTCCCTAAAAAGCTGATTCGGGAACAGGCGGCCAGGGCGCCCGAGCGGATAAAGCTCTGTAGCCGGGATGGCCGGAATGACCTCGACCTGGCAGAGGACCGGGTTTATCTCGGGACGGGCGGGGCGGCCGTCAAGATCCTCGATCTTGACACCGGAGATGCCCGGCCCAGCACGCTCGGTGATTTGTACCGTTTAGGCAGGCTCGTCGACCGTCTGGACAATATTCATTTTTTTCTGCGACCCTGCATACCCACCGATATTCCTGAATCCGAATATGATGCAAACATCTACTATGCCTGCCTGAAATCCACTGCCAAACATGTCATGTCCGGTGTAACCGATGTGGCAGGACTCCGTCGGGTGATCGATTTGGCAGCCATCCTCGCCGGCGGCAAGGCCCAGCTGCAAGCACGGCCATTCATTTCTGTGATCACATCATTTGCCATCAGCCCATTAAAACTTTGTACCCAATCCACCCTGATTATGCAGGAAGCTGTCCGCAACCAGATCCCGGTGGCCCTTTCGGCGGCGCCCATGTCAGGCTCAACAGCACCCATCACCATGGCCGGGACCCTGGCTCAGCTGCATGCCGAGCAGTTAGCCGGCATTTGCATCTGCCAGCTGACCTCGCCGGGGGCACCGCTCCTGTATGGCGGAATCCCGGGACGGGCCAACCCCATGTCGATGGGATATCTGGGCGGGGCGGTGGAGTGCGGCATGATGAATGCCGCCATCCACCAGATGTCCAATCATATCAAGGTGCCCAACTACAATTCGTCGGGACTCACAGATTCCAAAATCCCCGATGCCCAGGCCGGCTGGGAAAAAGCCGTCACCACCCTTCTGGCGGCCATGGGCGGATCCAATTTTGTGCACCACGCCGCCGGCATGCTGGAATCCATGCTGACAGTGGCCTACGAGCAATACGTGATCGACGACGAGATCATCGGCATGTGCGGCAAGGTCCTTCAGGGAATCGACGTGGATTCCGAGCACCTGGCCCTGGATGTAATTAAGGCGGTCGGCCCGGGTGGGAATTTCATG
>Ga0209536_100001823_pt1 | contig 34921 bp, 22 predicted proteins | sample DeeMarSeWOR28_12_FD_187461 | JGI IMG/M metagenome (GOLD analysis project Ga0209536, IMG submission 187461) | Marine sediment microbial communities from White Oak River estuary, North Carolina - WOR-2-8_12 (SPAdes) (version 2) | ecosystem: Environmental > Aquatic > Marine > Intertidal zone >...
TCTATAAATAATGGAAAGGAGGAATGATTAGATGGCTTATGATGCAGTAAAGATGGCAGACTGGCAGATTTCTGAAGCGGCAGAAAAGAACATGCCGACGCCCGACGAATGGCAGGAAAAACTGGGGCTGGAAAAAGACGAAATTCTTCCCATGGGCAGACTGGCGAAACTCGATTTTCTTAAAATCATCGACCGGCTCAAGGACAAACCGGACGGCAAATACATCGAGGTGACCGCCATCACGCCCACCCCTTTGGGTGAGGGTAAAAGCACCACTTCCTGTGGTCTGATGGAAGGATTGGGCAAGCGCGGCCTGAACGTCGGCGGCGCCCTGCGGCAACCTTCCGGCGGCCCCACCATGAATGTGAAAGGAACCGCGGCGGGCGGCGGCAATTCCCTGTTGATTCCGATGACCGAATTTTCGCTGGGTTTGACCGGTGATATCAACGACATCATGAACGCCCATAACCTGGCCATGGTGGCCATGACCTCTCGCATGCAGCACGAACGCAATTACACCGACGAGCAGCTGGATCGCCTGACCGGCATGCCGCGGCTCAACATCGATCCCACCCGTGTTGAGCTGGGCTGGATCATGGATTTTTGTGCCCAGGCTTTGCGCAACATTATCATCGGTATCGGCGGCCGCATGGACGGCTTTACCATGCAGTCCAAATTCGGTATTGCGGTCGGCTCCGAGTGTATGGCCATTCTGTCGGTTATCCGCGATCTGGCCGATCTGAAAGAACGGCTCAACAACATCACGGTGGCATTTGACAAGAGCGGCAAGCCGGTGACCACCGGTGATCTGGAATGCGGCAACGCCATGACCGCTTTTATGCGCAACACCATCAACCCCACCATGATGTGCACCGCCGAATACAACCCCTGCATGGTGCATGCCGGACCGTTTGCCAACATCGCCGTCGGCCAGTCCTCGATTATTGCCGACCGTGTTGGGTTGAAGCTGTTCGACTATCATGTGACTGAATCGGGTTTCGGCGCCGATATCGGTTTCGAGAAATTCTGGAACGTCAAATCCCGCTTCAGCGGGTTGAAACCGCACGTATCGGTTCTGACGACCACCATCCGAGCGCTGAAAAGCCACGGCGGCGGCCCCAAAGTGACACCGGGCATCGCCATGCCGGATGAGTACACCAAAGAGAACCTGGAAATGGTTGAAAAAGGCTGCGTGAACATGGTGCATCACATCAACACCATCCGCAAGGCCGGCATCAACCCGGTGGTTTGCATCAACCGATTCTACACGGATACGGATGCGGAATGTAACATTGTCCGCAAGGCGGCCGAAGCGGCCGGTGCCCGCTGCGCCGAGTCCAAACACTGGGAACTGGGCGGTGAGGGTGCCCTGGAATTCGCCGATGCCGTCGTCGAAGCCTGCGAAGAGAAAAACGACTTCAAATTTCTCTACCCGCTGGAGATGAAACTGCGCGACCGTGTCGACCTCATCGCCAAAGAAGTCTATGGTGCGGACGGTGTGGCCTGGACCCCGGAAGCCGAGGCCAAGGCCAAAATGCTCGAGAACGACCCCAAGTACGCCGACTTTGCAACCATGATGGTCAAAACCCATCTCAGCCTGAGCCATGACCCGACAATCAAGGGTGCGCCCAAAGGCTGGACACTGCCCGTTCGGGACGTGCTGATTTACTCCGGTGCCAAGTTTCTGTGTCCCTGCGCCGGCACCATCAGCCTGATGCCCGGAACCGGCTCCAACCCGGCATTCAGACGGGTGGATGTGGATGTCAAGACCGGCCAAGTGTCAGGGCTGTTCTAAACAATTGTCCAAATCTAAACCACAGTGGGGTCTGGAGAACTTTTCCAGGCCCCATTTTTATTCCTCTATACTTGGAAGGTTTCGGGTGTCAGGTGTCAGGTGTCAGCAAACAAATGACAGAATGCAAAATCGGATTATTCTCAACATTATGAGCTTCGCCTTCCTGACACCTGAAACCTACTGGTTTCTGACACCTGAACACTGAAACTATCTACAAGAATCCTTGAAAATGCGCGTCCTACTGATAAACCCATTCTACCCCATTTCCGAGACGCCTTCCCCGCCGCTGGGGCTGGCCTATCTGGCTGCGGCCCTGGAACAGGCCGGCGTTCAGGTGAAGATTCTGGATTATGTCGTTTATCCGTATCGACGCCATGCGCTCGAATCTGTTTTAAAAGAATTTAAACCCCAGGTTGCAGGCGCCACCGCGGTGAGCATGACGGTTGATCATGCCGGGCAGGTTCTCAGTGACATCAAAGCCATCAATCCTGAAATTCTGACGGTGATGGGAGGACCGCATGTCACATTTTGCGCACAAGAAACCCTGGAAGCCTTCAGCGAGCTGGACGCTGTTGTTATCGGTGAAGGGGAAGAAACGCTGGTTGAGCTCTTGGGTGCGGTTGAACGCGCCTGCCATTTCGATTCGGTCGGCGGCATCGCCTATCGGGCCGGTTCGAAAATTATGACCACCGCAAAACGCAATTGGATCAAAGACCTGGATGCGTTGCCATTTCCCGCCAGGCACCTGCTGCCCCTGGGCAGATACCGGACGCTGGGGATGCCCATCAGCATCACCACCAGCCGGGGATGCCCCTTTAAGTGCATTTTTTGTGTCGGTCGTAAGATGGTCGGCACAAAAGTCCGTTACCACAGTGCCGACCGTGTTGCCAACGAACTCGCATATCTGGCAGATCTAAAATTTCATCAAATCAACATTGCCGATGATCTTTTCACCGCCAGTCAAAATCATTGTCTGACGGTCTGCGAAGAAATCTTGCAAAGAAATTTAAAAATCAATTGGACCTCATTTGCGCGGGTCGACACGATTTCAGTAAAGCTTTTATCAAGGATGAAAGCCGCCGGGTGCACGGCCGTCAGTTTTGGAATCGAATCGGCAAACCCGACGATCTTAAAAACGATCAAAAAAGGAATCACCGTTGAGCAGATCCGAAATGCAATCCGCATCTGCCGGCGGGTGGGGATCAGCCCGTACGCATCCTTTATTCTGGGACTTCCGGGGGAGACGCCGCAAACGATTAAGGAGACGAAAGCGTTTGCCGCAAATTTGCAGCAAGAAGGCCTGGCATACGGATTTCACATTTTAGCCCCTTTCCCCGGGACCGAGGTTCGTGAGCAAAGTAACCGCCTGGGAATTCGGATTTTAACGGATGATTGGTCAAGATATGATGCCAACCGGGCCGTCATCGAAACCGCAACGGTAAATCACCAAATGCTGGACGACGTGGTGGTTGACTGGGAAGATCAATATGATCAATACCTGGGACATATCCATAAAAGGATCCAGAACGGAAGCGCCACTGCCGATGAGATCAGCCAGCTCAAGAACCTTGAAAATACCGTGACACTTTATGATTTGATGATGCAAAAGCAGATTGAAGAATGCGGATCGCTATCGATCGCTGCCGCGGGTTCTGAAATCAGCATAGAAAAGGGCCTTGAGATACTCGTTGATCGCATTACCCGTTCGAGTGATATGGATCCAAACAGGCTCAAAGTCGCCCTGCAGCAGGTGGTTGAGGATGGGAATTTAAAATTAATCCGTCGAGATGACAAGCTTAGGTGGGAATGGGATAGTTTTTTGTTACCCCAAAAACATACAAGTGCCTAAAATGACTAATCCGCCAAAATAGCAGGCGGACAAGAGTGCGCTAAAGTGCCTAAAGTTTTGGTGTCGCTCGCGCATCGCAGGCGCTGGCGCCGCGTGATGCCCCATCTTTTTTAAAATGGCAGAATTCATCAATCCCGCTGTAGCGGGATCACTTTAGATCACTTTTAACTTTAGTCACTCTTTTTAAGGTGGTGTTTTGCCGCCACCGCTACTGCATATCCCATAGATCCGAAAGCTTTTCAAGCTCTTGTAATGTCTGCTGCACCATCGCTGCGAGGTGGCTGGCCTTTAAACCGAGGCGGTCGACCACCGGGCCAAATGGTTCGATGTCAATCCCCTCTGCGGCTTTTGCGAAACCCGTCATCAAACCCAGCGAGTTGGCAACATGCACAATATCGCTCAGGATACAGGCATTTTCACAGGATTCGGGGTCATGGTGCCATTGAACGGCATTAACCAGCTCGGCTGGAAAAGACCATTTGTGCAATATTTGACCTCCAACTTCAGCATGATTGGTTCCCAGCACCATGGATTCGGCGACATCAAAGGCGATTCCTTTCGTCACCATGGCTTCGATTTGCGCTAAATCTTTTTTCACGAAGCTGCCAAGTATCAGTTTGCCGACATCATGCAGCAGGGCCGCTGTGAAAACCTCATCGGCATCAGAGATATTCAAGGCTTTTACCAACATTTCTGCCGCCACTGAAACCGCTATAGAATGCCGCCATAATTCCCCGCTGCGCAAATCATATCCGGGGATGGCATTTTTCATTAACCCGCTCATACAGATGGTCGTCACCACCTGCATCAAGCGTTTCCACCCCAACAGGACAACAGCCTGTCGAATCGAACTGACTTTGGTGGGGATGCCAAAATAGGCAGAATTGGTCAGCTTCAGGATGTTGGCGGTAAGCCCCGGATCATATTTTACAATATTTTCGACTTCCGATGGCGTCGAATCCGGGTCGTCAAGAAGCGGCAGTAATTTCGCTGCCGTAGCCGGCATGCCCGGAAACGCTTCGACTTCCAGCGTAATGGTGTATAGTTTTCGGCTGTTCACAGGATCTCCTCCCCACGGTGGCATCAAATCAAATTGCACCTGTATAAAGATGATATCGGTCAAAGGGGATAAAACTTTAGGAGATGAAGTTTCATATGAGGTATCAGGTGATTTGCGGTTCTCGCCGGCATGAACCATTTTTATAAATCCGACTCGTCTTCGTTCTCGGCTGTCTTCCAAATTTTTGAAAGATTATGAAAATATCTTATAAAAGCGTATTATAAAATGGTTGACATGTATAAAATATTTATTTAGGGGGGTTAAGAATGCCAATTCCCTCAAATGAACCATCCTAACCCAAATGATCCGATATGTGTTCAGTTATCTGATTAAATCTGCTGCCATTTACCCTGCTATTGTGAAGTCGGCTTTGCTCGCATATCCACAGCCAATCGCCTTTTTAAAATTTTGGGTATTGTGAAAATTGAAGGTTCCCATGCAAATTAAAGAAATTCCCAACCAAAACTGCAGGTATCTAATCCAGACCCCTCGCGGGCGCGACTTTTCCGCGACGCTTTCACCCGCCACGGCCTTGGGCGTGAGGGCCTTCCACCGCCAACTGCCGGGTTACAAACCCACACCACTGGTGCGGTTGGAGCGCCTTGTCCGTGCCTGGGGCTTTAATGATATTTTCGTCAAGGACGAAGCGCCTCGCTTCGGGCTCAAAGCCTTCAAGGTGTTAGGCGGCAGCTACGCGGTGGCCCGACTCGTATGCCAGAAGCTGGGGCGGCCCTTGAGCAAGGTGCCCTATGCCCACCTGGTAAGCGACGAAGTGCGGGAACGCATCGGGCAGATCACCCTTACGGCGGCCACCGACGGTAACCATGGCCGAGGCGTCGCCTGGGCTGCGGAGCGCCTGGGTCAAAAGGCGGTGGTCTACATGCCGAAGGGCTCCGTATCCAGCCGGGTGGCCGCCATCCGCTCCCATGGCGCCACCGTGGAGGTTACCGATTTAAACTACGACGACACGGTTCGCCTGGCCTGCAGCATGGCCGAGAAAAACGGCTGGTACGTCGTTCAGGACACGGCCTGGGAAGGGTACAGCGAGGTGCCTCTATGGATCATGCAGGGGTATCTGACCATGTGTTCGGAGACGGTCGATCAGTTGCGGGGGGACGCTTCGCTGGAGGCGGGAGAATCCGGCGCCGTGGGGATCGGTTTGATGGATCTTCTGGCAAACCATAGCGACTTTGCGGCCTTGAAAGACGACCTGGAATTGGGTCCGGATTCCACGCTGCTTTGCTTCAACACTGAAGGTGCCACCGATCCGGTCAACTACCAGGAAATCATCTGGCACGGCAAATATCCATCTATTGATGAATGATATTGAAGAATTCAACAAACAGGAATCAGAAATCGGAAGAACGCCGTAATATCACCCCGTTTAAAAGAAAGAGTGAAGCGTCCAAACTTAGGAGGATTTGAAGCCATGTCACAACTGAACGTTGCAAAGATTAAGGAGATGGCCGAGCGTTACAAGCCCGATATGACCCGATTTTTGCGCGACATGATCCGTCTGCCCAGCGAAAGCTGCCAAGAAAAGGCGGTGGTTGAGCGCATCAAAGAAGAAATGGAGAAGGTCGGATTCGATAAAGTGGAAATCGATCCCATGGGCAACGTTCTGGGAACCATCGGAAACGGAAAGCATATGATTGCCATGGACGCTCACATCGATACCGTGGGTATTGGGAACAAGGACAACTGGGAATTCGATCCATACGAAGGCTACGAGGACGATGAGGTGATTGGCGGCCGCGGCGCCTCAGACCAGGAGGGGGGTATGGCTTCCATGGTCTATGCGGGAAAGATCATCAAGGATCTGGGACTGGAAGGCGACTACACCTTGGTCGTGGTCGGCACCGTTCAGGAAGAAGATTGCGACGGTTTGTGCTGGCAGTACATTATCAAGGAATCGGGATTGAAGCCGGAGTTCGTGGTCTCCACCGAGCCTACCGACGGCGGTATATACAGGGGCCAGCGCGGCCGTATGGAGATCAAGGTGGCGGTCAAAGGCGTCAGCGCCCATGGCTCTGCCCCCGAGCGTGGCGACAACGCTATTTTCAAGATGGGACAAATCCTGCGTGAGTTGGAAGAGCTGCACGACCGCCTGAAAACCGATGATTTTCTGGGCAAAGGCTCGCTGACGGTTTCTGAAATATTTTACACTTCACCCTCCCGCTGCGCAGTGGCGGATGGTTGTGCCATCTCCATTGATCGCCGTTTAACGGCCGGCGAGGACAAGGAACTCGCGCTGCAGCAAATAAGAGATCTTCCAGCGGCTAAAGCCGCCAATGCCGAAGTATCCATGTACCCTTACGATAAACCCTCTTACAAAGGTCTGGTTTATCCGACCGACTGTTATTTCCCTGCCTGGGTGATTCCCGAAGACCACATGGCGGCCCAATCGGCGGTGGCAACCTACAAGTCCTTGTTTGAGGAAGAGCCGCGGGTGGACAAATGGACCTTTTCTACCAACGGTGTCGCCATCACGGGCATGTTTGGCATCCCCTGCGTGGGCTTCGGCCCGGGGAAAGAATCCGAGGCTCATGCGCCCAACGAAAAGACCTGGAAGGCTGATCTGGTGCGTTGTGCCGCCTTTTACGCGGCGTTGCCGCTAACATATCTGGCGAAGTTAGAATCTTAATTGTGATTTCTTTGCATTTTATGGCAAAACATTTTTGCCACCAAGACCCAAAGACGCAAAGAAGAAAATTAAGCAAAGGTTTCGCTTCGTGTCTTTGTGTCTTTTTGGCAACTTATTCCGTCTTGTCCGGATAAGGAAGGAAGACCATGAACGCCAGGCTTGTATTTATTGCCATCGGTGGCAACTCGCTGATCAAGAGCAAAGAACGGCGAACTGTCGAAGATCAGCATACGGCCATTCGGGAGACGGTTCAGCATGTGGCCGATTTGATCGCGCAGAATTATCAGGTGCTGATCTCTCACGGCAACGGGCCCCAGGTGGGTTTCATCATGCGCCGTTCCGAAGTGGCCCGCCGGGTGACCGGACTGCACCTGGTTCCGCTGGTCAACGTTGTGGCGGATACCCAGGGCTCCATCGGTTATCAGATTCAGCAGTCGTTAAACAACGCGTTGGCCCGCCGGAATGTAGCCGGGCAGTGTGTCACGGTGATCACCCAGGTTGTGGTGGACCGCGACGATCCCGGCTTTAAAGAACCGGCCAAACCCGTGGGCGAATTCTTCGACGCGGAGCAGTTAGCAGAAATCCGCCGGGATTATCCGGACTGGACCCTCGTTGAAGACGCCGGCCGCGGTTTTCGCCGGGTGGTACCGTCGCCGGAACCCCGCGAGGTAATCGAAAGGCCGGTAATTGAATCGCTGCTCAACAGCGGCTACCATGTGGTAACCGTGGGCGGCGGCGGCATTCCCGTGGTACGAACCGATGCGGGTCTGGAAGGGGTGGATGCCGTGATCGACAAAGATCTGGCGACAAGCCTGCTGGCCAACCAGTTGGATGCCGGCCTGCTCATCATCTCAACGGCGGTGGAGCGAGTCGCCCTGAACTTTGGTAAGCAAACCGAAAAGCCCATTGGTAAAATGACCGTTGCTGAGGCGGAGCAATACATTGCGGCGGGACACTTCGCCCCCGGCAGCATGCTGCCCAAGATTCAATCCGCCCTGCGTTTCTTAAAAAACGGGGGACGGGAGGTAATCATCACTGCCCCTGAATTCATCGAAGCGGCTGTGACCAGTGGCCGCGGCACTCACATGGTGCCGTGAAAGATTAACCGGTTTTAGAGATTAAAAGGAGTGCATCATCATGGATACCGACAACATCAAAGCGCTCATTGAGCAACTCGCGCAGCTCGACACCCCGGATATGGTCCTCAATGACTTTCTGCTGACCTGGGAAAAGCGTGACGAAGAAGTGCGGGCCACCTTTCTGGTGGCCGAGATTCTGCGGGGCCTGCGTCGGAAGAATATCTCCAGCCGAATATTCGACAGCGGTCTGGGCGTTTCCCTGTTCCGCGACCAATCCACACGCACGCGCTTCAGCTTTGCCAGTGCCTGTAATTTGTTGGGCTTGGAAGTCCAGGATCTGGATGAGGGCAAGTCGCAGGTCGCCCATGGCGAAACCGTCCGCGAGACCGCCAACATGATCTCTTTTATGGCCGATGTGATCGGCATCCGCGACGACATGTACATCGGCAAAGGCAATGCCTATATGCGCGAAGTGTCGCAGGCCGTAAAACAAGGCTTTCAGGAGGGTGTACTCGAGCAGCGTCCCACCCTGGTCAATTTGCAGTGCGACATCGACCACCCGACCCAGTCCATGTCCGATATGTTGCACCTGATCAACACCTTTGACGGGGTGGAAAATCTCAACGGCAAGAAGATCGCCATGACCTGGGCCTACAGCCCTTCTTACGGCAAGCCGCTCTCGGTGCCCCAGGGGATTATTGGATTAATGACCCGCTTCGGCATGAAAGTGGTGCTGGCCCATCCCTCAGGATACGAGGTCATGCCGGCTGTGGAGGAGGTGGCCCGGCGCAACGCGGACCGGGGCGGCGGCAGTTTTATCAAGACCCACTCCATGGCCGAAGCCTTTGAGGACGCGCATATCGTTTATCCCAAGAGCTGGGCCCCCTTCGCCGCCATGGAGAAGCGCACCGATCTCCACGGTAAAGGCGACCACGACGGCATCAGCGCTTTGGAAAAGGAATTGCTTGCTCAAAACGCCGAGCACAAAGATTGGGAGTGCACCGAGAAATTGATGGCATTGACCCACGAGGCCAGCGCCCTTTATATGCACTGTCTGCCGGCCGATATCACGGGCGTCAGCTGTCGCGAGGGCGAGGTCGAGGCCAGCGTGTTCGACCGTTACCGCGTGCCCCTGTACCTGGAGGCCAGCTATAAGCCTTACATTATCGCAGCCATGATCCTGCTGAGCAAGGTGAAAACACCTGCGGACAATCTGAGTAATCTTCTGGTATCAGGCGCTCAGCGCTTGCGCGATTAAGCGATAACCCCAAACCGGATCACAAAGGGTGGCGAACTCGATTTTGGCGATGAAATAAAAACGGAGAAAACCATGATTAGCTTTGTTTTAAATGGTCAGGATACGAAATTTGCCGGCGATGAAAAAACATCCCTTTTGAGTTTCCTGCGCGAAGAGAAGCGGATTACGTCCGTCAAGGATGGCTGCTCGGGGCAGGCGGCCTGCGGCGCCTGTTTGATAGAACTGGACGGTAAGCCCGCTTTGGCCTGCGCCACACCACTGAAACGGGCGGCGGGCAAGAAGATCGTCACCATCGAGGGATTTCCGGAGAACGTGCGGCGCACCCTGGGTCGCGCCTTTGTGGCCAAAGGCGCGGTGCAGTGCGGCTATTGTACGCCGGGCATTCTCTCCCGTGCCAAGATTCTTTTGGAAAATAATCCTGATCCCAGCCGTGATGAAGTCGTCAACGCACTAAGGGCCAATGTCTGCCGCTGCACCGGTTACGTCAAAATCATCGATGCCATCCTTCTGGCGGCCCAGGCCCTGAGGCAAAACCAGGAAATCGCCTGGGAGAAAAGAACCGGCATTGGATATTCCGTTCCCAAGTACGACGGTTACGAAAAAGCGCTGGGGGTCAGTCCGTACATCCATGACATGACGTTTGAGGGCATGCTTTACGGGGCTCTGAAGTTCAGCGAGCATCCCCGGGCCAAGGTGCGAAATATCGACGGTTCAGCTGCGGAAAAAATGCCCGGTGTCATCCGGATTTTCACGGCCCCGGACATACCCGGGCAGCGCTATCAGGGCATCCACGTCAAAGACTGGCCCATGCTGGTGGCTGAAGGAGAGGAAACCCGCTGTATCGGCGACGTGGTGGCCGGTGTGGTGGCGGAAAGCGAAGCAATCGCCCGTCAGGCGCTGGGGGGGATTCAAGTCGCTTACGAAGTTCTGGACCCGCTGGTTGAGATGACGGCCGCGGCGTATAGCCCGGTGCGCATCCACGCGGGCGGCAACCTGCTCAAAGAGACGGTCATCTGCCGCGGAGATAGCGTGGATCAGGTCTTTGCCGCATCCGCCCACGTGGTGGAAGGCGTTTTTGAAACCCCCTTTGTTGAGCACGCCTTTCTGGAAACCGAGACCAGTATCGCGCGGCCTGACGGCGCGGATGGCGTGACCGTCTATTCTCAGAGTCAAGGTATTTTCAAGGACCGTCAGCAGATCGCTTCGCTGTTGGACCTGCCCGAGGAGAAAGTCGACATCGTGCAGGTTGCAGCCGGCGGCGGTTTCGGCGGCAAGGAGGATTTGACCGTCCAGCACCATGCCGCACTCTACGGTATGGCATTGCAGCGCCCGGTCAAGGTGCGCCTCAATCGCGCCGAGTCCATTCGCATGCACCCCAAACGACACCGTATGCAGATGCGTTACAAACTGGCCTGCGATCACAAGGGCAAGCTCACCGCGCTGCGGGCCCGGATCGTAGGCGACACCGGGGCCTATGCCTCTGTTGGCGGCGAAGTGGTCGCCCGTACCGGGACCCATGCCGCTGCGGCCTACCATGTACCCAGCGTGGATGTGGTGGCCAGCGCCTACTACACCAACAACCCCCCGGCGGGGGCCTTCCGGGGCTTCGGGGTCAATCAGTCCAACTTCGCCATGGAAAGCCTGGTAGACGAACTCTGCACCCAAGGCGGCTTCGATCGATGGCAGTTTCGCTATGACAACGCCCTTGCCGCCGGGCGAATGACAACAACCGGTCATGTGTTAGGTGAGGGGGTGGGTTTGCGTCCGTGTCTGGAGGCTGTCAAGGATGCCTTCCACCAGGCCGAGTATGCCGGACTGGCCTGCGCCATAAAGAATTGCGGCATCGGCAACGGCCTTGAAGAGATCAGCGACACGCGCCTCAAGGTCGTGGCGCCCGATCGTATTGACCTTTATCACGGCTGGACCGAAATGGGCCAGGGCATTCATACGCTGGCCTGCCAGATACTGTGCGAGGTGCTGGGTTTTGACCGTTCGGTGCAGATCGATGTCAAGTGTTCCACCGGGGCGGAAGCCAAGGGGGGGGTCACCACTGCCAGCCGGGGCACTGTGCTGCTGGGCAACTCCATCATCGCGGCCGCCCAAAAACTGAAAGCCGACCTGGAGGGCCGCTTGCTGGCCGATTTGGTCGGCAAGGAATACGTCGCCCGTTTCGTGGTGGACTGGACCACGGACAATCATGTGGCGGGTGAGATCGTGAGCCACTTTTCCTACGGCTATGCGACTCACCTGGCGGTGCTGGACAAGGACGGCAGACTCCAGGCCATCCACGCCGCCCATGACGGCGGAAAAATCATCAACCCGGTCCTGTACGAAGGCCAAATCGAAGGCGGTGTGGTCATGGGCATCGGGTACGCGCTCAGCGAAAAACTGCCCCTCAAGGACGGCCGCCTGACTTCAGCGCGCATGTCCAAGCTGGGGCTGCCCAAAGCCAAGGATGTTCCGATGATCAAGGCGATCGGCGTGGAGTGTGCCGATCCCATGGGACCCTTTGGTGCCAAAGGGGTCGGAGAGATCGGAACCATTCCAACGGCGGCGGCCATTGCCAATGCGTATTGCCGATTTGACGGCCAGCGTCGTTACCGGTTGCCCTTGTCGCCACTGGCCGTGAAAAAGTGATACCGATCACAATATGACTAAAAGCTATCTCAGAAATGCATTTAACATCCGATGGCATAGTTTTAAACCCATAAAAAATGCTTACAACAAATGAGCTAAAATTAAAAATGATCTAAAATGCCTAAAGGATAATTCGATGACGTTGTACCTAAAAGATTCCATTTTTCTGGATTGGCAAAGCCTTGAGATCAAACACACTCATCTGGCTGTGGAAGAAGGTTCTCAAAACGGTATTTCTTTCCTGAAGGCCATACCCCCGGAAGATACGATGGCCACAGAAGATCGCGTGATCGATTGCGCCGACAAGCTGGTCACCAAATCCTTCGGCTGCGGCCACCACCATATCTACTCTACGCTGGCGCGTGGCATGCCTGCGCCGCGGAAGACACCGACCAATTTCACTGAGGTGCTGCAGTACGTCTGGTGGCATATTGACAAACGCCTGGATTTGGAAATGATCGAGGCCAGTGCCCTGGCCTCGGCGGTCTACTGTGCCAAGAACGGCGTGACCTTTGTCATCGACCACCACGCCTCGCCCATGGCGATTAAAGACTCCTTGTCTACTATCGCCAGAGCCTTCGACCGGGTGGGGATCGCCCATATGTTGTGCTACGAGATCTCCGATCGCGACGGCCAGGGGCCCCGGGAAGAGGGGTTGGCCGAAACCGCGGCATTCCTGGCGCGAGGTTACCAGGGCCATGTGGGGCTCCACGCCTCCTTCACCGTAGGGGACGAACTCCTTCAGGAAGCCATCGCTCTGGCAAAAAAGCATGACACCGGGCTTCACATACACGTGGCCGAGGACCGCGCCGATCAGGAGGATGCTTTGACCAAATACGGCAAGCGGGTGGTGGAACGCCTTGCGGACGCCGGCGCCTTGGAACTCAGCAAATCCATTCTAGGCCACTGCATTCACCTGTCGGATCACGAAAAGGAACTGCTGAGGCGCTCCGGTGTCTGGGTTGCCCAGAATGTGGAAAGCAATCAGAACAACAATGTGGGCCTGACCGGTTATGCCGCCATCACAGACAACGTCATGCTGGGCACCGACGGCATGCATTGTGACATGTTGCGCAGCGCCAAAGCCGCCTTTCTGGCCGGGCAGGACACCGAGGGCATCGGTTTCGACGGTCTTTACCGGCGCTTTCGGGATGTTCACCGTTACACCCGAAAATTCGGAGCCTCAGGGGATGATGAGAACAACCTGGTCGTTCTCGATTACGACGCCCCCACCGAAGTGACAGCGGATAACTTTTTAGGCCACTTTGTATACGGTCTGGATGCCCGTCATGTGGAGACCGTGATCTGCAAAGGCCGGGTTATCGTAGAAGACCGCTGTATGACCACTGTGGATGAGGCCGAGGTCCTGACCTACGCCAGGGAAATGGGCAAGAAGCTCTGGGATAAGATGTAAGAAGGAGATGATATCATGAGCAGTGACAAATTTTGGGGCTGTGACATCGAAACCCTGCTCAGGTGGATCCTGGAAGCGGAAAAGCAGGGCCAGATTTTCGGGATTCGCAAAGAGCTCTTTTTCACCCCTAAGGAGACGGACCCGTTCCGGATGCGCCGCTACGGGCAGCTTCTGGAAACCCCTTTGGGTGTGGCGGCCGGCCCGCACACCCAGCTTTCACAGAACCTGATCGCCGCCTGGCTGACCGGGGCCCGCTATCTGGAGCTCAAAACCGTGCAGGTGCTGGATGAACTGGAAGTGACCAAACCCTGCATCGACATGACCGACGAAGGCTATAACTGCGAATGGTCCCAGGAGCTGAAGCTGGACCAATCATTCGACGAATACCTCAATGCCTGGATCATCTTACACATTCTCAAGGATAAATTCGGCTGGGGCACTTCCGAGGAGCAGGGGTTCATCTTCAATATGAGTGTCGGCTACAATTTGGAAGGTATTCTAAGCCCCACCGTCCAGCGCTTCCTGGACCGCATGCAGGATTGCGCAGCGGAGAAAAGCGCTAAGATCGAATGCCTGGCAAAATTTTACCCCCGGGTCACGGAGTTGGATATCCCCGACTGCATCTCCGACAATATTACCATCTCCACCATGCACGGCTGCCCGCCGGAGGAGGTGGAGAAAATCGGCCGCTATTTCGTCGTGGAGCGCAAGTTCAATACCACCATCAAGCTCAATCCCACGCTTTTGGGGCCTGGGCGTTTGCGCGGCATCCTCAACGACAAACTGGGTTTTGAAACCGTCGTTCCGGATCTGGCCTTTGAGCACGATCTCAAATACAGCGACGGCGTGGCCCTGATCCGTGCGCTTCTGGCCGACGCCGCAACAAGCGGGGTGGCCTTCAATATTAAGCTGACCAACACCCTGGAGACCGCCAACCAGGAGCAGAATCTTCCGAAAAACGAAAAGATGGTCTATATGAGCGGTCGCGCTTTGCACCCCATCAGCATCAATCTGGCCGCCCGCTTGCAGGCCGAATTCGAGGGCGCGCTCGATATTTCCTTTTCAGCCGGTACCGATTGCTTTAACTTCGCCGACGTTATCGCCTGCAATCTGAGACCCGTGACGGTTTGCTCCGACATTTTGAAGCCCGGCGGCTACGGCCGGCTCTCGCAGTACCTGGAGGAGTTGGGCCAGGCCTGCAAGAACGCCGGCGCCGATACGCCGGAAGAATTCATCCTCTCCCGCGGCGCTGGGAATCAGGAAATCGCCCCTGCCGCTCTGGCGAATCTGCAGGCCTACGCTCAGTCGGTTGTCAGCAACGCCGCTTACCAAAAGAGCCGTTTTCCCTATGACAACATCAAAACCCCGCGGAAACTGAATGTCTTTGACTGTATCGAAGCTCCCTGCATGACCACCTGTCCGGTCAGCCAGGATATTCCCAGCTATATGCACTACACGGCCAGGGGCGATTATGCCAGGGCGCACCAGGTCATTGTGGAGACCAATCCCTTTCCCAATATCCAGGGCATGGTCTGCGACCATTTGTGCCAGGAAAAGTGCACCCGCATGAACTACGACAACCCCCTGTTGATCCGGGAGATCAAACGCTTCATCGCGCAAAAGCACGATGGCCCCACCGGTTTGCAACCCGGCCCGGCCAATGGTGTCCGGGTCGCCATTATCGGGGCCGGGCCATCGGGACTGGCCTGTGCCCATTTCCTGGCATTAGACGGCTTTGAAGTTCACATCTTCGAAAGCAAAGCCTTTGCGGGGGGTTGGGCTTCGGATGCCATTCCGGCTTTCCGGCTGGATGAAGCCAGCATTAAAAAAGATATCGATGCCATTTTAACCCTCGGCGTCAATATCCATTATCAAACCAAAATCGATCGTAAAAAATTTGAGCAATTTCGGAGAGATTTCGATTATGTCTACATCGCCGTTGGCGCCCAGGAAGGCACCGGGCTCGGCGTTCCCGGCGAAGATGCCGAAGGCGTCATGGACCAACTGCGGTTTTTGAGCACGGTGCGCCGGGGGGAACGGCCGGATTTGGGGAAAAAAGTGGCTGTCATTGGTGGCGGCAATTCGGCCATGGATGCGGCGCGCACCGCCAAACGGCTGGTGGGCGCCGACGGTGAAGTCAGCGTTGTGTATCGGCGCACCCGCAAAGAAATGCCCGCCGCATCCGAGGAGGTCCAGGCCATGCTGGATGAAGGAATTCGACTGATAGAACTGACCGCCCCTGAGTGCATGCTGGTCGAAGACGGGCGCGTTCGCTCCAATTTGTGCTTTCGAATGGAACTCGGCGAAACCGATGCCAGCGGCCGGCCGCGGCCCATCAAGATCGACGGATCCGAATTTGAATTAAACGTCGACAGCGTCATTTCAGCCATCGGCCAGCGCGTCAATCTCGATTTCTTTCCCGAAAAGAAGCTGGAAATCAATCCGGCGACCCATGAAACCCAGCTCGAAAATGTGTTCGCCGGCGGCGATGCCGTCCGCGGCGCTTCCACCCTTATCAAAGCAATCGGTGACGGTAAGAAAGTAGCCGAGTCGATCAAGCGGCGCGCCCTGAAGGATTCCTTGATCCAGGCCAGTGTTAGCGGTAAGGCATCGGACTTGGTGGCGCTGCAGCAGCGCAGATCCCGTCGAGAGTTTGGTCCGCACCTGCCGGAAATCGGCTTCAACCAGCGCGCCGGCTTTGATATGGTGATTGAAACCATGGACGAGGCCACCGCCCAAAATGAAGCCGCCCGCTGTTTGCAGTGTGATGAGCTTTGCCACGTCTGTGTCACGGTTTGCCCCAATCGCGCCAATATGGGGTTTACGCTTGAACCGACGGTGCTTAAGGTCCAGCAGGCCCAGCCTGTCGGCGATGGGGTTGAGATCACCGACCTCGAAAGCGTGCGTATCGAACAGGGCCACCAGGTTCTGAATATCGGCGATTACTGCAACGAATGCGGTAACTGCACCACTTTTTGCCCCACCAGTGGCTCGCCCTTTCTCGACAAAGCCCGGTTTCATGTGACTGCGGAGAGTTTCGCTGCCTCGCAGCGCGGGTATTATTTTACGGCCGATAACCGTTTAGAATGTAAACAAAATGATGGCGACGCCAGTTTAGAAATCACCGGCGATGGCTTTATTTTTGAGAACAAGACTGTCCGGGTGAATTTGGGTAAGGACTACACCGCCCAAAACGTGATTTTCAAAGAGACCGCGACCGCCCCTGTCGTTCTGCGACAAGCCGCGGAAATGGCTATCCTTTGTCAGGCGGTCCGGCATTTGCCGCCGTTGGCAGCAGAAAAATAACGATTGAATATTGAATCGAAAATATTGAATCATTTGAAGAATGGACGGTAATCATGGCAGTAGGCAAAGCACTACCCAGAAAGGATGGCGTGGCCAAGGTCACCGGCACGGCCCGCTACACCGATGACTTTTCCATGCCGGGCATGCGTGTGGCAAAGTACCTGCGAAGCACGATCGCCCACGGCAGGGTTGTGATGATCGACACCAGCAGAGCCAGAGGGCTGCCCGGAGTGGATGGGGTCTTCACCTACGCTGACGTGCCCAAGAACGTTTTTGCAACAGCCGGGCATCCCTTTTCATTGGACCCGGGCCATGTCGACGTGGCAGACCGGTTGCTGCTGACAGATCATATCCGATACGAGGGGGACGAGATCGCCATTGTGGTTGCCGAAAATGATTTGGTGGCTCGCAAGGCGCTCGCATTAATAGACGTTGAATACGAAACTTACAAACCGCTCTTGCGCGCGGACGATGTGCTCGCCGAAGATGCTCCCGAAATCCATAAACGGACGAAGAACATCGTTAAGGAGCACGCTTATGTGGCCGGTGGCGATTGGGAGCAAGCCAGGGAGAATTCCGACCTTCTGATCGACGGCTGCTATGAAACCCAGGTCATGCAGCACTGCCACCTGGAGAATCATACGGCTTACGCCTATATAGACGATTTAGCGAGAATCGTTATCGTAACATCCACCCAAATTCCGCATATTGTGCGCCGCGTGGTCGGTGAAGCCCTGGGGTTGCCCTGGAGTCAGATTCGCGTCATTAAGCCCTGCATCGGGGGCGGCTTCGGCAACAAGCAGGACGTGATTCTGGAGCCCATGGTGGCGTTTTTGACATTGAAGCTGGGCGGCGTACCGGTCAAGTTACGACTGGATCGCGAAGAGGGTATGATCGGCACCCGGGTACGCCATCCTTTCCGGGTCCACGTACAGATGGGTGTGCAAAAAGACGGCACCGTCAAACTGATCAATTTCGATGCGCTCTCCAATACCGGCGCCTATGCCTCTCACGGTCATTCCATCGCAGCCGCCGGCGCTGCCAAAGCGCACCTAATGTATCCGCGGGCCGTTTACCGCTGTCGTGCGCGGACCATTTACGGTAACTTCCCGGCAGCCGGAGCGATGCGCGGCTATGGTTCGCCTCAAATGACTTTCGCCATCGACTGTATCATGGAAGACGCCGCCCGTTCTCTGGGCGAGGATTCAGTGGCGTTTCGGCTTAAAAATGCGGTCAGACCCGGAGACCTGAACCAGATCGGCAAACGGCCGATCATGACTGCCGGGCTGGTGGAATGCCTTAAAAAGGGCCGGGAATTGATCCGCTGGGAGCAAAAGCGCAGCGACCGGTCCCAGACCCAAAACGGAGCGGTGCGTCGCGGCCTGGGGGTGGCTTGCTTCAGCTACGGCTCGGGTACCTATCCGGTTTGTGTAGAGGCTGCCAGCGCCCGACTCATTTTAAATCAGGATGGATCGGTGCACCTGCAGATGGGGGCGACTGAGATCGGCCAGGGTGCGGATACGGTTTTCGCGCAAATGGCAGCCGAAACCCTTGGCGTGCCCTTTGACAAGGTGCACGTGGTCTCGGCTCAAGATACGGACGTCGCGCCCTTCGACACCGGGGCCTATGCTTCGCGCCAGACTTATGTGGGCGGTCCGGCGGTGATGCGCACCGCCCGGCAGCTCAAAGAGAAGATCCTGGACTACGCCGGGATCATCACCGGGATGATTCCCTCTGATCTCGATATTAAAGATGGCAACATCGTTGTCGCCCGAACCCCCGAAACAGCCGTGATGAGTGTGCAGGACGTTGCCATTGACGCCTTTTACGATAAGAATCGCGGCGGTCAGATCACGGCTGAGGTCAGCTACAAGACCCGAACCAACGCGCCATCCTTCGGCTGTACCTTCGTGGACCTGGAGGTGGATATCCCCATGTGTCGGGTCAAGATCAACGAAATTTATAACGTGCATGACTGCGGGGTGGTCATCAACCCCTTAACCGCTGAAGGCCAGGTACATGGTGGCATGGCCATGGGCATCGGAGCTGCTCTTTTCGAAGCGCTCATGATTGATCCTGACTCCGGCCGAATTTACAACAATAACATGTTGGACTACAAGGTTCCGACCATCATGGACATTCCCGATCTGGCGGCCGACTTTGTAGAAACCCATGAGCCCACTCACCCTTACGGCAGTAAATCCCTGGGTGAGCCACCGGTGCTGTCGCCCGCACCGGCCATCCGTAATGCCATCCTGGATGCCACCGGGGTGGCCATTAACGAGCTGCCTCTCAACCCGAAGACCCTTTTCAAGCACTTTAAGGCAGCCGGGTTGATTTAGATCTTAGGTTTCGGGTGTCAGCTGCAAGCACCGCTGCTGGCCGCCGAAGCACCCAGTTTGATTGAAAATGAAACTTTCAAACGAGGGAAAAAAGCGAATATCGAATAATGATTGCTGAATTTTGAATGTCGAAGCTACCAGATGGGTTCAAAAAGAATTTAGCTTAGCGGAGTCTCATATGAGTTTCTGGGTATCATGGAGGTGAATGCCAATGTTTGATCTGAACAGTTATCACAAGGCCAATACGGTCGAGGAAGCCATCGCGCTTCTTTCACAGAATCCCAAAGCCATCCCCATTGCCGGCGGCACCGACGTGCTGGTCCGTTTGCATCAGCGGCACCCCGATTACCGGCATCTGGTGGATATTCACGACGTGGCTGAGCTAAAAGAAATTGTCATGACGCCAGATGGAACCATCATGGTCGGCTCGGGGGCGACCTTTACCAGCCTGATGGAATCCCGAATCATCACCGATAACATTCCCGTTCTGTCGGAAGGCGCCTCCTGGGTCGGCGGTCCCCAGGTGCGCAACATGGCGACGGTGGGCGGGAATATCTGCAATGGGGTCCCCAGCGCCGACAGCGCCGCCCCGCTGCTGGTATTAAACGCCGTTGTCGTGTTGAAGGGACCCCAGGACGAGCGCCACGTGCCGTTGCATGAGTTTTATCAAGGACCTGGCCGCGTAGACCGCCAACCAGCGGAAATCATGACCGCCCTGCGAATTGCGCCGGAAGACTACCGCCGCTGGTCGGCCAGATATTACAAGTACGCCATGCGCGACGCCATGGATATCGCCACTATCGGCTGTGCGGCGGCCTGCACGCTGAAAGGGGACAGCGTTTCCGCATTAAGACTGGCGTTCACCGTGGCCGGCCCTACCCCTTTGCGGTGCTGGAAAACTGAGGAAAAGGCGCGCGGGGCGGTTGCAGATCAGTCCCTATTGCAGCTCGTGCGGGATTCGGTCCTGGAGGATCTGAGACCCCGCGATTCCTGGCGGGCCCCCAAAGCATTTCGCGAACATATCATCAAGACACTGGCAGAACGGGTATTGCAAAAAGCCCTTAACCAATGTGGAGTATCTTTATTATGATTCGGAATATATCCTGCAAAATAAACGGTAAGTCAGTAACGCTGGTTGTAGACGTTCGTCAGTCGTTGATCGAGGTCTTACGGGAGAATGGCTACACCAGCGTCAAAGAAGGCTGTAACGCCGGAGAATGTGGTGCCTGCACGGTGCTGGTGGACGACGTTCCGCTGGATTCATGCCTGTACCTGGCCGTTTGGGTCGACGGCCGCAGCATCCGGACCGCCGAAGGCGAAACCAAGGAGGGCAAGCTGTCTGCCGTGCAGCAGGCCTATCTGGATAAGGGTGCCGTGCAATGCGGCTTCTGCACGCCCGGACTGATCATGGCCTCCACCGCTTTTGTAGAGCAGCACAGGGGCGGCAAGGTTTCGCGTGAAGAGATCCGCAAAGGACACGCCGGCAACCTCTGCCGCTGCACCGGCTACGAGGATATCATCAGGGCGGTGGAGCAATGCCTGGAAGATGCAGAGGAAAAAGACCGCGACGAGGGCCCGGTTTGCGAAAGCAGATAGGCCGCGGCAAATTGACGGTTCTTTTGGCTTTTGTGTGCTTCAGGCGGTATGTCCTTATTGAAGGGGTTGAAAGCGAACGGATATTTTAGCCGCTAGTCCAATGGGGGTGTTTGCCCTGCCTCGAACTCCGGAAGACGACTTCTCATCACCCAAAACGAAAAGGGGTTACCCATGACCGAGAGAGCAATCGATGTTGAAAGTGAGGAGGAACAGATGGGCTTGGATCTCATCTACCAGTTAAATGACAATCCACCTGTAAAGGAAGGAATGTTCGCGGCACTTCAGCACCTTTTGGCGATAATCGTCGGAATCATTACACCCACCCTGATTATCGGCGGTGTCCTGGGCTTGGGCAGCGAGGTTCCCTATTTGATCAGTATGGCCCTGATTGTTTCAGGCGTGGCCACATTCATCCAGGTCAAACGAATCGGGCCGGTGGGCTCCGGCATTTTGAGCATCCAGGGAACCAGTTTTGCTTTTCTGGGTGCCATATTAACCGCCGGTTTTATGGTCAAAAACCAGGGCGGCGGACCGCATGAGATTTTATCAACGATCTTTGGCATCTGTTTCTTTGGCGCGTTTATCGAGATGATCCTCAGCCGTTTTCTCCACCACCTGAGGAAAGTGATTACACCGGTCGTTACCGGCACGGTAGTGACCCTCATCGGTATTAGTTTGGTCAAGGTGGGATTCATGGATATGGCCGGCGGCAAGTGGCTTCTTGACAACAAACCGGATCTGTTCGGAACCGCCCAGAACCTTTTGCTTGCATTTCTTGTCCTGATTATCGTTATTGTCTTGGCCATTGCCAAAAATAAGTTTTTGAGAATGGGCTCCATCGTCATCGGATTGATCGTGGGCTATATTGTGGCCGCATTCATGGGTTTGGTCAATTTTGGCGCATTGAAGGGCCTGCCCTTTATTAGTATCCCCATTCCGTTCAAATATGGTTTCAGCTTTAATCTGGCCGCCTTTATCCCGGTGGCGTTTATCTATCTCATCACCACCATCGAATCGACAGGCGATCTGACGGCCACATCGATGGTTTCCGGTCAACCGATCACAGGGGATCTATACATAAAGCGGATCAAGGGCGGCGTCCTGGGAGACGGCGTGAATTCCGCTATCGCGGCCACATTCAATACGTTTCCCAATACGACTTTCAGTCAGAACAATGGTGTGATTCAGCTTACCGGCATTGCCAGCCGTTATGTGGGTATGTATCTCGCCGCTTTCCTGGTTCTGCTTGGATTGTTTCCGGTTATCGGAGCGTTCTTCCGTTCCTTGCCGAGCCCCGTTCTCGGGGGGGCGACGATTGTCATGTTCGGAACGGTCGCCGCGGCAGGTATCCGGATCATTGCCACCAGTCAAATCGACCGACGCGATATGCTGATTATGGCGGTTTCTTTCGGCCTGGGATTCGGCGTGGCCTATGTTCCGGAGTTTCTCAGTCAGGCGCCCAAGGCCATCCAGCAGATTTTCGGATCAGCCATAACGACCGGCGGGATGTCGGCACTTCTCCTGAATGCATTTTTGCCACGAGCGAAAGATAAGTGATATCCAAGGCGACATCTATGTATCGTTTGAAATAATTCATCTACGGCAAAGAAAGGGGAAAGACGGATGATTCAGGAATTTTTTAAACCACAAACCGTTGCCGAAGCGGTGGCGCTCAAAGATAAATTTAGGGATGAAACCGTATTTATGGCCGGCGGCACCGACGTGAATTGTCGGGATTCAAAATATAAGATTCAAAAGGTTATTGGTATCGAACAATTGAAGTTGAATGAGATTTCTCAGACGCGTGGCGAACTTTCAGTCGGCGCTGGCGTTACGATCCAGGAATTGTTGGACTCGCCCACAATTCCGGACCCGCTGACGACGGCCGCAAGACATTTTGTTAACCGGAATATCAGAAATATGGCCACCATCGGCGGTAATATTGCATCGAATAATTCCTCTTCTAATTTAATACCGATCCTGGTTGCACTGGATGCCGAATTGAAGATCGGCGGCTCAGCCACGCCGGTGCCCGTTTATGAATATGTGACCCAGGAAATGACCCGCCTTATTGAAGGTATTATGATTTCATCTGAAAATTTAGCAAAAAAATATGACTTGCGGAAATTTTCGCGCGCCGCAAATGATATCTCCATTATTACGGCCGCGGTCACGTTTAATGTTCAGAATGAAAAATTATTCAACGTCCGGCTGGCCGTCGGCGGCGTGGACAAACATGTGGTGCGCCTGACGGCGCTGGAAAACAAATTAGAAGGCAACACGCTGCTTGCGCCCATAGAAATTGAAGATACGGTAAAGCAAATCGTCGCCCCGGTTGAGGATATACGCGGCGGGATTCAATTTAAAAAATACATGGCGGGTGTCTTGATAAGTGATTGTATTCATAACGCTCATCGCAGAGGGGGGCGCGATTCATCATGAAAATAAACGTAACCTTAAATGGCGTGTCAAGAGCGATATACACAGAACCGGGTGAAAATGTAAGACGCCTGTTAGCGCGTGAAGGCATCATATCCATGCGAAACGGTTGTGACGCCCAGGGTGTCTGCGGTGCGTGCGCCATCATCCTTAACGGTAAGGTGGTAAATTCCTGTTTATTGGTAGCGCCCCAAATTGACGGCAAAGAAATTACGACCGTCGATTCACTGGCAACCAACCGGGAGCTTTCACCGGTTCAGTCGGCCATGGTGGAGGCGGGAATCGTCCAGTGCGGTTATTGTACCCCCGCGATGGAACTGGCGATAACGGATTTGCTGAAGCGTGAAGAAAATCCGACCCGGGGGCAAATGCAAGATGCCCTGTCCGGGAACCTATGCCGGTGTACCGGTTATGAACAGATATTTACGGCCGTCGAAATTGCGAAAGAACGCATGAAAGATGCGGGATTTAAGCAACGGGTGGCGCCTGATTTTAGGGAGGATTTGCGCATCGTCGGCAAAGCACAACTTAAAGTAGACGGCCCCAAACTGGCGCGCGGCGAGAAGGCCTTTGTTGAGGATATGGTTGAACCCGGTTCATGCTATTTGAAAATGTTAAGAAGCCCGCATGCGCATGCCTATATCAACAAGATCGATGCTTCCCAGGCTGAGAAAATACCGGGCGTGGTCGCTATTTTAACCCATCGGAACTGCCCGGAAATTTATTATACCCAGGCCGGCCAGGGATTTCCCGAGCCTTCTCCGTATGATCGAAAATTAATGGACCATAAGGTATTACATGTCGGGGATAGAGTCGCGGCGGTCGTGGCCCAATCGCCTGAGATCGCAGAAGAAGCCGTTCATAAAATCAAAGTTGAATATGACGTATTGGAACCGGTGTTAACCATCGATGCGGCCATGGCGCCCGGCGCACCGATTGTCCGTAATGCCGCAATAGAATATGTCCACGGTGCTCCTGAGGACCTTGACAATTCAAATGTAGATCCGCGTGAGGGAAAAATAATTTATCGGTTCCCCATCGGCGCGGACCCACGAAAAAATCTAGCGGCAAGCGCCCAGGGCGGCATTGGGGACATTCATAAAGGATTTGCGGAAGCAGACGTCATTCTGGAACGTGACTATGAAAGCACTCAGGTTCACTGTACGCCGTTGGAGCCGCATGTCGTTTATACCCGAATGGATGGAGACCGGCTGATTATCCATGCTTCGACACAGACTCCCTGGTGTGTCAGAAGAACGGTCGCGCGTGCCCTTGAAATAAGTGAAAATAAAATCAGAGTCATTAAAGAACGTGTGGGCGGCGGATTTGGCTCCAAGCAGGACGTGCTTTTGGAGGAAGTTGCGGCTTATCTGACGTGGACCACTGGCCGCTCAATATTATTCCGATATACCCGTGAAGAAGATTTCATCGCCTCGAGCACCCGGCATCCGATGAAGATAAAGGTAAAATTAGGGGCCAAGAAAAACGGTCAATTAACGGCTATTTATATGGACGTAAAAGCCAATACCGGGCCGTATGGGAACCATTGTTTAACCGTTCCGGTAAATGCCGTCTCAAAATCCATGCCGTTATTTTTATGCGACAATGTCGAATTCGAGGTGAAATCATATTATACGAATATACCGCCGACAGGCGCATACCAGGGATACGGCGCCCCGCAAGGCTCCTATGCCCTTCAAACAGCAATGGCGGAATTGGCCGCCAAACTGGGAATCGATCAACTGGAATTGATTAAAAAAAACAGAGTTCGTGAAGGCGTCATGCTCGAAATCCTCAAGTGCCTTGGGGAGGGCCGGGAAGGCAAGCCGGAGCGCGTCGCCAGCTGCGGTTTGGGACCGGCATTAAAAAAAGGCGCGGCGCTGATGAACTGGGGTCGCAAAGAAGAAAGTCAAAATCCGGATATAAAAATCGGCAAGGGTGTGGTGGTCGTGCAGCAGGGTTCGGGATTGCCCGGCCTTGATTCAGCCAGCGCCGTGCTCAGGATGCTCGGTGACGGAACATTTACGTTACTCAGCGGCGGCGCTGATTTGGGTACCGGGCTGGATACGGTCGCGGTAAAAGTGGCGGCTGAATGTCTGTGCACGGATATGAGCAACATTGCTATCATTTCGGGTGATACCGATGCGACGCCATTTGATACCGGCGCTTATGCTTCCAGCGGCACCTTTTTTTCCGGTAATGCCGCACTGAAAGCAGCCGAACGCATGAAAGAAAAGATCCTTGAAGTCGCGGCTGAAATGTTGAAAGAAGACAAAAAAGATTTGCAAATCGTATATCCTGGAATCGTAAAAGGTAAAAAGGGTTCCATCACGTATCAGAAGATTGAAACGTTTTCAGAAAAAGGCACCGGCGGGGGCCAGCTTGTCGCCTCGGCCAGTTTTACGACCGAAGATTCTGCGTTTCCGTATGGTGCCCATTTCTGTCAGGTGGCCGTCAATACCCGCACAGGGGAAGTAAAGATACAGAAATATTATGCGTTGCAGGATTGCGGCACGCCCATAAACCCGGAATTGGCCCTGGGACAGATACATGGCGGCGTACTCAAAGCAATTGGCCATTCATTGTACGAAGAAATGATCTTAGATGAGACCGGCAGGTGTTTAAATGCCAGCCTGCTGGATTATAAAGTGCCGATGATCAATGATATCCCCGAAGATTTCCGGGCCGAGCTGGTTTTTACCGACGATCCTTTCGGGCCCTTCGGCGGAAAGTCCGTAGGAGAAATCAGCTCGAATGGCGCCGCTCCGGTGATTGCCATCGCTATTCACGACGCGATCGGCATTTGGGTCAGAAAATGGCCGTTCACAGCGGAGAAAATTCTCAAAGCCCTTGGTAAAGTTTAAAGTAACCGTTCACGGGTTCAGGGTTCAGAGGTTCAAGGTTGACAACAAATCTGACCCGTTAATACATGAGTTCTGTGAGCTGCCGCGTCAGTGCCCCGTCACGGTGGAAGGGAAAACGCGAACGCTTTCCATTACCAAAAAGGAGGAGAAAAATGGAAAAAGAACTGCACTACCCACTTTTTTATCGCAGAGATTTGACGGCTTTCTGGGCGTTATTTGCCGATAACTTAGCGAATATTGTCATATTATCCGGTATCTGTTTATTCGTGTTTAATATGCCGGAACGGATTGTTTTCGGTCGCATACTGCCGGGTTTGGGCGTATCTTTGCTGGTCGGATTATCGTTTTATGTCTACCTGGCCAGGCGGCTGGCCCGCAAAGAACAGCGCAACGATGTGACCGCCTTGCCTTACGGCATCAGCACACCGGTTATGTTTGTGTATTTATTTGGTATCATCGGGCCGGTGTATTGGGGCCTCAACGCTTCCGGCAATCCGGACGCTTCAATTATTGCCTGGCAGGTCGGTGTGGCGGCTGCTTTTCTCGGGGGCATCATTGAAATGTTGGGAAGCATTATCGGCCCCTGGTTAAAAAGGATTACACCGCGCGCCGGAATGCTGGGAACTTTAGCCGGTATCGCCATTGTCTGGATAGCGACAGTGCCGTTAGCGAAAATTTTTGAAAACCCGTTGGTCGGATTTGCTTCTTTAATGATTGTGCTGGCCGGGCTGGTGGCCGGCATCAAGATGCCTTTTCGCCTGCCGGCGGGTCTAATCGCCATTATTGTCGGAACGTTTGTCGGTTTTTTTGCCGGTGCTTCTAAAATAGATTTTTCCGGTGTCGGTTTTCACGCGCCGATTCCCGTGCTGGGAGATTTGATTACCGGATTAAAGCTGATGATTTCTTATCCAGCGGTTCTGGCGGCTGTATTGCCGATAGAGATATATAATTTTATCGAAACGATGAACAATGTCGAATCGGCCGAAGCGGCCGGAGATAAATATCCGGTTCGCACCTGCCAGATTATGGATGGCGCGGGAACCATGGTGGGAACGCTTTTCGGAAGTGCTTTTCCCACAACCGTTTATATCGGGCATCCCGCCTATAAACGGTTGAAAGGTCGTTGCGGATACGCGTTGGGTGTCGGAATTATTTTATTTTTTGGCGCAATTTTCGGATTTGTCGATTTCTTATATAAGCTTATCCCCGAGGCCGCCGTAGCGCCCATGCTGGTCTTTGTCGGTCTGGTGATAACCGCCCAGGCTTTCTCGGCCTCACCGGCCAAACATTCATTGGCAGTGGCGGTGGCGATAATTCCACACATTTCCAATATATTGTCCACTAAAATCAGATCGGCGGTATCCATCGCGAACGCGGAGATGAATATCGGTTCTACAGAATTTGCCGAGAAGGCCACCCAACAGGGTATCGCCTGGATCGGGCAAAGCGCTTTGTCCCAGGGCGCGATTATCACCGGCCTCTTATGGGGATCAATTTTAGCCATGCTCATTGATCTTGATTTTAAAAAAGCGGCGACATTTTCCGGTGTTGCTGCGTTCTTAACCTTAATTGGGGTCGTGCATGCACCGAATTTGGGGCTGCATTTTAGCACTATTTTTTGGGGGTATTTGATGATGACCGCTTTGTTTGTCGCAGCCTGGCTTGCTAAAATTGAGAGAGATCCGGAAATTGGAGAATTTGATTTTAAAGGCAATTAGGAGATTCGTATTTCATGAACCTATTGATGAAAAAGGCAATTGAAGAGGCAAAAAGCGGGTTCAATCGCGACGATGGGGGTCCTTTTGGCGCTATCATTGCAAAGGACGGCGTGCTGATCGCAAAAGCGCATAACGAAGTGTTGAAAACAAACGACCCCACCGCACACGCCGAAATCCTTGCGATTCGGAAGGCTTGCGCGCACCTTAAAACCTACGATCTCTCAGACTGTGAGATCTATTCCACCTCGGAGCCGTGTCCGATGTGCTTTTCCGCCATCCACTGGTCAAGATTGAAAAAGCTCTATTTTGGGACCACTAGGGACGATGTGGCGCTCATCGGATTTGATGACAGTTTAATCTACGATATCTTGAGCGGTAAGACGCAGGTGGTTCAGATGGAAAGCATAAATGTCGAGCGGGACAGCTGTCTTGGGCTGTTGGCAGAATGGGATGCGAAACCGGATAAGGTATTATATTGAATTGCATGCATCGCAATTAGCACTAGCACGTGCCGCCGTTACTCAGTCCGTTCGGGTATTCGACATATCGCGGTAGATCGTAATCCTTTTTGTGCATTTTGTGGCAAAACACTTTTGCCACCAGGACACTAAAACACAAAGATAAATTTTAGTTAACCGTTTTGCTTTGTGTCATTGTGCCTTTGTGGCTATTTTTACGGTTTATCCCGGTTAGCAAAAAAGCGGTAGAATAGGAGCAAATTAAATTATGCATTCAAAAAAACATACCCTGATCAGAAGTAAATTTATGGTTCCCATGTCACGCAAAATGGGTATATCAAAAAGAATTCACGACGGCTATGTACTCACCGAAGATGAGAAAATAACAGCGGCAGGTGAATATACGAAAGAAAAAGGCGATCAGCTGATAAGAGATTATGGGAATGACCTGTTTATTGTGGGTTCTGAAAAACAGGGCGATTTTACGGTCGATGACATTGTCTGTAATGAGACCTGTCTTTTACCGGGTTTTGTTAAAGCGCACGGTCATGACCACGAATCACCTTTAATCGGGATTGCAAAAGATTGCCCCTTAACCGCCTGGTTGGATGGAGCCGTTAATCTTTTTACAGGATTTCTTGATGAGAAAAGAGAAGACCTCGCGAATCGATTCGGCAAATCACCAAACCTGGTTACCTATTTAAAAGCAAGAGTCGATGACATCTATTACGGCATAACATCTTCTCTGGTTCATCACTGCAATTTTAATAAATACAGAGTAGCGGATATCGTAGAGGCCAACAAGCAAGCTTACACCAAAATGATCGTCGCAGTTGGAAGCCAGGACAGACACTATGATGATCGGATCCTTGATATCCCTTATCAACTGGCGGTTGACCGGTTAAATGATTACCACAAAAAATTCGCAGATGTTGAAAGAACATGGATCATACCGGGTCCTGATCAGTTTTTTTCAAATGGTCCCGAACTATTAAAAGCACTCAAAGAATGGAGTAAGGACCATGGAACGTTAATCCATATTCACAGTTCGGAAGAACCGAAGACAACCGCCTGGTTTAGAGAGACATATGGGATGACCCCGATTGAATATGCAAATCGTATCGGATTTTTGGATACGGAAACACTTCTGGCGCATCAGGTAAATAATACCGAAAACGACCTGTCCATCATAAAAGAAACGGGCGCAAAGGTTGTGCATAATCCGCTCGCAAATACCATTCTGGGTTCAGGCATGCCCCCCCTGAAGAAAATGACGGAAATGGGCATCCCCTATGTTATTTCAACCGACGGTTCCGGCAGTGCCGATAATCAGGATATTCTTTTAGCCGCCAAATCGGCTGCCCAGTACCAAAAAGCATTGCATCAAGATGCGTCATTTTTGACCAGTGATGTATTGCTGCGGAAGATCACCATAGAGCCTGCTGAATTTTTGCGATTGAACACGGGTTCTTTGGAAAGTGGCAAAGATGCGGATATGGTGCTGATCGATTTGACCCGTCCGAATCTGATACCTTCCCGATTGGATAATGTTGTCGAAAATTTAATCTGGGCATCAGATGGAAGTGAAATTAAGACCGTCATTGCCAACGGTAAGGTTTTAAAATTGGATTATCGATTTACGCTTTTGGATTTTGAAACCATTGTTAAAGAAGTACAGTTATTATCTGAGATGTTGGCGGATCATATGATAACCGCCAGGAAGATCAGCGGAACAGGCGCTCACAAGTAAGATGAATGGATCTTTTTTTTATTTTCTTTACAGACAGGATTTGCAGGATTATTTGGATTGTGTTTTCGTGGTTTCATCCGGGACCGTGAAAGAAAAAAGATAATCCTGTAAATCCTGTCTAAGTCCCAAAATTAAAATAGAATCCATTCCGCTTTAACAACTAGAGCTCATCGAGCAATCCGGTTTTGGCATTAAATTCCGCGATCAGGGCATCGATCTGATCCACACATGTGGGAATGCTTTCCCAGTACTGATCGTCATACCATTGCCGCTGAATCTCTTCGTATGTTTTGCCCTGTTGCTCAACCCAGGTGTAGTATTTGAGGTTGTGAATGCGCTTACGCCCGTAATAGGTCAGTTCTTCCATATTGTCGATGGTCAACCCCTCTATATTTCTCGCATATACGGCAGCCGCATCGCTATCGGTAAACTCGCCGCGTTCCTGATTGAGTTCGATCAGCCGGCTGGCGTACATCTCCATGGAGTCCGTCAGCACCGTCATGACGATATCCTGTTCACCCAGTTCATAATACCGGGCGAATTTAATGGCCGTCACTAGATTGCCGATGCAGGAGATTCCCAGCAGGTCCAGTATATCAAGCAGCGCTGGGGAAACGCCTTTGGCTGCGAGATATTTTTTGCCGGCCGGTTCGTTGAACAGCCGCATCAGGCTGATGGGGATTTCGTCGTCAACGGCCACCACCATGTCGAGGTTTTTGACATTGTGAATCCAGGGAACATGCTTATCACCGATACCCTCGATGCGGTGTTCGCCGAATCCATTGCGCAGCAGGGTCGGGCACTGCAGCGCTTCGCTGGCAACAATTTTGCTCAGCGGAAACTGCTTTTTAAGAAAATCCCCACAGGCAATCGTACCCGCCGAGCCGGTGGCCGACATAAATCCCTGAAACTTATCTTTGGAGCCCATGAGACGCTCGAGGACTTCCAGTACCGCCGGTCCGGTGATTTCATGGTGCCAGAGGTAATTGCCGAATTCATCAAACTGGTTGAAAATTGTTAGATCCTGTCCGGATTCCCGCAGTTCCCAGCACTTGTCGAAAATCTCTTTAACGTTGCTTTCGCTGCCCGGGGTTTTGATAATTTCGCCGGATACCGATGTGAGCCACTCAAAGCGCTCACGGCTCATGCCTTCAGGCAGGATGGCGATGGATTCGCAACCCAGCAGGGTCGAATCATAGGCCCCGCCGCGGCAATAGTTGCCGGTCGATGGCCAGACGGCTTTCTGGGTGGTCGGATCGAACTGGCCGGTCACCAGCCGGGGAACCAGACAGCCGAAGGCCGCCCCCACTTTGTGTGCACCGGTGGGAAACCATTTGCCGACAATCGCCACGATGCGCGCATCGACGCCGGTTAACGTTTTGGGAAACTCGATGAAATTCACATCGCCAAACCCGCCCCCTTTTGAGACCGGCTCATTATGCCAGGTGATCCGAAAAAGATTTAAAGGATCGATGTCCCACAGCCCGATGTTTTTCAGCCGGGATACAATGGCCTCAGGAATGAGGCCGGGATTTTGCTGTTGCTTGAGGGTGGGAATGATGATGTTTTTTTCTCTGGCTCTTTTAACGGCTCTTTCAAGCCCTTCGGGAACAACGGTTAGGTCTATCACGGTCGGTCTCCTTCAATTTGAGGTGTTCGGTGTCGGGTTTCAGGTGTCAGGATTACGAACTTGATGACTTCAAGAATTATCAGATTCTGAATGCTGTCATCTGTTTACTTACACCTGACACCTGAGACCTGACAAGTATAATTATAACGAATCCCAGCCCGCCACCACCTGCTGGAGTGCTTTGATGTCCGGCTCGACATAAAACGGCTTTGTTGCGACTTGCGCAACCGCCTGCATGGCGCCGGCGATATCTTTTAAACCATTGCCGGTGTTCAGTACCACAATACGGTCATCGCCGGACACCAGTTGCTCATCAACCGCCTTTACCAGACCGGCATATGCGGCGGCTCCGGCAGGCTCTGCAAAAACGCCCGTAGCGCGGGCCAATTCGGGAATGGCTTCCAGTATATCCGTATCCTCCACACAAATGAAGGCACCTCCGGTTTCATTTACAGCCGCCAGTGCCTTGATCCGGTCACGTGGCAAGCCTGCGCTGATGCTGTCGGCCACCGTCTGCGCGTTGATCGGCGGTTTGGTGATGATATCTTCCTTGTTTTTCCAGGCTGCGTAAATATAGTTGCTGCCGGCAGCCTGCACACCCATCAGCTTGGGCATTTTATCGATCCATTTCAGGGCAAACAGGTCTTTTAAACCTTTGTGCAACCCCCCAATGATACAGCCGTCGCCCACACTGACAAAAATGCGGTCGGGCGCCTTCCAGCCCAGTTGTTCGCAGATTTCATAGGCAGCGGTCTTTTTGCCTTCGGTCATGTAAGGGTTAAAGCCGGTGTTGCGGTTATACCAGCCGTAAGTCCGGGTGGCTTTCAGGCAAAGCTCAAAGGCGTCATTATAGGTCCCCTTTACCAGGAAAACGCGGGAGCCGAATACCAGCAACTGGGCAATCTTCGCCTGTGGTGCGGTTTCCGGAACAAAGATCACGTTGGCCTGCTGCATGCTGGCGCACAGACCGCTTAACGCGGCCGCAGCGTTTCCGGTACTGGCCGTCGTAATGATTTCAGCACCTTTTTCTCTGGCTTTTACAAGGGCAACCGCACTGGCGCGGTCCTTAAAGGAAGCCGTCGGCTGGCGGCCGTCGTCTTTAATCCACAGGGCATTTAGATCCAGGTGCCTGGCAAGGCGCCGGGAAGGATATAGCGGTGTCCAGCCGACCGAGAGCGGCGGGATTGTCGCGCCGGGGTGAATGGGCAACAATGGCAGGTATCTCCAAATTGAAAAATCATTAGATCCCAGGAGGGCTTCTTTGCTTATCTGCCGGCCGATAAAATCATAGTCATACTGAACGTCGAGAATGCCTTCGTCACCATGTTCCGGACAGATGTAATCGACCTCAGCCGGGCGATATTGCTTGCCGCAAATAAGACATTGCAGACAAATTATATTTTCCAATGCGCTGCTGCTCCCGTTTGTTTAAATCCAGCCAGCCCCAATTGGGTTAAACCAATTGGACCATACCATAACCTCATTAAAAGACAAACCCGGGCATGTCAATATGTTCCATAATTCCCTTGAATATTTAATTCACATTTAGGATGCTTGCACTCGCAAATCGGTTATGATACGTCATCTGAATTCACTCATATTGGAGGTTTCAAGTGACCGCAACACAGGAAAGATATACAAAAACCTTCCCCATATCCTGGGAGCAGCTGCATCGTGATTCCAAGGCATTGGCCTGGCGGCTGGTGGATTTGGAGGAGTGGCGAGGCATTATCGCCATAACTCGGGGCGGTATGGTTCCGGCATCCATCATCGCTCGCGAATTGGAAATCCGTCATGTTGATACGGTTTGTGTCTCCAGTTACGATGTTCGGGCACAGAGCGAGATTACCGTTCTTAAATCAGTCGATATAGACGGCAAAGACTGGCTGCTTGTTGATGATCTGGTGGATACCGGCCAGACGGCGCGCATCGTCAGAGACATGCTCCCCAGGGCGCACTTTGCCACCGTCTACGCCAAGCCGGAGGGTCGGCCGCTGGTGGACACCTTCATTACCGAAGTCAGCCAGGATACGTGGATATTGTTCCCCTGGGATACGGAATCCCAGTTTGTCGAGCCCATAATCGACATCAAGCAGGCTGGCCCGTAAAGGGCACCATAAGGAGACACGCAAGCATGGAAATGGATCATGATATCCGGTGGGTAAAAACACATTGCGCCCGGCTGGACCACGGGGGCTGCGCTGTTGTCGTCGGAATTAAAGACAACCGCATCGTGAAAGTCAAGGGCGACCCTGACGGGTTCTTAAATAAGGGCTACATGTGTGTTAAAGGCACGCTATCCCATGAGCGGCTCACGCATCCGGACCGCCTGAAATCTCCGCTGAAACGAATCGGTGACCGCGGAGAAGGGCGCTGGAAGACGATTTCCTGGGATGAGGCCATTAAGGAAATTTGTGAAAATTTTAACCGGATTAAAGACCGGTATGGGGCCAAAGGCGTTGCATTTTGCCAGGGAATGCCCAAGGGACTGGAGCTTTTTGTTTTAACGCGCCTGGCCAATACATTTGGCTCACCAAATGTGGTCGGCCCACAGGATGTTTGTCATGCCCCACGAGAAATCAGCGGGTTGCACACCTGCGGGTTTTATCCGATTGCGGATTTCCACCATCCCAGCAAGACGGTTGTTCTCTGGGGCAGCAATATCACCAGCACCAACGAGGAGGGGGCCATCTGCAGCCTCCTGTTGAAGCAGTTAAAAAATGGCACCGAGCTCATCGTAATCGATCCCCGAAAAACAGAATTGGCGAAAAGGGCCAAATACTGGCTGCAAATTAGACCGGGAACGGACCACGCGCTGGCATTGGCCTTTTTAAACGTCATTATCAACGAAAAAATTTATGACACCGAATTCGTAGAGAATTGGACCTTTGGATTCGACGATTTATCCAATCACATCCAGCAATATTCCCCTGAAAAAATGTCAGCGGCAACCTGGATCTCTCCCGATCTGATCCGCGAAGCAGCAAGGTTCTATGCGCATTCTCGCCCGGCTGCGATTCAATGGGGCAACCCCATCGAACAAACGATGCATAATTTTGATGCCGCCCGGGCGCTGGTCTGT
>Ga0209536_100001825_pt1 | contig 34917 bp, 34 predicted proteins | sample DeeMarSeWOR28_12_FD_187461 | JGI IMG/M metagenome (GOLD analysis project Ga0209536, IMG submission 187461) | Marine sediment microbial communities from White Oak River estuary, North Carolina - WOR-2-8_12 (SPAdes) (version 2) | ecosystem: Environmental > Aquatic > Marine > Intertidal zone >...
GGACCCGGCGAGCCACGATCGCATCGTGCATCGTGGCGCCGCCAATGTCGCCCATGCTGCCGCGCAAGCCGGTGTCGAGCGGTTGAACGTGATCACCGGGGCGTCAGTATCGGATGAGAACGCGTGGTACTACGGCACGCAGGCAAAGCTTCAAGCTGAAGCAGCCATTAGAGCCAGCGGTGTTCCCTATTCCATTTGGAGAGCGACTTGGTTCATGGAGTCGCTGCCCCTATTCGTGCGAGGACGCAAAGCGGTCGTGATGGGTAGGCAGCCGCACCCTTGGAGTTGGCTAGCGGTCGAGGACTACGCCCGCATGGTGTCGAGGGCGTTTGGTGCGCCGGAGGCTGCCAACAGGATATTCTATGTGCACGGGCCGGAGAGATTCACCATGCGGCAGGCGCTGGAGTTCTACTGCAGTCGCGTGCGGCCCGAGGTGAGAGTCTCCACTGCGCCGCTCTGGTTTCTCTCTCTTGTGTCTCGCGTCACCCGCAACAATACCATGCAGAGTGCCGTAGACCTCATGCAATACTTCGAGAAGGTCCCGGAGCAGGGTGACGCCACCCAGGCCAACACACTCCTCGGGGCACCGACAACGACGCTAGCCGAGTGGTGCCACAGACAGCAGGCGTGAGCAGGTCCCGCGGCACAAAGAATGACACGTGCAGCATCAATGGTCGAATACACGGCCGTTGTGTGTGGGTTGGCATTGGGGTCTGCTCTCTACTGACGCGTCAGGAACTGCACGATTGTGCGATTAACTAACTCGGTCTGCACGACCGTCAGGTCGTGGCCCGCCTCCGGAATGATCTCTGTCTCTATCTGAGGCGCCACGGTGTTGAGGCGCTCGATGGCTGCTAGAGGGGGGTAGATCTTCTCGTTCTCTCCTACCAAGAAAAGCGTCGGCACACGGATGCTCTGGAGCTGACTGTCGGTCAGGACAGCAGGATTCACCAACCTGGTCAGTTTGTAGCTACGGATCGCGAGGTATGCTGCGTCTATTTCCTGCTCCAGGAACTGTTGGCTAGCTTCGTCTTTTGCCGCCAAGTCCTGCAACAGCCAGTAGAGGAAGCTGCGGGTGAAGCGACGACTGGGCAGGGCGCATAGCATGGCACGCCGAATCCAACTGAAGGATAGCGGCAGCACCGTGCCCGCTGGAGCCAGCAACACGACCCGGTCGAGACGATTCGGGTACCGAACTGCGTACTGGCTCGCTAGCCAGCCCCCGTAGGACAGGCCGACCAGGCTTATGCTGTCTCCCAATTCGAGAGCGTCGAACAACTCATCCAGCCAGCCAGTGAAGTCAGCTGCACTGGTCGGGACACGTGTATACACGCTCCTGCCATAGTCATAGATCACATCGACTGCGTAGCTCCTATGCCGTTCCGACAGGGCCGCCACGTTCAAGCGCCACTGCAGCGAATTGCCGCCCGCTCCATGGAGCAGGACCAGCGGTGGAGCGCCGTCCGGCCCGCTGATCCGCACGAACGTCGGGCCGAGGGTTGTGCTGACCGTTATCGTGTCCGATGGAATTGGCCATTCTCTTGCTCTGGAGTCGTACAGTTCGAGGTAGCGTGCCTTTGCCGCCGCGGATCGAAACGGGTGATGTGGTGAGTCCATATCCCCGGATCCGGAAAACAACCATGCGGCGAAGCCAACTATGAGGATCAGGCCGGATCCAACAGCCACACCGCACCCCAATAGCAGCCGGCGCAGGATGCGTCCGCTCTCTCCCAGTTGACTCGTCATGAGTCGCAACGCGTTTGTCCGCATCCTTGGGCCTCGCATCTCAGGACCGGCCGGTCATCCCATACGGGACCAATCCAAGGAATCACTTCGGTGACCTGCTGTTCGTGTGTTCTACGTCTCGTGATAGACTGGGTCACCCATTTCAGCAAAAGAGAAGTTGTAGAACACGTTGTGCCCGTTGTAGTCCATCACTCTCAGGTCATCAGTCTGATCCAAGTCACCCATCACCACCGCATAGTGGTTGCCGTACCTGTCCTTCACCCTCTCGACCGGAACTTCACGTGCCACGAATTTCCTGATGCCCTTCGCCTGCAGCTTGTTCAAGAAGTCAGGCTCTGTGAATGTGTCGTACGTGGTGAGTATGAGGATGGGACCACTGCCCGTAAAGAAGATCCCCGCATGCATGGTATCACCTCCGTTGCATGTCGTTTCCGTGTGGAAACACTAGTGGCAGGAACCTCGATTGCTCCTTACTAAGTATCGCTAGCCTGTTCGGAATGTGCACCCGCCGACTGAGCTCGCCCCGCCGCGACTGTGGGCCGGCAGGTGGCACCCGGGGACGGCACCCCCGGCACAATAGACCTCGCGCATGGGTCCGGGAAGTCGCATCTTAGTAGCCATAGCCGGAGGAACACACAATGAACTTGTTCTCGCACTCAACCCCCTGGTTCGCAATGTTTCTGATTGTGCCGGTGTTCGTATCACCGGCATATGCGCAACAAGCCGGGTTCGATATCCGCGGCCACTATGACAAGCAGGAATACATGGTCCCGATGCGGGACGGTGTGAGGCTGTACACTCAGGTGTATGCACCAAGAGATGTCTCAGAACGGTACCCGATTCTACTCTCCCGGACGCCGTACGGCATTGGCTCGTACGGTTCCAACGAGTTCAGGAATCAGCTGGGGCCGTCAGCCGGGTTTGCCAGAGAGGGATACATCTTCGTTTACCAGGATGTCAGGGGGAAGTTCAAGTCTGAAGGTGAGTTCGAGCATCACGTCGTGTACCAAGCCGACAAGACGACTCCGCAAGACGTGGACGAAAGCAGCGATACCTACGACACTATTGAGTGGCTGCTCGACAATCTACCGCATCACAACGGCAGGGTGGGGCATTGGGGTATCTCGTATGGTGGCTGGCAGACAGTCATGGGTATGATCGACCCACATCCTGCACTCAGGGCCTCATCTCCCCAGGCATCACCAGCTGATCAGTTCATCGGAGACGATTACCATCACAATGGCGCGTTTCGGCTCATGTATGCATTTGGGTGGTTGTCGAGTAACGCACGAGTGCGGGCCGGCCCCACCGAGACCAGGACGAAGCCGTTTGAATTCGGCACACCGGACGGCTACGGGTTTTTTCTGGATCTCGGTCCGATCTCGAACGTCAACAAGCAACTGTTCAACAACGCGATTCCGACGTGGAACGATTTCGTTGAGCACGGGACGTACGATGAGTACTGGCAGAGCAAGAACGTGCTGAAGGATCTCACCAACGTTGGGCATGCAGTACTGAATGTGGTGGGTTGGTTCGATGCTGAGGACTATTACGGACCGCTCAAGATCTACTACACGATAGAGGAAGAGAATCCGGGTATCGACAACATACTCGTAGCCGGTCCCTGGAGACATGGTGGCTGGTCGAGTTCAGCGGGCGACAGATTGGGGAACATCCGTTTCGGCTCGGAGACTTCTCGATACTTCCAGGAAGAAATCGAGCTGCCGTTCTTCAACTACTACCTCAAAGGCATTGGGACGGGAGATCTGCCCGAGGCCTCGGTGTTTGAGACCGGTATTAATGAGTGGAGGTCCTACGATCAGTGGCCGCCACGGGAAGCAACCGCCAGCGAGCTGTACCTCCATGGTGACGGGAGTCTCTCCTTCACGCCGCCAGGTCGTACCGCCGGAAGTGAGTTCACTTCATTCCTGAGTGATCCGGACAAACCGGTTCCGTACAGCGCCGAGATTCGAACGTCACAAGGACACGAGTGGATAGTCGAAGATCAACGGTTCGTGGCGAGACGGCCGGATGTGCTGGTGTTCCAGAGCGACGTCCTTGATGCGGATGTGTCTATCGCCGGCCCGATTGTCGCAAGCCTCAGTGTAGCAACTACGGGGACAGACGCAGATTGGGTTGTGAAACTCATTGACGTGTATCCGGCCGACGCCCCCGACAACGAGCCCAATCCAGCCAACGTCAGAATGGGCGGTTTTCAAATGATGCTTGCTGGTGATGTCTTTAGGAGCAAGTTCCGCTATGGCTTCACGACACCCCAGCCGCTCGTTCCTGAGCAAGTGACACAGATCGAGTTCGATCTACTCGACAAGCACCACACGTTCTTGAAAGGGCACAAGATAATGGTGCAAGTGCAGAGCACGTGGTTCCCGCTGATCGATCGTAATCCCCAAACATTCGTCGACATCTACAACGCGGTGGCTGCGGACTTTCGGACCGCTACGCATCGAGTTTACCACTCTGCCCAACACCCGTCACACATCAAGCTGTACGTCATGGAGCGGTGATTGAAAGTAGGCACGGGTCTCCATCTGCTGCGATTTGCTGCACTCCACCCAGCGAGAGCGCGGCGTCTCGCGTGGGGTTCTGCAGCTGGAGGTCGGCCGCCCTCCTTACGATCTCTTTCGCCTCTGTGTGGCGGTAGGTCGCTTTTGTCCCGAATGAGGCTGCCAGCTCACCCGCGAGTTCGTTGGGTGTTGCGAACCGCTCGTGGGGCTTGAGCGACATGGCACGCACGAGAACCTGCTCAGCCGATCCCGGCAGGTGATCCAGCCGGTCGCGGTGCCTGGGGGACGCATCGATGAACCGGCCGAGTCGAACCGCTTCCTCCGTAGGCCACATCTCAGGTGGCTCGCCCACGACCATCTCGTAGAAGACGCGGGCGAGATTGTAGACGTCAGTCCTCTCGGTGAGGTCGGTGCGACCAATGGACTGCTCGGGACTCATGTATCCTGGCGTTCTCAGGGGGAATCCGGTTCGCGTCAGATGTACCCCACCAGCCGTGCTGATCGCCTTGGCGATCCCAAAGTCCGCCACCACGGCGTGGCCCTCGGAGAGCAGTATGTTCTCGGGTTCGATGTCGCGATGTACTACACCGTGCCGATGTGCGTATGTCAGGGCGCTGGCGACTTCGTCCACGAGCCTCAGTGCTTGGGCAGGTTCCGCCGTCCCCGAGCGATTGAGGAGACCTCGCAGCGACTCACCCTCCACGAAGGGCATGACGTAGTGCAGACAACCATCGGCATCGCACGAATCGTGGAGCGGCAAGATGTGAGGGTGCGTTAGGCCGGCGGCAATCTCGATTTCTTTGAGGAACCGTTCACTGCCCAACGCCTCAGCCAACTCCTGCCGCAACACCTTCACCGCGACCTTGCGGTGATGCTTCAAGTCCTCTGCCAGGTAGACAGTGGCCATACCGCCGCGGCCGATTACCCGCACGAGACGATAGGCGTCTCCAATCGCCGACTGGACGGTTTCCAGGGTCGTGGGCACTGGATCGATCTCCACGCTTGCGTGAGATGCCGCTGCTTCTTTGTACGCTTTCAGCGCCTGGACTGGCTGCTGACCTCTGACCTTCCTGACATCAGCTTGCGTTCGAGAAATTCAGCGGTGGCGTTGTACACCGTGAGCACATTTGCGTGACGCAAGAAATGGTGCGTGTCCTCGGGAATCACGAGCGTCTCGTACGGTACACCGTGATGGTCTAGCCGGTTAACCAGGTCCGTGCTCTGGTTGAAGCGGACATTGCGGTCGTCGTCGCCGTGGATGACCAGCACCGGCGACCGCCAAGTAGCCATGGAGGATACCGGTGACGATTGCCAGGCGACATCCAACGCGCGCTCGACGTCGGGCGCCTGTTCGTACCGGTCACGAGTCATCATGCCGCGCGCTCGCTCGCTGGTCCAATCATGTACACCGTGGACATCAACGCCAGCTGCGAAGAGGTCTGAATCCCGTGCGAGAGCCAGGGCTGTAAGGAACCCCCCGTACGATCCGCCATAGATTCCGATGCGAGAACCGTCCACTTGCGGTAACGTGCGCAGGAACTCGGCGGCGGCCTTCACGTCCAGGTATTCCGCTGCACCACGCGCGCCGGAGTTGGGTGGCTGGTGGAACTCGTAACCGTAACCGATGCCGAGCCGGTAGTTAACCGACAACACGACGAAGCCGCGACTAGTGAGATACTGGTTGATTGCGTAGGCGTTGGAGTAGTAGTCCGAGTAGTGCCAGCCCAGCAGCATTTGCCGTGGGGGCCCGCCGTGAACGAAGATCACTGCGGGTTTCTCCGCCGCCCCACCTGGCCGCTCAAACATCTGGGCGTGGACGGTGACCCCGTCGGGCGCCTGCAAGATCACCTGGGTCGGAATGACGAGCTGCGCGGTGGGGAAGTCCACTGGGATCCGGTCGTTGGCAAGTGTCTGTGTATTGCCGCCCGCGAACGGCATCACCGTAGGCAGCGGCGGCCGCTGCGCCGTTGCCCCGATGAAGGCCAAGGTGTTGCCGTCGCCCGTGACAGCTGGATACCAACCGAGTTGAGCGCCCGGCGTCATGACTTCGGGTGCCGCCCGGTCCACCGGCACGCGCACCACGTGCCGCCGTTCGATGTCGAGTGGATCGCTTCCTGCGTTGCCCGCGAAGACGAGCCACTTACCATCGTGGCTCAGTGAGATGTGCTCGGCCATGTACTCACCGGGCGTGAGCAGCAGCGGGCTGCCGCCGCTAGCGCGGATCGAGTAGAGGTGCTGCCAACCGTCCTCATACGAGAGGAACACGATCCGTCCCGCCGCGGCCCAGTGCAGGTTGGTGCCGCCGTGAGTGCTGGGGACCGATCCCTCCAATGTCTCCGGTGCCTTCCAGAGCCGTTGCCCTTCGCCTGTCGTGGCGTCGGTGGTCCAAATCTCCCAGGGTCGGTGTCGCCGCGCGAGGATCGAATCGGGAGCTCCACCGGAACCCGGCTGTCGCACAAAAGCGATCCGAGTGCCGTCCGGCGACCAGCGTGGGGAGCGGTCCCGTGCGAACGTCGGCGCCATCCAGACAATCGCCGTAGAGTCATTGGTGTACACTCCGACGAACGCGTGGTCGCTCCGATTGGAAACGAAGGCGAGACGCGAGCCGTCCGGTGACCAGCGCGGTTCTCCATTGCTCCCCCGTGCTGAGAACAGCGCGCTAGCCTGGGCAGAACCGTCGATGGGTGCAGTCCAGATCTGGCCATTCTTCACGAAGGCCACGACGTCGCCGCGCGGTGAAATCACAGGTCCCTCTCCGTCACCCAATACCGTGGGCTCTCCGCCCTCGAACGGGACAGAGAGAATCTGGACGCTCGGTGGTGTCGGGCTGCTCGTGACGTTCACTGGCTCGTGATCGTCCCAGTTTGACCCGTGGTCACCGCCGCGCACGTACACTACCCAGCGCCCGTCAGGCGACAGCGCAACACTCGACAGCTCCTGTCCGTCATCAGCGAGGTAGCGCGTTAGGCGCCGTGCTGCGAACTCGGGTCCAGCAGCCACGTAGAGGTTGCGCTCACCCTGTTCGTTGAACGCCCAGGCGAGCCGTGCGCCGGTCGCCGCAGTGGTGAGCTCGGTGGGGAATGGGTAGGAGCGCACCTGCTCGAATGTGAAGTTTGCGGTGGATGCGTGCTGGGCAGAAACTGTTCCCGTCCACGTGACGAGGGCGATCAGGCAAGTCCCGAGAGGTCTACTCATGGCCGAACCATCCTGGCGGGGAGAAGAATGCCGCAATGTATGCAACGCGACACCGAGTATCTAGGAGGTGGTTCGCAACTCCCCGTTTAGTGAGTCGTGCGATGTGGGGCGGCGGATTAGCTTGGTCCTGGTAGCGACGCTGCAACTGGACTGGCGCGGGCGCGGGCAAAACCACCTACATTATGATCGTAACGTGGCGCTGGAGAGTGCTGTGTGAGGAGGCTGAGTCGGTCTTCAGCTTGGGTGAGATGATTCTGGGTCGCGGGTTGAAATATCGTGCACGCTAGCGGATCCGCCTCGTTCGAGGTATCCGCTCATTGGGGCCCGGTCAGTGAGCGGGAGCGGATTGTGATGCCAGACGTACTGCGTGGCGTTGCAGTCTGCGGCATTCTCCTGGCCAACATCCTGATCTTTGCTTTCCCCGCGGACTCTGCCAACCTCATAGCTGAAAGCTCGAGAACAGGTGACCAACTCGTGGGAGTGTTCCAGGGGCTGTTCGTAGAAGGGAAGTTCTACTCATTGTTCTCGATCCTGTTCGGTGCGGGCATCGCCTTGCAGAGCCGGCGTGCACAGAGCAGCAACCAGCCGTTCACCAAGGTGTACGTCAGACGGCTCATCGTGCTGGTCCTGATTGGGATCGTGCACGGCTTGCTCTTCTTCTCTGCTGATATCCTTGCCTTCTATGCTGTTGTCGCCTTCATCGTGTTGCCGTTTCGGAAAGCTAGGCCGACCGCGCTGCTCAGCGCCGCCATTGTGTGCCATGTCATTGGCCTCCTTGTCCTAGGGGCATACGCGTACCGAAGTGACGGGAACCCCGTGCCACAGGAACCGAGTTGGCGAACGCTCGTCGCAAGCCGCCAACCTGCACGGCATGATGCATGGCTGGTTGTCATGCCGCGGGTGGCGAAGCTGCTGCGGGTATCCGAACTCGACCTCTATGAATTCATGGCCGATGAACAGCGGATCTTTGCGGAAGGCACGTGGCTGGAGATGGTACGGCATCGTGCGGTGAGATTCTCGCTCATAGCCATGCCGCTGAAGCTGGCCTTTGTGAGTTGGCGAGTACTGGCGCTGTTCCTCCTGGGAATGTACTTCGTGAGGACGTCTCTCAACATTGACAGGACAGCGGAAACCACTGTGTATAGGCGGACGGCCATCAGCTTCTTCACACTGGGGATGATACTTCAGCTTGTTGGTGCTGTTGCCCAGGCGAATGTTGGGCAGTACATGCTGGCTCTGCCTGTGTTCCTCATTGGAGTCTTCACTGGAGTCGTGGCGGTGAGCCTTGGCTACGCCGCCTGGATACTGACGCTATGTACCAGGAAAGCCAAGTCCGCCCTGGTCCATGCCCTTGCTGCCGTAGGTCGCATGGCTCTCACCAACTACCTGGGTCAGTCGATCATCTGCGGTTCTATCTTCTATGGCTACGGCCTTGGGTTGTTTGGCCAGCTGCATGCCACCGAGGTAATGATGTTGACCGTCCCGATATTCGCTCTGCAACTCGTCGTCAGTAGCGTTTGGCTCCGGTATTTTCAGTTTGGGCCTGTGGAGTGGATTTGGCGAACGTTGAGCTACTTGCAAGTCCAGCCGATGCGGCGGCCTCTCTGAGCCTGTCCGCAAGCCTGGCACCGTGGACGTGGCCCGGCGGAGATCGGATATAGTCAAATCGGCCGGATCGTTCACGTTGCCTGCCGTGCTGGGACGGGCCAGCACGGAGTGGTTGAAAACCCCCGGCCGGTGCTCTAGGTCCGAATTGCTCGTGCTCGACGAGCGAGCGCCAGTCGAAACCAACAGTGGAGAACTTGCCCTCATGCACCGATTCGTGGTCTGTTGCGCCATAGGCGTCGTCTTCGCCCTAGCTTCTCCCGACAAGGGGACACTCGCTCAGGTCGACCCAAAAGCAACCGCATTTGCCGCGGTCGATCGGAACAGCACGGAGATCGGGAAGGTCGGCGATGCCATCTTCAGCTTTGCGGAGCTTGGCATGCAGGAGTTCGAGACAGCCAAGCTATGTGCTGATATTCTAGCTGACATGGGATACGAGGTTGAGACGGGCCTGTCCGGCATTCCGACGGCGTTACTTGCCACCTACGGGTCGGGCCAGCCTGTCATTGCGATCCATGTCGAGTACGATGCCGTGCCGAACGGCTCGCAAGCTGCAGGAGTCACAGAACGCAAGGAGCTCGTGGCAGGGGCGCCTGGACATGCAGAAGGTCACAACACCAACGCCGCTGTCTGGATCGGCGCAGCCTTTGCGATCAAGGATGCCATCGAAAAGCACAACCTGGCCGGCACCATCAAGCTATTCTCCGCTCCTGCCGAGGAGCAGATCATCAGTCGGCCGTACTTCGTACGGGATGGCCATTTCACGGATGTCGATGCCGCGTTCCATGCGCACGTCGGGTCTTCGCTGGCGACGAGTTATGGTGTGCGACAGTACGCTGCGATGTCAGTGGAATACGAGTTCTCTGGCAAGACGGCACATGCTGGTTCCTCGCCTTGGACCGGAGTGAGTGCAGTCGATGCAGTCAAACTGATGGACCTCTCATGGGATGTGCTGCGCGAGCACCTGCCGCCCACGCAGCGGAGTCACTCTGTGATAACACATGGCGGGATTCAGCCCAACGTAGTGCCTGACTACGCGAAGATTTGGTTTTACTTCCGCGAGTCCACCTACGAGGGTGCCAGGCATCTGTACGAGAGAGCGCACCAAGTCGCGCAGGGTGCAGCGACGATGACTGGAGCAACTTTCGAGGAGCATGTGCTCGCCGCAGTCTGGCCCACGCGAGACAACAGGACGGTGGCGGAGGTGGTCCAGTCGAACATCGAGTTGGTCGGCATGCCAGATTGGACAGCGGAAGAGCAGGCGCTGGCCCGTCGGATTCAGAGAGCTGCAGAGGTTGAGGAGTCTGGTCTGCGGACAGGCACGTCGTCTCTGAGTGAAGCGACGCAGAGTACCAGTTCGAACGATTCGGGGGACATAACCTGGACTGTGCCTCATGGTCGCATCACTTTTCCGGCAAACGTTCCCAACGTCCCATTTCACCACTGGGCCGCCGCGATCGCCGAAGCTACCTCTATCGCACACAAGGGCAGCGTAGCTGGTGCTAAGGTACTGGCAGGGGCGGTGATCGACCTACTCACGAATCCGGAGCTGCTGCTCGAGGCACAGGAGACCTTCGCTCAAGAGGTCAGCGGTTCTGCCTATCGGTCGCTGCTACCGGCGGGACAGGAGCCCCCAATCGACCTGAATGCGGAGGAGATGGCGAAGCACCGCGAGTTGATGAAGGCGCACTACCAGAACCTGCCGATACGGTTCAGGTAGGATGCGGCAGCTGAGCTATACTCAGAAGGATCGCAGTGCCGGGGGCTGCGTCGTATCTAGGCGGCGAACATCCTCACAGGGTTGACGACAAGGGCGAATAGGCTCGGATCACAACACTTGATCAACAAGGAAGAGGAACGCGATGTCATCAAGTCGAAGAGATTTTCTGAAGACCGCTGCTGCAGCCGGGACGATTCTAGGGCTGGTGCAGAGGCCAGCCGTCGCTCAGGGCCAACCGACAACCGCACCGGGGCCGGTGGCCCAACGGACGGTCGCCCCCAAGCGTTTGCTCGTTCTCGGAGGGACGGGCTTCATCGGTCCCCACATGGTGGAGTATGCCCTGAGTCGTGGGCATAGCGTCACAATCTTCAACCGTGGGAGGACCAACACCCAGCTGTTTCCGGATGTGGAGAAGCTGGTAGGGGACCGCAACGATGACTTGCGCGCTCTGGAGGGGCGCCGTTGGGATGTTGTGCTCGACAACCATGCCACGCTCCCGCGCTGGGTGCGACAGACCGCGCAGCTTCTGAAAAACTCAGCCGAGCAATACATCCACGTGTCGACCATTTCTGTGTACGACGGTGAGTCGACTAGCATGGGTGGCGAGCGAGACGCTGAACCGGGATCGGCTGAGGAAGACCGGCTTCGGATTGACGAGGATTCGAACCTAGCGATGCTACCCGAAGGGCACGAAGGAGAAGAGGTGACCGGGCAGACCTATGGTCCGTTCAAGGTGATGGCAGAGCAAGAAGCACAGAGGGCTTTCCCAGGTAGGGCAACCATTGTGCGGCCGGGTCTCATCGTGGGACCGGGGGACCCAACTGACCGCTTCACGTACTGGCCGGTTCGCATCGACCGTGGTGGTGACGTTCTTGTGCCAGGTGACGGACTCGACTCAGTGCAGATCATTGACGTGCGGGACCTCACCGAGTGGATTGTACGTCTGGCGGAGGACGGGATAGCTGGGACATTCAACGCCACCGGTCCCGCTTCCCGGCTCGCGATGGCAGAGATGGTGTATGGAATACGAGCGGCAACCAGCTCGCCAGTACGCTTCACTTGGGTGGACAATGGATTCTTGGCAGATCATGAAGTGCGACCCTGGTCAGACATGCCGGTATGGATCCCGGCCGACAGGCTATCCTTCGTGCGAATCGACCGGGCGCTTGAGAAGGGACTCACATTCCGGCCACTCGCCGTAACCGCACGGGACACCATCGACTGGCATCAGACCCGTCCCGAAGAGCAGCGCAACTCGATGAGAACTGGGCTCAAACCCGAGCGCGAAGCCGAGCTGCTCGAGGAGTGGCGCACGAGGAGTTCCCGCTGAACGCTTAGTGTGACGGACGCCGAATCACCGACACTCACATACCATGCGACACCAGGAGCTTTCTATGATGAGGTGTGTTTGCAGGCGCGCGGTCGGTATCGTGGTGGTCTGCATCACCATGCAGATGCCAGTTGCCGTGTTCGCTCAAGATGACAAAGCAATGGTGCTGGCCCAGATCGAGAGCCGCGCCACTCGATACGGAGAGATAGCCCAGGAGATCTGGGATCTGGCTGAACTGGGGTATTTGGAGGAGCAGAGTTCCGCCCTGCTGCAGTCCACGTTGGCGCAGGCCGGTTTCACGCTGGACGTGGGCGTTGCGGACATTCCAACAGCATTCGTGGCCTCATTTGGGAATGGCCGTCCCGTGGTTGCGATACTGGCGGAGTTCGATGCACTTCCGGGAATCACTCAGGCGAGGGTTCCGGTACGGCAGCCCCTCACCGATTCGGAATCGGGCCACGCGTGCGGTCACCATCTGTTCGGAACGGGTTCGACAGCCGCCGCCATTGCCGTGAAGGAATGGTTACAGGCCACGAACACACCAGGCACGATCCGACTCTACGGCACTCCGGCTGAAGAAGGTGGATCGGGGAAGGTCTATATGGTTCGGGCCGGGCTGTTCGATGACGTTGATGTAGTACTTCACTGGCATCCGGGGGATCGGAACGGCGCTGGCGTGTACAGCACCCTTGCGATCGAGTCGGTCAAGTTCCGGTTTCACGGGGTGTCCGCTCATGCGGCCGCGGCACCTCATCTGGCACGCTCCGCACTAGACGGTGTCGAGGCCATGAACGTTATGGTCAACATGATGCGTGAGCACGTGCCCCAGGAGACGCGTATCCACTACGTGATTACCGGCGGGGGTGCCGCACCCAACGTGACGCCCGATTTCGCAGAAGTGTACTATTACCTGAGGCATCCAGACTCGGACGAGGTCCAGCATATCTTCGAGCGGGTGGTGAAGGCTGCAGAAGGTGCTGCGCTCGGGACGGGCACCACAGTGGATTACGAGCTGACCGGGGGCACGTACGCGCTCTTGCCGAACGAGGTATTGGCCAGAGCGATGCAAGCCAACCTCGAGCAGGTGGGCGGAGTCGAATATGACGCGGCAGAGCGTGAATTCGCAGAGACGCTTCGTGCCACCCTGCCCAAGAACTCGCCGCCACCGGAGGCTGCCGCGCAAGTGGATCCGTTCGTTGTAATACCAGGTGCGATTCCGGCCTCGACCGACGTTGGCGATGTGAGCTGGGTGGTTCCTACCGTCGGGCTCAGTGCTGCGACGTGGGTCCCTGGGACTTCGGCCCACACGTGGCAGGCTATCGCCGCCGGTGGAATGAGTATCGGAAACAAGGGCATGCTGGTCGCAGCCAAGACGATCGCACTGACAGCGGTGGATCTGTTCACGAACAAGGAGCTCATCGCGTCAGCGCGGGAAGAGTATCAGCGGCGAGTCGGTCCCGACTTCGAGTATGTACCTTTGCTGGGCAACAGGGCGCCGCCATTGGATTATAGGAAGCGTCCAGGAAGCTGAATTCGGCTGGCGGCACCGATCGGCAATCAGTTGTGCGTTGAGGTTGGCTGCGACCCGGCCTGGTGGGGGCCGGTGGCTTGGGGTTCGCCACCGAGCTGCGAGGGGCGAGGGCCAACCACGGCGGTGTCCTGATTCTGATCTAGCGGCTATGGCGATCGCAAGAACCGCTCGGCGAGTTGCTCCAAGCGCTCGTCGTGCTGTTCTTGAGCGCGGACGAGAATGCGCTCGATGTGCGGTCGCAACCTTGGCTCACCCCACCTGTAGCCGGTCGCTAGCTCGGCGCTGCGCGGGTCGCCCTGGTTCCATCCTTCGATGAGAGCCCACGCGGCCGCTTCGTCGAATGTGGGGTCGTCGCGCTCGGGTAGCGCGTAGCTGGGCTCGCGGCCCTCTGCGTCTTCGTTGACGAATGCCCTTGACATGTCGCATTCCTAACCATGTCACGGTTGTTCCCGCAACCCCGGCGCCCATCTGTGGCTAGCGCCCCCGGTATCGGGCAGTATCGCACAGCGAGTCCTGACTCCCGGCGAAACGTGTACACTGGTTTATTCCCGCTGCCCGCCGTGCCGGTACCCATGCCCCGAAGAAAGCGACATTCGTCCTTTGACGCTCAGCTGACGGGGGCCGCGCAGAATGCTAACGTGACGATGGATGGTGGAAGCTAGGGAATCTGATGGTGCTAGCCGGGCTCGGGGGGTAGACCATGGAAACGGTCAAGTTTGTTCTCATCAACCCAACGTCGCCAACCTGGCGCGCTCCTGAGGCGGGGCGCCCGCGCGGTCGTCGTGTCTTCCGCTTCTCGATGCTATCGAGCCTTCAGACTGCGGCTGCGATGCCTGCCTGGGTGAAGACACGGATAGTCGACGAGGACATCGAGCCCATTGATTTCGACACGGATGCTGACCTCATTGGCATCTCGTTCATGACGTACAATGCCCCCAGGGCCTACCAAATCGCTGACAGGTTCCGCCAACAAGGCAAGACGGTGATCTTCGGCGGTTTCCATCCCACATTCTTGCCAGATGAAGCCATTGAACACGCAGACTCCATCTGTATCGGTGAGGCCGAGTACAACGTACCGCGCATGATGGGGGACTTCGCGGCGGGACGGTTGCAGCGTTTCTACAGGAGCGAGCTAGTGGACCTCGCGGGTCTTCCCGTGCCTAACCGTGACCTCATTCGGAGGCAGGCGTACATCACTCCTGATGTCCTCCAGGCAACGAGAGGTTGTCCCAATGGCTGCAAGTTCTGCTCGATCGCCGCTTTTCACCGTCGGACTATTCGCACCCGTCCAGTCGAGCAGGTCATCGAGGAGTTGAATGGGCTGGGCCGACACGTGGTCTTCATGGACGACAACATCATAGGTGATCGTGACTATGCGGTGGAACTCTTCTCGGCAATGATTCCTCTTAGAAAGAAGTGGTTTAGCCAGTGTGGTATCGGCATCGCGTACGATGAAGAGCTGCTCGGGCTTGCCCACCGGAGCGGATGCCGCGGTCTGTTCATCGGTTTCGAATCTCTCTCGCAGGAGAGCCTGAACAACTGGCGCAAGGATGGGGCGAGGGCGAGAGACTATGTCCGCCTCGTCCACAAACTGCATGAGATTGGCATCGGCGTGTACGCCGGATTCGTGTTCGGCAGTGATCGTGACACACCGCGAGTCTTCGCGACCACGCTGGAATTCCTCCGGGAGGCCAGGCTGGATGCCTTGCAGGCCACGAGGCTCACGCCCTTTCCGGGAACCCCGCTGTTTGACGAAATGGACCGGAAGGGTCGGATCTTCGACAAGAACTGGAGCCACTACGACTTCTTCAATGTGGTATTCGAGCCTCGCCACATGAGTCCGGAGACGCTAGATCGTGGGACCGCGTGGGTGCTACGGCAGTTCTACTCGCGGCGTCGAGTTGCTCAGCGGTTGTGGCAGGAACTGGGATACCTCGATCCGACGGCGTTCATACGAGTGGTAGTACCGCTCAATCTCGGGTATCGGCAGAGACTGGCGGGCAACGGTACATTCGAGCGAGGTAGAAAGTTTGCCCTGCCGGCCCGGTATACCCCGCACCCAAAGGCGCTGCCGCACCCTGGCGAGTCCAGCAGTACGCACTGAATTGGGCAGGTTCTCATTTTGATGGCCTGCCAGCGCTTTGCTGCCGCGGCATGTCCAGAGTATGTTCCGACCTCGGTTGGTAGATCTCTGGAGGTTGCCGTGTTGCTTCGCCTGTCTTGTCTGTTGTGTGTGGTCTCGCTCGGATTTCCGAACGCCCACGTGGCTCAATCCCCCAAGGCCGAGTCGCTGGTCCGAGTACTCGATGAGTTCATTGTGAAAGGAATGCGTGATTGGGCGATCCCCGGGCTCGCGGTCGCTGTAGTGCGTAACGACAGCGTCTTGTTACAAAAGGGCTATGGCACGCGCGAGTTGGCGCGTACGGGAGCTGTGGACGAACACACACTGTTTGGCATTATGTCCACCACCAAAGCAATGACGTCGGCCGCAATCGCGATGCTAGTAGATGACGGCGTGGTGAGTTGGAACGATCCGGTGACCAAGTGGATTCCTGAGTTCGAGATGCCGGAACCGTACGTGACCAGTGCACTCACTGTGGTGGACTTACTCACCCACCGGGCGGGGCTCGGGAACGCCGACCTCCTCTGGGTGCGCGGCGATCTCGACGAAGCCGAGATCTTTCGTCGAGTAAGGTACCTGGATCCCGCCTACTCGTTCAGAGCGGGTTATACCTACCAGAACATCATGTATGGCTTGGCGGGGGAGTTGATCGCAAGAGCGTCGGGAATGCCGTATGGGGAGTTCCTGAAAGACCGGTTGCTCGATCCTCTCGGCATGAGCCGGACCTTTACGAGTCTCGCGGCCGTGCGCGAGTCGGGAGATGACAACGTGTCGTCTTCCCACTTCGAGATCCGCGATACCGTCAGAGTCATCGAGGAAGAAGCGGTCGACGTGTTGGCGTCGGCCGGTGCCGTCTGGTCAAACGCCTCGGACATGGCGCGGTGGCTGCGGTTCCTACTGGACTCAGCCCGTGTGGGTGGGCGGGATCTCATCAAGCCGGAGACGTTCGCAGAGTTGTTCCGCCCGCACACCATTATTCCCGCAAACCAGTTCTATCCGACTGTGCGCCTCACCCAGCCCCACTGGACGACGTACGCGCTCGGCTGGTTCCAGCAGGACTACCGCGGACACTATGTGGCGTTTCACACAGGCAGCCTGTCCGGCCGGATTGCTATCGTAGGGCTGCTGCCTGATGAACGGTTCGGAATCGTGGTGCTGGGGAACCTGGATCACGCAGAGTTCCGCCACGCATTGATGCTCAGGGCGTTCGATCTCCAACTCGGAGACACTGGTCGCGACTGGAGCGATGAACTGCTCGGACTCTACCGTGGCTTCGCGGCCCAAGCCGATTCGGCCCGCTCCGCACGGGAAACACAGCGCAGAATTGGCACCAAGCCTTTGCTGCCGCTCTCCCAGTATGTGGGCACCTATACCCACCCGGTGTGGGGCGATCTCGTAGTCGGTGAGACAGGGGATGGACTGACGGCTTGTATGGGGATGGAGAACCAGTTGCGCGGCTCCCTGGTGCACTGGCATTACGATACCTTCCGCATTCAGCTGGGCGATGGGCGCTCAGAACCGGATTGGGTGCAGTTCGTGTTGGCAAGAGACGGAACGGTCTCCGAGCTGCGCTTCGGAGCAGATGGGGAGCTAGTGTTCCGGCGCAAGCCATGAGGCTGTGGTGAATTGGCCCAATAGCTGGTAGCCACCCTGGTTGGAGACGACGTCTTGAGGTCTTCTCTCTAGCCGAGCAGTAGGGTAAACTCACTCGGCCTGCCTCAATCACAAGCCCTGGCACCTCACGGAGCGTGCATTGTTAGGTGTACTGCAACTGACAGACAAAGGCGCTGGATTCCTCCGCCGACGAGAGACAAACTACCTTCCGTCGTCTCATGACGTCTTCGTGCCGCAAGGGATCGTGCGCAGATTCGGACTCCGGACCGGAGACGAAATCGCCGGGGAAGTCGGAAAGCCACCAGGTCGCGGTAAGAGCCCTCCGCTCAAGACCGTCACTGAGATCAACGGCCGACTGCCGGAGGCAATCCAGGCGCGACCAGACTTCACGCGACGCAGCGCTATCCATCCCAACGAGCAGCTGGTGCTGGAGTGTGGCCTCACGCGATTCGGCAGGCCCGACTACACCAACCGCATCATTGACCTCCTCTGCCCGTTCGGTCTAGGACAGCGCGCGTTGATTGTCGCACCTGCAAAAGCCGGCAAGACGATGGTGCTGCAGGCCATCGCGCAGGGCATCGCGGAGAACCGTCCCGATTCCCGACTATCCATCCTGCTGGTGGATGAAAGGCCTGAGGAAGTGACCGAGATGGAGATGTGTGGCTACGGCGAGGTGGTCGCATCAAGCTTCGACTTCCCAGCCGAACGGCACATCGCCCTGGCCGAGCTCACGCTTGAGCGAGCCCGGCGCCTGGCGGAACTGGGTGAAGACGTAGTCATAATCCTCGACTCCATAACGCGCCTTGCACGGGCCTACAACACCGTCACCAGGGGCACGGGGAGGACTCTGTCCGGAGGGCTAGACGCGATGTCGCTGGAAGAGCCCAAACGGTTCCTCGGCAGCGCCCGCGCATTTGACCCTGCTCAGGGAGGCGGATCCGTAACGATCATCGGCACGGCGCTGGTGGACACGGGGTCCAAGATGGATCAGGTCATCTACGAGGAGTTCAAGGGAACAGGGAATAGCGAGCTGGTACTGAGCCGCGAAATCGCCGAACGCCGTATCTACCCCGCCTACGATCTCATTGGCTCCGCTACGCGGCGAGAGGAGTTGTTGCTGTCAACCGAGGCACTGGAGGCCGCTCGGTTGCTAAGGAAGCGATTGGCGGGCAACCCACCGGTCGACGCCATGACAGTGCTGTTGGCGCTGCTGAAAGGGACCGAAACGAACGCTGAGTTCGTCAACCGGATTCTGGCGGAAGGATGATGGTGGGGCAGGGACCATGGCAAGGCGAGCTGTCTGGAGCTCCTGTCCGTGCGTCAGTGCATGGACCCACGCCCTACGCGGCTGTAAACGCTGCTAGGCTCAAGATGCCGGCCAGTACCAGGCCATAGCCGACGGCGCCCTGTACCAGGAACACGACAATCCAGATCAGGCCTGCCTCACGCCACATCGCGCAGCTGAACACTATCCTATAGATCACGATCGGAATGATCGAATATGCGATCAAGAAGGCGACGAGCGGCGGTGCTTGAAGGTACAAACCGAACATCATGAATCCGGCCAGCGAGAAGGGGCCGATCAAGATCTGTGCGAGGAAAGCCTTGCCGTAGGTGGGATTGTGTAGGTTGTTGATCCGCTTCGCCGTGAACCCCGTCGCGAACACCGAGACGATAAAGATGATCACGAAAGCGAGCCAGACGGCTTGCACGATGGAACTAGGGCGCGGCGCTTGTTGAACCACCGTGATCAACGCCGCTGTGAAGTCGACAGGCATAGTGCTCGTTCCCTCCTGTGTCGCGATTCGCTTCGGATGCGAACCAGTGGCCGGGTTGCCCGTGATGTGAGGGCTTGGCAAACTGCTGGTGGAGACGAGCAGACCGGGGAGCAGGTCGGCTGGCGAACTTGTTCCCAGTTGCCGGTGCCGTTCGCGAGTTCGCTGTGAGTCCGTCGGTCCTTGTGCTGCGCTGGCGCCAAGATTGTGAGCTCTGTTGCTACAGTCAACCCCCGACCGTGTGTCACTCGTGAGCCTGAGTACCGCGGGTCGGCGGAACCTCCAGGTGGGGCAGGGTGGGATCGCACCGGATGTCGGCTCGACACGCCCCCGCAGCGCGGTGCCGGTGACCGAGCGGTACGAGCGTTGTGACCTAAGGCCGGCACGGGAGGTATGTATGGTTGATACCGAGCCGTCGAGGTGGAAATGAAGCGAATCATGCGTTTGCTCGCCGTTCAGGGCGCCACGGTCGTGCTGGCCAGTTGCGGGGAGCCGGTCGGGCCTGAGCCAATCACGGGCCTGCCGCGTGACCTGAGTGTAGCGGAAGGGAATCTGATCGAGGCCGACAACCGCTTTGCCTTGAAGCTGTTTCGGGAGGTCGGTGAGGAAGAGGGCGACAAGAATGTCTTCGTCTCTCCTCTCAGCGTGGCGATGGCGCTTGGAATGACCTACAACGGTGCAGCCGGGAGCACCCAGGAAGCCATGCGTCAGGCGCTGGAACTGGAGGGTATGAGTCTGGAGGAGGTGAACCAGTCCTATCGGGACTTGATCGACCTGTTGCAGAATCTCGACCCACGGGTCGAGTTCATCCTCGCCAACTCGATCTGGTACCGAAACACTCTGACCTTCGAGCGGACATTCATCGATCTCAACCAGCAGTACTTCGACGCTGAGGTGTCGGCTCTCGACTTCAGTGATCCTGCGGCATCACAGACCATCAACGCGTGGGTTCAGGATAAAACCCAGGGCAAGATAGACAAGATCGTGCCGGACCAGATCCCTTGGGACGTCATCATGTACCTCATCAATGCGATCTACTTCAAGGGTGATTGGACCTACCAGTTCGACAAGAGCCGGACCACCCTCGCACCCTTCACACTGGCTGACGGGGCACAGACGACCGTGGAGATGATGTCACATGGCACTGAAGTGCCTGTCTCGATGGCAAGCGGTGACGGGTTCCGGGTCTTGGACCTACCGTACGGCGGTCAGGCGTACAGCATGACAGTCATCTTGCCGAACACTCCCGGAGAAATTGCTGAGGTTGTGGATCGGCTCTCCCAAGGCGATTTGACTTCATCGATCGCGGCGCTTCATGAGACCGAAATACACGTATCGCTGCCCAAGTTCACGTTGGAGTACGAGATCACGCTGAACGAAGTGCTCAAGTCGCTCGGGATGGGTATCGCTTTCTCGGCCGACTCGGCTGACTTCTCTAACATGTACACGGGTCCGGGAAATGCGTACATAACCAATGTAAAACACAAGACCTTCGTGGCTGTGAATGAGGAGGGGACGGAAGCCGCAGCAGCGACTTCCGTAGAGATAGGCTTGACCAGTGCGCCGCCGGTATTTGTCGTGGATAGGCCCTTTGTCTTTGTGATCCGAGAGAGGTTATCGGGTACGATCCTGTTTATGGGAAGAGTGATGGATCCCACGGCGGGGTGACCCAGCTGGATGTTCGAATTTGAACGGGGACGATGGATGAGGAGGTGCCTGACTAGCCACCTCCTCATTCATCTTTCCCGGTTCGGTATGCCAGATGTGTGCTGCCACCTTTCCAGCTGAGGGGAGAGCCGCGGACGTCGTATGCGGCCGTGATTCGAGGCGGAGATTGGTGGCAGATAGGGACTGAGTCGCGTATCGGCCCGGCTGCAAAGCCGAGATCTGCAGGCTGTTTCGGGCGGGAACTCCGTTGAGGGTGATCTACTCATTTGACAAGACGGCCACGCAGGGCTAGCCTTAATGAGTGTGTAGGTATGCGGAGACAAGCGCTGCGAACCAGTGAACATCAGTTACGGGACCTGGTGCATAACCAGGCCCCCTCTTTTTTGGGTTGACACAGATCCACGGCCCGATCCGGCATCCTGGTAGGTTTGGAGCAAGGAGCCGGAGACGGCAGCCCATCGCGGGGGCAAGGTCCGCGCACGATGTTGAGGGCTCGGTAGGTACGGCATATCCGGACTCCCGAGGACATCAACAACAACACGAGGAGTATGGAATGCGTATCACAGGAACCGTGAAGTGGTTCAACGACAGCAAGGGCTTCGGCTTCATCACGCGTGAGGACGGCGAGAAAGATTGTTTCGTCCATCATTCGGCCATCCAGGGCGGCGGATTCAAGTCGCTCCGCGAGGGTGAGCGTGTGGAGTTCGACGTCGTGCAGGGCGAGAAGGGACCGGCAGCGGAGAACGTTACCCGGCTCGATGGCTGAGTGGAACTGCACTGACGGCAAGGAAATGGTGGCCACTCGCGCAAGTCCGCGGGTGGCCACCTTCACGATTCAACCATTCCCGAACTTCAAGCACGGCAGGGAAATGACGGAAATCGTTCTTGGCGAAGGAGACAGTGTGGATTGGGCGCTGAGGGTATTCAGGCGCAAGATACAGCGCTCAGGTATTCTCAAGGATTTGAGAAAGGGCCGCTTCTATACCAAACCGAGTCTAGCAAAGAGACTGAAGCTGGCGGCTGCAAAGCGGCGCCGACGTCGGAACCACCGGAACTCTTGACGGGACGGAAGGGCTGCTAATGGATAATGGTAAGGCGTATACGGACCGATTCGGCCACGAGTGGTCGGTAAGTGCGGAGCAAGCACGGGGGGTAACCAAGTCCGTGGTCTTCACATGCGGTGAATTCCAGTTGATTACCGCGGAGGCCGAGGCCGCAAATCCGGCCAACATTACGGACACTCAACTCAAAGAGCTCTTCTGTGACGCTGAGCGAGTTGTGGTACATGAGGACGAGATGTGGTACGTAGGGTATCGGCGGAGAGCAAGTGGGCGGGGCGGTCGGGCCCAGGGTGGAATGTGCACCAGGTTCAGGTCGGAGACCGGGGAACTCCGCTATGCCAAAGCGATGATACTCTTCAGACACATGTCCGAAGATGCGTTGCTTGACCACTTGGCAGCTGCCCAGAAAGCCACCTCCAGCGCCACCTCATAACGGACTGGAACGGTTGGAGTTGGCTGACCGAAGCAGAGGGCGATAAGATGGTCCAATGGGCCCGGACGCCATACGCGTCGGGGCTCGTTCGCTCTTCATGATGGCGTCCCCCCCCCAGCAACTCGAACCGACATGGCTGGTCCTGCGAGGCACCGAGTGGTCTCAGTCGTCGAGGGCCCAAGGGTAGGTGCGCCGGGTGACGCGATGGCGATTGCAGGCTCATTGCCACAAGTTGGGATCCGCATTCGTGCGGCTGCTGAAGAGCCGGACCCAGTAGAATCAGGGCTAATGCGCATGCTCACCTGGACGACTGTACTGGCTAGCTGGCCAGGAACGCCGACGCTGGTCCGTGCAACACGCGCTGCAATGGAATGGGCCGAGCAGGGTTGAAACGAGCCTGGTACCGGCTTCCTGACGAGCAACTGCTCGACGTTAGGCTGTGCGACCTCGGCCTGAGAATCGAGGGTAGCCCGTTGCAGAGCAGGATTGAGCAGCTCTATGCCGAGTTGGCGCTGCACAACATCCGCTTTCGGCCCCACTACTGGCTATCAAGCGACTGGTTCTCACCCGAAGATGTACCAGGGATTGCGGTCCCATTCTTTCTGTCACACCCCCGCCTCATCAAACTGGAACGGCGCATGATGCTCGATGTCGAGGGCGGTACCAAGACGTGGTGCATGCAGCTGTTGAGGCACGAGACAGGTCATGCCATCGAGGTAGCCTATCGACTGAAGCGCAGGGCGAAATGGCGAACGGTCTTCGGACGCTCATCGCGGCCTTACCCCGAGTTCTATAAGCCGAAGCCATTCAGCCGCGACTACGTCTTGCATCTGGACTGGTGGTACGCGCAGAGCCACCCAGTGGAGGATTTCGCCGAGACCTTTGCGGTCTGGTTGAAGCCGGGATCGGAGTGGCGCAGGAAGTACAAAGGCTGGCCTGCTCTCAAGAAGCTGGAATATGTGGATGAGCTGATGTCGGGCATCGCTGATAGAGCACCTATGGTACGATCACGAGCACGGCTCGAGCCACTCGATGAACTGGATATCACGCTGCGGGAGTACTATGAAGCAAAACAGCGACGTTACGGAACCGAGCATCCCGATGTCTACCCGCAGGATTTGAGAAGGCTGTTCTCAGACTTACCGGCTCACGGAAACAAGCCGCCAGCTACGGCATTGATTCGTCGCATGGGACCTGAACTGAGGGAGCTTGTGTCCAGTTGGACTGGGGAGTCTGTATACACCGTCAATATGCTGCTGAAGGAGATGATCAAGCACTGCCGCCGACTCGATCTACGCGTCCACCGTCCGGAGCGTGAGGTGAGGCTTGAGCTAGCCGTTCTGTTGACGATGCACACCATGAACTTCGTATATAGCGACGATCACAGGTTGGCTCTGTGAAGTACCGGGTCTTGGTCTTGACACATCAGGACATTGAGGTGCCTGACAGCGTCGACGGGTTCAGTGACAAAGAAATCGTCGTGTGGAGGACTGAGTACGATGTGCTGACTGCCCTGGCGCACCTTGGCCACGAGGGACTACTAATCGGTGGTGCTGATGGGATGGCAGCGATTCGGCAGGCTTTGCTCGACTGGAAACCGCACATCGTGTTCAATCTGCTCGAGGAGTTCCGGGGACGAGGAATCTACGTGCCCTACTTGTTGGGGTACTGCGAACTGATGGGGCAGCCGTTCACGGGCTGCAATCCCGCTGGCCTGTTGCTGACTGATAACAAGGCGCTCACCAAGAAGATTCTCCGCTATCACCGCATACCTGTGCCGGCATTTCTGTTGGTGGCCCGTGGCAGGAGAGTGCGGCGGCCGCAGCGGCTGGGATTTCCACTTATCGTGAAGTCCAACACAGCGCATGGCTCGGTGGGTATCGCGCAGGCTTCGGTCGTCAACAGTGAAGAGGAGCTGGTAGATCGCGTTGCGTTCGTACATGAGAGCCTGCAAACCGACGCAATCGTCGAACAGTACATTGAGGGTCGAGAGATATACGTCGCGCTGATTGGGAACCGACGACTCACGACCTTTCCGATCAGAGAGTTGGGCCTCGAGAGTATGCCGGAGGGAACGCACCGGATTGCCACCCAGAAGGTGAAGTGGGACCTGGATTATCGAGACAAACATAGGATCAAGTGTAGGATAGCAGAACGATTGCCCGATGGTCTGGCGGATCGTGTGTTCAGTTTGTGCAAGCGGGTTTATCGCATACTCAACATCAATGGATATGCCCGGATGGATCTCAGACTCACGGACGCTGGCAGGGTGTATGTGCTTGAGCCGAACCCAAATCCGGACTTGGCTCTGGACGATGACTTCGCTGAGGCTGCCGAGGCTGGGGGTATGCCCTACGATCGACTAATACAGCGGATCATCAATCTCGGACTGAAGTTTCATGTGCGAAGTGCACCTTGAGAGCCGGGTTCACGCTCCGCCGCCGCCGTATCAGGAACAGCAGCCGGCAGGGAATCGGCGGGTGTCGCGGAATCTCGCTGGACCACGGAGTCGAGGGATGTGAGGGAATCCACAGCGCTGGCGGAGTCTCCGGCTGTGGCTGAGTCACTCGGCGCGGCCGCTTGGGTTGCTGAAGGCTCGACTGTAACGGGACTCACAACCGGGGAGGGTGCCGGGGCTTGTGCCCGACACAGCCACACGGCATCGGCCTTGGCGTACCCGGCCCTGGGCAGAACAAGGAACAGAGCCAGGGCTAGGCCCCAGAGAAGCACTCCCTGCGCCAGCAAATGTGGCACCGCCAGGTGTGTCCGCCACGTGTGGATACCAGCCCATAATCCAGCCACCACCACTCCGGCGACTGCGGCCAGATAGACGAACAGGCCCAATCCGCAGGCGTGTCCATAGGGCCACTGAGTGATGCCGAATGCCAAGGCCACCCCAGCGGCGACTCGAATCCAGCTCCCAATCAATGGGTGGCGCGGCGAGAGTCTGTCAGCGTGCCGCGCGCCACCCGAAGGCTGCGACTGTCCCGGTTGTGGAGCGGGTTTGGTCGGGAGACCATTGGGCGTGGGAGTATCTGGTTCTTCGTCAGGGAACTGGGCCAGCAGCTTGTCTATCCGCTCGAGATCGAAGCCCTTGTTGGGAGGTTTCTTACCCACCTTAGAACCTCGTGATTCAGTGTTGGATGCCAAACCGGCAGGGAAATCCCGGGTCCGTTCCCGAAAGTAATAAAGCCAAATATCCTGAGATGAGAAGGCGCGTGTCCCAGTGTCGATCCCGTATCCCGTTCTACTGCACTGCTAGTCCAGATCCGAGGATAGGGGAAGACTCAGCGCCAGCTTTGCGGAATTGCCTCGGGCTTGGTGGCAACAAACTGCTCCCCTTGCTTGAGGGAGTTGGTCAGTCGTCGCACGATCCTGCGTAGATCCCGAAACCGTACGAGACAACGATCGTCCTCGTCCCACAAGCTCAGGCACAGGGTTTTCATACTGTCGCCCAACGTAAGTCGCGTTGCCTGCTGAAGTTCGGGATTTTCGTCGAAGCACCGCTGCAACTTGTAGTTGGGGATTCGCGGAGCTACGTGGTGAATGTGATGCAGGCCGATGTTGGCGGTAAACCACTGCAACACCCTTGGCAGCACGAAGTGTGACGCGCCTTCCAAACCCGCAGCGTGATATTCCCATGCTTCGCGGTAGCGCCAGTAGGTGTCTTCGAATTGGTGCTGGACGTAGAATAGAAATACTCCGATCGAGCCAGCGATGAGCGTGATGGGAAGCTGTACTAGGAGAAATCGATCGAGTCCGAGCGTGAGCCACATGATCCCGATGACTGCCGCAAGCCCCACGTTGGTCCAGTGAACGCTGTGCCATTCTCGCCGCCAACTGAAGGGAGTGTCGAGCGGCAAACGATGCTTCAGAACGAACTGATATGTCGGGCCGAATAGCAGCATGACCGCAGGATGTCTGTACAGTCGATACAGCGTCCGCTTGACCTTCGTGAGCCCAAGATACTCTCGCACCGTGAGCGTCGTGATATCACCGAAACCTCGCTGCTCCAGGTTCCCGGAGGTCGCGTGATGGATCGCGTGCGTCTTACGCCAATAGGCGTAGGGGACGAGAGTGAGGATTCCTATGGTGAAGCCCACGGCATCGTTGGCGCGACGTGACTTGAATAGAGCGGCATGGCCGCAATCGTGTTGGAACATGAACATCCGTACGACCAGCAGTGCTGCCGGTACCGCAAGCAACAGAGTGAGCCAATACCCCACTCGAAGGCTCCAGAGCATCACCAGCCAGACCAGGATGAAAGGCACTGCGGTGTTGATGATCTGGTACAAGCTGCGCCACACTTCCGGCTTGCGGTAGGGCGCCAAGAGCGCCCTCCAGTCGATGGCGGATTGAGCTTCCGTGCTTGATGTCATGTGCACCTGCTAGAAGACGTCATTCGTGATCCTGCGTCTCGCGCATGAAAAAAAGAGCCGCTCTCGCGAGCGGCCTCCATGCTGGCAATCCAAACTAATCGTTCGCATTTCGTAGCGCTAGGGAACTACGGGGGCTGCGCGGTGCGACGCCCGGTTTGTCTCGTGTTTGGCTTCAGAAATGAAGCGGCCCCGCGAGCAACACCGCCGAGTGCAGGCGAAACTCCTGTACGGCCTTGACTCAATCAGCTCGTTCTCGTTCCTTGCGTGACCAACAGCAACCCAGACGATGCGGGCCAAGTGAAAGGGTTGTGTATCGTGCACAGCCAGAGCTCCACGCGTGGGGTTGCCCCCAAGACTCCGGAGATATGAAGTGGAAAGATCGCTGCGCCAATTGACCGAGCGCGATCCCCGCAGACCTGCTGCAGCTGCAGCTTGCAGTGGTGTCTTGCGACGCGTCCGCTGCGATCTCCGTTCAGCGACGGCCGCCACACGGTTGCTCCTGGGAGCCTCTCTTGCCACAGGACCTGCCGCGGCGTGGAGCCAGGATGTGCCGGTCACAATGGACACTGTTACAGCAGTAGGAACCCGGATCTCACCGGGGCTTTCGGGGCGCACCAGAACTGTGGAGGTGATCAGTCGGCAACGACTCGAACGCTTGCCGGTCCGAACGTTGGCGGACGCACTGCGGTGGGCGCTATCGGTGGACGTGATGGCTCGCTCACCGGCCCAGGCTGATCTGTCGATCCGCGGTTCGAGCTACGAGCAGGTATTGGTGTTGGTGGACGGTGTTCGAGCCAGCGATCCGCAGACCGGTCATTTCGACCTGAACCTTGCGGTTCCGCTGGAGCAGATAGAGCGAATTGAGATAATGCACGGACCCGGTTCAGCCATCTACGGTGCCGATGCGATGGGTGGAGTTGTCAACGTGGTGACGCGTACGGCTGGCCCCCACATGGTGGCCCGACTCGAGGGAGGCTCTTTCGGCACCGTGGCTGGAGCTCTTGGCGGAGGGGGAAATATCGCGCGGACACGAGTTGCTGGCGGGGTGGACTACGTGCGTTCGGACGGGTACCGGGACGGCGTCGACTACCGAATAGGCCAGGGCAGCCTTGCAGCTGAGACCTCGATCTGGAGCGGGCAGTTGACGGCTCGCGCTGGTCATGCATCGAGAGAATTCGGTGCTGCTGACTTCTATGCGCCCTTTCCTTCGTATGAGGAGACTCGCACGACCACCGTTGGCATGTCATGGCGGGGGCACGCGACGCCACGCTTGGAGTTGAGGCCGGTCGTCCACCTGCGACGCCACCACGATGATTTCATCCTGAGGCGCGCCGAACCGGGTTTCTACCGCAACGAACACACGTCCACACAGGTTGGTGCCGAAGCTGCCTTGCGGTACCGAGCGACGGGCGGGTTGACGCTGGCCACAGGTGGGGAAATCCTGCACGAGGATTTGGAGAGCAGCAGTTTGGGTGACAGATCGGAGGGCCGTTGGGCGCTGTTCGGTGAAGCTTTGGGGGTGTGGGGCCCTGTGACAATAGGCGCTGGGGTGCGCGGTGACCGGTACGAGAATTACGGATTCGCGTTGTCTCCCTCGGTGTCGGTGGCGTTGCAGGCTGATGAGTTCCGGGTTCGTGGGCTGGTCGGGCGATCGTTTCGTGCACCCAGCTGGACTGAGCGTTTCTATGAGGACCCCGCTAATCGAGGACGCCAAGACCTCGATCCCGAACGGGCTTGGGCCGCGGAAGTTGGTGCAGACATGTGGCTGCTCGGCGGCGCAGAGCTTTCAGTCTCCGCCTTTGGCCGCAAAGCTCTTGGGCTCATCGACTGGGCCCGCCGGCCGGATGACGCGATGGCTGTTTGGGAAACGCGCAACGTGAAGACAGCGACATTCCGCGGGTTGGAGGCAAAACTGCGAGGGATGGTCGTGGTTGGTGCTGACATCGCGATTCAGGGAAGTGTCGTATCGGTATCGGTCGGCGAAGCCGAAGGTTTGGTCTCCAAATATGCCTTGCGGCCGCTGATCCGAGAGGTGTCCGTGAGCGTAAGTAGGGGCTTGGGGCCCGCGGTCGCCGAGTCGCAATTGAAATACCGCCGCCGCGAGGCAGAGGATGGCTACTGGCTCATGGACCTGCGATTCGCTCTGCCGGGTCTCTCAGGTGCCGTATACGTGGACGTCCTCAACGTGCTGGACGCAGAATACCAACTCATAACGGGGGCTTCGGCACCGGGTCGCTCGGTGATGGTGGGGGTTCGGGTCGGCTCCGGAGGGTAGTCCGAGGGCTAACGTGCGATAGCGATGCCCCGAAACTACGGCCGGACTGTCACGTAGTATTACTGCAGGACAACGTACCGAGTGTCTCAAGCAGAACATCTACGGAAGGCTGGTCGTCATCATGGTGCTTCGACGCATCCTCCTGGCAGGGGCCCCGATCGCATTGGTTCTCGCCGGCCTGGCGGCAGTATCACAGTACAGAACGAAATCTGACGTAATCCTGAGCATCCAACAGCTGGCGGCTGAGCGGGTTCAGGCATCGTCGCACCGGGCGCACGTGCCCAGGCCGCCCCCGCCTCCACGCGAAGGTGCGTTCGTATCGCTAACCGGAGTTGGAGACGACCAGATGGCCTCCCAAGGCTTCACACTGGCGGCGCCGTTGGATGTGCGGATCTTGGCGGTCGGTGAGGGCATGGGTGGTGAGATGTACGATTTTGGCTGGATCACGAACGCCTCCACTGGACAAGTGGTTTGGCGGATGGATCTACAGCACACCGAGCACGCCGGGGGGGCGGACAAGAACCGGGTTGTGGATGACGTCGTCACGCTCGGGCCGGGTGACTACATGGTGTACTACGTTACCGATGGCTCGCACTCATGGTCGGATTGGAACGCGACGGCGCCGGCAGACGAGAATGTGTGGGGTATCACGCTGCTGGCACCTGACGGCACGGATGTTTCGCAACTGATAGCCCCATACGAGGTCACATCCGATCCGACGATCATCGCACAGCTCATCGGAATCCGGGACAACGAGCGGCGCAGCCAGCGATTCACGCTAGCTGACGCAACAAGGATTCGAATTCATGCTCTCGGTGAGGGTTCCGGCGGCGACATGTATGACTACGCTTGGATCGAAGACGCTGCCACCGGACGTGCCGTATGGGAGATGACCTACCGTACCTCTGAGCACGCTGGTGGTGGTGACAAGAACAGACTGTTCGACGGGATCGTGAGCCTCGAGACCGGTGATTACGTGCTACGCTACGAATCGGATGGGTCACACTCGTTCGAGGGTTGGAACACTACCGCTCCTAGCGATCCCTTCAACTACGGTGTGACGCTGTTCAAAGTGGAACGTTAGGAGAAAACGCGACACTGTTGGTGGTCCTGGGTAGGGCCCGACCGAAGGCCGCTCAAGATAGCGGCCTTCTTGCTTGCCTGCTGCTGGGCTACGGCGTAAGGCTAGCCGCTTTGGTCGAGGCGTGGTTTGGGCGACTGGCATCAAGTAGGGAGCCGTCGTCGACCTGGCCAGCATGGTATCAGGAATGGGGCGTCATCAAGGGCCCTGGACATCCGTAACTCACTGGTGCCAAAGGGATTAACAGATCGTGAGCGAAGGAACGGCGACGCCACTGGTCCGCGTCCTCAGCTGGCGGAGGGCTGCACGCGGGTGGCGGCAAAAGGAGACGACTGGCCGAAATGTTGAGCCAATTAGAGGTGAGGTTAGCTCTATCGCACAGCTGAGTGGCGGTGCCGATACAGCGCCGAATACAACAGGTTCTCCATCCGCTGACTGAGCCGGATCTGCCGGGGAAACGTCTCGCGCCCGAAAGTCCGCACCTTGACGGACCTAGTGCCGGCGAGGTTCGCGGAAGCGATATCGGTCAGGTACTGATCGCCCACCATCAGAAGGCTGTGTGGCTCGTCCACCCGAAGCACCTGCCTGCCGTACTCTACGAGTTCGCGACTCGGCTTTCTAATCTGGCCACCACCATCCGACAGAATACGGTTCACTTCGTCGACTGTGTGAGTGTCTTCCCCTCCAAGCCGATGGCGGAAGACCAGCCCGTCGGCTGTGGTGTAGCCTCGCAGGACGTGCACCTCCGGAAACAGCTCACCCAGTTTCTCGAAGCGTGCCTCGTCACAGTTCGAGAGAATGGCATGCCGAGCTGGACCGCTGCGAAACAGGTTCCGGATGTGCGGAAACTGATCGTCAACGTCCCTGCCGTGGTAGGTCATCAAGGTGCCATCGACGTCCCATAGTACCCCTGCTACCTCTAGCTCCTTTAGAAACGCGGCATCTATCTGGGCGACGGTGTCCAGATGATATGTCGGCTCCAGTTGCGACAGGAGGTACCCGAGACGGGGGAGTGACTGTCGCAGAGTGGCAAAATGACCTGAGCCCATGACAACAAAGGTACCGCCTCGCAGACAATCGGTCATAGCAATCTCTTCGGATCGGGTGGCTGGACCTTCCAGCATCACGCGACGTTCGCTTGAATCACCGACTGGTCTGCCTGGGTGCATGTGTAGCCTAGCCTACCTCTGATTGAACAAGTTCCCGAATTGTGAGGCTCTGAGGGATGAGATTGAGCACCTCACGATGAATCTGACGGAATTCATGCGACTGGCACTCGCGTAGCCGGCCGAGGCTTACCGAAACCCCGCAGGTACCGATGTCGTAGGGTGAGCAGGAGCCACTCTAGGGGGCTGTTGCAGGGGCTCGTTCAGCCATCACCGCAATAGGAGAAGCACATGTCAACATCGGGTACACGCCGCGGCGGTATCACCCAAGCGATGGCGTGGATGCTGGGCCTGTCCGTCGCTCTCTTCTGGGCGCCCGTGGTCGGTTCACTGATTGCCGGGTTCGTCGGCGGTAGGAAGGCCGGAACTGCCGGCCGCGCCTTGGCAGCCGCACTGTTGCCGGGTGTGATTCTCGTCGTTGTATCGATCCTACTCGGTGCTTTGATCGGTTGGATACCGGTTGTCGGTCAGCTGGTAGCGTGGCTGATGGGCATGGGTGCGTGGGTCCTGGGATTCGTGAACTTGGTGCCGTTGCTGATCGGAGCTCTAATCGGTGGAGCGACGGCGAGGTGATGTAGTCTCCGACCAGTATTGCGTGAGAGCAGGATCAACGAAGCGGTCGGTTGCTAGCCGACCGCTTCGTCAACTCTTGCCAGGCAAATTCAGTCGAAACGAAGACCAGCCTGTCGGAATCACGTAGCCGCCAGCCCCAGCCCCAGCCTCCTGCTGGGCCCTACAGGCGCCTACTTCGCACCCTGAAGTCGACATTGTCTTGAATCCAGGTCCAGAGATCCTCCTGGGCCTCTACTGCAATGCCAGCTCTGGTCTGTTCCTTCCAGCCACCCATGACCTGATCGTCAACAGTCCACATGCGCACCCTCTGACGTTCGATGTCCCGTTCCCACGCCACTGAGGCTGTCGGCGAGCTGTACAGCAGACGAACGGTCACGCTGCGGGATAGATACTCCAGCGGTGCGAGATCGATGTGGGCATACGCACTCGTCGTATCGACGCTGCTGCGACCGGTGGCGTCCGGAATGCCATCGCTCAACACCACTATGTTGAGCGGTGCGAGCACGAGTCCTTGCCGCTTGACGAGCGTGGCAACGCGTCCGAAGAAGGAGTTGAAGTCGGTGAACGAGTCTTCCGGTGGGAAGAACTCACGCAGCTGGGCGCCGATCTCAGCCACGTCTTTCCCCTGAAAGGCGTGAATCGGCTGAAAGGACTTCGGTTCACCGACTCGGGCTCCACCTACAGAGCCGACGAACACGGCGGAGGGGACCCGGAGGTCCCCCAAACCGTTCAGGTGTCCGTACAGGTAGTGAGCTGCAAAGTCGATGGCGTCATCGTAGTTGCCTGTTGCCCTGAATGAGCCGCTGACGTCAATACCGATTACGAGTGTCGAACGGGCCTGTCTGGCGTTATCGGCTGGCTCACATGATGTGCCGATGAGCGTCACCAGCGCGACTCCGAGCGGTAGCAGTCTGACGTGTCTCATAGTGTTGCCCCCGCGTCAGGTACCGGTTGGGGCCGCGGCCGCGGAGCCGGCACTCCGTTCTTCACTTTGGAGAACCTGGGTGTCTTGGCCAGCACCTCGTCTATGCTCCTGAAGGGCAAAGCAAACATCGGCCGAGATATGATTACGACTACCGCAAAATTCACCGTGGCCGCGAAGAGTTGCAGCACTGGAAGCGAGATCAGTTCAAACACTCTGCGAGCTTCCTTCTTGAACCACTCAGTTTCCGCCTTGAGTGCAGAAATCGGGGCCTTCCAGTAGTCGACTTGCGCGGAGGCTGGGATGGACTGCGGTGCACCTTCCTGACGGATTGTATCCCGTGCAAGAACAGCAACTAGCGCCGGCGTGCCGTAACGTCCAAACAGAAACCAAGTCATCCCACGAACACCCACCCAACCGAACGAGGCCAGCAGAAGGGTCGATATCAATCCTAGTTGCAGCTGCTCGTTGGTCGTCTGCGCGATCCAGGGAGTGATCGCGTCGATGAGTTCGCGATACAAGAAGATCACCTCAAAGAACATCACGAACAGTTCAACAAAAGACATCTGCACGATCTGTACGACGTCTTTCGTGCGCATGGCTTGAGCCAATGCGAATACACACGCGAAGCTCCCAAGGACCAGGAAGTACAAGAAGATCCACAGTATCGGTGCCAAGAGCCTTGGATCGGGTTCGTACCCAGTGATTCCGGCAAGGACCTCGGTCAGAGTCGGCCGCAGCGTGTACATGAAGATGAGCGCTTCGACCGCGGACCACAGGAGCAGAGCAAGGAACGCGACCCATGGGACCCCGGGCTTGAAGTAGTTTCGCGAAGTCCAATCGAGGACCCGAAGCGGTGACTGGAACGCGGCTTTGAGAGCTGCCCCTGCCAGACCGAAAGACAACCGCAGTAGGTTCCAGATCCAGCCTATCAACACTACTGAGAGCTGAACGAGTCCGGCCCAATAGAACCAGGTACAACGGCCCGCATCCCACCAAGACGTGAGCATGGCGGTGGCGAATCGGCCGCGGTTGGATCTGAACGGGATCGTGTAGAGAGCCCCCATGGTGAGCCACACACCGGTCGACACCAGCAACATCGGCAACAGTACTATCAATCGCTTCACCAGTACCTCTGGCATTGAGGTGCCGTACCAGGCGAAGTTGACCATTGTCGCGTGCCAGTCCGGGATCCAACTGACTGGGGCGGTGAGCAGGCTCACCGCACCACGCCACTCGTTGGGAACGAAGGCCTCGAAGTTCTGCATGCAGTCTGCTCCTTTCCGTGTGTGGAACGCCGGAAAAAGAGAAGTCCCGGAACGGACTGGGTCCGCTCGCGGTCGTGAGAATATCCGGGTTTGGCGTGTCACCTACGGTGCGGCTTGGGCAGGCCGGCAACGATGAGCTACGTCACACTTGGACAGGTCGATGTCTTCGCCATATGTTCGGCCGTCGACCCCTTCTGAGTGGCGGGTAAATTCAGTATTTGAAGGAACTTGGACGGGAGGGACGAGACCTTGTGGACCTGGCTCGTCCGGGGCTGAACCGGCCGGTCAGGGCCTCGACATCATCACTCAGCCGACACCGTAGCGATGTTGGAGATCCTGGGATCTCAGGTTTGCCAGAACGCAGTAAGGAGGCCATCGTTGGCTCCCGGCTCGCGGCTTATAGTTCACTGATGAACACCATCTTCGGGTCCACACGCGTTGTACGCCGGGCGGGGACGTAGTTCGCGAGCAGCGCGACGGATATGAGGATGAAGATCACCACCGCGTACGTTGCTGGGTCGGTGGGCCGGATCTCGTAGAGCATACTGGCCATGAAGCGGGAGAATGCGAAGGCTCCCAGCAAACCTAGTGCGGTTCCCGCCATGATGATCCGCATCCCACGCTGTAGCATCAGGCTCAATAGCTGATCGGGCCCTGCTCCAAGAGCCATGCGAACGCCGATCTCGCGAGCGCGTTGTGCCACAGCGTACGCAGTGATGCCGTAGGTACCAAGAGCCGCCAAACCCAATGCGGCGCTAGCAAACATGATGAGCAGAAACACATTGATCCTGGGGCCTGACAACGCGGTTTGCTCCAGCAACGGAGATCCCTGCAACTACTGCTCCGGCGACACGCGGGTGACCGCGACGTGCGAAGCGAGCGGCGTCTGCAACGACGAGCTATGGGCGGATTGCGCAACGTGTACCGA
>Ga0209536_100001826_pt1 | contig 34905 bp, 29 predicted proteins | sample DeeMarSeWOR28_12_FD_187461 | JGI IMG/M metagenome (GOLD analysis project Ga0209536, IMG submission 187461) | Marine sediment microbial communities from White Oak River estuary, North Carolina - WOR-2-8_12 (SPAdes) (version 2) | ecosystem: Environmental > Aquatic > Marine > Intertidal zone >...
GCTTTTATTAATTTCACTAACCTTGTCGTGGGGGATGAGATTAATTGCAAAATTATATTTTATGAGTGTTATTACATTTAAAATGATAATCTGGAAAATTACTAATCCCAAGTTTTATCAAGCATCTAAATATGGGCTGGAAGATTATTTTAACAGGAATTTCTTTAAGGGTAGAGGATTTAAGTTTTTGTAACTGAAATCTTAATTTCAACAAATTGTGATTCTAAATACCATCAGCAAGATCAATGATTAAGAATTCAAGGCATTCAGTATTTGCCGTCTCTTTAAACTGGAATGGTTTCTCTCTCACTGTTCCCTGTGTTGATTCGTTAAAAAAGAGTACTATTCCCTTTGATAAAATTATATTGCTTGATCAGGCATCAACTGATGGATCGGGGGAGAAACTCAGACAACTTTACGTTAATGATCCCCAGGTTGATGTAATTTGTAATGAAAAAAATTACGGTTTTGCGGCAGGTACCAATATTGGGATACGAAAAGCCTTAGAAATGGGAGCGGAGTTTGTTTTTATTGTAAACAATGATACAATTGTTGATAAAGACTGTGTGCAGCATCTATACAAGGCATTATCAAGCAGTTCGTTAGCCGGTGTGGCAGGACCAGCTATTATGTATCATTCTAAACCGGAAAAGATTTGGCAGGCAGGGGGGTATTTTAATAAATTAAAAATGGGAACGTCTGTTCCCGCAAAAGGAAAAGTGTATTCGGAGATTAGTCATTCAATTAGTAGTGTGGGTTTTCTCACCGGATGTGCTCTTCTCATTCCATCTCAAATTTTTAATAGTATAGGTTTTTTTGATGAAGCATATTTTCTCTACAGTGATGATGTTGATTTTTGTTTAAGGATAAAGAATGCTGGTTTCAATTTGCATTTTGTACCAGAGGCAAAAGTCTGGCACAAAATTGAGGATATAGCCCTTGACAGATCAACACCCCTTGTTCTTTACCACCTGGCCCGCAGTTCAGTTATAATGTTACGAAAGAATTTTTCCGGTGTTGAAAGACTATACGGCATAATTCTTAGGTTTACTATATATTCCATATTCAGGATATGGCAGATTCTAAAAGCTGGAAGAGGTTTTGATTCTTTTGCTGCCTGGTTTAAAGGATTGCTTCACGGACTCACATTTAACATCAAAAATTGAAGGCAACTTCATACTTTATTATTTTTAAGTGCATTTACGTTTCTCTTTTCTTGGTTCCCTTTGGATTTGATATGTGAAGCTCCCGAAAGTGAAATAATAAGTGCTCTCAATTTTCTTCTTCAACAATTTTAATTAGTAAATATTTTGATAAGTTTTTAAGTTTATATTTATGGATTTTATAATTCTGATATTCTTTTTAAGTCTATTTTTAATTTTACACACTTACATTTTCTACCCAATTAGTATTCAATTACTTTCCCTACTTTTTAGAAAAAAGTATAAAAAAGATAAAGGGCCCTTGCCGAAAATTTCCATTTTGATTTCTGCTTACAACGAAGAAAGTGTAATTGAGGATACAGTGTCGGGTTTATGTAATCAAAACTATGACCCTCAAAAATATGAGATAATAGTGGGATCGGATGGTTCTTCGGATAAAACAAATGATATTATTCTTAATTTAATTGAAAATAAACCAAATATTCTCCTTTATCAATTTGATAAAAGACGCGGGAAAAAATTTGTAATTAATGATTTAGTGGAAAAAGCAAATGGAGAGGTATTAGTTTTTTGTGATTCTAATACTATTTATAATAAGGATGCACTTTCAGAACTAGCGAAATATTATGCTGATAGAAGAATAGGCGGAGTATCAGGCAGATTAGAACTGACTGAAAAAAGTGATACTGTGTCAAATGCCAACAAAGAAGCAACATATTGGAGATATGAATCTTGGATTAAAAACTGTGAGGGCAGTCTAGGATATCTGATCGGTGCAAATGGTGGAATCTACAGCATAAAAAAAGAATATTTTACTTCGATGCCAGAGGATATAGCCGTAGTTGATGATTTATATTTATCACTCAAAATTCTTGAACAGGATAAAGATATGGCATATTGTAAAACCGCAATTGCGAGTGAAACTATTGCCCCTTCCGTTAAGTGGGAATCCGAGAGGAAGGCAAGAATAATTCCAAGAAGCTTTGAGACTATAAAACAAGTGAAAAAATTATTGCTTTCTAAACGTATTTTGATCAGTTATAATATTTGGTCACACAAAATAATCAGATGGTTCAGTCCCTTAATTTTGTTTTTGTTGCTGCTTTCAAATGTGATAATAGCATTCATTTCTGGTGGTATTTTTTACAGTGTTACTCTCAGTTTAATCTTAATCCTCATTTTCCTGGGGATAATTGGATTTATTGGTTCGAAATTGAATATAAATGTTAAAATATTTCAACTATCTTATTACTTTCTAATATCAAATTATGCATTAATGAAAGGTTTATACAGATATTTAACGAAAAAATATAAACCTACTTGGGAACCCACTCCTAGATAATTTTATTTATGACTAATGAAATGATATTTTTTAAATGATATTCCAGTGCTGGAAAGCGATTAAAATATTTTTATAGATCAAAAGAGAATTATATGCTTTATTGGTTTAATAATTAATTCATATGTCTGGTATTATCAAAAAAAAATGATGAAAATTTGAACAAACGGACTCAAAAAATAATTGTACTTCTTATAGATTTTCTTTCCATCAATTTAGCCTGGGGAGCTTTCTTTTATGTTAGAGTCGAAACCGGCTGGTTTAAATTGCTGATTATGCCCGAGATGTTATTACCGATGCTTGTTATTTACTTTTACTGGCTGATTATTTTTACGTTTGTCGGAATGTATCGCACATGGTTTGCTTCGTCTCGCTTCGACGAAATTTCAACCCTTTTTAAAGCAACATTTGTTGGAATATTTATTCTTTTCTTCCTTATTTATTTAGATGATTTTATTCACGGTGTTGAATCCAGCAGCAGGATACTAATTTTTATTTACTGGTTGCTGCTCTTTTTATTTGTTTCTTTAGGAAGACTTTTTGTTCGCAGTCTGCAAAGAAATTTACTTATAAGAGGTATAGGCAGGAAATGTTCGATAATTGTTGGTTTTAATCCAAAAGCACACGAAGTTCACGACCAAATTCTTGAGCACCCTGCCTTGGGACTGGATGTTGAGGGGTACGTTGCAATTAATCCCGATAATGTTGGCAGAACATACAAAAACGTAAGAGCCAGAGGCAGTATAGATGAACTTGTTGATATAGTGTATAAAACTCACTCGGAGGAAGTAATTATCGCTTTGGAAAAGGAAGATCACGATCTTTTAGTTGATATAATCTCCAAGCTAGAGAACAAGGGAGTAGGATTAAAAATTGCTCCCGATCTTTATGAAATTTTGAGCGGACAAGCCCGCACTTCACAGCTTTACGGTATACCGCTTATAGATATTATGCCGGAGCTGATGCCCGAATGGGAAAAGAGATTAAAACGGGTTCTTGATATTGTTATATCTTTTCTTATTCTTGTAATTACATTACCATTATTAATAATATTTCCAATATTAATTAAGCTGGATAGTAAAGGTCCCGTATTCTTTAAGCAGGAGCGAAGCGGGATGAATGATAAAAAGTTCAGGATAATAAAGTTCCGTTCCATGTTTAAAGATGCTGAGAAACATACGGGTCCGATCTGGTCCCAAAAAGATGATCCTCGCGTAACCAGAATTGGTAAATTAATTCGCAAATTAAGGATTGACGAAATACCTCAAATGTACAATGTACTTAAAGGCGAAATGAGTTTGGTTGGACCCAGACCCGAGAGACCATTTTTTGTTGAACAACTTTCGGAACAAATTCCGTATTACAAAAGAAGGTTAAAAGTCAGACCCGGCATAACTGGCTGGGCACAGGTAAAACATAAATATGATGAAAACATCGAAGATGTTAAAGTAAAACTCCGTTATGATTTGTTTTATATTGAAAATATGTCACTGAGAATGGATATGAAAATTTTGGCAAGAACTATTCTTGTTGTATTGTTCGGCAAGGGACATTACAGTTAGTGCGGAGTGCAGAGTGCAATGAGCATAGGGTAAAAAGCATTTAGCACAGCGTATATATGGTTGGTCATTTAAAATATATCATAAACTTAGGTATGGATGATAAAATTTAGATTTCAGGATTTGGAAATATGGCATCTTGCTATTGAAATTGCTGATGAACTCTTAGATATATCTGATGAATTATAGAAAAAACATCTTTTCAAATTTGCTGAACAACTTAGAGATTCAGCTATGAGTATGTCAAATAATATCGCTGAGGGTTCTGGTTCAAGCTTCAAAAAGGAATTTAAATATTTCCTTAATGTATCAAGATGTTCAACTTTTGAGAATGCAAACATTTTGATTATTCTGAACAGAAGAAAATTAATAACTAATGAAGATTTAAATCTATTGCTCAAAAAACTTGATAAAGAATGTTGTATGATTAGCAACTTAAAAAAATCATTGTAAGTAAAAACCATAATGGTCGTATAGCACTCTGCTCTTTGCTCTATGCGAAATTCTGATATGAAAGAAAATAAAATACTAGTAATAATTCCTACATTTAACGAGGTTGAGAATCTTCCCAAGCTATTACCGAAAGTTTTTTCGAAGGATGATAATATTGATGTTCTTATAGTGGATGACAACTCTCCTGATGGAACTGCTGCTTTTGTTGAAAAGGAAATGAAATCAGACGATCGATTACACCTGATCAGCAGAAGTGAAAAGTCTGGTTTGGGTACCGCGTATATAGCCGGGTTTAAGTATGCGCTGGAAAATAATTATGATTACATTTTTGAAATGGATGCTGATTTTTCTCACGATCCGAACGAGATTCCTAAATTCCTAAAAGAGATTCATGATTACGATTTAATTATTGGGAGTAGATATAGAAATGGAGTGAACGTAATCAACTGGCCTATGAGCAGGCTTTTGCTAAGCTGGTTTGCGAATTTTTATACAAGAATTATTACCGGAATGCCTATTAAAGATGCAACCGGCGGATATAAATGTTTCAGGCGGAGAGTGCTGGAATCAATTGATCTGGATAAAGTAAATTCAAACGGTTATGCTTTTCAAATTGAAATGAACTTTAAAGCCTGGAAAAAAGGATTTAAGATTAAAGAGATATCAATAATTTTTGTCGATAGAATAAAGGGCAAATCGAAAATGTCCAAGAAAATTGTCCGGGAAGCAATCTGGATGGTATGGAAGCTTAGACTAAAAAGTCTGTTCGGAATACTTAAGTGAGGACTTCAGTTGGATCTTTCAATCATCATCGTTAATTACAATGTAAAAGAATTTCTGCAAACCCTTTTACACTCGATCGAGAAAGCATCTTCCAATATTACAAAGGAAGTAATAGTTGTTGATAATGCCTCAGATGATGCCAGTGTGGAATTTATCAAAAATAAATTCCAATCTGTAAATCTGATTGAAAATAAATCAAACCTTGGTTTTGGTAAAGCGAATAATCAGGCATTAGAAATTGCACGGGGGGAATTTATTCTGCTGATAAATCCCGATGCGGTGGTTAGTGAAGATACATTCGATAAAATGATTTCGTTTTTCAGGGAAAATCCGGATGCCGGTTTGGCAGGTTGTAAAATATTAAATGCAGATGGTTCGCTCCAATTGGCTTGCAGAAGGAGCTTCCCCGGTCCCTGGACATCGTTTACGAAGGTCACAGGTCTTAGCAATCTGTTTCCCAATAGTAAATTATTCGCCCGCTATAATCTTACATATTTAGATGAAAACGATACTTACGAAGTGGATGCAATCTCTGGTTCCTTTATGATGATGAGAAAGCAAGTCTATAAAAAAGTCGGAGGTTTTGATGAAAGATTTTTTATGTACGGTGAGGATCTTGATATATGTTACAGGGTTCAGCAAGCAGGTTACAAAGTTTATTATGTGCATTCAACTCAGATAATACATTATAAAGGCGAGAGCACAAAAAGAAGTGACCTCGATGAGACAAAGGTTTTTTATGATGCTATGCATCTATTTGTTAAGAAACATTTTTCAAGTTTCTTCCTGGTAGAAATAATATTGCGAACTGCAATCGCGTTAAGAAAAGTATTCGCATTTTTGGGCAAACGGCAGCTATCTATCTTAACAGCATTTTCTGATTTTGTGTTTTTTAATCTCTGCTTATTTCTTGCTGAAAAAATATATATGGGTATGACAGACTGGATTGGTTTTCTAGTACCAGCATATCCCATTATTTATACTGTCCCCGCATTGATTCATGTGGCTGTCTCCTACTTTATTGGCAGCTATAAAAAAGATTCGCTCTCTGTGTTAAGAAGTGTCGGGGCGACGCTAATCAGTTTTCTGATAATTACCTCTCTAACATTTTTCTTTAAGCAGTACGCATTCAGCAGGGCTGTTGTGCTTATTGCCTTTTTAATTTTTTTCTTTATTACAGCGATTTTTAGGATAATCTTAAAGCTGTTTTTCCGTGTAGGGATTAAACAAGATGGGACATTAAACAAACGTACAATTGTAATAGGGACTACCGAGGAGGCTGTTCAAATTGCAAACAAACTTAAACAACGTAAAACTGATGTCCATTCTTTTTTGGGATTAATCGGAAATAAAAATTCCGATATCGGAAAATTGATTAATGACTTTAAGGTGATAGGCAGTGTTCAAAACATTAAAAAAGTCTTGGTTGATCAAAAAATTAATGAAGTAATATTTTCTTCAAAAGAAATTTCTTATCGGGAAATGATGTCCCTGGTTTCTGCCAGTCAAACAGGAGGAGTTGATTATAAAATAGTGGGAACAGAAATGGATTTTGTAGTTGGTAAATCTTCTATTTCTATGTTAGATGATATTCCCCTTGTAGAAGTTCAATATAACATATCAAATCCTTCAATAAGAATAATTAAAACCCTTTTTGATTACATATTCGGAATATCGGTTTTGTTTTTGCTTTATCCTTTTATATATTTCTCTTCAAAGCTCTCACGTAATAAATCTGACTTTCAAAATATTATCTTAAATGTTCCTTCTGTAATCTCTGGTAAATTGAGCTTTGTTGGTCCTAAAGTCTCTAACGATGAACATAAAAGATATTATGGAAAAGCCGGGATTACAGGTCTGTGGTTTGTCGAAGATTGTGATGACTCTGAAATTGAAAAACTTGACTTTTATTATGCAAAAAATCAAAACATCTGGCTCGATCTTGAAATATTGGGCAGAACATTAAATAAAGTCTGGAATAAGAAGAAGTAAACATGGGAAAAACAATTTTAGATTTTGAAAAGCCAATCTTTGAGCTTGAGGAAAAGCTTGAAGAAATGAAAAAATCATCCGGCTCGCTTGGAATTGATAAAGAAATTACCCGGATTGAAAACAAAGTTGCTCAGCTTAAAGAAGAACTTTTCAAGGATCTGAGCCGATGGCAGCGAGTCCAGCTTGCCCGCCATCCTGACCGGCCATTTACTCTCGATTACATTAATAACATGTGCTCTAACTTTGTTGAACTTCATGGCGATAGGCACGTTAAAGATGATAAGGCTATTGTCGGAGGATTTGCTCAGCTTGATAAATACAAAGTTATGATTATTGGGCAGCAGAAAGGCAGAGATACAAAATCAAATCTTTACAGAAACTTTGGAATGGCAAACCCTGAAGGATACAGAAAAGCACTCAGGCTGATGAAGCTTGCTGAAAAATTTAATAAACCGGTTATTACTATGCTTGATACCCCGGGCGCTTATCCGGGTTTGGAAGCCGAGGAAAGAGGGCAGGCGGAAGCAATTGCCCGAAATCTATTTGAAATGAGCAGACTGCGTGTTCCTATTATTGTTGTTATCATTGGTGAAGGTGCAAGTGGGGGTGCCCTGGGTATAGGAGTTGGTGATAAAATACTTATGCTTGAAAATTGCTGGTATTCGGTTATTAGTCCTGAATCCTGTTCAAGTATATTATGGAGAAGCTGGGAATATAAAGAACAGGCTGCAGAAGCTTTGAAGTTAACTGCACCTGATTTACTTGAGCAGGGTATAATAGATAGAATAATACCCGAACCGCTTGGCGGCGCACACAAAGATCCTCAAGGGATTGCAAATTCACTCAAAAAAGTCCTGCTGGAGGAACTTAGTCAGCTTGTTAAAATTAAACCTGAAAAGTTGATCTCAAACCGGATTGAAAAATTTGGAAAGATGGGTCCCTATATCGAATAAACCTGCCGGTCTTCCGTCTGTTATATCAGTTGAAAGTTAAGATGAAATTGTGAAAACAATTATTTCGATTGGGGATTTTATCGATATTTATTTTAAGATTCGATCTTTAGGGTCAAATAAATTTCTTTCCCGATTGATACCCTCGTCAAATAAAAAAAGAATAACTAAAGCCTGGAATGCAGCTTGCGGCAATTCCCAATCAAATTGGTGGGCAGTTCCCCATATTCAAAGTCGGTGGAATTTTTTAATAACAGGTGATGGGAATACTGATTACTCTGCTTATATAATTGAAAAATACTTAAAGGAAAAAAACAATATAAAATTGCTGTCTCCTGGTTGCGGTACAGGGAGCAAAGAACTGAAATTTGCTGAGTTTGATAATTTTAAATCAATCGAAGCATTTGATATTTCTTCCGAAAGAATAAAAGTCGCAAAAAAGAATGCAGAAAGCCTGGGATTAAAAAATATCCGGTACAAAATAGCGGATGTGCAGTCATTTAAATTTGAAAAAGATTATTACGATATAATTGTTTTTGATTCCTTTCTTCACCATATAAAAAATATAGATGATATTTTAATTAAAGTTTATGATAGCTTAAGAGGGGATGGAATACTGGTTATAAACGAGTACGTTGGTCCAAACAGGTTTCAGTGGAGTAAAGAACAATTAGATATTTCAAATACTGCCTTAGGTAAAATACCACACTTATTTAGAAAAAGAGCGGATTCTAATAAAATTAAAAGGAAAAATTATAGACCCGGATTATTGAGAATGATTATATCCGATCCATCCGAGGCCGTTAACTCTGAAAACATACTACAAAAGATTAGAATGAAGTTTAAAGTTTTGGAAGAAAAACCGTACGGCGGCAATATTCTGCATTTAACCCTTAAGGATATTTCTCATAATTTTATAATAGAAAGTGACGAATGTAAAAAATTGTTAGATGCTCTATTTAAAATTGAAGATGAATTTCTTCAAAGAATCAAAGAAAGTGATTTTATTTTCGGAATTTATTCGAAACATACATTCAATCAATTATAACATATAAAAATCCCCTGACCGTTAAGGAGCTTATTATTTATTTTTAATCTCCCGATTCATTCGGGATTTTTTATTTTTGATTAACCATTAATATAAATTTTACCTGCTTATGTTAATTCATAAAACACTTGTTCGTGTACGCTATGCTGATACAGACCAGATGCAGTATGCATATAATGGAAAATACTTTGAATATTTTGAAGTAGGCAGAACCGAAATGATGCGCGAAAATGGATTAACTTATAAGAATATTGAAGCTCAGGGTTATCAAATGCCCGTCTACGAGACTTTTATTAAATTTAAAAATCCTGCATACTATGATGAACTCCTGGAGATAGAAACCCGCGTGGAAAAACTGCCCCTTGCACGTGTTCATATAGATCATATAATAGTTAGTAAGGACAGAAATGTGGTTATTGCAGAAGGATATGTTGAACTGGTTTTTATAAATAAAGAAACTAAAATATTATCGCGGGCCCCCCATTTTTTTGTTAGTGCAATTGAAGATTACTTTAAAGAGAAATAATTGGAAAAGATTTTAGAACATATAATAAAATTAGCTTTGGATGAGGATATCGGTGATGAAGATATAACCACCGGAGCCGTAATCCCTGCAGATGTTAGAGCAAGAGGAATATTCATTATAAAAGCTGATGGAATTATTGCCGGACTTAAAGTTGTTGAAAAAGTCTTTAAAATTATTGATGAGCAGATAATCTATAAAATCATTGCAGAAGATGGAACATTCGTAAAAAACGGTTCAATATCTGCTGAGGTGGAAGGTAGCGCCTCATCTATTTTAAAAAGTGAAAGAGTAGCGCTGAACTATCTGCAAAGAATGAGCGGCATTGCAACACTGACAAATGATTTTGTCAGGGAAATAAAGCATACGAAGGCGAAAATTTTGGATACAAGAAAAACTGTGCCGGGCCTACGCATGCTGGATAAAGAGGCTGTCAGACTTGGTGGTGGTAAAAATCATCGCATAGGTTTATTCGATCTGTTTTTAATCAAGGATAATCATATCGAAATTGCCGGCTCAATAACTGAGGCCGTACTGCGATGCAGAGATTATAGAAGAAAGAATAACTCCGAATTTAAAATAGAAGTTGAAACAAAAAATCTTCTCGAAGTGAAGGAAGCACTTAATTGTGATATCGATATTATTATGCTGGATAATTTTAGTACTGATCTGATTAAGCAGGCAGTCGAACTGATAAATGGTAAATGTCTGGTTGAAGCATCCGGAAATATAAATCTTAAAAATGTGAAAGAAGTTGCTGAGACGGGAATTGATTATATTTCCGTTGGCGCGCTGACACACAGTGTTAAAGCATTGGACATATCACTCGAATTACAATTAATCAAATAGACGAATATTAATGTTTGATAAATTAAAAGAACTTTCTAAAGATACTGCCATCTATGGTATAAGTACAATTGTTGGAAGGTTCCTGAATTTTATTTTGGTCCCGTTTTACACCAATATTTTTGCTCCCTCCGAATATGGAGTAATTCAATTGATTTATGCTTACATCGGAATCCTTATTATTGTTTACGTATACGGCTTGGATTCGGCTTTTTTGAAGTATGCTGCGTTTAAAGATGTTGGTGATGAAAAGGATAACTTCTCAACTCCGTTCATTTCAATAATTATTACTTCAGTATTATTAAGTGCGATCATTATTTTTAACGCTGCTACAATCGGTAATGCGCTTAGAATTCCGCAAAATTATTTTTATTTAATTTATTTAGCTGCAGGTGTAATTGTCACTGATGCGATCGGTGTAATTCCGTTTCTTAAAATTCGGCTGGAAAGAAAGGCAGCGAAGTTTTCTGTAATCAGAATTATAAATATTTGTGTTAATATTGCCTTAAATATTTATCTCATTATATTTCTGGGGTGGGGCATTGAAGCTATTATAATTAGCAATTTAGCCGCCTCGGCTGTTTCATTAATATTGCTTATTCCAACAATAATAAGTTTTTTCAGACCCCGGTTTCACTTTCCACTTTTTAAACGATTGCTGAAATTTGGCCTGCCGTACTTACCTGGTGGTTTGGCAGTAATGGCTGTGCAGGTAATTGATGTACCGATATTAGAAAAGCTTACAGATTTGAAAACCGTGGGAATTTATAAAGCTAATTACAAGCTAGGTATTTTTATGATGCTCTTTGTGAACATGTTTCAGTATGCCTGGCAGCCTTTCTTTTTACAAAATGCAAAAGATCCCCAGGCAAAGGAAATGTTCTCAAAAGTACTTTCTTATTTTACGTTAGCAGGCAGTGCAATTCTTGTTATTTTATCATTATTTATTACAGATATTGCGCAGATTCAGGTTGAGGGATATTCATTAATTGGTTCTAAATATTGGTCGGGTTTACATATCGTCCCCATAATACTTCTGGCATACTTGATTAATGGGATGTATGTGATTTTTTCTGCCGGAATTTACATCGAAGAAAAAAGTATTTATGTTCCTTTGATTGCAGGTTCAGGTGCTATTGTAAACGTAGTTGCCAACTTCATTTTAATTCCAATTTTAAATATTACAGGTGCAGCCATTGCAACTTTGGCAAGCTATTTAATCATGGCTGGTGGCTATTATTTTGTAACACAAAAATTTTATAAAGTTAAATATGAACTAAAAATACTTGCCAAAATTTTTCTGGCTGTCATTTTAGTTGGAATAATTTTCTACTATTTGCATCTTAGTGAAAATTTATTTTTCCACTATAAAATTTTAATCCTGATTAGTTACATACTTTTCATTTATTTTATTGCAGTTGATCGGGCAGAAATAAGTTTAATAAGAAAAAAACTCTTAGAAAGCAGGAAAAGGTAAAAACTGGAAGAGAAAGTCAAAATAAAATTTAAAAGAATTGATAATAAACTTTCGCACATTCCGCTGCCTGAATATGCTACACATGGTAGCTCTGGAATGGATATTTGTGCGGCTTTAATGGCACAGTTAGTTATTAAAGCCGGTGCGATTGAATTAGTCCCCACCAATTTTTCAGTCGAAATTCCGGACGGATACGAGCTTCAAGTCAGACCAAGAAGCGGACTCGCCGTAAAGAATGGAATCGGTGTATTAAATTCTCCGGGCACAATTGACTCAGATTACAGAGGCGAAGTAAAAATTATTTTATTCAATTTTAGCAAAGAAAATTTTATAATTAAACCTGCTGATAGAATCGCACAAATGGTGCTTTCAAAAGTATATAAAGCAGTTCCTGTTGCATCGAAAGTGCTAAATAATACAAAAAGAGGCAGTGGCGGTTTTGGACATACAGGCAGATAGCTAAATTTAACATTATGCTTCTTCATTTTCTTTAGATGATTAGTTATTATTCGGAGCAGAAAATTTCATTTCCTCTGCTGAGTCTTTATTCACTTTAAATTTTATAATAAATGGCGGAATTCATTCATCTCCATAATCATAGCCATTACAGTTTGCAGGATGGGGCCTGTACTGTTGATGGACTAATCAATGCTGCCAAAAAGCATGGAATGAAATCAGTTGCTTTAACAGATCATGGAGTTATGTATGGCGTTATTGAATTCTATAAAAAAGCAGTTGCCGCAGGCGTTAAGCCGATTCTTGGTATGGAAGCATATGTGGTCAGAGATGGTGATAGATTTGAAAGAAAAAGCAATCAGGCAAACGGAAATGGTAGAAGAAGAAAAAATTATAATCATTTAATATTACTTGCCAAAAATTTTGAAGGCTACAAAAATCTTAGGACGCTTAGTACACTTGGACATACTGAAGGATTTTACTATCGCCCAAGAATTGATTTAGAGTTAATTAAAAAATATAGGAATGGGCTGATCTGTACTTCTGCTTGTGCCGGTGGTGTAGTTGCTTCTCATCTGGTTAATGGCGATTATAAAAAAGCCAAAGAGGTTGCAAAAGCTTATAAAGAAATTTTTGGAGATGATTTTTACCTCGAAATCCAGGATCATAATATGGAGGTAGAAAAACCGGTTCTTAATTCGATGCCAAAACTTGCGAAAGAATTGGGAATAAAGCTTGTTGCCACGAATGATTGCCACTACATAGAACCTGATCATGCAATTGCACACAATATTTTATTGCTTTTGGGCGATAAAATGGGGAGTGACTATAATGATTTACGATACGGAACTGATCAGGTTTATTTTAAATCAGCCGACGAAATGACAGAGCTGTTTAAAAATTATGATGGTGCGATTGAAAACACACTGGAAATAGATTCGAAAATAGATTTAAATCTTGATTTTACTGATTACCATTTCCCCCAATTTCCAATTCCGGATGATTCCCCTGTTAAAACAACCGATGAATATTTCGAACTTCTTGCAAGGCAAGGTCTTGAAGAAAGAAGAATAGATATTACAAAAGAGGTAGAGTATAGATTCAATTTTGAAATTGGTGCAATAAAGGCAATGGGTTTTTCGGGTTATCTGCTTATTGTTCAGGATTTTATAAATAATGCGAAGAATAAAAATATTCCTGTTGGACCTGGCAGAGGAAGTGTTGCAGGCAGCCTGGTTGCATATGCTCTCGGTATAACAAATATAAATCCCTTGGAATTTAATTTACTTTTCGAACGGTTTTTGAATCCTGCAAGGAAATCTATGCCCGATATAGATGTTGATTTTGCCGATGACCAGAGAAGTGAAGTAATTGATTATGTAAAAGAAAAATACGGACAAAACAGCGTTAGCCAGATTATAACTTTCAACCGTTTATCATCTAAAGCCGTAATTAGAGATGTTGCGAGAGTCTTAAAGATCCCCATTCCTACTGTAAATAACATTACTAAATATATCCCCTCAAAATTCGGTAAAGTATATAAGATAGACCAGGCGCTTGCAGAAGTACCTGAACTTAAGTGGGTTAAGGAATCTGAAGAGGAAGAAATTCAGGAATTAATAAAACACGCGCAGGTTCTGGAGGGAATGAACAGAAATGCTTCCAAACATGCTGCGGGTGTTGTTATTACTCCTGGTCCGGTAAGTGAATATGTTCCATTAGCGACTGCTGTTTCACAGGAGGAGATAGTTACTCAATATAATATGAAAGATATTGAAAATGTCGGTTTGCTTAAAATGGATTTTCTTGGCTTACGCACGCTTACGATAATTCGTGACACGTTAAAACTTGTAAAGAAAAATTACGGCATTGAAATAGACATTGATAAAATTCCTTTTGATGATAAAAAAGTCTTTCAGCTTTTTACAAAGGGACAAACAACCGGCATATTCCAGTTTGAATCTCCGCCCATGCGCGAATATCTGAAAAAACTTAAACCAACTTGTTTAAGTGATCTTGCTGCAATGAATGCTCTTTACCGCCCGGGCCCGATGGAGTTTATTGATGAATTTATTGATAGAAAATTTCAAAAGAAAAAAGTAGAATACCTCCATCCGGTTCTGGAAGAAATTCTTAAAGAAACTTATGGTGTTATTGTTTACCAGGAACAGGTTATCCAAATTGCTAATAAAATAGGTGGAATGAGTTTAGCCGAAGCGGATATCCTTCGTAGAGCAATGGGCAAGAAAGATCTGCTTGCAATGAAGGAACAAAAAAATAAATTTATCAAAGGTGCTCTTTCAAATAATATCAGTAAAAAAGTAGCGGATGATATTTTTAAAGCGATAGACAAATTTGCAAATTACGGCTTTAACAAGAGCCACGCTGTTGCATATAGTTACATTGCATATCAAACAGCATTCTTAAAGGCGTATTATGCACCCGAGTTTCTTGCTGCCAACTTGACAAATGAATTTCTGAATACAGACAAAGTAACGAAGTTTTTGGAAGATTGCAGAAAACTAAAAATAGAAATATTACCTCCCGATGTAAATAATCCTTCCGTTAATTTTGATGTTGAGGATGGTAAAATAATGTTTGGACTTTCTGCAATAAAGAATGTTGGTAAAGGAGCTGTGGAAGAAATTATCAGGTGCAGAAATCAATTAGACAGAGATTTTAAAAGCATTTTTGACTTTTGCATGTATGTTGACACGCGAACTGTTAACAAACGTGCTATGGAGGGTTTAGTTACTGCCGGTGCATTCGACAGCATAAATAAAAACAGAGCATCACTCTTTATGGCAATCGAATCTGCACTTGAATTAGGGCACAAATGCCAAAACTCCAAGCTGATCTCGGAAGAAAGCTTGTTCGGAGGAACTACAGAAATAAAAGTAAGTGAACCAAAATTGCCGGATGCAGATCCATGGAGCGAGAAAGAAACATTAGCGAAAGAAAGAAAAGTGGTGGGATTTTATGTAACGGGTCATCCGCTTCATAAATTTGACGTTGAATATAAATCTTTTGCAAATTTTCAAATTGGCGATACTGAAAATCTTATGGAACTTGAAAATGTTCGCTCAATTGGTGTTATAACCGAAGTGAGGACTAAAATGGATAGAGCGGGAAACCGAATGGCATTTTTTACGATCGATGATTTTTCAGGTTCCTGCGAATGCTTAATGTTCGCAAAAGTCTATTCGGAATTTGGGAAATATGTAATTGAAGAGGAACCTGTTTTTGTTGTTGGAAATCTGGAAAGTAGCGGCGATACAGTAAAAATGCATGTTAATAAATTGCTTCCTCTGGAATTAGCCCGAAAGCAACTATCGCAAAGCATTAAATTGATTGTTAATAGAGATGAGACCACCCCTGAAAAATTAGCCAGGTTAAAACCTGTGTTGAAAGCCAACAAAGGAAAAGTGCCTGTATATATTCATTTGATAACGAACGGAAATAAAGGTAGCTTGTATTCGTTAGGCGATTTAAGAGTTGAGCTATCTGATTCATTATTTAATAAAGTAAGCGAACTTCTGGGTGAAGAATCAATTGTACTCTCCGTTAAGTAAGTCCAAAAACATCTTTACAGGATTTAAATAAACAATTATTTGTATCCATATTCCCTATTTATTATTATTACAACCGCTTTTAACTCATTATTTTACTTTTTGTGGATAGAGAAGAAAATAAAAAATATTGGGCTTTAATTCTAGGTGCTTCTTCAGGTTTCGGAGGAGCAACCGCAATGAAGCTTGCCGAAGACGGTTATAACATTATTGGTATTCATCTAGACCGTCAATCTACTATGCCTAATGTAGAAAAGATAATTAATCATATAAAATCTCAGCAAAGAGAAGCCATCTTTTATAATGTTAATGCTGCCGATCAATTTAAAAGAATTGAAATTGGTAAAGAGCTAAATGAAAAACTTAACGGTAAACCTGTAATTAAAGTACTTATGCACTCCCTGGCCTTTGGAACACTTAAACTTTTTATCCCTAAAAACGATGAACAGACTATAACCCATGCACAAATGGAAATGACATTGGACGTAATGGCTCATTCACTTGTTTATTGGGTTCAGGAAATTCATGCGAACAAGCTGCTTGCAAGTAAAGGGAGAATTTTTGCGATGACCAGTTCAGGCGGACACACCTCAATTCCATACTACGGTGCTGTGTCTGCTGCAAAAGCTGCACTTGAATCTCACGTAAGACAACTTGCAGTGGAGCTGGGGCATATGAGTATTTCAGTAAATGCAATTATGGCGGGAGTTACCGATACACCTGCTCTGAGAAAAATTCCTGGCAACGAATCTATGATAGAAATTGCTAAACAAAAAAATCCTCATGGCAGGTTAACTACACCGGAAGATGTTGCTAAAGTTATTTCGCTTCTTTGCAGAGATGGAGGTGAGTGGATTAGCGGTGGATTAATTCACGCTGATGGTGGTGAGGATATTGTAAGCTTCGTGGGGAAATCAAACTAATGATATATTCATTTTAAGAATTAGTACAAAAGGAAATAAAATGAAACCAGTTGAAATTACAGACGATAATTTTGAAACGGAGGTTCTTCAATCCGAAAAGCCGGTATTAATTGATTTTTGGGCTGTCTGGTGCGGACCGTGTAAAATAATTGCCCCGATCGTAGAAGAATTGGCTTCAGAATATGATGGTAAAGTTAAAGTTGGCAAACTGGATGTTGATTCAAATCAGCAAACCTCGATTAAGTACGGTGTAAGAAGCATACCTACTCTATTACTCTTTAAAGATGGCAATGTAAAAGATACTATTATTGGTGCCGTTCCTAAGAAACTTATAGTTGAAAAACTTAACTCTGCACTTTAAAACAAATATTAAGTATCCTTAATCTTACTTGCTGAAAAATTCTGCCAGCCGCTCCTGCTGTTGAAAGATGTATATATTGTTTTAGCCTCCAGCTTTATAGTAGAGTATTTTTATATTCCCTAAAACCATTCCTGAAAAATTAAACGCCTGAATTCATTTGCTGATAAATATATCACCAGGGTATCTTCTGCTTTAATTGATGAAATAAAAAAATCATCAGATTTATTTATAAATGAACTTTTTGAGCGAGTTGTTGGCTTTGCCAGTAAATTATTTTATGCTTCCGTAATTAAGATATAACAGGGAGTCTCCGTTGAAGAATCTCTTTCATCGCAGTAGATTACTATGATATAGTCCACGCTTCTATAATTACGTACTTAGAATCATTCAAACTAGAGGGAACTTTCTTCGAAAGAAGCAATTTATAAGTTTAAATTTTATTCAGTATAATGTTTTGTTAAAGCCTTTGGGCATATACTGATCATCAAATAATACAATAAATCGATTGTGCTTGCTTAAGTTAGAAAAGATTTATATAGGCAAATAATAGTATTAGCAACCTGACTTTGGAAAGAAATTTCAATGAAAATAGTACTAAGAAAATATCGCTTTTAGAATCATCAATTGACATACCATTTGGGAAATATTTTCTGAATATAAAGGGAAGATTGGAGATTTATAAGGTTACTCTTTAAAATTAGCGGAAAATTCGCTCTCTTGACATTTAGTGTAAAAAAACTTAATACTAACCAGAAAATAATTAATAATATTAAAGCTTGACATAAAAAATTACCGGTGTTATTTTGATTTGAACAAATTTAACAATTTGTAATTTGGGCTTATTTTCTAAGGGAATCGAATACTTTTCACAGATAGAAAAGAAAAACAACTAATTAATCATTCTTAAACAAAATAGGAGAGTAGCATGCTACATAAACTTACTGCATTCGTAGTCATTCTACTGTTATTTGGGTTTGGGATATCTCAAGCTCAGGATTATACACAGATTACAAAACCAAATATTGTAATTACCGGCGATGAAAATCGGGATATGTCCAATCTTCCGGTGGTTGAAACTTTCGGAACTATTTCCTTCGATAAGGTAGTTTCCTCAAATGGTTTGGTGTGGGATGTAAACAATATTACGGATAGAAAAACAGGATACGATCTTCAGTCTAATGCATCTACCCAGCAGGTTTGGGTTGATATAGAAAATCCTAATTTTCTTCACGCTGTTTTCACAAACTCTCAAGGATTTGCAGAGCCATATGCTGATAGAACCTGCTTATACTTTGGTAGTACTGATGGAGGAACAACCTGGTTTGAATTAGGCGGTGTCCCTGTTAATACCGGTACTGACGGACGTTCCGGTTTCCCTGCAATTCATGGTTTATCCACAGGTGAAGCAGTGATTACAAACCATAATAATTCGAATGGTTCTACAACCCATACAAAGGTGTTTGTTGATGGTAGTCCATTTGAATATAACTTTACTGAATACGATCCTGGTCAATCTTCTTCTGGTGGAACTAACAATCCAATCTGGCCCAGGCATACCGTTAATAATAATGATGATATTGTTTTTGTTTCGTCACAAAATGAAGCTGCTGGGGCTCCTCAATATGTTTACCATAATACTTTAGATCTTCCTGCCGGAACATTCTCTGGTTGGGTTTATTTCTTAAGCGATGAAGCAGAGCAGTATGATCTTGCTGTTTCTGATGGTGGAAAAGTTGGTATGGCTTTTAACGGCGCAGGTACCGGTCCTGATGATATGGATGTTTTTTACTGGGAATCGACCGATAATGGAATAACATGGTCAACCCCTGTAAAAGTTTTTGATAGCGATGATGCTGCAGATACTACTATAGGTGCAATTCGTGGCGTAACGGTTAACTTTTTCGGCGAAGAGCCGTGTGTATCTTATGAAGTTTGCGTGCAGCAACGCACTGCTGGTACTTATTCCCCTGGTCTTCCAAGTGAAATTCATTTTTGGTCACCGAATATTAACGGCGGCGTTCCCAAAGTAGTAGCAGACAGCAGTAATGTTCCTTATTTCCCCTCTCTCGGTACAAATGATGTTCAGGTACCTCTTTGTCGTCCTGTTTTAGGTCGCTCGGAAATGCATGACTTCCTACTTCTGGCATTTGATGTTGCTACTGAAGATACATCTACGAGTACGGACCCGACTACTTATTTTGCTGGTTATTTTATGTACAGTACAGATGGTGGTGAAACCTGGACAGATCCTGAAAAGTTTACTCCTGATGGTCCTCCGGTAATTGACTGGAGATACCCGAGTATTTCTGAAATTTGTCCTGTAAGCACTACCGATGAAGATGTTATAGTTGTTGACATTGTTATGCAAGGTGATACTATTGCAGGAAGTACAGTTAACTCTGCAGGACAGCCAACAGGCGTAACTGCTCAATACTATCATTTTAAGACACAGATTATAGTTGAAAATGCAGGAAAAGATCCTTTAGTTGTAAATGAATTTACTCTTGACCAAAATTATCCTAATCCGTTTAACCCAAGCACAAGCATTAACTATACACTTGCTGAAAGAAGCAATGTATCTATAAAAGTTTATGATGTGTTAGGTAATGAAGTAGCAACATTAGTGAACACTACTCAGGAAGCAGGTGCACATAACATTAATTTTGATGCATCTGATCTTGCTTCAGGGTTGTATATTTATACTCTGAACGCAGGTAATTTTACTTCATCCAAAAAGATGATGTTACTTAAGTAATTAAGTTATTTTTATGAGGCGGGTGGATTTACCAATTATTATTGTTGGTTAGTTCGCCCGTTTTTTTTAGAGATATGCTTATAGTTCTTTGATTTAATTTTTTAAAAAATTTCGCTTTAATTCAGAAGATATATATTAACTTTTCGTGGAGAAGAGATGAAAAAAATTTATACTAATCTTCTGGCGGCGTTATTCCTGTTTATTACAACTGCTACATTTGCCCAAACGGGAGTGGGTAAAATGAGCGGAAGAGTAATGGACGCTGCCACAGGCGAAGCACTGATTGGTGCTAACGTTATTTTACTGAATACCAATCTTGGTGCTGCTACCGATATAGAAGGAAACTACTTTATACTTAATATTACTCCCGGTACTTACGATGTAAAATTTAGCTACGTAGGTTATGCTCCTAAGACTATTGAGGGAGTCCGTATTGTAGCTAATATTACTTTTGAACTTAATGTAGATTTAAGTACCGACTTCACACTTCCGGACATTGTAGTAGTTGATAAAAAGTTCTTTGAAGAAAAAGCTACTAATACTGTCAAAGTAATAGACTCCGATCAAATTTCAAGATTACCTGTGCGCGGTGTCCAAAACCTTGCCTCGCTTCAGTCAGGTGTTGTTATACAGGAAGGAAGTGGTGGACAAGAAGGTAATGCAGAAATTAATGTCCGTGGGGGAAGAGGAAGTGAAGTACTATACATTGTTGATGGCGTTCCTCAGAATAATTTATATAACAGAGAAACAGTTTCACAGGTTAGTAACATAGCAATTGATCAGATATCTTTTCAGGTCGGTGGTTATGAGGCTAAATACGGGCAGGCACAGTCCGGAATTGTGAACGTTACAACAAAATCCGGTCAGCCTCATTATTCTCTGTTTGCAGATGTTCAGTCATCTGACTTTATTAAAACCGATGATTTCGGCTCAAACCTCTATTCAGTTTCATTAAGCGGGCCTATCATTCCTGGTATACCCGAACACACATTATTTCTTTCTGGTGAAAGAGGCTGGTATAAAGATGCTGATCCTCCAGCCACTCCTCTTGAATTTGGAACACTGGAAGATGGCACGCTACTGGATAATCCAATTGTTCAAAAAACTATTCCGAATAATCCTTCCAGTGTGTGGAGATTTAATGGTAAGATAAGTTCGAGATTCGGTGGCTGGACTGTGCAGTTGAGCGCACTTTTAAATAACAGAATTTATAAGAATTCAAAAAGTTTACAAACGTCATTAACTGCACAAAGGCAATATAAAAACGCATCGCAATTCATAGAAGAAATTGATGAATCGAACTATTCTTATAGTGCCAGGATCTCACAAACTGTTAGCAACAGCACTTTCTGGAATTTAAATGCTGGTTACAGACGCTTTGATTTCCAACGCTATAATCCATTCCTAAAAGGAGTAGAAAAGCAAATCCTTTATGGAGATAGTCTATGGTGGGCAAATGAATCGGGAATGAATGTAACTCTTTTGGGTGACGGACGGAGAACTGCGAATGTAGATGAAAATGGAGTTTATCGTCCCTATGGGTATTCTCTTGGTCTTTTCCAGCAGCGGGAGGACGAATCATGGGGTGCTGATTTTGATTTAACTTCACAGCTTGATAATCACCTCCTTGAATTTGGTGCCGGAATCAGGCAGCATACTGTCAGGGGTTATGGCAATTTTGCCTATGTTGTAGCTGGAACAGATCCAACACAACCGGAAAATATCCGATTTGCACAAAATCAGCCATTTGTATTTGGTTATGATGTCACAGGTAAAACCAAAACATCAACTGGTGATCCATCTTCATTAGAATGGCTTGCACATCCAGATATTGGATCCCATCCAACTATGGCTGAATTTCTAAAACCAAGACAACCAATTATTGGATATCTATTCTTGCAGGACAGGTTTGAACTTGAAGATTTAGTTTTGAACCTTGGTATTAGAATGGATTACTTCGATATTAAATCACATGAATTTGTAGACCCATCTTTACCTTATGCAGGCGGTTTAGATCCTAACAGATTCGATATTGAGGACTTTAGGTTAAAAGATGTTGAAGTTGAGTTCTCTCCAAGATTAGGTATCGGATTTCCTGTAACTGAAGCCACTGTTTTTCACGCTCAGTATGGAAGGTTTATACAGGTTCCTGAATTAAATGATATGTATGGTGGACCTTTTGATTACAATCAATTTTTAACAATGTCGCCTCAGAATGGCTTTAACGGAGGATTGATCAGTGAAGAAACTACTCAGTATGAGGTTGGTTTCAGACAAATATTGGGTACGAATTCAGCATTAAACATTACTGCTTTTTATAAGAACACAAAGTCGCTGGTAAATGTTCAGAACAACCAATATCAAAGGGTTGAAGGGGGCGAGGTCATTAACGCTATTTATAATGTAAACGCAGACTTCGGAACAATAAAAGGACTTGCCTTTTCATTCGACGTAACAAAGCTAAGTTATATTAGCGCATCCTTACAATACACTTTCTCAATTGCCGAAGGAACCGGCTCTTCAACTAACTCAAGCCAAACAGCTGTATTTAGAAATCTGGATAATCTTCCACCAAAAGTAATTGCTCCTTTAAATTTTGATCAAAGACATACAGCAGTTGCAATAATTGATTTTTATGTTCCTGAAGGTGAACTCGGATTCTTTGAATTATTCAATGCAAATGCGATTATTTCATTTAACAGCGGAAGACCTTATACACCAGTCGATCAATGGGACATCCTTGGTGATAACGGTTTACTTGCTGACAATACCGGGTACATTAATTCAGCATTCGGTCCAAGTAATTTCAGAATTGATCTGAAAGTTGAAAAAGGATTCCGAATTGGTACCCTATACTTAACACCTTACGTGTGGATAGAAAATTTACTTGATACTGATAACGTTACTCAGGTATGGAGATCCACAGGAAGTGCTTATACGACAAACTGGCTTACTGATCCTGCGGCACAGGGTACTATACAGCAGCAGGGAGAAGGTTATGTTAGGGATTATCAAACTCTTGAAAAAAATCCAGGAAACTTTGGTATTCCACGATTAATAAAATTAGGTCTTAAAATAAATTTTGATAGAATTACTTTCTAACAAAAATTTGATTTTAACTACTAACAGGATGATAGAAATGAAAATAAAACATAATTATAAATTTCTGCTGCTGATATTAACAGTGGCACTAATCGCGTTTGGTTTTCTTGGAGATGATAAAAATGGTATTAAACCACCAAAATCGATTTACAAGGTAACCAGCACGCAGGAATCCGGTAAGCAGGGCGATGCTTACGGAATGAATGTTAACAACATCTGGCTTCCAATTAACCGCAGAGGAATTATCGCCGATGTTAATATTGGGCCGAATGGAAGTGGTGGCCAGTATGCTGGAGGTACGTTTCTTTTTTCATCAGGATTTTTCCTTAGTGGATTGAGCAATGGAACACCTTGGGCAAATGCAGCCGCTTCAGCCAGTTTGGTTGAGGATTATGTTCAGGGAATAGTAGGAGGTGAAGATGATCCAAATGCAGTCGTATATGTTGTTAATTCACAGGATGAACCATTTGGTCAAAGCTGGAAAGATTGGTCGGATGCAGTTGATTTAGGAGCTGATTATTATAATGGTGATGGCATTCCAGGATATGATCCTAAAGACCTTGTAGGTCCTGGTGGTCCAGTAGAGGACCCACTAAATGGTAAATGGGATCCTTGGGAAGATATGCCCGATCTGATTGGAGATGAAACTGTATGGTGTGTTTTCCACGATGGTTTACCTGTTGCACAAAGAAGATGGAATACTACCATTGAAGTTGGTATGGAAGTGAGACAAACTGTTTTTGCTTTCGCTTCTGCTGGTGCGATTGGTAATATAGTATTTGTAAGATATAGAATTACATATGCCGGAACAGGTCCAAGTTCTCCTGATTCACTTACAAGTGTTTATTTTGGTGCCTGGGCAGATCCGGATTTAGGTGACTTTAATGATGATGTTATTGGAGTTGACGTACCCAGAAATGCCGGTTACACTTATAATAATACACCCGATGCGGTTTATGGTAACCAGGTTCCTTGCTTTATGATTGACTTTTTCTCCGGTCCCAGGCAATACATTGATGGTGTAACATTTATGGATGAGAATAATAATGGTGTATGGGATGAAGGAGAAGTGGCGTTAGATACAGCATATTCTGTGCAAGGGCAAAGAAAAGGTGTTGTAGAATATCTGGGTGCTACTAACCTTCCTATTTCTTCATTTGTAATGTATATAAATGGTGATCCGGATTTAAGAGATCCGGATAATAAAGAAGAAGCAAGAAACTATAGTTTAGGTACAAATAGGATAGGTGAGGTGCCTGATCCTTGTACTTTTGCCTATGGTGAAGTTAGAGGTGGTGTACCCTGTGAAACCGTTGATCCGAGATTTTGGTTTTCAGGAGACCCGGTCACCGATGTTGGCTGGATATGTACTGAAAATCAAGATATGCGGCAAATGACAAATACAGGTCCGTTCACGCTTAGAAAAGGTGCAGAGAATGAAATCGTCTTAGCGTACGTCGTTGGCAGGGGCTCTAATCCTCTTGATGGTGTTACGGTTGCCCGGACTATTGATGACGGAGCTCAAAATATTTTTGATCTTAACTTCTTGGCACCAACCCCCCCTCCTGCTCCTCAGGTTACACTAACCTCGAGCGATAATTTCATCGATATTACCTGGGAAACACCGGATCAAGTGGGATATAAAAGCTCTACTCCTACCTGGGATTTGGGTTTTGAAGGATACCAGGTTTGGGCTTTTAGAACCAACATACCTGAAGATATTGTCGCCGGAGAGGAAAACTCAGTATTACTTGCAACTTATGATTTAGATAATTTTATAGAAAATGTTTTCAAAGAGAATTCTGAAACCGGAGGCATCGAACCTCTGTACCCAGTTTCTCCTGAAGAAAATCAGCTTGACTCTGCAATTTATGTGGATGAAAATACCGGAAGAATAAGGTTAAGGGTATTTAATGATCCATTTTCTCCAAATATTCCTGTGGTTAAGGGCAGACCTTACTATTTTTCAGTAATTTCATATGCTCTTAATTACGATGCATTAGTTTATAAACCCGGTCCGGGCCAGCCTGTAGGAACACCCGGCGATTACTACCTGAACTCATTTGCATTTGCACAGGAAGCAGAGAATATCAGAACTATTAATTCGATAGTTGTTGGGGAAAATGCACTAAATCCGCCGGTAGTTGTTCAGCCTGCAAACCAGATAAGCGGTGCATCTTTAGGCAACGTTGGATTTGATGTTATTAATAATGAAGAATTAACAGGCCAAACCTATGAAGTAACTTTCGTAAAGAATCTCGAATCAGAAAGATATTCAATGTACTGGAACCTTGAAAATCTTTCTACCGGTCAAAGATGGGATTCGTCCCTGGCTTATACATATGGTGAAGAATCAATTAACCAACCAATTACTGACGGATTTATTTCTAAAATTGAAAGACAGGATGCCACAATAGGGGGCGTGACCTACAACCCTCCCGAAGCTGTATGGTATAACTTTACTAATAGTCCTATTGATTCACTTAGAAGCAGAGGTGTTTGGTATGTAGGTAGGGATTTAATATACGAGAATGAATCGAGAATGCCTCATCCATTTAATTTAAATCCCAATGTAGATACTGTACGTAGTACTTATCTCACTACCGATAAATTACGAAAAATTGAAATACGTTTCGGTGAAGAAGGCGTTGGTAAGGCATATAGATACATTAATGGTTATAAACGTTATTCAATTCCCCAGAATGCAAATGGTACTTACCCATATGCCGAAATAATAACGAGCTCCGATACAACAGGTAAAGGTCCGATTGGACAATGGGATGCAGCTAATGACAGACCATTTGGGTATGTAGATGTACCATTTACTGTCTGGGTCGTTGATGAACAACATAATGAAACGTATCAATTAGCAGTCGGTTTTATTGAAGCAACTCCTAAAAGTGCAAACTTTAAAGGGGGAAATCCTGATGGTAAGTGGGATCCGGGACAATTTATATTTGAAACCGGCGAATACTTAATAATATTTAACAGTCCTTATGACCCGGATGGCAATCAGATTGAGTTGACAGGTGGTGAATTCCAAACCGGTAGCGGGACCGAAACTTTGTGGGCTGACCTTGTTCGATGGTTCCCGGATATTCCTAAATTGCCTAATGATACTCAGGGAGTTACAGAAGAACAGATAGCCATTTTCAATTCTCCCTGGTTAAGTGCTATGTACGTTCTTGGTCTGGTAAGAACTGATTCAACCTCGTGGTTTACACCCGGCGATATTCTTACTATACCGTTAGATGTATATCCTTATACTGAGGACGATGTCTATCAGTTCAGAACACTAGAAGGTACTACTATAACTGCAGATGATGAACGTGCCCTTTGGGATAGGGTAAATGTTTTTCCAAATCCGCTATTTGGATATAATACCTTGTCTAATTATTACTCAAATACACCCGATGAACCATTTGTAACTTTCACAAATTTGCCTGAGGATATTACAATTAAAATTTATTCTCTATCAGGCACATTGTTGAGAACACTGACAACAGATGATAAAGATTCACCAACATCTCCTTACTTACGTTGGGATTTGGAAAATGAATCAGAATTGAGAGTAGCTTCGGGTATGTATCTTGCAATTGTATCGTCACCAAAATATGGTGATAAAGTTTTGAAGTTTGCAATCATTATGCCCCAGAAACAAATTCAAAGGTTTTAATGAATTAGGATTGGCAGGCATAAAATGTAGCCTGCCAGCTATTTTAATTTAAAATAGTGGAGTTTATAAAATGAAAAAATTAATACTTATACTAATAATAATTGCAACTTCAACCTATGCGGGAGATGTTGCAAGAAAAGGGACTACAGGAGCTGAGCAGCTTCTAATACCCGTGGGTGCCCGTGGAATCGCAACCGGTGGTTCATTCCTTGCTAATATTACAGGTCTAGAATCTATTTATTACAATCCGGCCGGTTTAGATGTTTACCCACAGACCGAAGCGATGTTTAGTTATGTTAATTACCTTGCAGATATTAACATATCTTATTTTGCTGTAGGAACCAGTCTTGGAGATTTCGGATCAATTGGATTGGACCTAAAAACATTAGACTTTGGTGATATTCCAATTACGAATGAACAATTTCCTGACGGAACCGGAGATACTTACTCTCCGTCGTTCTTAACTATCGGATTTACATATTCGAAAATTTTAACAGATAGAATATCAATCGGAACAAACCTGAAACTTATCTCCGAAAATATTCAAAACACAAGTGCTACCGGTTTTGCTGTTGATGCTGGTGTTCAATATCGCTTTTCGGAAGCCTTGATGATTGGGGCTGCTGTAAAAAACATCGGTACTAATATGAGTTATTCCGGGCAGGATTTATCCTCCAGGACTGGAATACCGGGTTCAGTACCAGGTTCATCATCAGGTAGTTATGAAGTGATAACCGAAACATTTCAGATACCGAGTTTTTTCCAGCTGAGTTTAACTTATGCACTTAACATTAACGAACAGAATAATCTCCTGTTTGCAGGTGCGTATACAGCAAATAATTCATTTGAAGATCTTGCCAATTTTGGAATGGAATATGGCTTTATGAATAACTTCTTCGTTAGAGGCGGTTATAACTTCCTTGTGGAAAATTCAAGTGACTATATATACGGATTTACTTTTGGTGCCGGAATAGACTATAAAATTGGCGGTGAAATTGGATTCGTTTTTGATTATGCATTTAGGGATGTAAAGGAATTTCCTACTTCTAATCATATATTTACTGTAAAACTCAATTTCCAATAAGTGATAAATGCACTATAAAAGCGTCTATTGATTTTCGATAGACGCTTTTTTATTTTTTTTACCAGTTTCTTAGATTCTAGCAGGTTTAGAAATGAAATCAATTTTACTTTCTCCTTTCATAATTCTTTTCGCAATTAACATCCAATCACAACCCATTAATTTCGAATTTGATTATGCACAATTTGGATTTGATTCAACTTCCAATTATATAGAATTCTATTACTCCTTTAATCAGGCTTCATTAACGCTTTATGAAACTGACAGCAGCCGGAATGTACAGGGAACATTGACTATATCAATTAAAGATTCTCTTACCGGCGAGGTTTTACTCGATAAAACATGGTCAGTTTTAAATCCTGTTGCTGATTCAATGAATTCAGAAAAAAGCCTGATCGGCGTGCTTAGTTTTATATTAGAGGAAGGCTTGTATAATTGTACTATTAACGGATCAGATGCAGTAAATCCTTCGAAAAGTAAAACCATCACAGAACAAATTATAGTAAAACCTTTCCTGGATGGACAGATCGGGTTAAGTGATGTGCAAATTGCATCTAATATTATTCAGGACAGTCAGAATAAAGAATCTATTTTTTATAAAAACACTTTTGAAGTGACCCCAAATCCAACAGCAGTGTTTGGTGAAGGACAACCATGTTTATTTTATTATACCGAGCTTTATAACTTGCCGCAGGTTTCGGTAGAGGAAGGATTAAGATTGGACCAGCTTCTTTTTAACAGCAGAGGACAATTAATACTTTCGAAAAGAAAGGATTTAAACAGATCAGTTAAATCTCGTGTTGAAGTTGGAAGAGTGATGGCAAACAAACTTCCTACAGATACTTATACGCTGACGCTTAATTTGGTTGATAGCATAACAAATGCTGGGGTTTCATCCTCTAAACGATTTTTTGTTTATAATCCTTCAATAGTCTATGTAGATACTTTTCAGCAACAGATCTCCCCCGTGTTAAGTACACAATTTGGAGCAATGTCTGAAGAAGAGCTTGATGATTTATACAGTAAATCACGATATATTGCTTCGAATCAAGAGCAGGACAGATACGACGCTTTGACAACTGTTGAGGGTAAAAGGGAATTCCTGTATAATTTTTGGAAAGCACGGGATGAGAATCCTTCTGATGATTTTAATCAATCCTACACCTCTTATCTAAAACGTATAGAAGATTGTAACCTCAGATTTAAAGCTATGAGTAAGGAAGGCTGGAAAACTGACCGCGGAAGAGTTTACCTTACTTACGGCGAACCATCAGAAATCGAGCGATATCCAAATCAAATAGAAACCAGACCATATGAAATTTGGAGCTATCATAATCTTGAAGGTGGAGTATTCTTCATTTTTGCGGATTTATTTGGATTCTCTGATTACCAGCTTGTTCACTCAAGCAAAAGAGGTGAATTAAGGGATGAATCTTGGCAGAGAAGGATAACTATTCAGTAAAAAATCCCATTAAAATTACAAATCTTAAACTTAGTGCACAGATATAATTCTGTGCACCAATTCTTTAATGCTTTCTCATCGAAGATTTTGCTTTTGTTTGGTTATTTTTACCCTGGATATTTTAATGGATAATGAAAAATAAACTTGAGTATATCTTCTTTTTCTTGTTTGCAAAGCTGTTCCAGCTGCTGGGATTAAATATTTCCAGAAGGCTGGCTTCGTTGGTTGCATTAATTTTTTATTATATAGTCCCAATCAGAAAATCTACCGTAATAGAAAATTTAAGAATTGCTTTCCCCGAATATTCTGTTGAGCGAATAAAAGATATTTCCTTTAATGTTTACAAGAGTTTTTCAATATTTTTTATTGAAATATTAGTCTTTCCAAAATTAAATCGGAATAAAATTGAACATGAGCTGGAGTTTTCGGACCCAGATTTGGTACTAAAAAAATTTAATGAAGGAAGGGGCTTAATTATCCTTTCAGCACATTTTGGAAATTGGGAATTAATACCTCCCGCAATTGGTGCCAGTCTGGGAATAAATGGTCTTACAATTGTTAAACCATTAAGAAATCCTTATGTGGATAAATGGATGAATAATTTGAGAACTCGTTTTGGAAATGAAGTAATCCCGCTTGGTATATCGCTTCGCAAAACCTATCAGTCTTTGAAGGAAAAAAAGATGATTGGAATTGCAGCTGATCAGCGTGGACCTGAAGAAGGTGTAAAAGTTAGTTTTTTTAACACTGAGGTGCCTGTTTACAGCGGTCCCTCAGTACTTTCACTTAAAACAGGAGCTCCTATTTTATCAATGCTTGCAGTGAGACAAAAGGATTACAAGTATAAGATTTCCGTAAAGGAAATAGATAAAAATAATCTTCCGCAAAGTTTTGATGAGAGTGTAATAGAACTTACTCAGCGGCATACTATGCATCTTGAAAAAATGATAAAAAAATATCCTGAACAATGGTTCTGGATGCATAAAAAATGGAAACATTTACGAATATCAAAATGAAAATACTTGTAATTCAAACTGCTTTCCCCGGCGATGCAATTCTAACGCTACCTATGATTCAGGAGTTAAAAAAGAGAAATGAGCATTCATTAATTGATGTACTCTGTATCCCGTCAACCAAAGAAATTTTTGATGCTTCCCCTGCCGTAAATTCAACGGTTGTAATTGATAAAAAAGGAGCACAAAAAAATATTTTTTCGTTCATAAAATTCATTAAAAAAATAAGAAATAACGGATACGATAAAATCTTCTCGCCGCATCGTTCCCTCAGGAGCGCGATTATAGTCTGGCTGTTGGGTGTAGCCGATTCGGTTGGATTCAGCAATAGTAGTCTTCCATTTATCTATAAGGAAGTAGTTAATTACAATCCATCCGTACACGAAGTCAGCAGGAATCTTTCGTTAATAGGGTTTGAAGCTAGGAACGATAATTGGAAAATCCGACCTCTGCTTTTTGTAAGTGAATCATCTGAAAAAAAAGTGAAAGATTTTTTAAATGAAAATGCATTAACGGATTTTATTGCAATAGCACCCGGGAGCGTCTGGAAAACTAAAATATATCCTGCTGATCATTACAAACGTGTAATTGAATATTTTATCGATGATGGATATAAAATAGTTTTGATAGGAGGTATGGAGGATAAAGTCTTATGTGATAATTTAACTGGAGAGCAAAATGTAGTAAATGCAAGCGGATCCTTTACATTTATTGAAACTGCGGAATTGTTAAGAAATTCAAAATTATTAATTTGTAATGATAGTGCACCGACACACTTAGGAATTTGTGCCGATATCCCTGTTTTAACTCTTTACTGCTCTACCATCGCTGATTTTGGATTCTATCCCTACAACGACAGAAGCAATTATCTAAGTTACGATAAACTTGATTGTAAGCCTTGTGGAATTCATGGATTTGGTGAATGCCCGATTAATACATTTGATTGCGGGAAACTTTTGCAGCCGGAAATTGTCTTTGAAACTGCAAAATCACTAATTGAAAAAAATGGAAGTAATTAATTTCAAAAAGTTTAATATCGATGAACAATTCGAAATATCCATTTCTGTTGCCTCTGAATTATTTTCTGCGGGAAAAATTTTTATTTATCCAACCGATACTATTTATGGAATAGGTGGTAATCCCTTTAGTGAATCCTCAGTTGAAAGAATACATAATATTAAGGGAAGAAATATAGCAAAGCCGTTCATCTGGCTGATCTCAAGCGTAGATATTTTGCTCAAATATGCTGAAATAAACTATGAAAGCCATTTAAATTTTTTGAAAAATATTTACCCTGCCCCGGTTACGGTTGTATTAAATTTGAATTCGAGAACAAAAGAAATAACCGGATTGAATTCTGCAGCATTCAGAATTCCTGATAATCATTTTTGTAATAAACTTCTGACTGAAGTTGGAATGCCGTTGATATCAACAAGTGTTAATCGCAGTGGAAAAAATGCCTTAAATGATTTTAAGCAAATTGAGAAGGAGTTCAGCGAAGATGTTGATGCTCTATTTTACACCAAAATTAAAAATATTCCTTTAGCGTCGACAATAATTGACTTAAAAAGAGAAAAACCTTCATTGATTAGAGAGGGGACGATAAAATTTGTGGAATTGTTGGATAAGTTCAATTAACTTTGCATACATTTTTATGAGTTAAAACATAATGCCGCTTTTTAAATACTTAAAAAATCTGAAAAACTTTTCTGTAATCATCTTGCCTGACGATACATCGCACGAAGCAAGATCGCACAAGTTTAATTCATTTAAAATTATATTGTTTCTTATTGTCTTTTCTATTTTCATGTCTATTGTCAGTTACTATTTTTTTAATTTAACCGGTATCGGTCATTCTGTTCTACCGGGCAATTTTAAGATTCGGACAGAAGACCAGCAAAAAGTTGAATCTTTAAATGAAAAAATAATTTTTTTGGCAAACGAGATTCAAAAGCTCAAATCAACAAACCAAAGATTGAAATTTGCACTTGCCCTTGGAGATACGGTTTTAGCCGATTCACTGGGTATAGAAATGGATTCGGTTGAACAATATTACGATTACCCTGCTGAAGGGAATATTCTCTCAATAATCCTTAAAGTTTTTGGTACAGAAAATAGTAACACAAATTCACAAACATTTTTCATTCTGCCGGTGAATGGATATATTAGCAGGGATTATGAACCTGAGAAGGGGCACATGGGTTTAGATATTGCTGTAAAAGAAAATACACCTGTTTATGCTTCGGCATCCGGTTACGTTGTATTTGCAGGCTACACTGTAGATGAAGGATACGTAATAATTTTAAATCATTCAGATGGATATTTGACTATTTATAAACATTGTGCCTTGCTATTAAAAAATGAAAGAGAGAGGGTTGAGCAGGGTGAATTAATTGCTCAAAGTGGAAACAGTGGTCTGCATAGCTCTGGTCCACATTTGCATTTTGAAATTTGGAAGGATGGTAGTGTTATAAATCCCGAACTAGTACTAATAAAAAACAACCAAGGAGGTTTTTAACTTGAAAAACAGAACTATAAATGGCGAAGAAGGAGATATCACAATCATCAGTCAAGGTGTTAGGTTAGAAGGAAAGATTTCGAGCGGTGGAAGTATTCGTGTCGATGGTATTATCCAGGGGGATATCAATTCCCAGGGAAATGTTACAGTTGGCGAGCAGGGTGAGGTTAACGGGCAGATAAATGCTACATCAGTAACTGTTGGTGGTAAAGTTGTTGGTTCTGTAAATGCAAAAGAAAAATTAATAATGGAATCCAAAGCAAACTTAAAGGGTGATATTTTTACAAAAATTCTTGTGGTTGAAGCAGGAGCACGTTTTGTTGGTAAAAGTAATATGGGCGACGCAAAAGAACCACCAAAACCGCAAGGTTTAACTCCACAAAAAAATGAAACTGGATCCTGATCAATTAAAAAAGGGGAGCAATAAATTTTATAAAGAAATAGGACCATATATTGGTCTGGGACTACAGCTTGCGATTACTGTTACAGTAATGGTTTTTCTTGGTTTGTGGTTAGATGGAGTTTTTGAAACGAAACCAATTTTAACAGTAGTATTTTCATTTTTGGGTGTTTTTGCGGGACTTTACACTTTTATTAAGTCTGCACTAAAAGCCGGTAAGTGATGATAAGAGAGAAATCGCTCAGACTTTTAACAGTTTTTGTAACCCTCAGCTCACTGCTTTTATTCTTTATTCTTTACTTAACTTCTGTGTGGAACTACACACTATTCTATTCCACTCTATTTGGGGCAATAATAGTAATTCTTAACTTTATGATTGGATTTTTATTCATAAAATTCAGTCTTTCCAGGTCTAATAGGATATTTCAAATAATGCTCTGGGGAGGGATGCTTTTCAGATTGATTTTTATACTATTTTTAGTTTTAATTCTATTAAAATTCTTGGAATTAAATACGATTGGCTTTATATTTTCTATCTTATTTTTCTATGTTTTTTACTTGATAATCGAAATTTTATACCTGAATTTTAAGAAAATCGAACATTTTGAACGCTGACAGTATTTCAGATACTCTGACGACAGTAACAGACTCACTTCAGCACGCCGGTGACACTGGCAGCGGGTGGATTCTTCATCACGTAATGGACGGTAAGGAAATAGAATTACCTTTCCTGGGGTACATACAAATTCCGCAACTTCCGCTTGTTTTTGGTATTGATATAACCCCTACTAAGCACGCTGTTTTTATGCTGATAGCAGCATTCCTTGTTCTTTTAACTTTTTATGTAGTTGCCCGACAATATAAATCGGGATTGATTCCGAAAAGATTAGCAAATTTTTTCGAAGTTATGATAATTTTTGTTCGTGATGAAATTGCAGAACCAACTCTGGGTAAAGCATATCCTGCGTTTCTTCCATTTTTGTTGACGCTATTTTTCTTCATTCTTTTTGGGAATTTTCTGGGTTTGATACCATTTTCAGCAACTTTTACAAGTAATATTGCGGTAACAGCTACTCTGGCAATAGTGTCGTTTATTGTGATTCAGTTGGGTGGAATTAGACAGAATGGTCTGAAGGGATACATTAAAGGAATGATACCACATGGTATCCCCACCTGGCTTCTGCCTCTGATGATACCTGTTGAAATATTAGGATTATTTACAAAGCCCTTTGCATTGGCAATACGACTTTTTGCTAACATGATCGCGGGTCACACTGTAATTCTTGCATTACTCGGTCTGATATTTTTTATGGGAACTATATTCATTGCGCCCGTTTCTGTTGCCTTCGCAGTATTCATCTACCTGTTAGAAATTTTAGTTGCTCTTATTCAGGCATATGTTTTTACAATGTTAACAGCTCTGTTTATCGGAATGACCGTTCATCAGGAGCATTAA
>Ga0209536_100001827_pt1 | contig 34902 bp, 28 predicted proteins | sample DeeMarSeWOR28_12_FD_187461 | JGI IMG/M metagenome (GOLD analysis project Ga0209536, IMG submission 187461) | Marine sediment microbial communities from White Oak River estuary, North Carolina - WOR-2-8_12 (SPAdes) (version 2) | ecosystem: Environmental > Aquatic > Marine > Intertidal zone >...
CACAAATGCCCGGGACTGGAGTCGAACCAGCACGACCCTAAGGTCACTAGCCCCTCAAGCTAGCGCGTCTGCCTATTCCGCCACCCGGGCAACCGATTTATGATAGCTATGCCATAAATTTACTGTTTTCTATATACTATTGTTCCAGCTTTAGCGGGAATTTCAACATTATTGATTCATGATCGACGTTTGTCAATTCTCAATTTTGATATCGGAAAAATAGCGTGCCGAACGTTACAAACAGCAATAAAAGACAAACAACGCAAGCATAATTAGGGAAATTTAGCAAAATCAATTCTTCTAAAAAAATTAGGAATTTTTATATTTTTTCCAAGTTTTTATTGACTTTTAGTACTTTTGTGCTAATATTTATTATTATGAAGAGAAAAATGCTCTCAACATCCTGTCCTTCCTGCAGCCTGCCGATGCAGACGGCGGCTATGTCTTGTACGGCCTGCGGGGTCAAAATCGAAGGTAATTTCAGCGAAACTTTCTTTAACAGACTCTCGCCGGAAGACCAGCAATTCCTCGAACAGTATCTTTTAGCCGGTTTCAGCATTAAGACATTGGAACAGAGCAGCACGCTGGGATACGCCGCAATACGCTCGAGGCTGGATAGGTTAATCGCGAATTATGAAGCGTTATCGAAAATGGATGCTCAGAAAAAGGCCATTCTCGAAAAACTGCGGGCAGATGAGATTAGCGTCGCTGAGGCAAAAGAGAAGCTGGAGAAGCTTTCGGGAGATTAGCAAATGGACAATATACCGAACATCTCGTCGGAAGAAGAACTGTTACAGCTTCGAAATAACGGCAAGATCAGTGAGGCCGAATATCAGGAATTGCTTGCCGCAATCAGGAAATCGCCCGCGAAAGACACTAATGAAGCTTTGAACGCAGCGTCATTTATTAATCTGAAAGATGTCCCCTGGCAAATCTGGGTTGTGGTTGCACTTTTAGCTCTCGAAGGAATTGGAAACTTATCCTACATACCAAAACAACCGATGGCGCTGGTATGGTTGGGAGCGAAATGTCTTTTCATCTTTGGCCTGCTGAAAAGGTGGCGATGGGTCTTTTGTTTATTTGTGATTATCGGCGTAATACATGTTTTGTACTTTTTGCTCCAGGCGCCACTGGCTGCACTGATAAATCTTGCTTTGGTTGTTCTTGTGCTGAGCGCATATCGTTTCTACTTTAGGAGCAAGGCTGAATACGACTACATTATCAAGGCAAAGAAAAAACTGTTGCGATTGTGCATCGACAATCGCACGTATCAGGAGGGGATTCAGGATTCAAAACACAAACAGGGGAAGATCGCTATCTATTTAATGTCTGCCGGATTTGTTCTGCCAATTTTATGTTTTATCACCAGTTTCATAATATCGGAACATTTTTATTTAGGGGAAATGGATGTTGTGGTTGCGCTTTGTTTTGCTCTTTGTGTATTTCTTGAGGTTCCGGCTTTTGTGTTAGGCGTGATTTCGTGGCCGGACGTTCTTGGCAAAGCTACAGTGACGACTATTTCAGTCCTGGTTGGAATTCTAATACTTGTCATATCCCTTATAGGGTCCGGCACTCTGTAATTATCCAGGAGATTGAGAAATGGAGAACATATCAAACATATCATCAGAAATGGAATTGCTGGGACTTCGCAATGAGGGCAAGATAAGTGAAGATGAGTACGAAGAACTGCTGGAGACGCTGCGAAAGACTTCCAAAGCTGATGCCGGTCCATTTGACAGGGAACAACCAAGACCGGTTCGCACATGCGGTCTGGCAATAGCATCATTGATCTTCGCACTTGTTCTTGGGCCTTTCGGCCTTATTCCTGCAGCAATTTGCGGCCATCTGGCACTTCGAAAAATAGAAAAGGATGCTACGTTAGGAGGTCGTGGATTGGCATTAGCCGGGCTGATTGTGGGATACAGTATTTTTGGCCTTTCGATTGTTTTCGCTAGTCCCATTGTATTGTATTGGGCTGCAAGGGTAGAGTCACGACAGGCAAGCAATGCAGAGGCCACGGTCAAAATGCAGAAAATAAAAGAGGAAATCACCACAGTCGAATTCAGATCGTTTCCTCTTGATAGCACTGAAGGATTAATAACACAGACGGGTATCCAAATTGACAATGAGATTTCAAACGATGGCAACGGTTCTCTCCGAATAGACGCCATAGAGCCAACGACAATTCGCTTATTTGAAACGGGCGATATAGATATAGAAAACGCACGTTTGATTTATCAGGCAAAGGTTCGAACCGAAAACGTGGAAGGCCTCGTTTACCTGGAAATGTGGTGCCACTTCACCGGCAAAGGAGAGTTCTTTTCAAGAGGCTTAACGAATCCTATAAGCGGCACTAAGGATTGGACAACCATGGAGACCCCTTTCCTTCTGAAACAAGGAGAGAATCCCGACAATGTTAAACTCAACCTGGTCATAACCGATAAGGGGATGGTATGGATCGACGATATCCACTTGCTGAAAGGAATATTGCCATGAAACCATGTCGAGATTGTCAGACGAATGTGAGTGAGCAAGCTCTGGCCTGTCCGAAGTGCGGAGCTCCCTATCCGGCAAGAGAAAAATGGGATGGATGGGGCTACGAGTATAAATCGGGGATGACAATTGCCGGGATGCCTGTCGTTCATATTTCTTTCAAGTACGTCCCGGGTCGAGGCCCCGTGCCGGCAAGAGGAATAATCGCCATCGGCCAGTTTGCTATCGGCGTCTTCAGCATCTCTCAGTTTGGAATCGGCGTAGTCAGTGTCAGCCAGTTCTGCATCGCGGGATTCGCGCTGGCGCAATTTGCCATAGCGTATTCTTTGATTGCCCAGATGGGTTTATTTTTCGGCCAAGGCCACGGGCAGCTGGTCTGGAACGTTTTAGATTTGATACGTCAATTGTAAATATCTCCCATTCTCCGATGATAAGCAACAAATTGTTACATACCTCTTTCGTTGTCCCAGAGTAATACCTGGAGACGCTGGCTAAATGCGTAGCCGGTACGTTTGCACAGTTCAGCAACCATCGGGGACTTGGCTAAAAATCCCTGCCGGGTGGAAGCCTGGGGCATCAGCATGACCTTTTCGGAATCAACATTTGCGAGTTTTTCAATGGTTTCTTCTATCTCCGACAGGTCAGCCCCGGAATCGACGACGAATTTGAGTTGGTAGTTATAACAGCCAAGCAGTTCTTCAAGTACAGCGAGGTCGAGTTTCGAATTCTTGTGAATCGCGGCTAATTCCGAATCATCCGGCATGGAATTGCTTAGTTTCGGACTGATACTCATTAAATCGCACTGCATATCCGGAATATAAGCGATGCCGGCTGTTTCGATTGTGATGTGTTTGCCGACAGCTTTTAGTTCCCTGACTAATTGTGGCAAATCCGTATCAACCATCGGCTCACCGCCGGTGACAACAACAAACCGGCAAGGCCATTGTTGAACAGTGCTGACAATCTCATCCGTGCTGTACTGTCGCCCCGCTTCTTTCGACCAAGCATATTTCGTATCGCACCATCTGCATCGCAAAGGACAGCCTGCAAGGCGTACGAATACACTGGGAATGCCCGCCAGAAAACCCTCGCCCTGCAAAGAATAGAATATCTCGTTAACGTGCATTCTTCATTTATACTATGGACTCCCGCCTGCGCGGGAATGAAAATGTTATGTTTTATATTCAATTGGGTCTTTGAGACCGGCCTCGGCGAAGCCTTTCAGTCTCAACCGGCACGAGTCGCATCGTCCGCAGCTTCTGCCCTGCTGGTCCGGATCGTAGCAACTGTGAGTCAGTGAATAATCAACTCCGAGCTTTGTGCCGGTCTGGATGATCTGTGCCTTTGTCATTTCAATGATGGGTGTATGGATGTTGTATCGTCCTTTACCTTCAACAGCGGCAGCGGTAGCAAGGTTGGCTGTTTTTTCAAAAGCGGCGATAAATTCGGTTCGGCAGTCGGGATAACCGCTGTAATCGGTGGAATTGACACCGATAAAGATATCGAACGCTCCCTGAACCTCGGCCCAGGCGATGGCGTAGCTCAGGAATATAGTATTGCGTGCCGGTACATAAGTTATCGGGATTTGAGAAGAACTATCTATATCGACTCTTTCTTTGGGCACATCGATGGCTTTATCGGTAAGGGCCGAGCCACCGAAAGCAGCCAAGTCGATCTCGATTATGCGATGCTCTACTGCTCCGAGGGATACAGCAACCTTTTTCGCCGCCTCGATTTCGCGTTTATGCCGCTGGCCATAAGCAAAAGTCAAAGCGTAACACTGGAATCCACCACTGCACGCGATGGCTAAAATCGTGGCCGAATCCAGCCCTCCGCTCAGCAAAACAACAGCTTTTTTACCTGTCACAAGTCTAACCTGCCAAATAATAGGATTGTCGGAATAACATATATACCCGAGCTTCCGGCTTACTGCAACAATTTTGGCCTGTTTTTACTACCTTTGTGTCGGGAAGATTTTCATAATTTCTTATACCGATTACTACTTGTCCCGCAATATAATCTCTATTATACTATAGCACTAAGTTTTATAATGGCGGCTTAGAGAATAATGGGCGAGCAAGTTGAAATAGAGTTGTTCGAAAATCCCCGTCAGGGGCGGGATTATTGTATTAAGATCAATTGTCCCGAATTTACGAGTGTTTGTCCTCGGACGGGCCAGCCTGATTTCGGCGAGATTGTCATCGAATATTGTCCCGATAAATTATGCATAGAATTGAAGAGCCTGAAATTCTACATGCAAAGTTACCGCAGCAAAGGTATTTTTTACGAGACCCTGACGAATGATATACTGGATGATTTGGCAGGTATATGCAAGCCTCGCTGGATGAAAGTGACCTCCCGATTTACACCTCGCGGCGGGATATCTACAGATGTCGTTGCAGAATACCGAGCAAAAAAATAGATTGCATAAGCAATGATTTACCAAATAATAACGTCTAAATACTAATTACAGAGGTGATACAATGGGGATAATATTTCATTGCGAGCATTGTGGGAAAAAGATAGAAGCAGCAGATAACGCTGGAGGCAAATGGGGCAAGTGCCCTTCATGTCATAATAAATTGTATGTCCCCGGCACAGCTCTCGGCGAAGAATTAAAACTCGCTCCAATAGATGAGACCGACGTGGAAAGAGAAAGACGTCTAATGGCCGAGACATACAAGCTTACACAAGACATACTGAAAGAAAGGGACATTCCTGATGGCCCCCCTCCAGTTACAGGAGCGGTTTATGATATGGGTGAAAAGGAATTGACACAAAACGTAATCCTGTATATTAGGCAAATGGTAAACGGTGATTTGGACGAAGCAGAAAGAACCGCCGCTTTGATTTCTCCTTTTGGTCGTCGGGCAGAGGCAATTATTGACCGAATAGCGCTCAGCGATATGCCCGAACCGGAACTGGCCGATATTCCACCGCAGGTGCTTGCAGGCTCGATAAGAACATTGCGAGAAACAATTGGCGGATCCGGATAAAATTCTCCAAAGCCGGCCAAATGCGTCCTAAAATACACCTTTCATCTGCAAATCTCACGCCGTTTTTTCGGTCCAAATAAAACGTTACGTCTCGGAGTCCCTTTCGTTTGGTTTAAATGATCATGTTTCTTATATTTTACGTAGATATATATAAGAGACAACCTGATTTAACCTCAGAAAAAACTTGGAGGGAAATTTAGTATGACCAGAGAGACAACAGCAGTGCATGTCACTCATGAAACCATAGACAAGGTCGGTGGTATCGGCGCAGTTCTACATGGTTTCTTCACGAGTAAGCCTTACCTTGAAGCAATTGAACGCTCTATACTCATCGGTCCGTTGTTTACTACCGAAGGCTCTGCTTCAGAGCGACTGGGTGAAAACAGCGAAGTGCTTTACTCGTCTATCGATGAATTTGTCAACACAGGATATGCGCCGGCCTTCCATAAAATAGAAAATTATTACAATGCGGGCATAGTTTACGGTAGACGTACTTTTGTTGACAAAGAGACGGGCATAATAAGCTCACCCGAAGTTGTGCTAGTCGATGTAAGACATATCGATAAGGGAGTGATTAACGAATTCAAAAGGCGGTTGTTCGAAGAATTCGGTGTACAAAGTAACATCTTCGAAAACCTATGGGAATTCGAGCAGTATGTCAGGTTGGCTCCGGTGGCGATTGCCGTACTCAAAGCAATCGGCGCCGCCGAAGATTCGACCATAATAATGTCACATGAATTCATGGGAATGCCGACTGCACTGGCAGCCATACTTGAACCTTCATGTAACTTCAAAACAGTTTTTTATGCTCATGAAGTGGCCACTATGCGGCGCATAGTAGAAGAGCACCCGGGGCACGACACGATGTTTTATAACGTCATGAAACAGGCCCATAGCGATGGTCTTTATGTCAACGAAACATTCGGCGACCAGAGCACTTATTTCAAACATTCACTTGTGGAGGCCTCCAAATACTGTGATCGTATATGCGCAGTTGGTGATTATGTCGTAGATGAACTTCGCTTCCTGGCACCGGAATTCGAAACCGCTGACATCGATATAGTATATAACGGTATCCCGGCATACGAAATTAGTATCGCCGAGAAGCTTGTATCAAGAGAAAAACTGCAGCGATATTGTGAAAATCTTTTGGGATATAAACCGGATTATATTTTCACACACGTCACAAGGCTCGTAAGGAGCAAAGGAATGTGGCGTGACTTGCGAGTTCTCGAGCATATCGAGCGAGAGTTCAGGACTCAGGGCAAAACAGGTGTGCTGTTTGTCCTTTCGACCGAAGTGGCACAGCGGCGCAGCCGGGATATTCACGATATGGAGTCAACGTATAACTGGCCCGTGGCACATCGTGAAGGCTGGCCCGATTTGTCCGGTGGAGAGGCTTACTACTATACTGCAGTGCAACAATTCAACGCCAGAAGCAGAAATGTCAAGATTATCTTCATCAACCAGTTCGGATTTGAGCCCAGAAGGTGCGGTCAAAGAATGCCGGATGATATGGAATTTATGGATATACGTGAAGGAACCGATGTCGAATTCGGCCAGAGCATTTATGAGCCGTTCGGGATTGCCCAGCTTGAGCCGTTGACTTTCGGTGGTATTTGCGTATTTAGCAGTGTCTGCGGGTGCTCAGGTTTTCTACGAGACGTGTCTGGCCGGGAAAATGTCAAGAATGTAATAGTGGCCGACTATACAGATCTGGAGATTGCTGACTATGTCGACATCGAAGACTTGATACAAATCGATCGGTCGATGCGTGACCGGATAGAAGCAAGTCAGAGCGAAAAGGTCGCGATGCAAATATGCTCACGACTGCCGAAAGACGAGTCCGAGATTGAAAGCATGCTTAAAACCGGTTTTGAACTTGCAAAGAATATGAGCTGGGACGTGGTAGTGAATAATTACCTGCTCAACAGCGTACATAAGATTCCGGACAAAATTAATCTCTCATGATTTGTCCTGGTTTTATCGTAATAGGCTGATGCACAAAGTTAACAGAATCTGATTGCCGAGGCTAGCAAAAAGTCCTTGTAAAATCAACCGCTCTCGTGCTATAATATACTTAGCTTGAGATGTAGAGGCAGACCGGAATTGCCGCATTATTCTTCATCTGTATAACACGGTTTAATTTCATAGCATCACAGTAAGGATCTTCTCAAGCGGCAGTTGCCAATAGATACAGGATAAGTAATGGAGAGCAGGTAAATGAAAATAGCCGCATTTTCAAATCTTGCTCTGCTCTTATTTTCAATTGCATTAACACCGGAAATAATCGGCGCAGCCCCCTGCCGCTGTGTCCCTAATGAGATAATTGTTAAATTTCACAACCCGGAATCCGATACAATCGAACAACAACTACCGTTACAGAACCAAGCTGGTATTTCGATCCTCTCACCCATGTCGCCTCACTTGGCTCAATCGAATGCAAAATATAAAGTGAACCAGATCAAACCTCTTTTCAAGAACTTTAGAATCAACCAGCTAAAGCTTAAATCACTAAGAAAAGAAAAAGGCACATTTCAATCGGAAAAATACAAACGCATCCTCGAAAGACTCAAGCGCGCTCCGAAAACCATAAAAGTACCCGACCTCGGCGGGATATACAAGATAAGAATTGACTGCGGGCGTTGGGATACAGTTGAAGATGCTCTTGAGGAATATCGTAACAATCCTTATGTTGAATATGCAGAGCTTAACTATATTATCTCGGCAAATTCCACACCAAATGATCCGCTGTATGCCGACCAATGGTCTCTGAGCAAAATAAACGCCCAGGGGGCCTGGGATATTTACACAGGAAGCCTACAAACGATAGTTGCTGTTTTGGATACGGGTGTGGACTACAACCACAGAGATTTGCGGGACAATATGTGGATCAATGAAGTAGAATTGAACGGCTCTGCCGGAATAGATGACGACAAGAATGGTTATGTTGACGATATTTACGGCTATAACTTCATTTACAACAACAGCGATCCTATCGATGACAATGGACACGGCACATATTGTTCCGGCATAATCGCCGCCGGGGGAAATAACGATTTCGATATAACAGGGATTTGCTGGAATACAAGGATAATGGCCCTTAAGATTATGGGTTTATTTGAAGATGGAAGCACATCTGATGCAGTCCTTGCTATTTATTACGCCGTGCAAAATGGTGCCGATGTTATTTCCAATAGCTGGAGTATGCCAAATGATTCTAAGTTACTGAAGGATGCCATTGATTACGCTTACAGCCAAGGAGTTATAATAGTCGCTTCGGCCGGTAATGACGGCATAAATACACCACAGTATCCGGCTTCTTACTCAAATGTAATTTCCGTCGCAGCAACTGACTCGGATGACCGAAGGTGTCAATGTTCCAATTATGGCGACTGGGTGGATATAGCCGCACCGGGTGCAGCTGTGTTATCACTGAGCATAGATGGAACTTTAATTGGAATACCCAACGATAAGTACACGACTATTTTATCAGGAACATCAGCTGCTTGTCCTCATATTACCGGTGCTTGTGCTCTTTTACTTTCAACCAATCCGTCAATGACATTTGATCAGGTTTATGATGTTCTTACGAGAACGGCCGATCCGATTCCACCTGGAATTTGTTTTTCGAACGGGAGGTTAAACCTTTCGCAAGCGATGCACGCGGTCATTCCCTCACGAGGATATATCAGTTTCGATAGCGACTATTATGCCAGTCCTGGTACTGTGGGCATGCTTCTGGCGGATTGGGACATCAAGGGCAAAGGCCGCCAGGAGGCTACCATAATAACGAGTGGTGGGGATTTGGAAAAGGTTGTTCTGATCGAAAGCAGTTCTGTCTTGGGTATTTTCACTGGTAGCATATCAACCGGCCCAGGCGAAATAAACAAAGAGGACGGAACTGTCCAGGTTTCCTCCGATGAAGTAATTACAGCAATATATTTTGATGTTGATGACGGAACCGGCAATCCCGCCGCAACTATGGACAGTGCTATTACAGATTCTCAACCACCGGTGCTTTTGGATGTTCGGATTGAGACGAAAGGGCATGTGGCTGATCTTTCGTTTGCGACCAATGAACCAACTAAAGCACAGGTTCGTTACGGTCTTGCACAAGACGGACCGTATACTTTCATACGAGAAGATGCTGTAACTGCCAATGACCATATCATCAAGCTCCAGGGACTCTCTTTGAATACGGATTACTATTTCGTCATAGACCTGGCCGATGTAGTAGGCAATAAGGTCACAGCGGACAATGACGGCCTTTACTATTCGTTTACTACATCTGCAGAATTTGCCGGTTACCGAGTACCGGATGTCTATCCTACAATTCAGGCTGCGATAGACAACGCTTCGGATGGTGATACTATTTGGATAGCAGACGGAAATTATTCAGGAGAAGGAAACTTAGATATCGACTTCAACGGAAAAGCTGTTACGGTAAGAAGCGAAAACGGCCCGCAAAATTGTATTATAGACTGTCAGTTCAAGGGGCGCGGCTTCGATTTCCACAACGGCGAGGACAACTGTTCCGTGCTGGATGGTATTCAAATTATCAATGGATTTGCCGGTGGATTTGGCGGCGGTATCAAATGTACCGCAAGCAGTCCGATGATAATCAATTGTATTATCACAGGATGCACATCCGGCGAGTATGGCGGCGGCATGTGCAACTCCTACAGCAGCTCACCGATACTGACTAATTGCACATTCAGCAAAAACTCGGCGGAATCCAAGCTTTCTCCACAAGGCAGCGGTGGTGGAATTTGTAACCTGGTTGACAGCAGCCCCGTACTTACCAATTGCACTTTCAGCGAAAACTTCGCGAACCATAGCGGCGCCGGTATATATAATGACGAGAAGAGCAATCCGGAATTAAGCAAGTGTACTTTTACTGCAAACACTGCCCGGCATGGAGGTGGTATATATAATTGTTATAACAGCAAACCAAGCCTGGTAAATTGCATATTCAGTGAAAACATAGCCGAATACGGCGGTGCCGTTAAAAACAGCGAGGCCACCTCGGCTCTGATTAACTGCACCTTGTACGACAATTCGGCGGAATTCAGCGGCGGGATATGGAATGGTTGGGGCGGCAGTGCTGAATTGACCAACTCAATACTCTGGCATAACAGCGATATTGATGGTATGCCTGAATCGGCACAAATTAATGATGCACGGGGCAGCAGAAAATCAGTTATCAATTATTGCTGTTTGCAGGGCTGGAGCGGAGCACTCGGAGGGATTGGAAACATAGGTACCGACCCGCTCTTCGTAGATCCGGAAGCAGGAGATTATCATTTGAAGAGTGCCGGCTGGCGGTGGGACGTCGAACGCCGGCGCTGGCACTACGATGAAATAACCAGTCCATGTATCGACGCAGGTAATCCGGGCTCACCCATTGATGACGAATTATCGAATATACCAGACGGCCCTTCTAATCTATGGGGGACCAACCTGCGTATCAATATGGGCTGCTATGGCGGAACAGACCAAGCCAGTGTACCTCCCCACGGCTGGAATTTGCTGGCGGACATAAATAATGACGGATTTGTCAACTCAAAGGATTTTGCTTTTCTTGTTCAATCCTGGATGAGAAGTGAAAACCAGCAACCCGGCGATTTAGATCGAAACGGTACGGTAAATTCGGCTGATCTTGCTCTATTGACGGAAGATTGGCTCAAATACGTAAAACCACCTGTTGCGAATATCATACTACCGCAGAATGATGCTGTTTTTGTTATGCAGCCGGCCGATATCAAAATCGAAGCTGCAGCAGAGTCTGTTATCGGGACTGTAATAAAAGTGGAATTTTTTGTCAATGACAGGAAAATCAGCGAAGATAATGATAGTTCCGACGGCTGGACAGCTAACTTTAGTCAGAATGCAAGGGGAATCTACAACCTAACGGCAAAAGCAACAGACAGCCGGGGGATAACTGCAACCTCATCTCCCATAGAAATCTCTATCATCCCGCCATAATAAATTCGTTGAATGAAAAATGCTTGACGATATGCTGAAAAATCATTAAATTATTTTAATTGTGGGCAATATCGAGGACAAACCAATAATCGGCATAATGGGTGGTATCGGCTCAGGCAAAAGTGCTGTGGCGGCTGAATTTGTGAAGTTAGGTTGTAAAGTTATCGATGCCGACAAAATTGCCCATAAACTGCTTGATAGAGACGATATTAAAGAAAAAATTGTTGCCCTTTTTGGCCGGGAAGTTGTAGATTCCAGCGGGAATATTGATCGCAAGAGATTAGGAGAAATTGTTTTTGCAGACCACAATAAGCTGACAACGCTCAATAGGATAATTCATCCACTTGTTATAGAACGCGTTGAAGAACTTATAGAGCAATATAAGCACCAAGATCAAATAAAAGCAATCGTGCTGGATATGCCATTATTAGTGGAAATTGGTTGGGCCGAGCGGTGTAACAAGTTAATTTTTGTCGATTGCGAAGAAAAAATAAGGGCAAAAAGGGCCGAAAAAATGGGTTTTGATAAAAATCAGCTTAAAAATCGAGAAAATTTTCAGATTTCTCTGGACAACAAGGAAACACTCGCCGATAATACGATAGAAAACAATTCTGACTTCTCGGCAATGGTCAGACAGGTCGCTGATATTTTCTCTGATATTATGAATAACATAGGTAAGCGGGGTTTTTAATAGTCCACTCGATCTTAGTACTACCCGTTTTAAAAAATTAGGTTTTTTCTACTATTCAATATTCAAATCTTATTGAATTCCTACGGGAAGATTTTTCTGTGGAAGGATGCCTCGAACACTTTCTTTTAGTGGGATGAGCTTCACAGGAGTAACAAAACAAGTTTGACAAATGGAAAAGGAGTCATAATGGCTAAGGCCACGAAAAGCACAACCAAAAAACGCAAGAGCAAGAAGAAAAAGGCAGTCGTTGAAGAACAAACTGTCACAGAACAGGAAGAACAAACACCACAGGAACATGAAGTGGCTGCGGATAAGTCTGCAAATACTGCTACGGCTACAGTTGAAGAACCTGTTGTTGTAGAAGCAGAAGACGAAGATCTGAAATCCGAGAAGTCTGACGAAGAGTCCACTCATGCAAAATACGAGCGGATTAAAAAAGGCAGCTTGTATTTGACGGATCTTCAGAAACTTACCGTTGCGGAACTGCACGATCTTGCTAAAAACGAAGGCCTCACGGAATATAGCGCGCTGAAAAAGCAGGATTTGGTTTTCAGAATTCTAAAGGAACGCATCAACCAGAGCGGTTTAATGTATGGTGAAGGTGTGCTGGAAGTACTGCCTGACGGTTACGGATTTCTGCGAAATCAGAGCTATAACTACTTATCATCTTCGGACGACATTTATGTTTCCCCGTCTCAGATAAGACGTTTCGGCCTGCGGACGGGAAATATCGTGTCCGGCCAGATCAGGCCCCCGAAAGATTCGGAAAAGTACTTTGCTCTGTTGCGTGTCGAAGCTATTAACTATGAAGATCCAGATAATCTTGCTGACAAAGTTGTCTTCAGCGACTTGACACCACTGCATCCTGAGCAGCGTTTTATGCTCGAAACTACACCGGAAGAGCTGAATATGCGAATCATAGACCTGGTTACCCCTGTTGGCAAAGGTCAGCGTGGCCTGATAGTCGCCCCTCCGAGAACCGGCAAGACGATTCTGCTGCAAAAAATTGCTAATGCACTGAGCACAAATCATCCTGATGTGAAATTAATAGTGCTTCTTATTGACGAACGGCCGGAAGAGGTTACGGAAATGGAGAGGAAAACTGCTGATGACGTCGAGGTCATCAGTTCGACTTTCGACGAACCGGCAGCACGTCATTGCCAGGTGGCGGAAATCGTGATCGAAAAAGCCAAGCGGCTCATCGAGTACGGCAAAGATGTAGTGATTCTTCTGGACTCGATAACGCGCCTTGCACGAGCATATAATACTGAAATGCCGCACTCAGGGAGAATCCTGACGGGTGGTGTTGATGCCGGTGCGATGCAGATGCCCAAGAGATTTTTCGGTGCTGCCAGAAAAGTCGAAGAAGGCGGTTCGCTGACTATTTTCGCAACCGCTTTGATCGATACCGGCTCGAAAATGGACGAGGTTATTTTCGAAGAGTTCAAAGCCACGGGAAATATGGAGCTGCATCTTGACAGGCGCCTTGTTGACAGAAGAATTTGGCCGGCTATTGATATCAGCCGGAGCGGAACCAGGCGGGAAGAGCTGCTGCTCGATCCTAAAGAGATGCAGCTTGTATACCGACTCCGAAGGGTTCTGAGCGAGTTGAATCCCGTCGAAGCGGTCGAGCTGCTGAAGAGCAGGCTTGCCAAGACCCGGACAAATGGGGAATTTTTAATGACAATGAACCTCGACTAAATCCGACAACAGGTACAAAGTAACTCGCAGTAACAAACGATTTTACGTTTGATTGCTTTACATTGTCGTTCCTTTATATTAGTATAATACTCCGGCCCACGTGTTGAGCCGGAGTTTTTTATGAACGATTATCTAAAACTGAAAAACCATGAGTGAGCAACTCTCAAAAACTTATGAATCAAAAACGACAGAACGGCAGGCTGATGAGATATGGTCTTCGCATTCATACTTTCACGCTGAACCGCATCCTGACGGCGAAGATGGTAAAGCTTTCACCATCGTAATCCCCCCGCCTAATGTTACGGCACCGCTGCACTTGGGTCATGCATTAAATAACACATTGCAGGACATCCTGATTCGCTTTCGCCGGATGCAGAAATACAATACGCTCTGGATGCCGGGCACCGACCACGCGGGCATTGCCACACAAACGGTCGTCGAGAAACGCATACTCTCCGAAGAAGGAAAACGCCGGACCGAACTCGATCCTGATTTGCAAATCGCCCGTCAGAAGTTTGTCCAACGTGTCCAGGCCTGGAAAGACGAATACGAAGCACGCATTATCGAACAATTGAAGGCGATGGGCTGCTCGTGCGATTGGCAGCGGACGCGGTTTACGATGGATGAAGTATGCGTCAAAGCCGTTCGCAGCGCGTTTTTCAAGCTCTTTAAGGATGGTCTGATTTATCGCGGCAAAAGGCTGGTCAACTGGGACCCGGCGACGCAAACGGTGCTGGCCGATGATGAAGTCGAGCATGAGACAGTACAGGGGCATTTCTGGTACTTAAAATATCCGCTTGTTGAGACGGTTGAAAGTGGCGAGGGCGTCCCACCCTTGCGTCCCGAGAGCGTCTCGCTCTCGGAATCAACTGATGAAATCCACCAGCGTCGGGGCCACAACCTCCCCCATTGGACAAAGCACGGAACCACTTACGCCGTCACGTTCCGCCTTGCCGACAGCCTTCCTTCACACATTCTCCATACATGGAGACAGGAGCGAGAAGACATCGTCCGGCGGGCCCAGGAACAGGGCCGGCCCCTGACCGCTCACGAAGAACAAGAACTATATCGACTTCAAACAACGCGAATCGAAACATTCCTGGATTCCGGCCAGGGTGCTTGCCATCTTGCCAAATCCGAGTTTGCTTCGTTGGTCCAGGAAGCCCTGCGGTACTTCGATGGCCGGCGTTATGATTTGATCGCCTGGTGTATCATGCCCAATCATGTTCACGTCATTGTGTACCCTTTCGAGGGCTATGACCTGGCGGGTATCCTGCACAGTTGGAAGTCTTTCACCGCCAAGCAGGCAAATAGACTATTGGGAACAATTGGGGCTTTCTGGCAGGAAGAGTATTACGACCACCTGATTCGTGACGAGGATGATTTCAAGAACCAGATTAATTATGTGCTTGCGAATCCTGAAAAAGCAGGCTTGCGAGAATGGCCGTGGTACGGGATACAGGGCTCGACATCAGATGAAGAACGAGGGCAAGATGCCCTCGGGAAGCAAGGGCGGGACGCCCTCGCCACGATCACACATGTAACCGTCGCCACAACCCGGCCGGAAACAATGCTCGGCGATACAGCCGTTGCGATGAATCCGAATGATCCACGAGCAAAACATCTTGTGGGCAAGAAAGTCCGGCTTCCGATCGTTGGCCGCATTATCCCAATTATTGCCGATGAGCACGTCGTTCTGCCCGATCCAAACAGTGAGGACGAGAAGGCAAAGTTCTCGACCGGCTTTTTAAAAGTTACGCCGGCCCATGATCCGGATGACTGGGAAATCGGCCAGAGACACGGATTGCCGGTTATCAACGTAATGGCTCCCAATGGTTCAATAAGCGATAAGTACGGCTGGGAAGACGCTAATGAACCGGAAGCACAATCTTTGCTCGGCATGGATCGTTTCGAAGCACGTGAGGCCGTAGTCGAATTCTTCCGTCAGGAAAAACTGCTCGAAGATGTTCGAGAATACGTCCACGAAGTTGGGCACAGTTACCGCAGCCACGTTCCCATCGAACCATATCTGTCCGACCAGTGGTATATTGCTGTAAAGAAACCTATTGGTCATTTAGCGGAAAAATTCGGAGAAGGGCTTATCGAGGACACGGATGTGCCGGTGAATTCCCTGGCCGGTCTGGCTTTAAAGCCTCTGCTTGACACCCGGCTCCGTTTTACCCCGGAACGTTACGCAAAGACCTATCAAACCTGGCTGGAGAATCTACGTGACTGGCCTATCAGCCGGCAGCTCTGGTGGGGACATCGAATACCCATATGGGCGAAAGCCGGCGAGAAAGACCGGGTACAAAACGAGATTTCACATTTCGTTGACAAATTACATTCTGTAACAATGGATTCGGATGATGGCTCGATAACATATATCTCAGTAGGACCTGGACAAGAAGATATTGAAAAACAACTCGAAGCTAATGGCTGGATTCGTGATTCCGATGTTCTGGACACGTGGTTTTCTTCGGCGCTTTGGCCTTTTAGCACGATGGGCTGGCCTGAAGATACACCGGAACTCAGAACATTTTATCCGGGCGATGTGCTTTGTACAGCTCGCGAAATTATCACACTGTGGGTTTCACGGATGGTAATGATGGGGCAATATTGTGCCGGCGATATTCCTTTCAGCGATGTGTATATTCACGCAATGATTCAGGATGGTCAGGGGCGCAAGATGTCCAAGAGTCTCGGTAACGGCATCGATCCGCTTGTTGCAATCGACAGCCACGGGGCCGATGCGATGAGATTTACATTAGCCAGTATGGCGACGGACACGCAGGATATAAGAATGCCTGTAGCGGCAATGACCTTGCCGGATGGGCGCCAAGCCAACACTTCACCTAAGTTCGATCTCGGGCGAAACTTCTGCAACAAGCTCTGGAATGCATCGCGTTTTGCGATGATGAATCTTGACGGAATTCAACCGGCCGGTTTTGAACCGAACAAAATGGACATTACTGATAAGTGGATTCTGTCTCGCTTAACGCATACAATCGCAGAGACAACCAGGTCTTTAGACGAATTCAAATACAGCGAGCCTTTAGCACTTATTTACAGGTTTTTCTGGAACGATTTTTGCGACTGGTATCTCGAATGGGCCAAGCCTCGAATGCAGGATGAGCAGAAACGGCCGATAGCACAGAATATTCTGGCTTTTGTGCTGGATCAGACTCTGCGCCTGCTGCATCCTTTCGTCCCGTTTATTACCGAAGGGATATTCCAGAAACTCAATGAAATTGCTCCGGTCAGGAAGCTTGAGGGGATAACTGAGGCAACAAATGCTGGCGCCCTGGTTATAGCGGAATGGCCTCAAAGCGTCGATGATCTTATAGATACTGACGCTGAAAAACAAATTGATATAATACAGACAATAACTCGTAATGTACGAGATATCAGAAGCAATAGGAATATACCACCCAAAGAGCTTTTGGTCGTATCGGTTAAGTCACAGCAGGAAATTGTCGAGATTCTAGAGCGAAACTCGGAGCTTATTAACCAACTGGCCGATATTAAGGAATTTCATGCCGGGATGGATATTGTAAAACCTGTCAATGCCGCTGTTTCTATAGCAGGCATTACGGAAGTGTATGTCCACGAAGCGATTGACCTGGAAGCTGAGAAGCAGCGATTGGAGAAACAAAAACAACAGATAAAAAAAGCAAAGGAATCAGTGGAAGCCAAGCTGGGGAACGAGAATTTTGTGAAAAAAGCCAAGCCGGAAGTCGTTGCTCAGACTAAAGATAAACTTACCCAGCTCGTGGAACAATTAAATACCGTTGAAAAACACCTTTCGGAATTAAATAATGGGTGAGTGAACTAAGATGTACACTCCGGCATCTAATAATCTAAGGTGGCGCTAAAATGGAATTGGAAGCAGAACTATCGCGTATTATCATAAACGAAATGTCCGATCAGCAGGTGATAGTTCTCAAAGAGCGTCACGGCGACAGGAGTTTTCCTATCGTTATCGGCATAGTCGAAATTTTTGCAATTGATCGCCGATTAAAAGGCATCAAGCCGGTTCGCCCGATGACACATGACCTGCTGGCTGATATCATTGAAAATCTCGGCGCAAAAATTGAAAAAATCGTAATCAGCGATTTGCGGCACCATGTCTTTTATGCAACACTTCACTTGAACATGAACGGGCGCTCAATTGAGATCGATGCACGCCCTTCCGACGCGATTGCTCTTGGCGCAGCATCAAATGCCCCTATTTTTGTTGCTGATCATGTTTTTGAGCAGGCTTCTCAGTAAAGAAGGTCGAAATAATCAGCAATCCGACTCCAATACAAAGCAAGCTGTCGGCTACGTTGAAAGTAGGCCAGTGATAGTTTCCTCTGTAAACGTCAATAAAATCCCGCACAGAGCCGCCATTGAAAAGCCGGTCATAGAGATTGCCGCAAACACCGGCAGCAAAAAGCCCCAGAGCGATATGAACCAGCTTATGCAGACTCCCGCTGGAGAGAAAAACAGCCATGATTCCCATTAGTGCAATAATCGAAACTGCCGCCAGGAAATAAGGCTTACCAGCGAACAAGTTAAAAGCAGCACCATTATTTTCGGCTATTGTCAGCCGGAGAAAACCGTCAATGATAGGGTAGGTTTCCATGGGTTTCAACCAGCCGAAAACGGCCTTTTTTGTCCACAAATCCAGTGCCAGCCCGCCGATCATTAAAATCCAGAATATAAGATGTGTTTTTACATCCGGCAGAGAAATGGCTATTTGCTTGAAAAAAGCCCGGCTTTGACATGGCCGGGCGTTGCTGGCTTTCGTCTCGGTTTCCGTCATAATTCCTGTTGGCTATTTTGTTTTGGATGTTTCTGATAACTATTCATGGTTATTTTCAGTCCGGAGGGAATTATATCACACTAAGTATAGCTGTCAAAAACTTTTAGCACGGACGGAAATTTTGTTTTCAGGTGCTTTGTAAATATTTGACATAATACCGCTAACGTTATATCATATTCTCAATTCAATTAGACTGTAAATGTAGACGAGGCAATACCTCGTCTTTGTTGTATTTACTTGAAAGGTTTTTTATGGCCAAACACAAAGTGACTTTGAAAAACAAGCCATATTTGCTAATTATCCGTGACGGCTGGGGTTATAATCCCAACAGCTCCGAAGACGAATACAACGCTATCAAGTGTGCCAATACGCCGGTGGATGACATGCTGATGGCCGAATATCCGAACTGCCTGATCCATACCAGCGGAGAAGATGTTGGCCTGCCGAACGGCACGATGGGTAACAGCGAAGTGGGACATCAAAATATCGGAGCAGGCAGAATCGTTCCTCAGGAATCGGTCAGAATCAGCAGGGCCATCCGGGATGGTTCTTTCTTCAAGGCCCAGGAATTTCTGAATCTCATCGAATTCGTAAAGAAGAACACCGGTAAAATCCACATGATGGGCCTTTGCAGCGACATTGGTGTTCATTCACTGCTGGGGCATCTTTATGGGCTGCTGGAACTGGCAAAAAGGAACGATGTTAAGGACGTTTTTATTCATGCATTCATGGACGGCCGGGATTCGCCGCCGAACAGCGGATCCGGATATATAGCCGATATCGAAAAGAAAGCCAAAGAGATCGGCGTGGGTAAAATCGCATCGGTTATGGGCCGGTTTTACGGGATGGATCGCGACAGCCGTTGGGACAGAGTGCAGAAAGCTTACGAATGTATCACCATAGGTAAGGGACTTAAAGCAGCCAGCGCGGCCGAGGCAGTCTCGAACAGCTATAAAAAGGAAGTTACCGATGAATTTATCGAGCCGACCTGTATTATCAACGAGGACAGCGAGCCGGTCGCGATAATTGAAGACGGCGACGGCGTGATTTTCTTTAACTTCCGCGGCGACAGGCCACGTGAGATAACGCGGGCGCTTGTACAGCCCGATTTTAAAGAATTTCCCAGGACAACCAAGCCGGACATCTATTTTGTCTGTATGACCGAATACGATGCAACGATCCCGGCGCCTGTGGCGTTTCCAAAGCTGCCAAAAATGAAAAATATCCTGGCGGCATATTGGGGCTCGCTGGGTCTGAAACAATTCCGCTGTGCCGAGACGGAAAAATATGCTCATGTAACGTTTTTCTTCAACGATTATACGGAAAAGCCGTTTCCCGGCGAAGACAGGCAAATTGTGCCGTCGCCCCGAGTCCGCACATACGATTTGAAACCTGAGATGAGCGCCTACGAGGTTTGCGAGGTCGTGCTGGAAAGACTGGATTCGAACAAATACGATGTTATCGTAATTAATTTCGCCAATCCGGACATGGTCGGTCACACGGGCGTCCTTTCGGCGGCAATAAAAGCAGCCGAAGCGGTAGATGAGTGTGTCGGCAGAATTCTCGACAAAGTCAAAAGCATGGGTGGTGTAGCTCTCATCACGGCCGACCACGGCAACTTCGAAAGGATGTGGGATTATCCAAAGAATCAACCACACACGGCCCACACGGTTGGTGATGTACCTTTGATTATATTCGACGAACACTTAAAGGGCAGCAAACTTCGCCAGGATGGCAGATTAGCCGACATTGGACCAACCCTTCTGAAAATGATGGATCTGCCGCAACCAGAAGAAATGACCGGTCAGAGCCTGATAATAGACTAAACGCAATCAGCATCAGATAACAAGCTCAAGAAACGGAAGCCGATACAAAAGAAAAGAAACAGCCGTCGATAATTTCTTAAGCAATCGAATGAAAAAAACGCGAATGAGCAAAATGGCAATAGAAGCCGGCGAATGTCTTCAAAAAGCCGTACAGGAAGAACTAAAGCGAAAGGCCCTGCTCGGCCAGTACGTTATCATAAACCGCAACAATAAATCCTACCGAATCTCAACTAAAGAAGCCCTAAAAATGACTAAGGCCAAATAACCCTGTCTCACAATACTAAAAACCAAAAAAATTGATAGGAAAATCGATTTTTGCGAATTGAGTTTTGAAGATTCACAGACTTTTTTAGTTATATATTTTGTGTAAATTTAGAATATTCTAATCCAAACTATTGTTCTTTGGATAATAATACCTTCTCGTAAAGATCATGCTCTTGAGTGTTCTGAATCAGTGATCCAATACCTTGAAGATTTAATATGTGTATTAAAACACAGCGATATAAAGCTGGTACTTGAAAGAACAAATTCCCCCACCCCTTTCTTTTGTGAAATTCATACTCTCCTTTTCGCATAACATTACCATGTATACAAGCATTTCTTGTTCGCCATAATCGCCCATATATCTGCACTGGAAGGCTTGTTTTCTCTCCTTGTCGCGTCGGAGAAGCATGGTTTCTGATGCGTAGTTTTTTATCTCTCCAAGGAACAGCTTTAATAATAGCACTAACATCACAGAATTTAACATATGTACTGTGAGGATTAGCTAATATCTCAAACGCAGAAACCCACCGACTCATTTAAACACCAAAATCAGTTGGTTCTCCAAATACAACAAACGGACTTCTCAATGCATAGAAAACCATTTCCATAGTTCGAGTCACTCGATTTTTAAAACGTTTTTCTTCGAGTGTTCGAGCTTTCTTCTCTATTACATCAAGTAAAGCAAGCATTAGTTTATCATCTATTGCTGGTTCAATATTTTCCGGATGAATTACAGAAGACGTTGTCTGTCCTGAAAAATTATTAACATCACAACAAATACTGTTCTCAAATGCTGTTATCGCTATAAGGTCTGTTCCATCACTTGACACACTTACAGGATAGAAATCAAATAAGTCTGTACAATAGAAACCTGTATTTGTTTGGTTGTATGATAAGATTCTTGAACTTATTACTGATGAAATTGCTATTACATTTCTAAAAGCGCATAGGTGAGACGGTTCTATTTTTTCTAAACTTTCATCTCGCACAATGATTGAAGGATTCACCTTTTTACCAAAAGGTGTACGAAAAGAATCGAGATATTGTTTCAATACTGGACTATGTTCTTTTAAATCTTGATATCGTCTGTCTTTACTTCCCAATAGTATTAAATAAAAATATATCCAAATCCAATCCTATTTCAACAGCAAAATCTTGCTTTAGCCATTGGATCGTAAACAATTAAGTTTTGTAAATATAAAATCTATATAAATCCTGTGTAAATGCACGTCTGAAGAAGTCCATGCAAGTCAGTGTATAGAATCAGTGTAAGTCAATGTATATAAGTCTGTATCTTGAATTATCACAAAAAATCGATACAATGAAAAAGCTATGGGACAGATAAAGTTACTTGACCAGAATATGATTAATATGATTGCTGCCAGCGAGGTTATAGAGCGCCCTGCCAGTGTAGTCAAGGCAAGGACCTTGAGATATCTTGGAGGAGGGCTTTATGGACGTCTTTAATCTTTTCCAGCAGAGGTGCGATTCTTTCTTCATCCACATCAAACGAGTATGCATGACTGAAGAAATGCCGAAAGCTCAAATACTTTTTCAACATATCTGCCGTGGTCTGGGAAATGATTTGATTAGCGACGCATATTTCAATCAGGTCGATATGCCAGGATGGCCCCTGCGGGATATTCAGGCCTTTGGAGACGACTAATTGCTTAAAAACGTTTTCGATGCCATTGTAAAAGTTGTGAATGAGAGCAGCTGCACCCGCCAGCTCGAGTGAAGATAGTTTCTTTAGGGAATCCGGGCCAGGCAGGCCTGCAAGGACTCGCTCTATGTTCTGAAGCTCTGCCTCGATTTTTTCTCTTGCGTTAACCATAGATAGGAATTCCTTCCCGTTTGACCAGCGCATTGAACTTTGTATCCTTTGAAAGATCTACAAGGTCAACAGGTTTTGACAAGCGGAACATAAGGTCGCCGTAGAATTCGAAGAACCGTCTCGGCTCAATTCCAATTACACCCAGGTCAATATCTTTCGCTTCTTTTTGGCCTTCAGTGCTTGAGCCAAATAAGAGAATCTTATGCACACCGTATTGGCGAGCGAGAAGCAATATTGCATTTTTGTCTTTTTCTGTAAGCATAATGTTATTCCTACTCTAAATTTTACCCAAACAGAATTCCATTACAACAGCAAAATGTTTCTTTCACTACCAAAGCATTAAGTTTTATTTTAATTGTTAATAAATCATTATATCTGTGTCTTAACGATGAAACGCTGGAATTCTATAGAAAAGTGGAATACAATGAAGAAACTATGGGACAGATAAAGCTACTTGACCAGAATATGATTAATATGATTGCGGCCGGCGAGGTGATCGAACGACCTGCGAGCGTGGTCAAGGAACTGATGGAAAACAGCATCGATGCGGGGGCAACGAAAATCGCTGTATCTGTCGAAGATGGGGGCAAGAAACTCATATCAATAACTGATAACGGCTGCGGAATGAATGCAGAGGATCTGGCCCAGGCGTTTGAGCCTCACAGTACCAGCAAAATCAAAACCAGCGCAGACCTGCATGGAATATCGACGCTTGGCTTTCGAGGAGAGGCATTGGCAAGCATCGCTTCAATAGCACAAATTCGTGCTGTCAGCCGGACCAAAGGCTCAACCGGCGCCAACTGCATCGAGATTGACTGCGGGGACAAGGGGAACGTCAGCCCATGCAGCGCCGATTATGGCACGACCATCCAGATAAGAGATATCTTCTACAAGCTGCCTGCCCGGCGTAAATTTCTAAGAACAGCCAATACGGAAATGGGCCATATCACAGAACAATTTACGCGCATCTCACTTGCGAATAAAAACCTGGATCTGACGCTGATACGGAACAGCAAAGAGCTCTATCGGCTGTCAGACAAAGATGATCTTCGCCGGCGCATAGCCGAATTGTTCCCTATTCCTTCGAGTGATATTTCTGAGAATCTGATTGATACTCAAAGCAGTGAAAAAGGATTACATATTAAAGCCCTGATGGGTAAACCTCTTATTTCACGGACAAATAACCGGTTTCAATACGTTTTTTTGAATGGCCGGTTCATCCGTGATAAATTCATTTCGCATGCAATAAAAGAAGCGTACCGCGGGCTTCTGGAGCCCGGCCGGTTCCCTGTCGTATTTTTGTTCATTCATATGCCCTTTGAAGACTACGACGTGAATGTGCATCCAACGAAAATCGAGGTGCGTTTTTATAATGCCAATCTGGTCCATTCGCAGATTCTCGGAGCCCTGCGAGAAAAGCTGCTGGGTACGAACCTTGAGATGCCGGGCAAGCTGCCGGAAATACAGCAGGCTGAAAGTACATCACGGCATTCACCTCCCGTACGAGACAGCAGAATTGCCGATGCAATGGCTGAGTTCTTCAAAAAGCACAGACCGGCCCAAACACAGCAGCAACTGGGATTTCGCTCGACTTCACCGGGGACAATCCATGCCGTATCCCGCGATAAAGTCGCACAGTACGATAGAAAGTTTCTGCAGATACATGATAGTTTCATTGTAGCACAAACTGAAGATGGATTCGTTATTATAGATCAGCACGCGCTTCATGAGAGCATCATATATGAAGATTTGTGCAGGCGGATACGGAAAAGCAAACTTCAGTCCCAGAAGCTGCTGATTCCCGAGAGTTTTGAGGTTAGCGTCTCCGGAGAAGAGGTCTTGAAGGCCAATGCCGAGCTGACGGACAAATTGGGAATCGAGCTGGTGCCGTTCGGTCCCAGGACAATGGCTGTCCAGGCATTTCCAAGCCTGCTGTCGAATGTGCAACCGATCGATTTTATTCAGGATTTGATAGATTTGCTCGAACACAAGGATGCGAGGCTTGATGCTGAAAGCTTACTCGATGAGGTTTTGAATATGGCTGCATGTAAGGCAGCAATCAAGGCGGGCCAAAAGCTGACTGACGGCGAAATTGAACAAATGCTCGCTGACAAGCAAAATGCCGAGTCGGCAAGCCGCTGTCCACATGGCAGACCTACGACGATAAAATTTTCAATAAGCGATCTGGAAAAGCAGTTCAAGAGAACCTGATGAATAAATGGTTGTGGTTATTATTGATCATATCATGTTGGATGGCCGTCGGAGTAGCAATATATACTCACCAGCAAAGTCAGAATAGTAATGGTCCCCCCCTGCCGGACCGTGCCGACAGAATTGTCTCTTTAGCCCCAAATCTTACGGAAATTCTTTTTGCGATTGGGCTGGATGACGAGATTGTTGGTGTTACCCTTGACAGCGACTATCCACCGGATGCTGTGGAAAAACCGAAAGTAGGAACATTCTGGCAGCCGAATATAGAGGCCGTTGTAGCAGCAAAGCCAAACCTGGTTATTGCGTTGGATTTTCAGCAGCAAAAGGTTCTTGCTGAGCGACTGAAACAAATTGGTTGCAGCAACCTGACAGTCAATATCGAAAAAATCATCCATCTTTTCGCTGCGATTGAAAGAATCGGGGCTGTGACAGGCAGGCAACGAGAGGCTAATGAATTAACAAGTCATATCAGGATAAAATTGCAGCAACTCGCGACCCTGGTAGGTTCTGAAGACAAAGTCAGGGTGCTCTGGGTAGTTCAGAGAGAACCTTTACGTGTGGCAGGAAGAGACACATTTGTTAACGAGATGATTGAACTGGCGGGCGGCGAAAATGCAATAGGGCCTACGGTACATAAATATCCCCCGATTGGTTCCGAGCAGGTCATTGCCTGTAATGCCGATGTCATTATAGAATCGGCGATGGGCAGGGATGACATTGAGGGCCAACGGGACAGGGCGCTTCAATATTGGAATAAATTTGATTTTCTACCTGCTGTAGAAAGCAACAGGGTCTATGTAATAGACGGCGATACGGTCTCACGGCTCGGGCCGCGACTATACGAGGGGATAGAAACAATTGCCAGATGCTTAAGGCCCGACCTTTTTAAAACCTTACAAAAATGAAGAATTTATTGACGCCCAAAAAGCTGACCATAAGTATTGGATTAGCACTTGTGCTGCTTGCTGTGGTTATGTTCGTGTGCTCTATGATCGGAACAGAGACCGTTTCATTGAGAGCAGTATTCACCGGTCGAGGCACAGAAGCATCAGCAAATCTCGACTATAAAATATTCGTCAGGATTAGGGTGCCCAGAATTATTCTCGCCGGTTTGGTAGGAGCGGCGCTGGCGTGTGCAGGCGTCGTGTTCCAGGTTCTTTTGCGAAATCCTCTGGCCGATCCCTATATTTTAGGTATATCGAGTGGGGCCGGATTAGGGGCGATTATCGCCGTTATCAGTGGTTTTAACTGGACACTTTGGGGACGCTCTCCAATTGCGGTTTTCGCATTTGCCGGAGCATTGGGGACGGTTTGGCTCGTGTGGTTCATCGGGCGTCTGACGGGAAAATTTCATGTTACAGGTCTGCTTCTCGCGGGAGTAGTGGTCAATGCCTTCTTTTCGGCTCTGATGATGTTTCTGACTTCGATAGCGAAATCTGACCAGGTCCATGCAACAATATTCTGGCTGATGGGCAATATGAAGGAGGGAGATTTTCTCGTGCTGTGGATCGGGGCCGGATGCGTGGTTGGAGGAATCGTAGCATTGTTCTACCTCGGTCCGGAACTCAATGTTTTAAGCTTCGGCGCCGATGATGCCAGGAGTATGGGCATAACTGTCGTCAGAACTCGGACAATTGCATTTGGGATCGCTGCTGGGATTACTGCTGTAGCAGTCAGCCTGAGCGGATTAATTGGATTTGTCGGGCTCGTCGTGCCGCATGGAGTTAGACTCGTATTCGGCCCCGACCACCGCCAATTGCTCCCGCTGAGCGGTATCGTCGGGGCAATGTTCCTGGTCATCGCTGATACGCTGGCCCGTATTATCGTTGCTCCTGCACAGTTGCCGGTCGGCGTCGTCACAGCCATTGTCGGCGGGCCTTTCTTTTTGATTTTGCTGGTCAAATACAGTAGAAAAGTAAGCTGGTTGAAATGAGCGGTATTATAGAAGTTGAAAATCTAAGTTTCAGCTATACCTCAGAATCCATAACTCTGAAAGATATGAGCTTTGAGGTTGCTCAGGGCGCATTTATAGCAATAGCCGGCCCTAACGGTGCTGGCAAGAGCACGCTGCTTAACCTAATGTGCCGAGCCCTGACGCCAAAATCGGGTACGATAAGGATCGATACAAAATCCATAGGATCATATGACACCCAGGCTCTTGCTACAAAAGTGGCAGTCGTCAGGCAGGAATTCGTGCCGATTTTTGGCTATTCCGTCATGGAAACGGTTTTAATGGCAAGAACGCCTTATTATAGCTCAACTGGATTTGAGAGGCAGACCGACAGGGAAATTGTGGATAATGCACTGATAGCAACGGATACGGCCCAGTTTGCTTCTCGTCCGCTCACAAGTCTGAGCAGCGGCGAACGACAGCGTGTTTTTATCGCCAGGGCGCTTGCTCAAAACAGCCTTATTATGCTTTTGGACGAACCGACGAACTTTCTGGATTTGAAACACCAGGTAGGCATATACGATTTGCTCAAGACGGCACAAATCGAAAAAGGTAAAACAATCATTGCCGTAACACACGATATCAATCTGGCGACTCAATATTGTGATGAAATTCTGCTTCTCGGTACCGATAACAGTTACCATTTCGGCAAAACCGAAAAAGTACTCTTAACTGAGAAAATCAAAGAGATATTTGACGTTGATGTTTTTGCGGGAAAGGTCGGACGGGAGAGCTTTTTTATTCCTATAGGTAAATATGCTAAAAATGGCAAACAAATCAACAACGAACCGGGCGATACTGAGCTATAAATACATATTTTACAAGAATTTAACAGGTATTTAATGATTTATCTTGAATAATCTTCTTACGTTGTCTATACTTTCCGATTTGAATTAAGTTCTTCGATAAACTAAAGATATACCTTATATGCTATGAGAGGTCATAATTCTCATTCTTGTAGATGCATAAGGGATTTAAACATAAGAAAGGTGGACAAAGAAGTGGCAAAAAAACGGAAAAAGACTTCCAGGGCACAAGTAAGCTCAACCAGGAGAAAGAAGCGAGGTTTGTTGAACGCTGAAGCTAAGCATTTCAAAAAATTGTTGCTGGAAAAACGCAGGGAAATCCTGAGAAATGTTAACGAATTTGAAGATGAGGCCCTAAAGAAATCCCGTTTGGATGCAACCGGAGATTTATCGAGTATGCCGATCCATATGGCTGATCTCGGAACGGATAATTACGAACAGGAATTTGCCCTGGGATTAATGGATAGCGAGAGGAAGTTACTGAGAGAAATTGATAATGCCCTGGTGCGTATTGAGAAAAAAACTTATGGTATTTGCGAGGGCACGGGTAAGCCAATACCTAAGGCTCGACTTGAAGCACAACCTTGGGCCAGATATTGTGTTGAATACGCCCGGATGCTGGAACAAGGATTCGTGGCAGAAGAAGAATAAATATCGGTATGAAACACAGGTGTCCGATCTGTCATAAGATCGTTAATGTACTATCAAAAGAAAAATCTGAAGAAGCAAAATTCTTTCCCTTTTGCTCCCGGCGGTGTAAGTTAATAGACTTGGGTGCGTGGCTGGATGCCGATTACAAAATAGTGTCCAGCCCTGAGTCAGAGGAATCCGGCGAGCCTTCCAATAATACCCCCATACCTTCTGACATGCGGTAAACAGTAGCCTTCGGGGAGAAAATCTTATAAAATTTCTTGAAATCGACCGAGAATACATTATATATATTTTCGTTCGCTTTGTAGTTATCCAACGACAATTGTAGCCTTCTTGAAAGGAAGCATAATGGTCAGCGGCAAAGAAACCTCTTGTTTATTCTATAATCTTATCTTTCCAAAATTATTCCAGACATTTCGTATGTCCATTCAGCCGACAAAATTGATAATTACCTCTGTTGCGCTTGCCGTCATATGCCTGGCAGGTTGGATTATGGACTTCAGCAAAACTGTTGTTGCAACGACGGGCACGCAAACTCAACTCACAGAATTAGATATTTATATGACGGATCCCAGTCAACTGTCGTCATACATTGAAAATTTCAGGGAAAAAGGCCGGGGCGTAGGAGTATTTTCAACGCTTTGGCACTTCTCAGCTCAAAAATTCCAGGGAGCTGTGGATTCGGTTGTATTAACGCATGATATTAAGGGGATTATCAAGAACATAACTGACTTTTTTAAAGCCATTGGCTGGGCCATTCGATATCACACTGTTTACTGCATCATCTTCTTTGCAATCGAGCTTGCTGTGATATCAATTGCCGGGGGGGCAATCTGCCGGATAGCTGCTCTGCAATTTGCCCGAGGAGAAAAACCGGGCTTGACTGAAGCACTGCGATACAGCACAAAGAAATTTACGAGTTTTTTCACAGCACCGTTGGCACCGGTAGGAATAATCATATTCATAGGAGTTTTCGTATTTCTGTTGGGCCTGGCGGGTAATATTCCACGTGTCGGAGAAATAATAGTAGGTCTCGGTATGCCATTGGCGTTATTCGCAGGATCGTTGTTAGCTGTCATCGTAATAGGTGCTGTTGCGGGATTTAACTTAATGTTTCCTGCCGTGGCTTATGATGGTTCGGATTGTTTCGATGCTATAAGCCGCTCTTTTAGCTATGTGTATGCCAAGCCCTGGCGAATGATTAGTTACACCGCTGTGGCTGCAGTTTACGGTTCGATATGCTATATGTTCGTACGAGTTTTTGGCTTTTTAGCACTCTGGATTACACACTGGTTATTGCGATTTGGTCTGTGGGCGAATAATGGTAGTAATGAGGCCAATAAGCTCATAGCAATCTGGCCGAAACCGGATTTTCGCATTCTCTTCGATTCTGGCCAACAACAAGCAACTAACTGGACGGAATCAGTTGCTGTTTTTCTCGTTTACATATTTGTGCTGGTTGTCATCGGGCTTATTGTTTCCTTTATTATCAGTTTTTATTATTCTGCCAATACTATTATTTATTCACTGATGCGCAAAGCAGTTGACAATACCGCTTTTGAAGATATTTATATGCAATTCGACGAAGCAGATGTTGAGCCGACTGCCAACGAACTGCTCCCAAAAGAAGAGCCACCGTCGTTGGAGTCTGAACCGAAGCCGGATGAATCATCTTCATGACATTTACGTGGCTGGTTATTCGCACTAATATTGGGGCATGCCGGACAAATCGAAACTGCTGTGCCGAGAGAATATGCCTGAGACAAACACGAACATAAAGCCGAACAGCAAAGACCAAAAAGTGCCGGAATTTTCCACTCCATTCCCTGCCACATTGCTTCGTATCCACAGAGCCTTGATTGTGCTTGCCCATATAATTGCTTTCGCAGCTTCTTTGATTCTCTCTTTTCTGGTAGTACAGAATATGCAGTTCAGAGCCGAATGGCTTGAATTGTATCCCGCTTTGCTGCTGTTTTTTCTTGTCATAAAACTGCCTGTCTTCGGTCTGTTCAAACAGTATCGCGGTTGGTGGCGCTATGTTGGGATTTCCGATCTTCTCGGGATATTTGGGGCGTCACTTGTCAGCACTTTTATTATCGTTGTTTCATGGTTTGTAATAGGCAACATTCCTGCCGTTCGTGTCGGTTTACCTTCAGGCCTGGAAAGACCTGCCGAAGGTGTATGTATCGCAGATATGTTTGCCACAGTTTTTATGCTTGGCGGATTACGGATTATTATCAGGCTGTATTTTGAGGAATTTCGCACGGCTGAAGCCGGTCGATTGAAGCGATTTCTAATAGTCGGTGCGGGCAACGCCGGCGAGGCACTACTGCGAGAAATTCTCCGTATGCCTGTAACTCAATATGATGTTGTCGGCTTGATTGACGATGACTCCGCAAAACAGGGCACTCATATTCATGGTATACCTATTCTTGGTACTGTTGAGCAACTGCCGGAAATCTGCGAAGAGCACAAAATTGAAGAAATTGCCATTGCAATGCCATCAGCCAGCCATAGCGAAAGGATGCGCATTGTTCGGGTATGTGAAGGCATCAAAATTAAATTCCAGACCGTGCCATCAATAACCGACATTGCTTCTGGAAAGCTGCGTGTTTCACAAATTCGAGAGGTAGATATTAATGATTTGTTAGGCAGGGAAGCTGTCAAGCTTGACCTGGACTTGATAGAGACTTTTGCCAAGGACAAAACAATTTTGGTAACCGGTGCCGGAGGCTCTATTGGTTCGGAAATGTGCAGGCAGCTATGCAATTTCAATCCAAAGTTGCTTCTGCTTATCGAACAGGCAGAAAATCCGCTGTTTGAAATCGAACGGGAATTACATAAGCAATTTCCAGCATTGAATATCGAAGCGATTATATGCAATATTACCGACAAGGCTCGTGTGGACGGGATTTTCAGGGAATATAAACCACAGGTTGTTATTCACGCCGCTGCTCATAAGCATGTGCCGTTGATGGAGCTTAATGCAGGCGAAGCTATTAAAAACAATATTTTGGGCACGCAAATTGTTGCTGATGCCGCGGATAATCATGGCGCTACCAACTTCGTCATGATCAGTACGGACAAAGCTGTTAATCCGTCAAGCATAATGGGCTCATCCAAGCGAATTGCTGAAATGTATGTCCAGGACCTGAGCAGGACCAGCGAAACACACTTCGTGACAGTAAGGTTTGGTAATGTGCTTGGCTCTGATGGCTCAGTCGTACCGATCTTCAAAAAGCAGATAGCTGAAGGCGGGCCAGTTACTATCACTGATCCAAAAATGAAACGATACTTTATGACCATACCGGAAGCAAGCCAGCTCATTCTCCAAGCAGCAGCAATGGGAAAAGGAGGGGAAATTTTCGTGCTTGATATGGGCAAACCAATAGAAATCATGGAACTGGCCAAGACGCTTATTACGCTCAGCGGCTTTCGGCCCGGTGAAGATATTGAAATGGTTTTCACAGGCCCAAGGTCCGGCGAAAAACTCTTCGAGGAGCTTTCGATAGAAGGCGAAGATATGCAGCGCACAAGACATCCCAAAATCCGCATATGGAAGAATATTCCGATGGATAGAGACCGGCTCCGTGCTGGTATAGATGGATTGGTCGCTATGGCAAAAACTCAAACCTACGATGAAATTGTCCGGAAAATAAAAGAACTTGTGCCGGAATACACAGGCGGGAATAACCACAAATAGTCTGAAAATCAGGGCTTTTACACTCCTAATTATAATTCCTGCAAAGAAGCCAAAAATGAACCGCCAAATATTTAACTTGACTATAATATGGGTGATTTAGTATAAGTAAAGTTATAGACAGCAGCGGACATTCGTTTTAGCACCAGGCGATTTTTCTATAGTATGTTCCAGATTCAAGCATGTTACGGCGTACTTTCAGTTTTGGAGGGCGCAGGTAAGATTCAGCTAAGATCAAAATTGTTATCCATCACTCAACTTAAAGGAGGACTATTATGTTTAAGACGACAACTCGCTTTGTGGTTTATTTTTTCATGGTGTCATGTTTTTCTTATGTCGCCGAAGGTGCAGGGATGGTTGCCCACTGGCGGCTGGATAATGACACGACTGATTCTGTAGGAAACATTGACGGGACGCTGATGAATGGAGCCGAGTTTACAACGGATGCGATAGTCGGTAGTCATGGTTTGGTGCTTGAAAGTCCAAGTTCGCAGTATGTTGATTTTGGTAATCCACCGGGGCTGCCGGACGGTAGATCCCCCCGCAGTCTGTGCGCGTGGGGTATGACCGATACGGTTGCCAGCGGCTACCGTTGGATGGCGGCATACGGTTCGCCCATCACGAGCCAGGCAATGTTCATTGGGATGCTTGGTAATACTCTCGTTGGCGGAGGCTATGGCGGCGATGACGTCTCAGTGGCAGGTTTTTGGGAAGTCGGCGTTTGGCGCCATATTTGTCTGACATACGATGGAAACGTAGCAAGGATGTATGCTGACGGCGCCGAGGTGGCCTCGGCAGCAAAAAACTGGAACGTGGTTTTGAGCAGGGCGCATATCGGGCGACAGGTTAACAATGCAGCCGAATTCTGGGACGGCCTTATTGATGATGTCCGCATTTACGACTATGCTCTTTCGCCGGCTGAGATAAAGAAACTGGCAACACTTCCAAAGGCCACAAAACCCAGTCCAGCCGACGGCGCCATTCATCTGGAGACATGGGCGAGTCTTTCCTGGGAATCGGGTGGTTATGCAGTTTCGCATAATGTTTATTTTGGTGAGAATTTTATTGATGTAAACAACGGAACCAGCGAAACATTTCAAGGTAATCAGGACTTAAATTATTTTATTGTTGGTTTTTCGGGGTATCTTTATCCGGATGGTCTGGTTCCGGGTACGACTTACTACTGGCGGATTGATGAGATAAATGATCTGGATCCGAACAGCCCGTGGAAAGGCGACGTCTGGAGTTTCACGGTACCCAGCAAGACCGCATACAATCCTAATCCGCCGGATGGGGCCAGGTTTATAAAACCGGATACGATTCTGAGCTGGACGGCCGGTTTCGGCGCCAAAATACAAACAGTATTTTTCGGTGATAATTTTGACGATGTAAGTAACGCTACTGAGGGTATCCTGGTCGTAGGTTTGACCTATGATCCGGGGATATTGGAATACGATAAGTCCTATTATTGGCGAGTTGATCAGTCTGATGGATTGACAACGCACACAGGTGATGTCTGGAGTTTCAAGACTCTTCCCGACGTGCCTATTTCCGACCCAAATCTTGTAGGCTGGTGGAAACTCGATGAGAACCAGGGCACTACCGTTGTAGACTGGTCAGGCCATAAAAACGACGGCACGCTTATCAATGGTCCGAAGTGGGTAACCGGATATCACGATGCTGCCCTGGAGTTTGATGGAAGTGATGATTATGTTAATTTTGCCAATACGTCAAGTTGGCCGGCCGGCACATCTGCTCGTAGTATGTCCGGATGGGCCAAGACCGATTCAATTGCCGGTGGTTGGCGATGGATTGCGGCATATGGTTCACCAAGTACGAGTCAGGCCATGTTTATCGGTATGAACGGCGATTCTCTCTACGGCGGAGGTTATGGCGATGATGTCTTTATTGACGGTTTCTGGGAAATAGGTGTTTGGCACCACATTTGCCTTACTTATGACGGAACCACAGCCAGATTGTACGCTGACGGCATCGAGGTGGCTGCGGAAGCGAAAAGCTGGAATCTGGCTTTAAGCCGTGCCCACATCGGACGACAGGTAAATGATTATCTCGAATTCTGGGGGGGTATGATCGACGATGTTCGTATCTATAACAAAGCGCTGACGCCGGATGAGATTGCTAAGGTTATGATCGGCGATCCGATGCTTGCCTGGAATGCGAGTCCGGCAAATAGTTCAATTCCGGATATTCACTCTGCACTACCCCTTAGCTGGTCGCCTGGAGAAAAAGCGGTTGAACATGATGTGTACTTCGGAACAGATGCTGATGCTGTAACGGATGCCGATACGTCAACGGACGGCGTATACCGAGGACGCCAGAGTGTTACAAGCTACAAACCGCCGGAAGGTGTCGAATGGGGCGGAGGGCCTTACTACTGGCGTATCGATGAATACAATACCGACGATACAATCAGCAAAGGCAAGGTCTGGAACTTCACGGTTGCCGACTATCTTATCGTCGACGATTTCGAGAGTTACAATATCGACAAACCGATATGGTGGCCCTGGCCCGACGGGCTTGGCTATGGTACACCGGGCACTCCGGATTTCTATCCCGGTAATGGCACCGGCGCCGCCGTAGGCGACGAAAGCACTGCTTCGTACACAGAGGAGACTATTGTTCACAGCGGCCGGCAGTCTATGCCGTTAACGTATGACAACAATAAGCAGGGATTCGCCAAATATTCAGAGGCAGAAAAAACATTGAGCTATCCGCGCGACTGGACAGAGCAAGACGTTAAGGAATTGTCACTATGGTTCAGAGGATATGCTGCATCGGTCGGCAGCTTTGTCGAGGGCCCTGTCGGTACTTATACAATGACCGCCTCCGGAGCAGATATATGGGGCCAGTCCGACCAGTTCCACTTTGCTTATAAAATGCTTACCGGTGCCGGCTCGATTATTGCAAGAGTTAACAGTGTTGAGAATACGAATGGCTGGGCCAAGGCCGGCGTTATGATTCGCGA
>Ga0209536_100001828_pt1 | contig 34889 bp, 29 predicted proteins | sample DeeMarSeWOR28_12_FD_187461 | JGI IMG/M metagenome (GOLD analysis project Ga0209536, IMG submission 187461) | Marine sediment microbial communities from White Oak River estuary, North Carolina - WOR-2-8_12 (SPAdes) (version 2) | ecosystem: Environmental > Aquatic > Marine > Intertidal zone >...
CCAGCCACAGCAGGGGCAAGAGGCCCAGTAACCAGAAAGCGTGCGGGTTCGACAACGTCATCTCGAAAAACGGCGCGCCCAGGCCAGCCACTCGACGAGCATCACGATCAGCGCAAACGCCACCAGCGCAATCCATGGTTCGATCCGCGCCGTGTTCGTTACCCGCGCGCTGTCAGGATGCGCGTTCTCGAAGCGACTGGCATTGATATCCGCATCGCGAGGGTCGAGTACATTGGCGACGATACGAACTTTCCCGTCTGCGGCGTTGGCGGTGTAAACATCCGGCCGCGTGGCGTCGAACAGCGTCGCTTCGCCGAGCGCATGCGTGCGCACGATCTTTCCGGCGCCATCCAGAACGCGCGCCTGCGGCAACGGCACATGAACGCTGCCGAGTCCGGTGGACATGACTGGATCTGTGCCAACCAGCCAGTGCAAGGCATTGCCGAGAAACACCGGCAAGCCCGGCTGCACGGAAAGGTTCGAGTCCTGCGGCGAGAATCCGGCGACGATCCAGCGGTTGCCCGAGGCTCCGGCCGCAACCAGTGCGCCGTTCGCCGTACTGACCAGCTCCGATACGCCGGCAGGCAACCCGGTCAACAGGGAAACGCGCTCGGCCCTGAACTGCTGCCACGCGACGCCGTCAAGAACGGCATTACCGCGCTGCCAGCCGGTGATCACCGGGTCGTTTACCGTTCGCCACTTGCCCGGCAGCCACGACACCGCACCCGGACGAAACAGCAATGCGCCACGGGCCGGGGCTTGTTCCGGCGCAAACCCGTCGAACACGAAGGCATCCGCGCTCATCCCGTTACGCCACGCCGCCGGTGTGGTGACGCGCAGCCGAATCCCGGGGAGCGACCGGATTGCATCTTCCAGCCGCGCATTCCGTTCGGTGACGAGCACGACTTCCCGCACGCGATGGGGCGCGACCATCGCAAACGCAATGTCGTCCTGCGCGAACGCATCGCCTTGTGCCAGCGCCGCGGCGGCAAGAACTCCGGCGTCGAAGTCGCTGATATCGAAGCTGGCGTCTATCAGTTCGCCGCCATTCATCTGCAATTCCTGCGCGACTGAAAAGCGGTCACCTCCCCGCAGCGACAAACGCACGCGTTGCGCTTGCGTCGATGCGTTGTAGACCTGCACGAACGCTTCCACGCGCAGCGGGTCCGCCGGAAACGGGCGCACCTGCAGGCCGGTAATCGCAACGTTCACGGCCGGCTCGAATACCGAGTGGACGATGGCTCCGTCGGTAACGCCGAACCGGGCAACGCCATCGGTGATGACATGCACATCGAAGCCGCCCGCTTGCGGCAAGACCGGACTGCGCGCCGTGCCATGACTGCTCACCTCGAAGCGTTCGAGCGCCTCGAGTGCGCGGGCCGGCCTGACAAATCCGTCAACCGGAGCACTACCCATCGTATCGACCAACATCACGTCAACGCTGTTGGCGTCAATGATCGAGCGGGCCTTTGCAAGGGCATTTTGCCAGCGGCTCGTACCATCGCGGGTGCGGGCCGCCATCGACGGACTGTTATCCAGAACAACGACGACTTTCGATTGATCGCTGCCGAACCCTTCGGGTCTGACGAGCGCCCAGGCCAGCGCCACACCAACAAGCAGGCACAACAACAACGACACCAGCCAGCGCCACGGGGCGTGGTACTTGCTGCGCTGACGCAGCGCTTCGGCCCACAGCACGGTGGACGACACCGCCCGGCGCAGCGCGCGCGGACGCAACAGGTGCAACAGAACGATCAGCAATGCAGTAATGGCGATCACCGCATAGCCGAGGAACGGGGAAAGCACCAGCGCATTCATGACGGACGATCTTTCGGGTGCTTCATTGGTCCTCGGCGACTTCCCGGCGATGCTGGCGCACCGAATACGCCCTGGCCGCATCACGATAGGCAATCGGCAACCGATCTTCCCCGATGCTTTGCTCAGCACCGCCGCGTTGCTCAGCGACGATGGATTCATACTGCGTGTTCGCCGCCTGCGCCTGCGTGGCGGCATAGAAAGATTCTTCGCTGCCGTCGGAGAGTTCAGTCTCCGGCTGGTCGATTTTCACCGTCTGCATCTGCAGTTGCAGGCGCATGGTCTTGCTGCCGAGCACCGGCTGCGCTTCGGCGTCGCCGTCCGGGTTGCCAACCGGCTGCTCTCCGCTGCCGGCACCACCGGTGCTCACTCCGACACGCCGTCCCATTGCACCGCTGCCGACACTCGTGCGCCCCAGGCCCTGCATCGGACTGGTTTCGCCCCGCACGACCTCGCGCCCACCGGTACTGTCGCGCGACATTCCCTGCAACGTCGTGTTCAACACCTGCTCTTCCGGACTCATTTCACCGGGTTCGCTCTGCTGGGCATCGCGCAACTCTTCGCGCAACTCGCGTGTCAGGTCGTCGGTCGCCCTTTCGTTCGTGCCACCGGCATCGTCGGCAGGTGCCTGGTCTGACCAGCCGCCGCCTTCGTTGAGCAGCGACTGCAAACGATCGACGATGCCTTTCGCAAGCTGCTCCGACATCTGCTCGACTTCCGGCCTCGCGGCGGCGCCCGTAGACGGCAGCGCGGCTTCGCGCTCACGCATGCCGGCGAGCAGCCGGGATGCCTTCCTTGCATCACGCGCCGCGATCGCCTGCGCCACTTCCGCGCTGTGCGGACCGGCCCTGAGGTCACGTGCCAGTTTTTCGACTTTCAACCATGCCGCCTCGGTCCTCTGCTCGGAAAACTCATCCGTCCCGTAAGCCTCGTCATCGGCAGAACCGCGGATGGCAAGCTGACCGGCATCGCGCTGCGCCAACTGACTTGCGCCGCTCTCGGCATCCGGGGCGGGGCCGACGCGCTGCGGCATTGCCAGCAACGCCGCGATCACCACCAGCAGCACCAATGCCGCCGGGAGACTGCGTGGCAAAGTCACGGGAAAGAGCCGGAGAAAGTCCAGGCGTCCCAGCGCCTGTGCGGCACGCGCAAGGTGCAGGCGAACAAAGTCGTCCGAGAAATTACTGTTCGCAAACCAGAGCGCACTGGAAGTCTCGTTGTGCAATCCGGCCCGCGTGTCGACAACGCTGGCCGCGCCGCTTCGATCCGGCGGCAGGAGCACATCACGGCCAACAAGGCGCCAGGCGAACCACGTGAGTACGATGGCGGCGGCGAAGACAAACAACGGCAGCAGCGCGCTCATTACCGGCCCCGGGCCGAGCACGGTCCCCAGCAGCCGATATCCGGTCGCCAGAATCAATAAACCGATGAACAGCCGCGTACCGTCTTCCAGCCGTTCGTTCAGGCGGATACGGCGAACAGCATGATCCAGCCGTCGGAATATCAATTCAGGTTCGGACATTTCAGTACGCACCGCCAGCAACGAACAAGGGCTGCGAGACGCCGGGCCCTGAAGCGCGTCCGCCCGGCACGAGGGAGCACCCGGCAAGATCATGCGGCGGACAAGGCGTCCGTCGCTTCGTGGCACTCTCCGAAGATCGTATCATAGAGAACAATCATCACAGGCAGAGGCAGAAGCGATGAACCTGGACCGCAAACGAGGCAACGACAGGGTCGCCCGCGTGATTGCAGCATTGGGGCTGGCGCTCGTAACCAACCTCAGTGTTGCCCAGCAATCCGATGCGAAGCCGGCGGATGGCGGGCAGCGGGACCTGCAACGGCCAAACCTCGTCTACATCCTTGCCGACGACCTGGGCTGGGCCGACGTCGGATTCCATCGCGGCCTGCCGCGCACACCAAACCTCGACCGCCTTGCAGACAACGGTGCCACGCTCAATACGTTCTACGCACAACCGTTTTCCAGCCAGACGCGCGCCGCCATGCTTACCGGACGCTATCCGATGCGATACGGATTGCAGACACTTTCGATCGGCCCCGAAAGTGATTACGGACTGCCCGCCGAAGAACGCACGTTCGCGCAGGCGCTGAAGGACAAGGGCTACCGGACAGCCTATCTGGGCAACTGGCTGCTGGGCCACTCGGACAAGGCGTTGTGGCCGACACAACGCGGCTTCGATCAGTTCTACGGCTCGCTGGGCGGGCTTGCCGAGCCGGTGTTGCGCAAGGATGCCAAGGCCGACTGGTACCGCGACGATCGCCTCATTCGCGAGTCCGGCTACGTAACGGAACTGATCGCTGCCGAAGCAGCGGCCATTATCGAGAAACAACCCGCCGCGTCGCCGCTGCTGCTGGTCGCGGCATTCGACACGCCGGCGAAATACTGGGGCGCGCCGCGGACGCTGATCGACTCGTACAAGGAAGTCGAGGACGACGCACGCCGCAGTTACGCAGCGGCGGTAACAGCGCTCGATGCCGCGGTCGGAAAGATTGTCGCCGCACTTGAGAAACGCGGCATGCTGAATAACACGCTGATCGTGTTTCACAGTGACAACGGCGGCGCCTTGCCGATGCGTTTCGCTACCGGCGACGGCGACATCCGTAGTCCGGTCGCGGACAACGGCGTGTTTCGCCAGGGCAAGGGCAGCCTCTATGAAGGCGGCGTGCGCGTTGCGGCACTGGCACACTGGCCTGCGCGCATCAAGCCGAAAACCATCGTGACCCAGCCAATCCATGTCACCGACATGTACGTGACCTTGTTGACGGCCGGCGGCGCCTCGCTGGAACAAACCAGAGAACCCGATGGCGTGGATGCGCTCCCCATCATCGCCGAAGGAAAACTCACGACACGCAAGGGAAAGGAAATTCTGCTCAACATCGAGGCGTTCCATGGCGCCTTGCGTGCCGGTGAATGGAAGCTGATTGTGCACACGGCCATGCCGGCGCGAATCGAGTTGTTCCAGATCGCGAACGACCCTGAGGAAGCAGAGAACCAGGCCGGCGCCTATCCGGAGCGCGTCGCGGAAATGATGGCGCGGCTCAATGATTACGCCTACGAGATGGCGCCCGCGAAATACCTTGGCGAACCCGGCAACGACAACCGTCCGGTATTCTGGCTGGAAAACAGGCCGGCGCGATAGGCACCAGGCTGGTGCCGGCTCCGGGCGGCAAGGTTTCCCGCTCCACCATCATCCCGGACCGGTCAGATCAACTCCGCGCCGGGCAGGCTTTGCGCTGTAGGCATCAGCACTGATGCCCGCAGATATGGCGATCAGTCCTCGACCTGAACCGACTGCAGGAACGTGTAGATTTTCCAGACGATGTCGTCTTCGAGAATACCTTTCCAGGGTGGCATTCCTTTGGGCGGGCGTCCGTTCTGAACGGTCGTGTAGAAAGTCGACATTGCATAGTCTCCATAGCGCAGATTCAGGCGGCGCAAATCCCGCGGGCGCTCGCCCTGCACCGCCCACGGGCCGTGACAGTGGGAACAGTACTGGTTCAGAAGGCTGCCGCCTTCTTCGACAATGTCTTCGCGTCCGGCATAGGGATTGACCAGTTCCGCGTCGGCAGCGGATGCGGCAAGTGGTAAAACAAACAACCCGGCGGCCAGCACTACTGCCGGTGTAAACAATCCAGAAAACGGCTTCACTGCGAGGATACCTCCATACATTCTTGACTCTGGACGGAAAAACGGCGGGACGTAAACGCCCCGCCGCATTCCACTACCAAAACGACTTCTGACCGTTACAGCTCGAACACAACCAGGATGCCGCCTTCAGGGCTGGCATCAACAACGCGCTGGCCAATCTTACCGAAGAACGAGGGTGGTCCCTTGCTGCGGCCGGCGACAACTGCAAGATACTGCTTGCCGTCAACGGTGTAGGTCATCGGGCTTTGAATAATGCCGGTACCCACGTCGAACTCCCACAGCACCTTGCCGGTCTTCGCATTGACTGCCTTGAGCATGCCGTGCTGGTTGCCATAGAACACCAGACCACCTGCGGTTGTCATCGCGCCACTCACGAATGGCAGGTCTTCGTTGATGACCCATGCCTTCTCTTTCTTGACCGGATCCCACGCCATGAATTCGGCAAGGTGATCACCCGAGGCGCCTGACATGTCGAGGTTGAATTCCGACGCGAGGTAGAAACGGCCCGGCGTGTACTCTTCTTCCTTGTTGGCGATGTCCATGCACATGTTGAACGCCGGCAGGTACACGAGCCCGGTATCCGGGTTGTACGCCATTGGCGACCAGTTCTTGCCGCCGATCAGGTTCGGGCAGACGTTGCGTGCCCACTTGCCCAACTGCGGCCGCTTCTCGTTGTTGGCTGCCTCGACCGGACGGCCGGTCTTGAGGTCAATGTGCGTCGCCCAGTTCACCGTGACGAACGGATCAGCCGAGATGAGTTCACCAGTCGCGCGGTTCAGCACGTAGAAGAAGCCGTTACGGTCGGCGTGCATCAGTGCCGGTACCGTCCTGCCGCCAATCTTCAGATCGTAGAGCACGGCTTCGTTGATGCCGTCGTAGTCCCAGACATCGTTCGGCGTGAACTGATAACCCCACTTGATCGCGCCCGTGTCCGCATCGAACGCAAGCTGCGACGCCGTCCACTTGTTGGTCAGATCACCGAATTCCGAGGAATCGATACTGCGCGTGTGACCGCCCCAGGGACCGGCATTACTGGTGGACCAGTAAATCATGTTGAGCTTGGGATCGTAGGAACCGACACCCCAGGTGGATCCGGCGCCGGTCTTCCACGAATCGCCCTTCCACGTTTCATTGCCCGGCTCACCCGGACCCGGAATGGTGTAGGTCTTCCAGACCTCTTCGCCCGTCTCCTGATCGTAAGCCGCAATGAAACCGCGGATACCGTATTCGCCACCTGCGATTCCGGTCACGACCAGATTATTGACGATCAGAGGCGGCGAAGTAATAGCATGGCCGTTTCTGTAGTTCTCCACCGTCGTGGTCCACAGCTTCTTGCCGGTATTGGCATCGAGCGCGACCAGTTTCGCATCGAGGCGGCCGAAAAATATCTTGCCGTTCGAGTAAGCGACGCCGCGGTTATCCAGACCACAGCAAACCGTGGCGAAATAATCGTTCGGCATTTCCGGCTGGTGTGCCCACTTGGTCTTGCCGGTTTTCGCGTCGAGCGCAAAAACGTAACGCGGCCCGGTCGATGTCGTTACATACATCGTGTCACCGACGACCAGCGGGGTTGACTCCTGTGTTTCCAGAGATCCCAGCGAGTGCATCCACGCGACCTTGAGTTTGTGAACGTTGCTGGTCTTGATCTGCTTGAGTTCACTGTAACGGGTGTTCGATCGGTCGTTCCCGCCATAGTGAAGCCACTGACCCCGGTCGGCAAAGCTCGCAGCCGATGCTGTAACCAGCACGACTCCGGCAATGCCGGTCAGCACTTTTCGACTGACTCGACTCATAGCTCCTCTCCCCTCATTTGTATGTTTGATTGGGTCCCGGAACAGCACGCCGCGTTGGACCGCTGCCCAAGGTAAGGGAAAGATTACAGAATCGATCTAAGGTGTCAACGAAATCGTCCACTTTGCGAACGTGGTGGCATGCTGCGCCGCGACACGCCGGCGTCGATGGGTTCGAGGCGGCCTCGTGATCACGGCCCGCTTTCGAATTGTCGCAATGCGCACGTCACCTCCGCGCGCAAGCGCCGCGCCGAAACAGCGGTTGCGTTCCCGCGCGGGCCAGTTGTCGGCGAACGTCAGGCGGAGAACACGCCGCGCAGGGCATTCCACGCGTTTCCAAGCGCATCAATGACATAACGCGCGCGCAACTGATGCGCAAGATTGACGTGACGGTCAATCTCGGAATACTCCGGATAATCGTGCATGGCGGTTGTTGCTCGCGCAACCGGGCTTGCCGGAACCCCGCCCTGCTCCCTTGTCGCGCCGCCGGAAACCGCGCTGCCGCATTGCTGCAACACAACGGATGCCGTCGCGGCATTCCCGGCGCAACGTTTCATCAACGACACGCCAGCCTCACTGAGCGCCGTCAGGACGATCGTGCCCGGACGGTCAATCGCCAGGGACTCGCCGCTGCTGACGACATGGTCCCTGAGGTCGCCATTGCGGGTCACCCAGACATGGCCCCAGTGGACGTGGATGCAATCGCCCTTCGCTTCCCGCAGGGTCAGATTGCGATGTTGGTCGAGTTTGAGAATTGCGTTGTCGATTTCGTTGTTCATGCGATCCCTCCTTGGTAAGGAGGCAGTCCATAATGGGCGTGCCAGTGGGATGTATTCTCAGGCGCCACCCTTTCCCACTCAAACGATAGTTTGGAATGTGACGTATGCGTATCCGGAATGCGTAACAGGCCGTACGACTTGCCCCCGCTCGACCTCATCGAGGGGTTCGAAACGGCTGCGCGCAACCTCAGTTTCACCAAGGCCGGAGCCGAACTCCATCTGACGCAGTCAGCGGTGAGCCGGCAGATCAAGTCGCTCGAAGAATGGCTCGGCGTGCCGCTATTCGAGCGGCACCCGCGAACGCTGGTGCTCACCCGGCACGGCGAGACCCTCTACAAGGCGGTGCCGGGAATCTTGCGCACGATCGAGGACGTCGCCCGCAAGATCCGCGACGAACAGCAATTGCGCACGCTGACCGTGACGACGACGGCTTCGTTTGCATCCTTGTGGCTGATTCCCCGGTTGTCCCACTACACGCGCGAGCATCCGCAACTGGATGTGCGCATATCGACGACCAGCAAGATGGTGGATCTCGAGCGCAGCAACGTCGAAATTGCCATCCGTTACACCAGCGGGATGCCTGACGGGAACGCAAGAAAACTGTTCGAGGAAGAGGTGTTCCCGGTTTGCGCGCCGCAGTTACTAACCGATCCCGAAAAGCCTCTCGCAGTACCCGCCGACCTTCGTAACCATGTCCTGTTGCACTATGACGATCCCGCCAGCCGCATTCCGTGGCTTGACTGGCCGACCTGGCTCGAATCGGTCGGACTCCAGGAGTTGCGGGCAGCGGGCTCGGTACGGTTCAACCAGTACGATCAGGTGGTCGTTGCCGCAGCCAGCGGGCAGGGCATCGCGCTGGGACGAAGCCCGCTGCTCAAGCACATGCTGCAGGATGGCCGGCTGGTGGCGCCGTTCACTGACAAATCCGCCGCGCAGCGCGCCTATTACGTGCTGACCTCCAGCACCGCAACAAGCAATTCCGATGTCGCCGAATTCGTCGACTGGCTGTTCCGGGAAGCGGACCAGCAGACCCTTGCGCAAGAACGCGTCTCGACGAACAGCCGGGCAAAACGCACAGGAAAACGACGCTAGCGACCGGGGCCTCTCGTAAGCGCGGCTCCCCGCTGCAACGGGAAGGGCGCAAAAGCGGCCACTTACTTTGCTAGCGTTGCAGTCTCGCTTTCGGAGGCCGCGACGGCTTCGTCCGCGGCCGGCTCCCAGGTGCGAACGCCGCGAGGTCCGCGATCCTGCACAAAGAAGCTGACCATTCTCCTGTCTCCCTCGTTGTGCTGTGAGTGCGGCGCGCCCGCCGGCGTCAACAATGCGGCACCTGGCACCCAGTCGCAGCGGTTTCCATCGATCAGGGAAAACACCTTGTCGCACTCCAGGCACAATGAAATCGTATCGGCGTCGTGGCAGTGCGGCGCCTGCTCGGCGCCCGGCTCCATCGTCGCAAGACCGGCAGCCATCAAGGGCGCAACACATCCTGCGCGTTCGAATGGCGCACTGCCAAGCTTCAGGACCGCTTGCGTCGTCGGTGTTTTCGAGCCCGCCTGCATGTCCTCGAACTGGGCTGCAATGGTTTTTGCCGTGTAGTGCACGGACTGCACCTTGGCTTCATCATCGGGCGGCGCGGCACAGCCGAGCGACGCAAGAAACGGCTCATCGGATACGACGAACAGTACGGCATCGCCATTGGGTGCTTCGAACAGTATCGGTTCTCCGCCCGGATACAGGAATGCGTCGCCTTCGGTCCACTCGATGACTTCGTCTTCACGAAACGCGCGGCCGCTACCCTTGATAACGTAGCAAAGCACGCTCGCCGCCCGGGCCAGGAACTCGTGTTCATCGCCTTCGCGCAAAACCAGATAGCGGGCGAGCAGATTAGTTGTCGTTGCCGGATACGCGGTGCCCAGTTCCGAAGACCTGTCAATGTCGATCATGCCGGTCGGCGCGGAGGGTTCCAGGGCGCGGCCCGCATGCTCCGAAAAAATGTGCGCGTTGGAAGCGGGGCCCGCCACCGCGGCCGGCTGCGGCGACGTCAGATATTGCGCGCGGCCTGCCTGTATCGTTGCCGGGGCACGGCTCACCAGGCGGCGGTAACTTTCGGACGAAATGATCATCTGACTTTCCTCCAGGCATCGGCATAGCCGATGTTGCAGAACATGTTCGCAAGCGCCCCGGACCGGCTCATGCGCGGGGAGGCGCATTGCATTGCTTGGACAGCAATCGCCGCCAGAGTGTAGCATTCGCAGACGGGTTCACCCGCGATCGCGAAGCCGCAATGGGGTTGCCCGCACTGCGTTGCCGGTTGGCCGGCTTCGTGACCCGGACTTCAACTGACCTTACAAACTCAATCAGGAAACCATCGTGTCCGATTTACAGCTCGAGCATCTGAATATTCCAGCCAGGGATCCGCTTGGATTGGCGCAATGGTATGCGCAGACTTTTGGCCTCAAGGCGGAAAAGCACCTGGTGCGCGGCCCCGGCGTGTTGATTGCCTTCGTCGAGGGCGAGCCTATCAATCGTGCCGAAGACCTGCACGTAGGCTTCCGCGTGCCCTCCATCAAGGCGCTCAACGAGTGGGCGAAAAAATTCGGTGCCGAACCGAAGGCCGGCGCGGAATTCACCGCATTCCGCACGCCGGACCCGGAAGGCAATTGCCTGGAGTTGTATACACCGAACGCCTGAGCGCCGATTTCGGGATACGGGGACGATGAGCAAGTTGTCCGGGTAGCGCCCGGCAGACTGGCGGCTCATCGATATCACACCGCCCCGCGCCGGCATACGGCTCAAGCTGCGCCATCCCGGCCTGTTGGATCAGTGCCGGGATGGATGACAGGTGCCTGCTCAGCGCCCCTTGCGCGCGGTTCTCTTCCGGGACGTCGCTTTCCTGGCCGGCGCGGCTTTCTTCGCCGCTCTTTTTTTCGGCGCGGCCTTCTTGACTGCTTTTTTCTTCGCTGCAGTTTTCTTCACGGCTCTTTTCTTCGGTGCCGTTTTCTTCACTGCCTTTTTCTTCGCGGCCGACTTCTTTTTAGTGGCTTTTTTCTTTTTCGCGGCAGCCGGTTTGCCGGAACTGGCGATCCAGTCGGCCGCCTGCTTGCGCAGCTTCTCGAGTTCCCTGGAAATCTCCGCCGCCGCTTTCTTCCTCTGGGTTTCCGCCTGCTTCTTCATCTTCTTGAGTTCCGCGGCAACCCTTTTCTGTTGAGCTGCGGCCTGCTTTCTCAGCTTGTCGGCATTTGCCAGCGCCGACTTTCTCGCCGACTCAAGCCGACTTTTCATCGCAGCGATCTGACCGCTGTGGTTCGCCTTCAATGCAGCGATGTCCTTTGCAACGAGTTTTCTCAAATTCGAAGCGGCCCCGGATTTCTTTCGTGCAGCAGCAGTACCAGCCATTACCCTCTCCAATCATCAAGTTAATCGACAAACTTCAGTACGCCGCTAATATAACAACTATCCGGGCAGATGTATGCGCCCGCACCCGTTCGACACCCGATATTTGCATGCCGGTGTAGTAAATCTGCATCAATGCGCGCCACGGCTACCAGCATTTGCGCGGCGCACGAATCGGCAATGCGGCCGGCTTCTACAAGCAGCGCCCGAACATCGCCAGCAATCGCTCCCAGTGCCGTTCAGCAGAAGCCTTGTCATACTGATCGCCCCTCGAGGGAAACACCCAGCCGTGCTGCGTGCCGGGATACCACTCGATGCGAGCGTTGATATCGACGCCTTTCAGGTAAGCATCGAGCGCCTCGATCATTTCCGTGGGCGCGAATTCATCGGTCTCGGCACACGCGAAATACATCTCGCCCCTGATCCGGTGCGCATCGCGATGCGGCGAGTCCCTGGCCTCGGAAAACAACCTCACGCCGTGGATCGAAGCGGCGGCAGCGATGCGGTCCGCAAATCTTGCCGCCGCCGAGAATGCAAACGGCCCGCTCATGCAATACCCGACACAGCCTGCCTTGCCATCGCTGGCAGCGGCGTCCTTCGCCGCAAAATCAAACATGGCCTGTATATCCGCGCACGCCATGGCAATACTGACTGAGCGCATGTGCTCGAACATTTCCTCGCGATTGTCCGGCGTCTTGCTGAACTCGCGCACCCTGCGGTAGTACAGATTGGGCAACATCACGTAGTAGCCGGCCGTACCCAGGCGCCGGGCCATATCGTGCAGTTCCTCGCGTTTGCCCGGCGCATCCATCAGATACATCACAACAGGATGCGGACCGCCCTCTTCGGGGTGGGTAATGAACGTATTCATTGCGCCGTCAGCGGTCCGGATGTCAATATCACGATCAATCATCAACGATTCTCCTGGCTCTTGTCTGTTCAATGCCGCGAATGTGCAACCACAAGACCGGTCACCGGCATTGTAGTCGGGCCGATCCGGCGCGAATGTTTCACTGCCTCCCGCATCCCTGTTCCCGCACGCGGTTTGCCCGCGCGATTGCCCGGTCCCCATCGGCAAAGCTTTCGCGTCACGTATACCGCGGAGGGGAGCGGAAACCGTGATCGCCTTGCCCCGGGCCGGGGAGTCCGTATCGCAATTTTCAAACGATGTCCTGTTTTCTGAACCGGGGATAAGACCATGAATTTCGTAGTTCTGGGTGCTGGCGCACTGGGTTCGATTTATGCCGCTTACCTGGCGCGCGGCGGCCATGACGTTTCGCTGATTGCCCGCGGAACGCGAGGCGCAGGCCTTGCGGAACACGGCATTGCGGTCACCGGGCAGGAGTCCTTCTCGATTCGCTGCAACGTCGTCACCCAACCGGAAAGCCTGCGCCGGACCGACGTACTGATCGTCGCCATCAAGACCTACGACACGGCGGATGCACTGGCACGCCTCGGGGCACTCAAGGCAGACCGAGTGTTTTCCGTACAAAACGGCGTTCTCAAGAACAACCTGCTCAGCGACGTATTCGGACAACAGCACACGCTGGGTGCAATCAGCATGATCGGCGGAGATGTGCTGCCCGCCGAAAACGGCCTTCCCGGCGCCGTACGCTACAACATGGCCGGCCCGACCATCATCGGCGAACCCTCCGGCGGACAATCTGATCGCGTGCAGGAAATCGTCGATGCGTTCACGCAATCCGGGCTCAAGGCGCAGTCCTCGGAAGACATCACTTCCACGGAGTGGTCGAAATTCGTCGGCTGGTCGGGGTTCAGCACGCTTGCGGTGATGACCCGCCAGCCTACCTGGCGCTTCATGGCCGACGCCGATACGGCATTGATCGCGGCGCGCGTGATGCGCGAGACGGCAAACGTCGCCATTCGGCATGGCGTCAAGTTACAGGACAGCGGATTCAGCAGTCCGGCCTTCGTCAATGGCACCGAAGAGGATGCAGTCAAGGCCGTGCAGGCACATGGCGAACGAATGAAGACAAGCGCCCCGGATTTCCGCCAGTCGATCCTGCAGGACGCCGATCGTCACCGCCGACTGGAAGTCCACGAGACACTGGATCACACCCTGAAACTGGCAGCGGAACTCGGCGTCGCGACGCCAACGCTCGACCTGTGCTGCCGCGTTCTGCGCGTCGTTTCGCGCGCGGCCGCGTAACGCCTTGTTCAACCCCGCGCCGCCTATCCGCGTCAGTCTTCTTTCATGCCGTTGGCAATCAGTTCGCGGTATCCGCCCGGGGTTACCGGCACCACGGTATAGCCTTGCTTGCGCATCGTCTCGACAATGTACGAGGCACGCCCACCGGACGCGCAGTAGGCAATGACGGGTATCGAGCGATCGGGCAACGCCGAGCCCACATCCCGCGCCACTTCGTCATGGGGTATGTGAATCGCGCCCTCCACATGCCCGGCAAGCCACTCGAGGGTGCTGCGCACGTCAAGGTAAATGACGTCTTCATTTTGCAGGGAAGCCGCCTCCTGCGGGGTCAACGACTTGCGCTGGCTGAGATCGATCCCGTCCGCGCCGTTCTTGCCCGGCGGCTCGGCCAGCGCCAGTGGTGCAAGCACCAGCAACAGAACCACAAGAATGTGTCGCGACACTCGTTTCATTGCCTCAGCCTCCGTTTTTTCTCTGCCGCCCATTTCCTTGCGCATGGTATGCCCGCCTGGTCGAACTTGCGGAACACGGTAGCTGCCTGAAACGCAGTTCAGCGCCGCCACGGCGTTGAATACGCCATCAGGCAAATCGCTGCCATCAGCAAGCCGATGAACTCCCGCGCCGATTCCACATACGGTTTATCCGGCGTCATCTTGTCGTTAATGGATGTGAAGTCGCGCGATACGAGGAAATCGACGAACCCGGGCACCGCGATGATCAAGCCGGCCAGCACCATGCCACCGGCGATCAGCGAGACGCTGGGCAAACGGCGGTGCAAGACCCTCGCCAGGGGAACCGCGGCAACCGCAGCGTAGACGGCCATCCAATAAGCCGGGTCGGGATCATTCAACTGGATCGCCGCCATCATCAGGAATACCACGGCAACAATGGCATGAAGGACTCTGTGCATCGCTACTCCGCTCGCGCCTTGAAGCGCATCATACGTCATCCCGGTTCACGCCCTCAGCAGGCGAACCCATCAACGCCGCCAACCATTTGCCGGACAAGCACGCCGGACCCGGAGAAATCAGTCACACTAGCGTAAAATTCGGCGCCAGAGCGTTCAAATTCGGGAGGAAAGCCAAGCAATGAAAATCGCCATCATGGGCTGCGGCGCCATGGGCAGCGTCTATGCGGGACTGCTCGGCGATGCCGGGCATGAAGTATGGGCCATCGATTCGTGGCAAGAGCATGTGGATGCAATGCGCGCCAACGGGCTTCGGCTCGAAGGGGTGTCCGGTGACCGCACCGTCAAACTGCATGCCACAACCGACCCGGCCGAAGCGGGGCCTTGCGAACTCGTCATACTCGCCACCAAAACCATGGACGTGGAGCGTGCTGCAGGCGCCGCAAAGCCGCTGATCGGCAAGGACACCGTCCTGCTTTCGATTCAGAACGGGCTTGGCGGACCGGACACGGCGGCCCGCGTCGTCGGCAAGGAACATGTCATGGTCGGCGTGGTGGGAGGCTTCGGTGCCTCCATGCGCGGCCCCGGACACGCTCACCACAACGGCATGGAACTGGTACGGCTGGGAGAATTCGGCGGGCCGATCACGCCACGGCTGGAGGCAGTCGCAGAAGTATGGCGCTCGGGCGGATTCCGGGTGAAATGCTTTGACGACATCGATCAGCTGATCTGGGAAAAACTCATTTGCAACGTCTGCTTTTCCGGCACCTGCACGCTTACCGGACTGACCGTTGGCGAAGTGATGAACGATGCAGATGCCTGGCGAAGCGCTTCGGGCTGTGCAATCGAAGCCTATAACGTTGCGCGAGCGCGCGGCATCAAGCTCGATTTCGACGATCCGGTAGCGTACGTGCATAACTTCGGCACGAAGATCCCCGGCGCCCGCCCGTCGATGCTGCTCGACCATATGGCGAAGCGCATGTCAGAAATCGACGCGATCAACGGCGCGATTCCTCCGGCGGCCGAATCAGTCAACGTCGCCGCGCCTTTCAACACAGTGGTCAGTGCTCTCGTGCGCGCCAGGGAACGAAATATGGGCGTTCGCGACTGACGCAGCAAACGCAATCGGGAAAACACAGCTTAGAGTTAATCAGGTACGGAGATATCGATGGAAAAATTCAAGATGTATATCGACGGGAAGTTCGTCGAAGCGGCGAGCGGCAAGTGGTTCGACAGTTACAACCCGTTCACCGGCAAAGTCTGGTCGCAGGTCGCAGAGGGCGGCGCGGAAGACGTCGACCGCGCGGTAAAGGCTGCGCATCGCGCTTTCAGCGAAGGCGCCTGGCCGGAACTGACCGCGAGCCAGCGCGGCATGCTGGTGCACCGGCTCGGGGACCTGATCGCCCGCGACGCGAAAAAGCTCGCTGAAATCGAGGTGCAGGACAACGGCAAGCTGATCGCGGAGATGCAGGGCCAGCTAAATTACGTGCCCCAGTGGTTCTATTACTACGGCGGCCTGGCCGACAAGATCCAGGGCGCGGTCATTCCGCTCGACAAGAAAGGCTATTTCAACTTTACCCGCCACGAACCTCTGGGTGTCGTCGCGGCGATCACGGCATGGAATTCCCCGTTGCTGCTGCTGGCCTGGAAACTGGCACCGGCACTGGCAGCCGGTTGCACCGTCGTCGTCAAACCCTCCGAGTTCACCTCGGCCTCGACCCTGGAATTCGTCAAGCTTGTCAAGGAAGCGGGCTTTCCGGACGGTGTTGTCAACGTCGTCACCGGCTTCGGCCGGGATGTCGGCGTGCCGCTCACGACCCACCCGCTGGTGAAGAAAGTCGCGTTTACCGGCTCCGATGCGACCGGTCGCGCCATCAATGAGGCGGCAGCGAAAACGTTCAAACGCGTGACGCTGGAACTCGGCGGCAAGTCGCCGAATATCGTATTCGAGGATGCCAACCTCGACGATGCCGTGAATGGCGCAGTGTCCGGCATCTTTGCCGCGACGGGACAGACCTGTATCGCCGGTTCGCGCTTGTTGCTGCAGGAAAGCATTCACGATGCTTTCATGGAAAAGCTGATCGCGCTGGCGAAAACCGCGCGCATGGGCAACCCGATGAGCCCCGATACGCAGGTCGGTCCGATCACGACAAAGCCGCAATACGAAAAGGTGCTTGGTTATATCGACGTCGCCAAAACCGAAGGGGCCAAACTGGCCCTGGGCGGCGGACCGGCAAAACGCCCGGAGTGCGGCGAAGGCTGGTTCGTCGAACCGACGGTATTCACCGGCGTCACCAACACCATGCGCATTGCCCAGGAAGAAGTATTCGGGCCGGTACTGTCAGTAATCAAATTCAAGGATGAGAACGAAGCCGCCACGATTGCCAATGACGTGCGCTTCGGTCTGGGCTCGGGTGTGTGGACCAGCGACATCGGCCGGGCCATACGGATGTCGGAACGCATCCAGGCCGGCACCGTCTGGGTCAACACCTACCGTGCGGTGAGCTACATGTCCCCGTTCGGCGGATACAAGGATTCCGGACTTGGCCGCGAAAGCGGCATTGAGTCGATTCACGAGTACCTGCAGGTTAAGAGCGTGTGGATCAACACCGGCGCCAAGACCGGCAACCCGTTCGTGCTGCGTTGAACACCTGAGATGAAACTCTCCGTCAATGACGAAAGAATGCAACCAGAAAGGACATCGCAATGAAAGGCGTCGTTTTCCCCGGCAATCGTCAGCTTGAAATCCTCGACTTCCCGGATCCCGTACCCGGCCCGGGCGAAGTCGTCCTCGAGATCAAGGCATCCGGCATGTGCGGCAGCGATCTCAAGTTCTACCGTCCCAAGGACGGCGCTGCATCCCTCGGGCTCGGCAACCTCAGCGGCCCGATCATCGCCGGCCACGAGCCGTGCGGCGTGGTCGCGGCGATCGGGCCGGGCGTGGCCGAAAACCAGGCGAAGATCGGCATGCGCGTGATGGTGCATCACTACCGCGGTTGCGGCGTGTGCGAACACTGCTCAACCGGCTGGATGCAGATGTGCGCCGAAGGCGTGAAGGAAGTCTACGGCGCGACCGGTCACGGGGCGCACGCAAAATACATGAAGTGCCCGGCGCGCACCCTCGTGCCGCTGCCGGACGAACTTTCATTCGAAGCCGGCGCAGCCATCTCCTGCGGTACCGGTACGGCGTGGGGCGCGCTGCACCGGCTCGACCTGCAGGGCGACCAGACCATCGCGGTTTTCGGGCAAGGCCCGGTCGGACTGTCGGCAACACTGCTGGCCTCGCAAATGGGCGCAAGAGTCATTGCTCTCGATACCAGCGAAGAACGTTTGCAACGGGCCAAAGAATTCGGCGCCGATGCACTGATCAATCCCGCGACAACAAAGGACGTCGTCGGTGCGATCAGGGAACTGACCCACGGGCGTGGCGCGCACGCGTCGATGGACTGCTCGTCCGCACCGGTTGCACGCACGCAGTCCGTGCAATGCGTGCGGAGCTGGGGTAAGGCCTGTTTCGTCGGCGAGGGCGACACGGTTACATTGAACGTCAGCAACGACATGCTGCGCCGCCAGGTCACCGTCATCGGGTCATGGACGTTTTCGACGATCGGCCAGGCAAAATGCGCCGAATACGTTGCCGATCGGGAAATCGTGCTCGACCGGCTGTTCACGCACCGCTGGAAGCTGGAACAGGCAAAGGAAGCCTACGAACTGTTCGACAAGCAGACTTCCGGCAAGGGCGTGATCCTGCCCTCGTAGGCGCAATCGAAGTACCCTTCACCGCAACGTTCGCGGAGCGCGCAGGGAAGAATGAGAAATCGGCCTTTGGTCTCTTGCCTTGCGTACTCCGCTGCCCCGGCTGCAAGCGCCTGATCCGGCTGTTGGATACCAGACCATGTTTGACGGTTTTACCCTGACCACCATCGACACCGGCAAGGTACGCATACGGCTGCGTACCGGCGGCCGCGGACCGGCGTTACTGCTGCTGCACGGCAATCCGCAAACCCATGTCATGTGGCATGCCGTAGCGCCAATCCTCGCCGAACACTTCACCGTAGTGGCTACCGACCTTACGGGTTACGGCATGAGCAGCAAACCGCCTTCGAGTGAAGATCATGCAGCCTACTCGAAGCGCAGCATGGCGAACGACCAGATCGCGGTGATGCGCCAGCTCGGGCACGAACAGTTCATGGTGGCGGGTCACGACAGGGGCGGACGCGTTGCCTATCGAATGGCGCTCGATCACCCCGGCATCGTTACGAAAACGGCAGTGCTGGACGTGATTCCAACACTTGAAGCGTTCGAGCGCGGCGGCAAGGCTTTCGGGCTGGGTTACTACCATTGGTTCTTTCTGGCACAACCGGCGCCGCTGCCCGAAAAACTGATCAATGCCGACCCCGAATGGTTCTGGCGCTGGCATACCGACCGAGTGCCACGCAAGTTCTTTTCTCCCGATGCGGTGGACGATTATCTCGTGTGCTTCCGCAACCCTGAAACGGTGCGCGCCATCTGCGAGGATTACCGGGCCGGTGCGAGCATCGATTGCGTCCACGACGCGCAAGACCGCGACACCGGCCAGCGCATCACCTGCCCGCTACTTGCATTGTGGGGAAAGCAGGCAAAGCTCGAGGCCTGGTACGACACGCTTTCGGTATGGCGCGAATGGGCCAGCGATGTCAGCGGTGAACCGCTTGACTGTGGTCATTACCTGGCAGAAGAGCGGCCCAAGGAAACGGCCGAGGCGCTGCTTGCGTTCTTCAGGTAGCCGCTCGCCGGACTGGCAACCAGCGAAGTACAGGATACGATCGCCCGTCGACAGCTGATTCGCTAAACACCGACACGAAAATTCCGGTTGTGGCACGGTCCTGTAGCGGAAAGTATCCTTGATGCCGCTGATTTCCCGGGAACGTCGACGCAAGAGTTGAACCGAACAACAATGAAGCCGGCAACAAACGGCACCTGTCGAGGAAACACTCCATGAAACTCACACACCACTACTTTGATACCGGCGAAGTTACCCTGCACTACGTCCTCGCCGGCAAAGGCGATCCGTTGCTGTTGCTGCACGGCTGGCCGCAAAGCTGGTACTGCTGGCACAAGATCATGCCGGCGCTGGCGGAGCGTTATTCGCTGATTGCGCCCGACCTGCGCGGGCTTGGCGACTCATCGCGGCCTCTCGGCGGGTATGACAAAGCCACCATCGCGGAAGACATTCGCAAACTCGTTCACGATCATCTGGATATCGACCGCTACTACCTGATGGCGCATGACTGGGGCGGTCCGGTAGCGTTTGTCCTGGCCGCGACCTACCCGGATAAAGTGCGCAAACTGGTTATGCTCGATACCGCGGTGCCCGGGGACGGCAGCGGCACGTTCTCGCAGCACGGGCGACGCTGGCATCACGCGTTTCATCGCACCGCGGATTTACCCGAGGCGCTCGTTGCCGGCCGCGAAGACATCTACCTCGGATGGTTCTATCGAAACTATGGCTATCAGCCGGGCGCGATCTCGCCGGAGGACATGCAAGAGTATTTGCGCACCTATCGCCAGCCCGGGGCATTACGCGCCGGTTTTTCCTACTACCGTGCGATAAATCAGGATGTCGCGCACAACGAAGCCTTGCTCAGGAAAAACGGCAAGCTGACAATGCCGGTACTTGCGCTTGGCGGCGGCAAGGGGTTCGGGCGCGGCATCGAAACCCTGGAATCACTCCAGCGCGTATCCACCGATGTGCGCGGCGGCGTCATCGACGACTGTGGTCACTGGATGCAGGAAGAGAAACCGCAAGAAGTCCTGAGCAAGGTGCTCGAATTCCTCGGTGCCGCCTGAGCCCGGGTTAACGCGAGGCAGGCGCCCTTGCGCTTTTTCCCGGCATCGCGTTCACGGCGATGCCGGCCTTCCGGACATGCATCACACGAGCCGCGAGTATCATAGTGCGCGGTACGCTGCGCACCAGCCCCGCAAGGCTCGCGGTTTGCCGGTTGCACAGATCACAGATGGCTGATCGCGCGAACTTGCGATCACCCCCCCGAACCGAGAACGGAGAATCCGGTCATGAATCCAGAACGCAAAGCAACGAAATTTTGGGCCAGCGCACTCGCCGTGCTTGCTGTGCTGACAGTGTCCGCCGCAAATGCCGCCGATCCCTCTGCGAATGATTTGAAGCGTGTTGTCAACGAGGCCCACGCGAAGTACAAGGATCTCAGGGACGGCAAGAACGCCGACTACATTCCGATTCTCGAGACCGTGCCGAGCGATCTGTTCGGTGTTGTCATTGCGACGCGTGAAGGCAAGGTTTTCTGGGCCGGGGACGTCAATTACAGGTTCTCGATCCAGTCCGTTTCCAAGCCCTTCACGGCTGGGCTCGTAATGCAACAGCAAGGGCCTGCGGCGGTAGCGGAAAAGATCGGCGTCGAGCCCACCGGCCTGCCGTTCAACTCCAAGATCGCGATCGAACTGTACGAAGAGCGCTCTGCCAACCCGTCGGTTAACGCCGGCGCCATAGCCGCCGTCAGCATGGTTCAGGCGGATTCGGAAGAGGAACGCTGGAACCAGGTTCTGCAGAACATGCGCGACTTCGCCGGCAGTGATCTCGAACTGCTGGACGAAGTTTACCAATCCGAATACAGCACTGCGTGGAGCAACCGGGCCATTGCCAACCTGCTTTACAACTACGGGCGCTTGTACAGCGATCCGGAAGAAGCGCTTCGCGTATATACGAAGCAATGCTCCGTAGGCGTCAACACATTGGAGCTGGCAGTCATGGGCGCAACTCTGGCCAACCAGGGCGTGAACCCCATCACGGGGAAACGGGTATTGGCCGAGAAGCATGTGCCGGAATTGCTGGCCGTCATGGCGATGACGGGCTTCTACGACGAATCCGGTGCGTGGCAGTACACCGCAGGACTACCCGCCAAGACCGGCGTCGGCGGCGGAATCGTGGCAGTGGTTCCGGGAAAGTTTGCCATCGCCGCGTTCTCGCCGCGCCTCAATGAATCCGGCAACAGCATTCGAGCGATGAACGCCATTCGCCATATTGCCGGCGAGCTTGGCGTCGGCCTTTACGGGGCGAACCCGGACTGACGGGCTGAAACCGCAACCGGGCGTATCCCGGTGTCAGGACACGGCACTGCGCTGGAACCCAAGGAAAACGATTACTGCGCCGTCCAGCCGCCGTCCACGATCAAATGCGTTCCGGTCACCATCGCCGCGGCCGGGGACGCAAGGTACAGCGCAGCCGCGGCAATGTCGCCAAGCGTCGCGAGTTTTCCCATTGGAATGCGCGACATGATGAAGTCTCGTTTCTCCGGCGTATCGACCACCCGGCGCACCAGCGGCGTATCCGCGAACGTCGGGCCGATACTGTTGACGCGGATATTCTGCGGCGCGAGCTCGACTGCCATCGCCTTGGTCAGGCCCTCGAGCGCATGCTTGGTCATGCAATACACGGTGCGGTTCGGAGAACCGACATGCCCCATCTGTGAAGACATGTGGATCACGCAGCCGCCCTTGTCTTCCCGCTTCGGGTCCTCCAGCATTTTTCTGACCGCCGCCTGCGCGGCAACGAAGCAGGCGCGTATGTTCAGGTCAAGCATGGCGTCGAGGTGTTCATCCGACACATCGACGAAAGGCTCCGGGAAATTGGTGCCGGCATTGTTCACGAGTATGTCCAGTGAAGGCAACGCGCCGATGACGTCGCGCAATTTCGCATCGTCGGTCACATCGCAGGCAACGGGCCGGGATTTGCCGCCACCTCGGGTAATGTTCCCGGACAACTCCTCGAGATACGATTGCGTACGCCCCAGTAGAACAACTTCGGCACCGGCGGCCGCATAGACTTCCGCGATGGCGGCACCGAGTCCGCGTCCGGCCCCCGTCACCAATGCGACCTTTCCGTCGAGCCTGAACGTCGGAATCTTCAGTTCACTTGTCATGCAAAAAACTTTCCGTAAATAGTGAGTTCGCGAAAGCGGATGGCCCGCGCGATGGCCGCTCCATGCCACCTGAGCGCCGGTTCACACCCGGTGAATAAAGAAAACCACGCACCCGCAAGACGGAGCGTGGTTTTCAGTACCAGCGAGAACGGACCGAAGCCAGCGCCAGGTCCGTCAGCGGCGCAACTCAGGCCGCCTTGCCGGGCGTAAACACGCGCTCAAGATGCTCCTTCGGCAACGGTTTCGTCATCAAGCTGACTATCACCATGACGACAGACGCTGCGATTACGCAGGTGCCTGCAACCCCGAACGGATTCTTCCAGCCATGGATCACATACAAATAGGCGTAAAGCAGCACCCCGGTCAGGAAAGACGCGATGGCACCGGTCTTGGTCGCTCGCCTCCACAGCGACCCGATGACCAGCGGACCCGCCGCACCGGAAACGATTCCACCAATGCCTATCCATAACAATACCGCGAGGAACTTCGGCCGATCCATAGCCAGCCAGACCGCGGCGAGACCAACGATCACAATGGCCACACGCGAGATGTTCAACGCAATACGGTCAATCTGCTGCTCAGACTTCTGCTTGTGTATCACCGGCGCCAGCGTTCGCTTGTACAAATCGTTACTGAAGATCACGGCAATGGAAATGAACAGGCCGTCCGAGGTTGACATGATGGCCGAGAGCACACCCACGCCAAGCATCCCGGCCACAACCGGCGGGAACAACTGCGTAAACAGGACGGGAATGGCCTGATCGGGTGGAAGGCCGGGGCCAACCAGCGCACGCGCATGCAATCCGCCAAGTACGGTGAAACCGAGAATCGAACCCATCGGAATCGCGATCAACAGGAAGGTACGAATCTGTTTCGGTTCTTTCAGGGCAAACGCGAGTTTGCCGATATGCGGGTTCATCGCGAACGGAAGGTGGGCAATAAACAGCAACAGGATCAAGATGAAGCTGCCGAAGATAAGATCGCCCTCAATGAAGTAATTGTCCCACCCCAGGGCCGGGTCTTGAGCTACCAGCGCCGCGTTGATCGCTCCGGGACCCGTGCCCTCGACGCCGGGCGCCAGCAGGAACATCGCCGCGATAACCAGTGCAATGATCACCATCATGACCCCCTGCACCCCGTCGGTCATGATGTCGGCATGCGATCCGCCCATGCCGATGTACAACATGATCACGGCCACGCTGACGAATATGCCGGTCGTGTACTTGAGACCGAGCAGAACCTCGAACATGGTTGCCGCCGCAACGATTTGCGCGGAAATATAGAACACGAGCAACAGTGACAGCAGCGCAAAGGCGATTCGCAGGAAATCGCTGTTGTAACGCTGGCCCATGAACTCCGGCAACGAATTCGATTTGAAACGGTCGCCGGCGCGCTTGATCAGTTTGACGGCGAGCACCATACCCAGAATGATCGCGGGCGGGTAGACGGCCGGATACCACAGGGTGGCAAAGCCTTTCGAATACGCCATGCCCGGCAGACTCATGAAAGTGGCGCCGCTGGCGATGGTCGCCGCGAAGGCAAACGCCAACATGAACGGCCCATACGCGCCACGCGCCACGGCAAAGTCTTCCTCGGTTTTGGTCTTTCGCATGCCGTACGCGCCCATGCCTATAAACAGGGCCAGGAACGCCACGGTCCAGATCCACCCCCATGCACCTATATTGGTGTCATATGTCATCTTCTACCTCCCGGGTATGTTTTTAGTTTTTAGTTTTTTGTCCCTGATGAACTCAGTCCCAGTCCTTTTGCATTGAGATCGAGCCCATTGCGATTACCCAATAGGCCAGGATAATGATCACCATCAACGTCAGCACATTCATTCTTGTTCTCCCCCTGATTGCATTTTGACCCCGCGAACGGGCCGGGACCGTCCATTGTCAGTAGTGCAGGACTCTCGTCGAGCAGTTGTAGCCCCCCGAATCCTACCACCTGGCCCGCACGGCTTGGTATAACGGCGCGCATTGAGATGTCCGGAATCGCCAATCGGGGCACCGCCCGCATGGTACGGGGCCGTCTTCAGTCGCGCACCGGGATATTCATGCGGTGCTGCAACATGAAACGCCTGTACGGAAATCCAATCGACGGCTTACCGGACATCGCGCAGACCGTCTGCAACGACCCGGCGTTCGGACAGATCAAACGACCATTGCACCAACAAGGCGAGCGCAGCGGCAGGGATAGCGCCCGCAAGTAACAAGGCGTGGTCGTTCAGCGCGAGGCCGGTCACCAGCCTTTCTCCGTAACCGCCGGCCCCGATGAAAGCCGCGATTGTTGCAGTGCCAACATTGATCACGGCCGACGTCTTGATACCGGCCAGTATGGTCCGCGCCGCCAGCGGCAACTCGATGCGCCACAGGCGGGCGAAGCCTGGGAGCCCCAGCGCCAGTGCCGACTCGCGCAACGAGGGTTCGATGCCAGTCAGGCCGCTATGCGTATTGCGTACCACCGGCAGCAACGAATACAGAAACAACGCGACCAGCGCCGGTAGCGTGCCGATGCGGCCCAGCAGCGGGATCAGAAACACCAGCAGTGCCAGCGCCGGGATGGTCTGGATTACTCCGACGATCGAAAGTATCACCTGCCCGGCGGCTTCACTGCGTGCCGCCCATATACCCAGCGGAATGGCGACGACCACCGCCGCCGCAAGCGACCCGAAGACGAGCAGCAGATGCTGACCGGTCAGCCGCCAGAAATCAGGGCCGAAGAGTTTCCCCAGAAAACCGCCCGATCCGGTTTCTCGCGCCTGCGAATCACCGAGAAACCCGGCAGCGATGTCGGCAAAGGCGACGCCGTCGAGTTCGGCGCGCGCATTCATCGCGATCATGGCCTGCGCATCGATGCGCGACTGCAAACCGGTGATCGCCTGCCACGCTTGCGGAAAGCGTTGCACCACGTCGAGTCGGTACACGAGTACCGCTTCGTATTCCGGAAAGTAACGTTTGTCGTCTTCGAGAACGCGCAGCGCATAGCGGCCGATCTTGGCGTCGGTGGAATAGATGTCCATCACGTCGATCTGGCCCGCGGCGATCGCCTCATAGGCCAGTCCGTGATCCAGTCCGGCGGGTGTTTGCGGCAATGCGTAGAGTTCGCGCAACCCCGGCCAGCCGTCGTTGCGCTCCATGAACTCGTGCCCGAGACCGAACCGCAACTCCGCATGCCCGGCAAGCCCGCTGATGGCGGCAATGCCCAGGCGCTGCGCGGCCGTTTCACGCAACGCCAGCGCATAGGTGTTGTTGAATCCCAGTTTTGCAGCAACCCCCAGTCCGAACTCGCTCAAGCCGCGATTGAGCGTTTCAAGGTCGGTCGCTTCGGTACGCAGCAGTTGTCGCGCGATCGTGCCGGTATAGTCGGGATAGACGTCGATCCCGCCCGCCTTCAACGCCTCGAACAGAACCGCCGTGTTACCCATGCCGGGCCGGTGCGTCACCGCGGCGCCGGCACGCGCTGCCGTTTGCGCAACGATCTCGCCCAGAATGTAGGACTCGGTAAAACGCTTGGACCCGACCTTGAGTTCATCCGCCCATGCCAGCCCTCCACCGCAGAACGCGAGCCAGCACGGCAAAACGCCAAGCAGCAAGCCGCGAAGCGAAAACCGGTGAAATGCACGCGGCCCGTTCACGGCGCGCCTGCAAAAGTTGACGCCCCGGTTTCATGAATGCGCGTCGTCATTGACGGTGCGCACATCATTGCGACGCAAGGCGCGCATCGGCGCGCTGTGCGCGAATGAAATCGGTGACGAAGGCTTCGGCAGGAGAATCCAGCAAGGCGTCGAGCGAACCGCGTTGAACCACCCTGCCGCCGCGCATCAACAATATTTCGCTCGCGAGGTACGCCGCTTCGTGCATGTCGTGGGTGACGAGCACGACCGTCTTGTTCAGACGCGCAAAGATCTCCTTCAGTTCCTGCTGCAAATCGAACCGGATCATCGGGTCGAGCGCGCCAAGCGGCTCATCCATCAGCAGCACCGGCGGGTCGAGCATGAGCGCGCGCATCAGCGCGACACGCTGACGCTGCCCTCCGGAGAGGCTTTGCGGGAAACGCGCCAGCATCTCCGCTGGCATGCGCACCAGTTCCGCGAGCTCGCCGATGCGCGCGCGGACCGCATCGGAAGGATGGCCCATATAATCAGCCATCAGTGACACGTTGTCGCGGGCCGTCAGGTGTGGAAACAGGCCGCCTTGCTGAATGACGTAACCCACGCGCAAGCGCAACCGCCCGGCGTTCGCCACGGTTAGTTCCTCCGCGTCGAGCCGCACCGTCCCCGTGTCCGGTTGCAAAAGCCCCAACAGTAATCGCAACAACGTGGTCTTTCCGCAACCGCTGGGTCCCGCCACGACAGTGGTCTGGCCCACCCGGAACACGTGCGACATCGGTTGCAGAACGGCATGCCCGTCAAACGACTTGCTCACATTTTCGACGGCCAGCACGCGTGCGCCCGTCAACGCGGCTGGAACGGTTTTCCGTTGGGCATGACCCGGATACCCGGCGCAAGCCGGGTCCACGGAAACTCGGTGAGGTCCGCCAGCATCGGACCCGGCGCCTTGGCGACCAGAATCTGCTCGGCAATGGGTGCGAAGTCGGCGCGGAAGTGCACCGAACTCTTGTTGACCAGAATCTTCTCGCTGGTTGGTTCGATTCCGATGAAGCGATACATCTGCTGATCGGCCATCTGCGGTTTGTCAGACGCAACGACGACGCGCACGCCGCCGATTCGCAAGCACGCGCACGGGCCGATGCTCATGTGAACGCCGCGATAGAACGGCCCGGTGCAGTCAAACCTGCCTTCCGACAATCGCTCGACGACGAATCGCTCCTTGAACGGCGCATCACCCGCAATCCCGGACTGGCCGCCGAGCGCGATTTCGATATCGGCGCCCTCTCCGGCCGCATGCGCTGCCAGCGCGGCTTCCCGGTCAACCATCAGGCCGATTGCGGCGCGCTGTGCACGATTCTCCACCAGCGCGCGCAACATGCCGGTGGTATTGGAATCACCGCCGGCTCCGGGATTGTCCTGGGTATCGGCGATGACCACCGGCCGCGAAGCGGTAGCCGCGACAGACATGGCCTTGCGCACTGCATCGCCCGGCTCATACACCGGGCAGTCGTAGTCGCTCTCGGCCTCATTGACTATGTTCCACAGCCGTTCGGCAGCACTGCGAGCCGCGGCTGCGTCACCTGAATAGGCAAACACGACCGGGCCGCATTCCTCGAAGTCCGCCGCCGGGAACCCGGGGGTGAAGGACAGCACTGAACCCTGCGTATCGAATCCGGCGAGTTTCGAATAGATACTGCTGTTTGGTTCCATCATGGTGGATTGCGCCTGCAGCGGAATCAGGAACGGCAGCCGGAGACTGGCCAGATGCGGACGCTGCTCAGTTTCAGACAAGCGCTGCAGAAACAGCGCGACTCGCTCGCCGGTGTCGGCCATATCCACGTGCGGATAGGTCCGGTAGGCAATCAGAAGATCGGCATTGCGCTGCATGCGCTGCGTGACGTTCGCGTGCAAATCAAGACTGGCGACCAGCGCCACGCGCTCACCCACGAGCTTGCGAACGCGCTCCAGCAATTCGCCTTCGCCGTCATCGACATGCTCGGCCACCATCGCACCGTGCAAATCGAGGTAAACGGCATCGACCGGCATTGCCGCCCTGATGCCGTCCACGATCATCGCGGCGATTCGTTCGTAGGCGTCTTCGGTGACATGTGCGGACGGACTGGCCGCGGCCCAGGCCGTAGGCAGCAGTACATGGCGCGAGCCCTTCATTCCCGCAACGAAACCGGCGATCGGGATGTTGGTACCGTGCACGGCGTCGAACAAATCGGCACCGCGCAACAATGGCGGCCACCCTTCGCCTTTTTCGAAACGCGCGAAAGTCGCCTTGCTGGGCGCAAACGTGTTGGTCTCGTGCTGGAATCCGCCTATTGCGATGCGCATCTGATGTCCCCTGCATTGAAGTTCTTTCCACCGGCCAGGAACCAATCCCCGCCGCCGCAGCCATATCCGGGCACGGTAGCACGCCTGTGGGCCGCGCCATGGCCGGCGATGCAGGTTTGGCAGCAATTATTGGTTAAGATGGGCCCTGCCATCCCGATTGCTGAAATGGTGTGAAACCTGCATGGGTGTTGATTCGCCAGGATGAGGCCGGATGGCAGGATTTGCCGCCCGGACATTCAACGGATCCCCGATAAGCTGATGCGTACCATATTCTTTATCCTCTGGCTGTTCAGCGCAACAGCCGCTTCCGCGCAGGCTGTCGCGGTGTCGACCCGGCCATTCAGCGAACTCGCGCTCTATCCGCAGCGTGAGGCGTACGCGACGGTGATATCCCTGAACGACAGCAGGATTGCCGCGGAAGTCACGGCCCGCATTCTTGAAATTCCGGTCGAAGTGGGCGAAGTGGTAAACAAGGGAGCGACGCTGGCAAGGCTCGACTCGCGCGATTACGCGCTCGCCGCCGAGCGCGCGGCTGCGGCGCTGGAATCGGCAAAATCCACGCACCAGCTTGCCGAACAGCAACTGGATCGGGCGCGCAAGCTGGTCGACGACGGTTTCATCTCCGCCGAAGCGCTGAATCTGCGCGAGACCGAACTCAGCACCGCCGCCGCCCAGCTCAAATCAGCCGAAACGGACATGGCGACGGCACGGCGCAACGTCCAGAAGTGCCTGGTAAAGGCTCCCTTCCGGGCCATCGTCAAGGAACGGATCGGCCAGGTCGGCGAAATCGCCACGCCCGGCGCAGCGCTGGTGCGCGTGCTCGATGCCGGCAACATCGAAATCAGTGCGCGCGTACAGCCGGATCACGTCGCCGCGCTACGCGAAAACAAACGGCTCACTTTCGAGTCGGCATCCGGATCGTTTCCGCTGAAGCTGCGGCGCATCGTGCCTGCGCTCGACCAGCGCGAGCGCAACCAGGAAGCGCGTTTCCGCTTCCTCAAGGAAGGTGCGCTTCCGGGCACCGCGGGCCGCGTGGTGTGGCAATCGACGCAAGCGCACCTGCCGCCCGATCTGGTACTGCGCCGCGACGGCACGCTCGGCGTTTTTGTCGCCTCGGCAGGCAAAGCGAAGTTCGTGTCCCTGCCGCTGGCACAGGAGGGACGCCCGGCGCCGGCCGATCTCGATCCCGGCACCCTGATCGTGACGGCGGGCCGCTACCAGTTACAGGACGGTGATGCCATTGTGACGGCCGGCCCGCAGTAACGCGAACGCAACCATGCAACTGCTGCGCTCCTTTCTGTCGAATCACGTCTTCGCGAACCTGACGTTCGCGGTCGTGCTGGTGATGGGCATCGGCGGCTATATGCAGATGCCGCGCGAACAGGATCCGGAAATCAATTTCAACTGGATCAACGTGACGACGCCCCTGCGCGGCGCCTCGGCCGAGGATGTCGAGAAGCTGGTCACACAGCCGCTCGAAGACGCCATCCGCAAGGTTTCCGACATCCGCTTCGTCTCATCGAGCAGTCGCGAGGGCATTTCCACCATACTCGTTCGCTTCGAAGACATCAGCACGCAAACCTTCGACAAGCGCATCAACGATCTGCGCCGCGAAATTCAGAACAAGACCAACCAGGAGTTGCCGCCCGAAGTAGACGATCCGACAGTGCTCGAGATCACCACATCGAACGGATTCCCCACGGCGATGGTGCTGGTGATGGGCCAGTCCGATGACGAGGTCCTGCGCGGCTCCGCCCGCCAGATTCGCGATGACCTCGAACGTATCAGCGGCGTAGACGATGTGCTGACGGCCGGCCTGCATGATCCGGAACTCGTTGTCGATTTCGATCCGGCGGCGCTTGAGGCGCACAACCTGACGGCAACCCAGGTGTCGGATGCCGTCGCGAACTGGTTTCGTGACGTGTTCGGCGGGCGCATACGCATCGGCGACAAGGAGTGGCTGGTACGCATGATCGGCAAGGATGCCGACCCCGGTGTACTCGCCGAAATCCCGGTGACGGCCGGCTTCGATCGCGGACACGTTCCATTGTCATCCGTGGCGGGCGTATCGCGGCTGCGCGAGAAACCGGCGCAGCTCGCCAGCCAGAACGGCCGGCCCGGCATCATGTTGTCGGTCACCAAGAAGGGTTACACCAACACGCTCGAGCTCATCGAGCGAATCAGCCAGTACGTCGAAGAGCGCAACGAACTGCTCGCTGCCAGCGGCATTGAACTCGCACTGGTGGATGACCAGACGGTGCCGACACAGGAAGCGATCGGCATCATGCAGCGCAACGCCGCGCTGGGCCTGTTTCTGGTGCTGATCACCACCTGGATATTTCTCGGCAGCCGTATCGCGATACTGCTGAGCCTGGGAATTCCCTTCTCGCTAGCTGGCGCCTTTGCGGTGATCTACGCCGTTGGCTGGACCATCAATGTGTCCATCCTGCTGGGCGTGGTGATCGTGCTCGGCATGCTGGTCGACGACGCCGTCGTGGTGGTCGAGGCGATCTACTTCCGCATCACGCGGGGTGCCGATGCAATCAGCGCGAGCATCGGGGCGCTGCGCGAAGTTTTCGCGCCGGTGACGGCATCGGTACTGACCACCATGGCGGCATTCCTGCCGCTGATGCTGCTGCCGGGCATCGTCGGCAAGTTCATGATGGTGGTACCCGCGGTGGTCACGCTGGCGCTGGCGTTCAGCCTGATTGAAGCGTACTGGATGCTGCCGGCGCACGTGATGGGACTGAAGCTCAACTTCCAGAAACCGTCCCGCGCACACAAGCACCGCGTGCGTTTCACCCATCTCGTGCGGGTCAAGTATTCCCGCGCCCTGCTGTATGTGATGCGCCGGCCAAAGACTTTCCTGATGGCGGCATTCGGCGCATTCCTCATGGCGCTCGTTGCCGTCGCCACCGGGCTGGTGAAAATCCAGTTCTTCGCCTTCGATCCGATTCGCCTGTTCTATGTCAACGTTGACATGCCGGCCGGCACGGCGCTGGAAGAATCACTGGCGCGCGCAGTCGCTATTGAACAAAAGGTCCGGAAACATGTCCTGCCCGAGGAAAACCGGGCCATCACTACCATCGCCGGGGTCAAGTACACCGACACCGAACCGTTGTACGCGAATCGCTACGCACAGGTGATCGTCAGCCTGCAGCCGCGCAAGGGCGAACTGCGGGGCGTCGACGAAGTGATTGCCGCCATGCGCGACGAGGTCGCTTCCGGCAACGGCGATGCACTCGTTACCTTTACCCGGATTTCCGGCGGACCGCCATTGACCAAGCCGGTCAGCATCAAGGTGCGGGGAGATGATTTCGGCGAGTTGCGCGAAGCGACCGACTATCTCGCGGGCTACCTGTCGACGATCGAAGGCGTGAGCGACATCAGTGACGACGACAGTCCCGGCCGGGACCAGTTGACGATGCGCCTGAACCACGAAGCGGTCCAGCAAAGCGGATTGAATGCGGGCAGCGTTGCGCGCACGATCCGCCTTTATGTGGACGGTGAGATCGTCACTTTCCTGCAGGACAAGGGCGAGAAAGTCGAAGTGCGCGTGCGAGCCCGGCCCGAGACGATGAGCGGCATCGACCAGTTGCTCAACCAACCGGTGCCGCTGCCGAATGGCGGGCAGGTGGCGCTGCGCGAACTGGTCACGATCGAGACCGGACCGAGCAAGGAAAGCATCCGGCACTACAACTTCCGCCGAACGATTACGCTCGAAGCCGACATCGACCGCGAACTGCTCAACGAAGTACAGGTGAACAACATGGTCGAGGTCGAATGGGAAAAGGTGCAACCCCGGTTTCCGAACGTGACGCTGGATTTCTCCGGCGCACTGGATGACATTCAGGAAAGCCTCGACGCGATGCTGCTGCTGTTCATCTTCGGCATCGGCCTGATCTATCTGATCATCGGCACGCAGTTTCGCAGCTACCTGCAGCCGTTGATGATCCTGGTGACCGTTCCCCTGGCATTCACCGGTGTGGTCATCGGGCTGATCGTAACGGGCAACCCGATGAGTCTTTACACCATGTACGGCGTGGTCGCCCTGACCGGTATTGCCGTCAACAGCGCGATCGTGCTGATCGATTCCGCGAACCAGCGCCTGCGCGACGGCATGAGCGTGTTGCATGCCATCGTGTATGCCGCCAGAAGACGGGTCATCCCGATCCTGATTACGTCGTTCACCACGGTCGCCGGCCTGTTCTCGCTGGCAACCGGGCTCGGCGGCAAATCACTGCTGTGGGGCCCGGTCGCCTCTTCCATCATGTGGGGCCTGGCGGTGGCCACCATCATGACGCTGTTTGTCATGCCGCTGATTTATCGCGCCGGCATGGCGCGTGGCAGAAAATAGCGCCGGCATGGCGCGTGGCAGAGAATAGCGCCGGCATGGCGCGTGGCAGAAAATAGCGCGGGTATGGCGCGTGAGAAATAAGAATTCAAACCCTGTTCACCACCAAGACACCAAGAACACCAAGAACCACGAAAAAAGCCCAGCCATGGATCAATACAAATCCAGGATTCCCGGGTTTCTTCGTGTTCAGACCAGGACTGATTTTGACTTTCCCGCACGCCTTCAGTGATCGTGCCCCCCGTCCCCGTGCACGTGGCCGTGTTCGATTTCCTCGTCCGAAGCCACACGCACGCCGAGCACCGTCACCACGAAGCGCAGCGCCGTACCGGCCAGCGGGTGGTTGCCGTCGAGAAAAACTTCCTGTCCCTTGATCTTCTTGACCGTGAACGCCCGCTCGTTGCCTTCCTGGTCCCGGCCCGTCAACTGACCGCCCACTTTCACGCCTGGCGGGAACTGGCTCTTCGGAATGGTCCGCACCAGACGCTCGTCGCGCTCGCCGAAGGCATCCTGCGGCTGCAGGTCGAGCGTCACCTTGTAGCCCTCGGTCTGCCCTTCCAGCGCTTCTTCGATCTTTGGCAGGACGTTGCCATAGCCGCCGTGCAGATAGGCCACCGGCTGCCTGGTCTCCTCGAGCAGCTTGCCATTCAGCTCCGAGACCTTGAAGCGTAGCGTGACTGCGGTGTTCTTTTCGATTTTCATTTGCTGACAGAAATGTTGGCGAAGGCGTCATTATGAAGTCTATCGCGCCGGGCGGGATGGAAATGGGCGGCAGCCGCTTCGAACGCGGCCATTCGCCTTCATGGTCGATCGGCAGCATCTTTCCCGGCGTCAGCCAAAGTACGGTCCAGGAAAACCAAATTTGTTCAACCGGATGGGCGGGGCGCGAGCGGATCGCCTTGATCACCGGCCTCGCCGTCGCCACGTTCAAGCCCTTACGAAAAAGACGGAAAACGATTGACGGATTCGTACGCACCGCCGATCCCGCTTATATGCCGCCTCCGGAAGCCGAAGACTTTGGCCTCCCCTGGCAAACGGACTTCCCCTCGTTTGCAACTGGCTCCAGAATAGCCGCTACCGGAAATAACAGGAACCCGCGCCATGCCCATAGCCATGCCGCCCTATCACGACAAGAGCACTTTTCAACGGGAACAGGCGTTGTGCCGCAATACCGGTTATCTGGCACACGTCCTTTCCGCCCCCCGGCCGGGCGACTGCTTTCCGCTGGATTCACGCGACAATACCCAGTTAGTGGTGAACGACAACGGCACCTACCGCCGTGTCAGTAACATTTGCCGCCACCGGCAGGCACGCATACTCGACAAGCCGGCTCAGCTCAAGCGCCTGATATGCCCGGTGCACCGCTGGAGCTACGCTCTGGACGGCACCCTGCTCAATGCCCCCAGGTTTGCCGAGTGCCCGACAAGACCACTGGAATCGCAAACATTGCACAACTGGCACGGCTTGCTTTTCGATTTGCCGCCACCGGATCTTGATCTCACCTCTGTCGACTGCGACGGGCGTCTGGGCTTCGAGGGTTTCCGGTTTCACGCGGCCAGCCATACCGACTACAACTTCCACTGGCGCCACTTCCTCGAGATTTACCTGGAGAACTATCACATCAACTCCATGCACCCCGGCCTGACCAAATTCATCGACCCGATGGCGCTCGATTGGGAAATCTATTCCTGCGCATCGATTCAGAAAGTCGGCTTTTCGCGCAAACTCAGCCCGAGCGTGGACTCGCCTGAAGTCTACGATCGCCTTGCAAACGAACTGCTGGAAATGACCGGCGGCAAGTTTCCACGTTATGCCACCATCTGGTCGCTGTTCTACCCCAATCTGATGATCGAGTCCTATCCCTTCGTTCGCGTCATCAGTACGATCTGGCCGCTGACTCCGGACCGGTGCCGCAACAGCGTAGAGATGTTCTATGACGGCGCCATGGAAGACTCCCATCCGCAATATTTCCGGCTCTTTGAAGAGGCCTACTTTGCCACCGCCGCGGAGGATGAGACGGCTTGCCGGATGCTGCACGACGGTCGCCGCGCGCTGGAAATCTCGGGTGCGCAGGACGACACCGTCTTTGCGCCGCTGCTGGAAGACGGCGTCCGCGCCTTTTAC